>OJIY01000011.1_pt1 | contig 377686 bp, 325 predicted proteins | sample 1596061 | NCBI WGS metagenome assembly OJIY01 (sample SAMEA4350111, study PRJEB24818) | metagenome | biome: human; feature: gut; material: faeces | place: Denmark | collected 2013-09
ATTCTATACGGTCAAATATATAAAAATAATAATAATATTTAAATAAATAAATATAGTAGTGCAACAAAAAAGCAACCGCCTATATTTGATGGAATCATCATTCTATACAAAGGGTTGCTTTTACTCCATCCGTCTTATCAATCGAATGGTTACTATTATTCTTTTTTTAGCAGGGAATCAATCCCACACTTACTGATAGTAGTCACAAAGTTGATAAATTCCTGCATCGCTTTGGTAGCATACCGATTCTTGCTGTAAATTAGGTTAATATTCCTAACAGATTGCGGAATCTTATAAAATGCGACATTCTCCTTCTTACCGCACAATTTAACAATTGTATCCGAAACAAATGAAACAGCCATCTGCTGTTCCACCATATTATACGCTGTCATCAACTGATTAATAACCATGCAGATTTGCGGTTCAAAACCATTCTCCCTACATGCCTGGAGCAGACGATTGCGCATGTCATGACCCTTCTCCAATATCAGAAAGCGCCTCTTACTGAATGCAACAAAGGATACACAAGGCACGCTTTCGTCTATATGTCGATTGGATAAAACATCCTGAACGCTTAGCCTAAAACTCCCCAAAGACAGATTAATTGGGTCGCTTAAAGGTACCGCCAAAAGAGTTTGTTCCTTATATAGTGGAACAGCCTTAAACAAAGCATCATCAAATTCACCGCTTTCAATAATAATATCCACTTCCCCCTTTAAAAGAAGGTTTTGCAAAGTGAACATATCTGCCTCCTTCAATTGAATTTCAAGCTGTGGATATTTCTCAGAAAACTGTGCAATAAACCTTGGTATAAGGTAGCTTGCAAATAGATGAGCTGCACCTAAAATAAGTTTGCCTGATTTCAATTCAGTAATATCATCAATATAAGCTTCCAGTTCATGTTCGATTGCTAATATTCTCTGAACACCTTCCATATACACCACTCCAACATCCGTAAGTTGGATAGGAAAGCTGCTGCGGTCAAATAGCTGAATACCGATTTCATTTTCAAAATTTCTAATCGTGATGCTAAGTGAAGGCTGTGAAATATAAAGCCGTTGTGCAGCCTTAGAAAAGCTTTGCTCTTTACAAACTGCATCAAGATAATGGAATATACGAAACATTATACCCAGCCCCCTTCTTTCTGATATAAAAAAATATTTATTTATATTTATAATAACTTTCAATTATTTATATTTGATTATAGTGTTCATTTGCTATAAAATCAATATAAAAGTAGGTTACAGACACTTCAAAATGTTTCTTTTCATTTTACCATACAGCTCCTCCCCATTTCCTAATTTTATACATTTTTCACCCCCCTATTAATTTGCTTTATAGTATATGCTGACCAATAATTAGTAAACATTAAAAATGAACCCAAAAATGGCGGTTCGGGAAGCTCAGAATTACCGGGACCGCCCATATATAGAAAGGAGATAGTTATTATGGATGTAAGTGTACGGTTAAGGTTTCTGTCTGAGCCAGATATGATTAAAGCTGGTGTTATGGACATGGACGGGTGTCTGGAAGCAGTAAGCGATTCCTTTGCTCTGATTGCAAAGGGCGACTACCTTATGGGCGGCCCCAGTGAGAACGACCATGGGCATCTCATTTGGTTTCCGCCAAAACCAAGGGGGCCACGGATGCCAGTTGCCGGTCCTGACCGTCGTTTTATGGCCATGGTTGCGTATCTGGGAGGGGATTATCACATATGTGGAGAGAAGTGGTATGGTTCCAACATCGCCAACCGCGAGATAGGTCTGCCCAGATCCATCCATTCGGTTATCCTCAATGACCCCGATAATGTAAAGCCCTTGGCATTCATGTCGGGCAATCTGTTAAGCCAGATGCGGACTGGCGCGGTTCCTGGCGTAGCGTCAAAATACTTGGCGCGCAGTGGCGCAGAAACATTAGGTATTATTGGCGCAGGTATGGTAGGTAAGACTGCTCTCTTGGGAATCTCTGCCGCTGTCAAGACACTAAAACGGGTTTACATTTATGATGTATTTGAGAGTGCTTCTGAAAAATTTCTGCAGTATGCAGAAAAAGAAATCGGTATTGAAGGAGTCATTGTACACACTATGGAAGATGCAGTAAAAGATATGGACATCGTACATATTGCAGCTTCAGGTGAAAAACTGCCGGCCATTAATACGAATCATCTCAAAAAGGGAGCATTACTATGCCTGACCGGAGCTGCCGAGTTTATTAATGAAGACTGGATTAATGATTGCAGTATCTATGCAGATAACTGGAAACTGCATCAGGCATTCATTCACGAAATGGATTACCCACGGGAAGGCATCCGCGATGAAATCCTGTCCTGGGCCCCTTCTGCTCCGGTTATTGACGCAGTTTATAAGGGCAAGCTATCCGGAGACACTATCAAAAGCGTAGGAGATGTCATAATTGGCAATGCACCGGCCAGAGTAAATCCGGATGATAAAATCATCTTCATTACCAGTGGTATGGCTGTAGAGGATGTTGCCTGGGGGAAAAAGATTCTTGAGCGTGCCAATAAGGAGAATATAGGACAAATTTTGACTTTCTGGGATAAACAGTATTGGCTAAAATAAAATTTCTCCTGGTTTTTAAGTTTTAATGGTAAGGATAAATAGCCATGGTAAAATTAAAAAAACAAGAACAAGAAATACTAGATGGCAGACAAGGCGAATTTAAACAAAAGGCTATGGAGATGATTGTAAACTATGCCAAAGTCCTTGGTGCAGAGGAACTCTGCAAGGTAGAACGAGCAACAATCTGTATTGGCGCCCAACATTGGCAGCCAAATCTTACCAAGGATAGTTATCTATCAGATTTCAGCCGTTTTATCTTGAACAGCGATAAGACACTGCCAATAGAACAATTCTGCCATGATTGCATTACTATCAGTGATTCCGTGCCCTTTGATCTTTTCGATAACGTTGTAACTCATATGCCCCATGACAAATTTGAATTAAACAACTGGATTCTTGCATATATGAGGAAATATGGCGTAACTACAGTCAACACATGTACTCCCTATTACAGTGGATGGTTACCGCTGCACGGCGAACATTTTGTGACCAATGAATCCAGTAATGCCGTTGTCAGCAACTCTATCATGGGGGCATATGGAAACAGTGACGGTGTGGAAACCGCAATCTGTGCAGCTATAACCGGATATACTCCGTTGTGGGGTATGCATTGCAAAGAAATGCGTTATGCCACCGATATATTTAATATAAGCTGTCCGTCCGAAACCACCTTTGACTGGGACGTAATTGGCTACACAGTGGGACGCCTTCTTTCTCCTGGCGGCCGCCCTTTCCTCACAGGAAACTACCACAGGCCAAATATGACTAAACTAAAGCAATGCTTTGCCTCTCTCGCCGTTCCCAGTCCAGCAGAGATTTGCCATATTGACGGGCTGACTCCAGAAGCCAGAAACCAGGAAGACGCCTTAGGCGGGCATAAACCAGTGATTTCCGTGAATCTTACACAGGAAGAATTCGACCAATCGGTAAAGATGCTGTGTGATGACAATGGCAGTTCCATTGACTTAGTCACAATTGGCTGCCCCCATCTGAGCCTGGAAGAAGTAGCTTATATCGCAAATCGTTTGAATGGGAAAAAAATATCCGAAAATCTCGAGCTCTGGATATGGACAGACTACTCAGTTCAAGCTCTGGCAAAACTAAATGGTTATCAGGAATTCATTGAGCGCAGTGGCGGTCATCTTCTTAACAGCACTTGTCCCCTGGTTATGCGAGCTCAAAGCCATGGTCATGCTAAATCTATCCTTGTCAACAGCGCTAAACAGGCACATAATCTGCGGAACCAGACAAAAGCAAAGATATTTTATGGAACCATTGACGATTGTATTAATTCTGCTTTATGCGGCAAGTGGAATGTCTGACTCAAGTAAGGGGGAAATATACGAAAAACACAATTTTACAGGGCCGTGGAGCTTTTCCAGGTGTTGCCCAAGGAACTGCTATCGTCTGTCCCAAAGGCATATCAGGTAACAGCGGTGGTATCGGAGATAAGGATGGTGTTATTTATGAGCCAGGTAATCCCCATGCAGGCATATGCATCAAGGATTGTATTCTGGTGCTTCCCGGGGGTAAAGGTTCAAACGGATTTTCAGCACATTTCAAATCTGCTAAGTTGTCCGGTTTTGCTCCAGCCGCATGGGTGGTGCTGCACATGGACAGCCGCATAGGCGGTGCAGTTACCAGTACTGAAACACCTTGCGTATGCGATTTTACAAACATAAATCCCCTCACCATAATCAAGACGGGAGACTATATCCGCGTAGATGGAGGGAACGGCACGGTTGAGATACTGAAGAGGAACAATGCAAATACTGACATTTAATATACCAAAATAAGCAAAATTTGTTTTGAAAGCTGCATACAGTAATTTGTGTATAGTGAAGCAGAGATACAACCATAACAGCAGGGACATATAACAATTTTATCCCTTAATGGATTCTCTGCTTCACGCACTTGGATATAAATTCTGTATTGTATTAAAAACAAACCCAAAATGTATGATTATGATAAGGAGGTTAAAAAATGCGAATAAGACATTCTGTACTGTCTGCATCTCTATTGTTAGTGATATTAGCCCTAGCCGGTTGCTCCAGCTCAGGCGGCGCCAACACAAAGACCAGCGAAAAGCAGAGCGAAGAAAAAACAGACGAAGCGAAAACTACTGATGATGGTCAGATTTATGAATGGATTATGTTTGATTACATGACCAGCGAGTCTACTATACCAAAGCTGGAAAAGGTATGGGCTGAAGATGTTCTTGAAAAAACCGGTGGCCGCGTCAAAATAACGGTCCAGAGCCAGGGCGAACTTCCCTTCTCCGGCAATGAAATTATCCAGGTCATGGCTGACGGAGGCGTACAGTTGTGCAGCATCAACGGCGGCTATGCGGGCGGCCAGTGTGAGTTTACAGAAATTCCCATGCTGCCCTATCTTGTAACCAATTTGGATGAGGCAATTGCCTGCGACACTGCTATACGCCCGTATATGGGCAAATATCTCCACGAAACATACGGTGTTACCGAGGTGGGTTTCTTTATGTATCCCGGCCAGTATATCTGGGGAACAGGTACGCCAATGAGCGGGTTTGAGGACCTTGCAGGCCATAAAGTAAGGACACTTGCCAGCACCCAGAGCGATTTTGTACTGCAGTTCAAAGGAACTCCCATTGCTCTTACCTGGGCAGAAGTACCGGATGCGCTTAACCGCGGAATATTTGACACTCTTATTACCTCCGCCATGGGCATAGTTGACTCCCATCTCCATGAACCTCTGGACTGGTGTTATTTGGCAAACTACGGGCCTGGCATTCAGTACATTTTAGCCAGCGAGGATGCCCTTAACTCCCTTCCCGAGGACCTGCGGGCAACCATGATGGAATGCTTTACCGACCTGGAAACCCGCTGCCGTGAAATAATGCCGAAGGTAGATGCCGAATATCTTGAACGTGCCGAGAAAGAAGGCGATGTGCTGATGATTAAGCCTACGGAAGAAGAAATGCAGAAAAGTAAACAAGCCGCAGCGGCTGTCATTGAATCCTATAAAACTTCTATCAGCGGCGATGTAAAATTAGCGCTTGAAGCCGCCCTGGAGGCCATCAATAAAGTCAATACAAACTAGCAGGCTTCACAACTCCTGCAACTATCGAAAGGAGTGATTTTAAAATGCAACTTTGGTACTCCTATGAAAAGCTCGTTCGTAAAATAACATACGCCGGCGCCTATATCGGCGGATTCATGCTGGTACTGATGTTTCTGCTGGTATTCACAGAAGTGGTGCTTCGTACATTTTTCAACAGCTCTACCATGGTTTCGGATGAGATTTCCGGCTATCTTATGGCAGGCGGCTTTTTCCTTGCTTCAGCCTATGCCCTTCAGGAGGGCGCAATCGTCCGTATCGATATCCTATATAACAGATTCCCTCTGAAACTCAGATGTTTCCTGGATATTTTCATTGATTTGGTAGTGCTGTGTTATACCGTAATTCTATTCAAGTACACCTTTGACTATATGTACAAATCTCTTGTCAACAGTGCACGTTCTGTAAGCTTCATTAAGACACCGCTGTGGATTCCGCAACTGTTTATACCTCTTGGGAGTTTAATTCTTTTCCTGTGTCTGACCGTTCTCACCGGACGGGACTTTTTGAAAACGACCGGCAAGATTTTGCTGAAGGAAGAGAAGTCTGCAACAGAAAAAGAGATAATCGAGCAATTAAGCATAGTAAAGGAGGATAAAAAATAATGTCTTGGGCAGTAACATTTATCCTCACTATGGTCATATTATTCGCTCTTTTCTTCATCGGTGAGTGGGTAGCTTTCGCTCTTGGTACGGCAGGTGTTATCGGACTTCTTATCTTTGGTAAACCTACCTCTGCAGCAGCCATGACAGCTATCGGTTCCATTGTCTGGAACAACTCAATCAGCTATACGATGACGGCAATCCCCCTCTTTGTACTCATGGGCGAGATTGTACTTCGCGCTGACATCAGCGCAAAATTTTACCGCGGCCTGGCCAAACTCATTGGAAAACTGCCAGGAGGACTTCTGCAGTCTAATATCGCTGCCACCGCATTTTTTGCTGCTATAAGCGGATCTGCAATAGCTACAGCTGCGGCAATCGGGTCGGTATCGATACCGGAAATGACAAAGCGCAGGTATAACTCAGAAATGCTTTTTGGTTCTCTTGCATCCGGCGGCACCCTTGGTCTTCTCATCCCTCCCAGTATACCCCTCATTATCTACGGTACACTGACAAATGGCTCCGTAACCAAACTGTTTATGGCAGGTGTAGTGCCCGGCTTTCTTCTTGCCTTAATATTCATTTTCTACATTGGTATCCGGTGCACTATAAAAAAAGGGCTAACCCCTGCGCCTGAAGCAGCTACCGGCAAAGAGAAACTGCGGGCAATTCCCGACATCCTGCCTATGATTCTGCTGATGGTTACCATATTTGGCTGTCTCTACGGTGGTATTGCCACTCCGACGGAGGTAGCAGCCGTGGGAACGGCTGTGGCCTGTTTCTTTGCAATTATCAATCGTTCTTTTTCATGGAAAATGCTGCGTGATTCTATGATTAGTGCAGGTAAAACCACAGCTGTTCTGATGCTCATCATTGTCAGCGCCCAGGTATACAATTATCTTCTGGTCAATACTGGTATCAACCGCTCCGTTACCGAATGGTTGCTTTCACTAAACCTCACGAAATTTGGGTTTTTCCTAATCTGTATTGGGATTTATCTGGTACTTGGATGTTTGATGGAGTCTGCCTGCATGCTCTATCTGACAATGCCCGTTCTCTACCCGGCTATTATTGCATTTGGGTTTGACCCGCTGTGGTTTGCAGTATTTTTTGTAGTTATGGCTCAGGTGGCCTGCCTAACGCCTCCAATCGGCATGAATCTGTTTGTAATTCACGGAATCGCTCAGAACTATCCCAATCCTGAAAGTCCGGATGGTTTTACCCTTGGTCAGGTAATAAGAGGCTCTTTGCCATATTTCTTTATAATGTTAATATATGTCTTCGTTCTTTACCTGTTCCCGGAGCTTGCCACCTGGCTGCCCGGCACAATGTAACATAAAATAAAATTCCAACTAATATTAATTTGAAAGGAGTAAAGGTAAACATGGTAAGACTTGGCATTGACGTAGGCGGTACATTTACAGATGTGGTGGTGATTGATGAGGCGAAAGGCACCATCAACCTCACCAAAACCCCGTCTGTACCGCAAGCACCTAATAAGGCCGTTATCAATGGGATTAATAAGATTGTTGATATGTATGATGTGGACCTGAGTCAGGTAGACTTTCTTATACATGGAACAACGGTCGCCACAAATGCACTAATCGAGCGCAAGGGTGTACCAACTGCGCTTATTACCACAAAGGGATTCCGTGATGTTCTGCATATTGCAAGGCAGTCCCGCCCAAAATTATATGATTACTTTTCACGTCGTCCTGATTCCTTTATTGCGCGGGAGTATCGTTTCGAAGTAGATGAGCGTATGCTCTATACCGGCGAGGTACAGGTCCCCCTTGATGAGGATGAAGTTCGCAAAATAGCTAAAATCCTGGTGGATGAGGGCATTGGAATTGTGGCAGTCTGTTTACTCCATTCTTATGCGAATCCTTCCCATGAACTCCGTATTCGGGATATATTGAAAGAAACTGCTCCCGAACTACGCGTCTGTCTTTCCTGCGAAACCCTTCCTGAGTATAAGGAGTATGAGAGAAGCAGCACTACAGTCATCAATGCTTATGTAATGCCCATAATTGAACAATATCTTGGAAAAATACAAAAAGAAATCAAAAAAATGGGCATTCAGTCAGATTTACATATCATGCAATCCAACGGCGGCGTAGCTACCAGCCAGGAAGCCAGCAAAAAAAGCGTCCAGACAGTTCTTTCCGGTCCGGCGGCCGGTTTGCTTGGTGGTCTCGTAACAGCAAAGATGATTGACATTGAAGATATCATCACGGTAGACATGGGAGGCACCAGCTTTGATGTTTCCCTTGCCAGCGGCGGCAAACCCTCTTATACTGTGGAAAGCGATATAGATGGTCATATCATAAAGGTTCCAATGATTGATATTAAGACTCTGGGAGCTGGCGGCGGCAGCATAGCATGGGTTGACGCAGGCGGTGCGCTGCAGGTTGGCCCTGAGAGCGCCGGTGCAGACCCTGGACCTGTCTGCTATATGCGCGGTGGTACAAGGCCGACTGTAAGCGACGCCAACGCAGTGCTTGGTTATCTAAACCCCGAATTCTTTGCCAACGGTGATATGGGACTGGATATAGAGGGCGCAAAAAAAGCAATCTATGAACATATTGCAAAACCAATGGATTTAACCGTTGAGGAGGCTGCTGAAGGAATCCTCAAGGTCGTAAACGCCACCATGGTGCGTGGAATCCGCATGGTGTCTGTTGAACGAGGCCATGACGCCCGAAAGTTTGCGTTAGTTTGCTTCGGAGGTGCAGGCCCTGTCCATGCAGTAGCTCTGGCAAAACAGATGAATATACAGAAACTAATTGTGCCTGAAGCACCTGGTGTTAACTGCGCGCTGGGTCTTCTAATGGCAGACTTCCGTCATGATTATTCAAAGACCTTTCTTCATAATCTGTGGAATCTGGACTCTGCCGCACTCAGTAAAGAATATGCCCAAATGGAACAAGGGGCGCTTATGCAACTTGTGGAAGAACATGTTCATGAAAATGATATCATATTCCATCGCTCCGCTGACCTGCGCTATAAGGGACAGGGCTATGAACTGGAATTGTCTATACCTAATATCGACCAGTACTCCGCTGAGGACCTGCGCACAATTTGTCGTGATTACAGCAATACTCACAAGGATAAATATGGCTATGCAATGGAAGATGAATTTGTGGAGATTGTCAATATCCGTTTAACTGCCATCGGTTTGCTTAGTAAACCTAAACTTGCAGAAGAACCTTATGTAGGCGAGGACTGTAGTGCTGCTATAAAAGGAATGCGACGGGTATATATGGATGGTACATATAAAGAAATAAATATATATGACCGCCGGAAATTGCGCCATGGCAACAAAATTTTCTCCCCGGCCATTGTAGAGCAGGCAGATTCCACCACAGTCCTTTTTGAAGGCTATGATGCCATCGTAGATAAATACCGTAATTTAATCATTGAACAACGGAAGGAGTACACAAATGAACCGCAAAAATGTTGATATGATTACCCTGCAGGTTATCATGAATGCGCTGTATTCAATAACCGATGAAATGAACCTGGCATTGATTCGTACCGCCTATTCTACTAATATCAAGGACCGCCGAGACTGTTCTTGCGCTATATATACAAAGAATCTTGAGGTTATCTCACAGACAGAGCTGGGCTGTCCGATACACCTTGGCATAATGCCCTCAGCTTTGGACTATGTATTCCAACAGATGTCCCTTGATGATTTAGACGAGGGAGACCATATAATATTTAACGTACCTTATCCTGTAGGTCCAGGCCACTTAAACGATATCTTATTATTAACTCCTGTATTCGTCAATGGAACAATAGAATTCATAGCAGCCAACATGGCCCATCATTCTGACCTTGGCGGATATGCTCCCGGCAGCATGGCGTCAGGCCTTAGAGAAATATATCAGGAAGGCTTACAGATTCCACCTCTTAAAATTGTTAAAAAGGGGATTGTAGATGAGGAACTTCTCTCATTCATTGTGCAAAATGTGCGTACAAGTACGGAAGTACGGGGAGATCTTCATGCTCAGATGGCTTGCAATAACGTGGGGGCCAAGCGGCTGAAGGAAATGTGCGGACAATATGGGGTGGCAAGTCTACAGAACTATATTGAAGCGCAATTTGATTATTCCGAAAAGCGTATGCGCGAAGGTTTGAAAGCTTTACCTCACGGTATATATACCTATGAAGATTACATTGAAGGTACGGAACGTACCCCACCCCTTGTAAAAATTAAGGTCAAAACCATCATTGACAATAACGGAATCCTTTTTGATTTTGAAGGAACTGACCCACAGGTGGATGATTCATTCAATAGTAATATTGCTTGCACCAGGTCTGCATGTTATTATGTAGTCAAAGTTTTAGTGGACCCAGGTCTGCCACCCAATATTGGTACATATCGTCCGATTACAGTGAAAGCCCCCTATGGCAGCGTAATAAACTGTAAGGCCCCAGCAGCGATTGCAAATTCAACCATCATAACTGCACCAAAAGTTGTGGATGTCCTAATGGGCGCTCTCTATAAAGCGGCTCCCGAGCGTTCGGCCGCAGCATCCAATGGCGTCACCAGCCTCTTTAATATTGGAGGCACGGATAGCCGTGGCAACCTCTATAACTACATTGAGACATATGCCGGAGGTCAGGGCGCAATGAAGACACTGGATGGAATGGATGCAGTGCAGACACATATGACTAACACGCGCAATGCACCTGCCGAAGTCATTGAGATGACCTATCCTCTTATGGTCCGTTCCAACTCTCTCGAGCCGGACACGGACGGTGCCGGACGTTTCCGTGGCGGGCTTGGAATGCGCAGATGTATACAGGTTCTAAGCACCAAAACCACTCTCACCTTAAGTACGGACCGTATGGCGAAGCATCCTTGGGGCGTCTATGGCGGAATGGGAGGAGGTACATCACACTGCATTCTTCAGACTCCTGATAAGGTTGTCAGAGAATTGGCTTACTCAAAAATGACGCTTCCTGTGGATACGGATACAATCGTGACCATCATAACTCCCGGCGCAGGCGGTTGGGGAGATCCCTTCACGCGCGACCCTCAGAAAGTCCTGAAAGATGTGCGTGAAGAACTGATTTCAATTGAACGCGCAAGGGATTGTTATGGGGTAGTAATCCGGAAAAAGGACCGGCATTACTCTATTGATGAAGCTTTAACAGATAAAATTCGTGCTGAGCATGTCTATGAAAAAGAGAGTTAATCAGCATATATCTTCTTGTTATTAAAAGATATGACCATATGTCTTGTGCCTGGAACAGCAGCACTTCCCAAACAAATCTAAAAAGTACCCTTGGAGCAGCGAATTCTCATCCGCTCCAGGGGTACTCTTGTATTATCACTAATCTAATAACCATCGATGCCTATTCATCCTTCCAGTGCAGATGGTGAAGACGGCCGTTCAGCTCCAGCTTCTCAAACCCATTCTGTCTCAACGCCTCATACAGCACAATGGCTGCTGAATTGGACAGATTCAGGGAGCGTATATCGCCCCACATGGGAATCCGGATGCAGCGGTCCTCATTGTCCACCAGTATCTCCTCCGGGATGCCGGCGCTTTCCTTGCCGAACATGAGATAACAGTCCGGACCGTAGGACACGTCGGAATACACCCTGTGGGCTTTGGTGGTGGCAAAATACATGCTGCCCCGGGCCTGGGGATTGCGCTCCAGGAAGTCCCCGTAATCGCTGTACACAGTCACGTCCAGTTTGTCCCAGTAGTCCAGTCCGGCCCTCTTTAACGCCTTTTCGTTGAGCTTAAAACCCAGGGGCTCGATGAGATGGAGCCTGGTCTTGGTGGCCACGCAGGTGCGGCCGATATTGCCGGTATTGGAGGGCATCTCCGGTTCTAAAAGTACAATATTCATCATGGTATGCTGCCTCTTTCCGCTATTCCCTGCCGTCCAGTCTCTTTACAAACCTTGCCATGCGCCCCAGGGCCTCTTTCAGGTTATCCAGGGAGTAGGCGTAGGAAACCCTGACAAATCCCTCTCCGCAGTCACCAAATGCAGTGCCCGGCACCACGGCTACCTTTTCCTCTTCCAGGAACCGGGTGGCGAATTCTTCTGAAGTCATGCCAAAACGGCTGATATTGGGGAAGGTATAAAATGCTCCCATTGGCTCAAAACAGGTAAGCCCCATCTCCTCATAGGCATGGAGAAGGAAACGCCTGCGCTGATTGTAGGATTCCCGCATCATGGACACATCCGGGTCCCCGTTCTTCATGGCGGAGACAGCAGCATACTGGCTGGTGGTAGGAGCGCACATGATTGCGTACTGGTGAATCTTAAGCATCTGCTCCAGGATAATATGGGGAGCAGCGGCATATCCCAGACGCCAGCCCGTCATGGCATAGGCCTTGGAGAAGCCATTGATGAGCACGGTCCGTTCCTTCATGCCCGGGAAGGAGGCAATGGTCACATGGCGCTTCCCGTTGTATGTCAGTTCGGAATAAATTTCATCGGATATCACGAACAAGTCCTTTTCCAGGACTATTTTTGCAATTTCTTCCAGTTCCTCTTTTTCCATGATGGCACCCGTGGGGTTGTTGGGGAAGGGGAGAACGAGAATCTTGGTCCTGTCTGTAATCTTCCCCAAAAGCTTTTCCGGGGTCAGCTTGAACTGGTCCTTTTCCTCCAGCTCAATGGTCACAGGCACGCCGTCCGCCAGGGTGACACACGGCATATAGGACACATAGCTGGGCTGGGGAATCAATACCTCATCCCCTTCATTTAACATGGCGCGCATGGCAATGTCAATGGCCTCGCTTCCGCCTACCGTCACCAATATCTCCTGGTCCGGGTCATATGTAACCCCGCATCTGCGCTTTAAATATTCGCATATCTCCACCTTTAAAGGCTTTAAGCCGGCATTGGAGGTGTAGAAGGTACGGCCCTTTTCCAGGGAATAAATGCCCTCCTCGCGGATGTGCCAGGGCGTCTCAAAATCAGGCTCGCCCACGCCCAGGGAGATGGCGTCCTTCATCTCGCTTACAATATCAAAGAATTTACGGATACCGGACGGCGGTATCTTTACAATTTTATCGGATAATGGGTTTCTCATGGGGTAATCAGCATCCTTTCATCCTGCACCTGTTCACTGATAATGGTGCCGTGGTCTTTGTATTTTTTCAATACGAAATGGGTTGCAGTGCTCAAAACAGATTCCATGGGACCCAGCTTGTCGGATACGAACTGGGCAATCTGGCGCATGGTCCTGCCTTCGATTAACACGGTGAAGTCGTAGGCGCCGCTCATAAGGTACACGGAATCCACCTCGCTGTACTGGTAAATGCGCTCCGCTATCTTGTCAAAGCCCATGCCCCTCTGAGGCGTCACCTTTACCTCGATTAAAGCCACTACCTTTTCCTCGCTGGTATTATCCCAGTTAATCAGTGTGTGGTATCCGCAGATAATGTGCTCCTTCTCCATCTCCGCTATCTCGTTGGCCACCGCTATTTCGCTCTCTCCCAACAGTACGGCCAGGTCCTTAAGGTCAATTCTGCTGTTTTTCTCAATAACCGCAAGTATCTTTTCTCTCATGATATATCATCCTCCATCCTTCCATGTCTGCATGGCTTCTTAACCTGTTTTATAGTATCTTTGCCAGTTCATCGGGCTGGGGCCGTTCCAGAAATCCAGCTCCCTCCTGGCCATGGCGTATCTGTCTTACATTTCCCTCCGCCACACTTCCGATGACGCCTGCAGGAATCCCCTCTGCCCTTAGCCTTCTCACCAGCTGCCCGCCTCTGTCCGCAGCCAGAATGGCACAGTTTCCGCTGTACAGCCGGTAGGGATTCAGTTCAAACAGCTCACACACCTCCACCGTGACCTGCCGCATGGGCATACACCTGAGGTCCACATCGATTCCCGCGTTAAATATCCCTGATAAATTCCAAAGGGCAGCTAATACGCCGCCCTCTCCTGCATACTCGTAAGCAGTGAAGGAGCAGGGCTCCTCCTTCTGCCCACCTTTTATCCATTGTTCCACGGAGTATGGCTCCGCTTCTTCCAGGCACCTTAAGAACACAGGTGAAAAGCGCGCCGTCAGAATATCCCGCTTTTCTTCCCCTATCTTTACGGTCCCTGCAAATCCGGTATAACCAGCCATCACCAAATCCTGCCCCGGCATCATGAAGCCGCCGCGCTTTTCGAATCCGCCTGGTCCCTGTCCGGCCGTCCGCATTACGGTCCCTCCACAGGAGTGACCGTGGGTCCACCGTCAGCCGGCGCAGGGTTTGCCGCCGGTGCAGGGTCCGCTGCCGGAGCCGGGCTTGCTTGGGGAGCCGGAGCCGGTTCAGGAGCCGGCTGCGTCACACCCGGGCCTCCATCCACACCGGTTACCGGTGCTGTCTCCGCCGGAGCCGTATCCACAGGCGCCGTCACATCCGGCACAATGGGCAATGCTACCGGCAGGTCGGGGCCTACCCGGTAAATGGCCTTGGATGCATTGTAGGTGTCCTTGTTCAGCAGGGTCCTCTCCTGCTCCACGCCGTCCACGGTCACTACCTTCCATAATCTGGACCGGAGTCCTGTATGGGAGGACTGGACCTTGACCCTTGCTCCCGGAGCCAGGGCATTGTCCACAATGAGCTGGGGCTCGCCCGGACTGGTGCTTCCCAGGGTTTCAGACACGTATTCCACCTTCCGGTTAGCGGGTCTGGTCTCCTTGCCGTATATGGTGAAGGTAAGCTTCCTGCCGGAGGTATACCCTTCCACGTAAATAGGGGTGCTGTAATTGTTCTTTATCTTAATATCCTTGTATGTGCCTGCAATGGCCGCGTCCCTGGATGGTTTCACATACGTGACAATCATGGAGTGGTTCTGTCTCTGGACAATCTCCACCTCTGCTTCCAGGGAAGCGTTATACAGTGTGGTAGCCAGCTGGCACACGCCCCCGCCGATGCTGTCCACGACCTGGCCGTTCTCATAAGCCGCCGCTGTCTTATACCCATTGGCTGTGGTAAAAGGCTGCAGGCATTCATAGCCGGACAGGACATCCCCGGGCATGAGCACATGGCCGTTAATCTTAGCCGCGCCTACTGCCAGGTTGGTGGAGCGGGCTGCGCCGCTGCTGCTGAAATCAGTTGTATAGGTGCCCAGCACATCCTGTATGGTGGCCAGGGCATCGCTGGTAATGGCCGGCTGTTCCTCTGTTACCTGGGCCGTTACCTCTATGGGCTGGTCCAGTCCGCCCTCCAGCGCCTGGTTAAGGGCTGCCTCTGTCCCCGCCACGTCAACCACCCGTCCGGGTACTGAGTCTGTAATGACAAACTGTCCATTTTCTCTGGTTATAGATGCATTCTGGGGCTCCGCCGTGATTCCCTGGCACTGGGTATCCACAAAAGCCTTTACCTTCGCAGAATCCACTTCTGTCTCCAGTTCAATCTCCACGGGCGCTGCCGCCAACTCTTTTTCAATCATGTACTGTTTAATCAGGCTGCCGCCGGCATACTGGCTGGCCGCCTCATCAACTGCGTCTGTGTTAATCCAGTGAAAGCCCAGCTCCCCCGCCGTGGTGGCCACATCCTGTCCATCCACACTAAGGGTCACTGACTGGGCCGCCAGGCCGTCCACATATTCCTGGACCGCTGCCTTCGCCTCCTCGGCCGTCATTCCGGCCAGGCTCTGGCTGCCTGCGGTTATCCCGGCCGGCAGCACAGGCGCCGCCCAGGCAATCACTGGAAATGCCGCAAGCAGCGCCATACTGATGGCCGCTGTCAGGCCGGCATTTCCGATACGATTTCTCATAAATTCTCCTCTTTCAAACTGTAATGCAATTAATACATAAGTGCGCTTAAGGCCATAGGCACAATCATCGCCAACACTAATACAACAACAATGATGGTGGAAATGATTTTCTTGGTCCTTGGATCTCTCATATTAAGCATTGTACATTCACCTCTTTTAATAATATGCCTCAGAATCTCTTCTTTAGTCTTCCTGTTCCCCGGATATTCTTCTTGTCATCCGTCCGTACTGGGAGATAATATTGTCAATCATCCGCGACACCTCGCTGCGGTTCATGGCATCTATCTGCACAGTTACGTCTATTCTATGACATTTTAACAAATCGTGCAAGTATTCTTTTTGCCTTTTTGTGGCCGGCTGCTCTCTTTTTGCCTTATAAATCAAGGGTTTCGCCGCAAAAGCCTCCGGATGCTCCATGCCATGGCGGGCCATCATCGCCTGATACAGCCCATGGGCCGCCTCCGCATCCGCCAGGGCCCGGTGGGCCGCGGACTGTGAAACCCCGTAAAAGGAGCAGGCGCAGGTCAGATTCCGTTTCAAAGCAGCCGGCATAAACAGCCGGCAGATACCAAGGGTATCTATCCCCTCCCGGTCAAACTCCAGCCCGCTGTTCACTGCAGCCCGTTTCAGGAAACCATAATCAAATAATATATTATGCCCCAGCAAAGGCAAATCCCCGCAAAACCGCACCACATCCCCAATCACATCCTCAATCACAGGTGCATCCTTCACCATATGGTCCGTAATCCCGGTCAGCTCAGTAATCCTCTCACCCAGCTGCCGCATTGGGTTCACCAGAGAAACAAACCGTTCCTCCACACAGCCCTCCACCACCTTCAAAGCAGCAATCTCCGTAATCTTCTCCACCCTGGCCTCCAGCCCCGTAGTCTCCAGGTCCAGGGCTATGTATGAATTCGTCATATCTTCCTCTTTCTAAAAGTCATCGTATTTCCAACTATCTCCATGCTTCTGAAAATCTTCATCCACCTGAGTAAACACCGCAAGCCAAATAAACCATATTTCAAATCAATCCTCATATTTATGACCCATTCTACTACACTTACAGAGGAAATGGAACTGGAAATAATAGAATAAAGCAAGATAAGATTAATTTCTCCCCTTATGGCCGGAGGACACAGCCCGCAAAGCGGGACAGGACAGGCAGCCGGGACAGAGACTTGTCCGTAACCAGTCCCTGTCCCGGCTGCCTGTCCTGTCCCGCTTTGCGGACGAACCCCCTTACGCCATAACCCTCCACAACCCTAAGGCCGGCGCCTTCACCACATAAACCTCTTCCCCATCCTCCATTGTGTGCCATCCGTCTTCCATCTCTGAAACCGGATACCGCTTAAGCGCCTCCTTCACATCCATGAATCCATATCCAACCTGCCCTATCTCCTCTCCGGTCACATTGTCCGGATTCACTGCATAGGTAATCCGGAATCTGCCTTCTGAGGAGCTGTGTATCATATGGGCCGGCACCATGGCGGAGTCGGGGAACGCTCCATTTTCCATCAGCTCCATGGTATAAGGCGTACCCTTATACCCGTAACGGCGTATGAGCCCATCCACCTCCGGGTTCTCGCCAAAGCCCTTTATCCCCGGTGCAATGACCAGCAGTTCACCGCCGTCCTCAATCATCATCCGGGTGCGGTAAATGGCCTTGTTTCCCACCCAGGTGGTGGAAAATTCTTCCGGCTCCAGATAAGCCACCACCTTTTTTGCCCGGCGTTCCACCTGTCTGATACAGCGTCTTCCTGCCAAAGCCGCCGCATGTTCATATACCTGCCTGGAGGCACCGGTAAAGAGGCCGTGAAGGGCGGTCCTCCCCTCCTGTTCCGACGCAACGGTCAGAATATATGCCAACGGTACATTCTCAAGGAAATGCTCTTCACCATAATCAAAAATTGCCCTCACCGGCGTATCCGTATTTCCCATGATGGTTTCCAGATTGCAGAGCGCGCCCAGCATATGGGTGCCGTTAATCATGGGCCGTCCTCCCAGGCCCACCAGTATGTTCTTGGTGTAGTTGGACATGCCGATGACCTCATGGGGCACCACCTGGCCAATGGACAGTATCAGGTCAAAGCTGCCGTCCACCACGCAGTGGTTTACCTCCACCCCGATATCCCGCCGGTACCTGCCTCCGGACACCCTGCTGCAGTAATCGCCGGGCACTGTGCCGATATATACCGCGTCCTTCCTCCAGTCGTGGTAACAAAAAACGTCCTCCGGTATATCCTCCCCGAAAAACCGTATCTGTTCTTCCCGGCTCATGGCCCTGTGAGTTCCCACGGCAGGCATGATGCGGACATCGGCCTCCATGCGGAGCCTGTGATACAGATAGGAGGTAATGACGCCGCCATAGGAATAGCAGCGGGTGATATCCGGCGGAACCAGGAGAATCCGCCCGGCTTTTGGAAGTCCTTCCAGCATACGGTCCAGCACATCCTCCGCCTGTTCGGGGGTAAGCTCCCCCGACTCTGTCTGTGCGCTGAATTCAGCTATGTGTTTCAGCATATATGAACACCCCCTACTTCTTATGCTTTTCCCTGCTGTATATAAGTACCAGCAGTACGATGATGACGCCCTGCATAATCTGGCGTCCTGCTTCCGGAATATTGACAATGGTCAGGAAATCATCCAGTATGGTCATAATGACCGCGCCTGCTATGGTGCCGATGTATCCGCCCTTTCCTCCGGTAATGGCTGTTCCTCCGATGATAACGGCCGCTATGGTCTTTGTGTTATAACTGGTTCCCACGTCCAGGAAGCTGGTTCCCGTGTAACCCACAAGAAAGAAACCGGAGACAGCCGCTATGACGGCTGATATCAGGTACACGGAAAACGTCACCCGCCCGGTATGGATTCCTGAAAACCTGGCTGCCTGCTCATTGGTACCCACGGAATATATCTTCCTTCCATAGGGCGTATTCCGCAGCAGCACTATGGTTACGGCTGCCATGACAGCCCATATGACCACAATACCGGACAGGATGCCTATGAAGCTCTGCCCGCAGATGGCCTTCAGAAGAGGGGACGCATTCCCTTTTGGGGCACCTTTTGTGTATATGAGGAATACCCCCTGGATGACCGTACCCACGCCCAGTGTCATGATAAAGGGCGGTATCTTAAGCCAGTGGATTCCCACCCCGTTGATAAATCCCACCACCACGCCCATGGCAATCACTGACAGCAGCGCAGCGAGCAGGTTTTCATCCCGCCCCATCATGATTTGGGCTGCAATCACATTTGCAAAGGTGATGGTATTGGCAATGGATAAATCGATTCCGCCTGTCAGTATGGTCAGGTTCTGTCCGATTGCAGCAATGCCCATAAAGGACGCCAGTCTCAGGATTCCTGCCACATGCGTGGGCTTTAGATAACCCGGGGACAGAATCTGGGCTGCCAGCAGTAATACCACCAGTATAACATAAACCATGACCTGGGAACTGCCTGCATTTTTCTTGATGAACTGTATATTGGATGCCTGTCTGCTCTTTTCTTCTCCCACTTTCTTTCACCTTACCTTTCTATACTTAAAATGAGTCCCGCATGCTGCTCTAACGCTTCTTATGCAGCGCGCTCAGCGACAGGGCTGCAATCAGTATCAGACCCTGGCATATGAACTGGTAAAATGAAGAAACGCCAAACAGGTTCAGCATATTGTTGATAATGGAAATGATGAACACGCCTGCTATGGTTCCCAGGGGGTCCCCCACTGCGCCTGTCATGGCTGTTCCGCCCACCACCGTGGCAGTGATGGCATTCATGGCATAATTTTTTCCTATGGTGGCATCGGCTGAATTCATCTGTGCGCTCAGGAAGATTCCTGCCATGGCGCACAGGAGCCCGGCCAGACAATAGGCCCGGAATTTTATTCTTCCCACCCGGATACCTGTGGAATAGGCTGCATTTTCACTGCCTCCAATGGCCCTAAGGGCCTTACCGTAGGGAGTGGTGTTGGCGAGACTGCGCACCAGGCAGAGAATGACAAGGAACAGCAGAAAGGGTACGGCTCCGGAGAATCCTCTGGTCAGGAACCTGGCAAAGGCCTTGTGCACACTGCCTCCCGGATTGGGCATAAGCAGCAGCGCCATGCCGTCAAACACAGCTGTGGTTGCTATGGTTACAATGATGGGCGCCAGGCGTCCTTTTGTGACAAGAGCCCCGTTTACAGCCCCGCAGGCCAGTCCCACCGCTGCCGCCGCCCCAAGGGCAGGGATAAAACCCCAGGCAGAATCCGGGTTCATGGCCAGAACGCAGACCACATTGCACAGCGCCACGATTCCTCCCAGTGACAGGTCAATGCCCCCTGTGAGTATAATCAGTGTCTGCCCCAGGGCAGCCATCAGCAGAGGAAAGGAGGAACGCAGAAGGTTCTTAAAATTCCCCAGGGTGAAAAAGTCCTTATTAAATGCGCTTACAAAAACCATGAGCGCTGCCAGGAACACATATATGATGACTGTATGCCCGTGTTTATGCCAGAAATTCTTATTCAGTCCGCCTTTCACGCTTCCTCACCTTCCTTTCTGTTCTTTTCAAGTCCCATGCCAAGCTGCATGATTCGTTCTTCTGTCAGCTCCGCTTTTTCCAGGATACCGGATATCCTGCCCTCGTACATGACAATCACCCGGCTGCTCATGCCGATTACCTCCATCATGTCGCTGGAATTCATGACAACGGCCACTCCCTGGGCCGCCAGATCATGCATGATTTGATAGAATTCCCGTTTTGCCTCCACATCAATGCCGCGGGTGGGCTCGTCAAAGAGGATGACCTTGGGCTCTGTTGCCAGCTCCTTGCCAAGGACCACCTTTTGCTGGTTCCCCCCTGACAGGCTGGATACAGGCAGGTCCAGACCTCCCATTTTAATGGAGAGCTTTGCTGTCATGGATTCGCTGAATGCCTGCTCCGCCTTTTTGTCAATGAAGCAGCCCTTCATTCGTTTTTTCATGCTGGATACGGACAGGTTGTGACGGTTGGAAAGTTCCAGCATCAGTCCCTGGTTCTTCCGGTCCGAGGGCACCAGGGCGATTCCGTTTGCAATGGCCTGGCCTGCGTTTCTTATGTTTACCTGTTTGCCATTTACAATCATTTCCCCTTCAGACAGGGGATAGAGTCCGCTGATGGAATTAAGCAGCTCAGTCTGTCCGTGTCCCTGCAGTCCGGCCACCCCCAGTATCTCCCCCCTATGTACCTGAAAGCTGACCCGGTTCAGCTTATGGCCTGCATCCGCCAGGTTCTTTACCTCAAAGATAACCTGACTTTCATCCACTTCACATACGGGCGGCGGAAATACATTGTTCAGGGAACGCCCTACCATCATCCGTATCAAATCATCCTCATTTATCTCGTCCATGTTTCTGGTCCCTATGTAGCATCCGTCCTTGAATACGGTAATCCGGTCGCCCAGCTCAAACAGCTCCTCCAGGCGGTGGGAAATAAAGATAATGGTCTTTCCGTCTGCAATCAGGTTGTGGATAATCTGATACAGCTGCTTTACCTCCTTCTTGGCCAATGCGGATGTGGGCTCGTCCAGGATAATCAGCTCCGGGTCCCTGACCAGAATCTTAAGGATTTCCGCCATCTGCTGTTCAGCTACCGGCAGGCTTTCTACCACGGCATCCGGGTCAATATGGATTCCATAGCGGTCCATGGCCTCCTGAATGCGCTTTTTGATTTCCTTTCTGTTGATTCTCCCCAGACAGGTAACCGGCTCCTGGTTCAGGTAGATATTCTCCCAGACCGTCATTTCCCCCACCAGGGTCAGCTCCTGGAACACCATGGCGATTCCCAGTTTCTGGGACTGCTCAGGATTGCGGATAACCACCTTTTTGCCGCGGAAATATATTTCCCCTTCATCCGCCTCATGGATTCCTGCCAGAATCTTAAGTATGGTGCTCTTTCCGGCCCCGTTTTCCCCGGCCAGCACATGGACTTCCCCCTTGTTGCAGGAAAACTGTACACGGTCCAGGGCCGTTATTCCGGCAAACCGTTTTGTTATATTGACCATTTTTAAAATCTCTTCAGCCACTGTTAACCTCCTTCTCTCTCCGGAACAGACATGGTCCTTATGTGGAAAACAGGCCGATTTCCATCGGCCTGTCCATAATCCCCAGTTACTGCGCCTGACTACTTGTAAAGCTTCTGAAGAGTCGCATCGTCCAGTTCTGTAAGTACCCAGAAGCTGTCTGGCATATCCGCACGGTAATACTGGTCTACGTTTTCTTCTGTTACAGTCTCAATATCCATGACCACGTTCTCCGGGATTTCCTCGCCGTTTAAGGCTTTGATGACAACGCGCAGAGCCTCGGCGCTGGTATAGGTGGGATTGGAAGGCGCTATACAGGACAGCCCCTTATCCTTGTTCTCAATCCATGCGCGGATAGCGCCATTGTTGCCCTCGCTTGTCATGGGAACCAGGTCACGGCCAGCTGCTATGAATGCATCAATTGCCCCCTGTGTCATGGCGCCGCCCTGTGACCACACGCCGTCGATTTCCGGATAAGCGGACAGCATGGATTCCATGGCAGCCTTGCCCTGTGCATAGTCCCAGGATGCGTTAGCGGAGCCCAGAATCTCAATATCGGGATACTGTTTGAACACCTCCTCAGCACCGCCCCAGCGCAGGGAGTCGGTGGCTGTTCCCGCGATACCGTTCAGAACCACAATCTTGCCCTTGCCTTCCAGCTTGTCCACCAGCCACTCTGCACCGATACGGCCGAATTCCTTCTCGTCTATACCTACCGTGGCAACCTGCTCGTCTGTCTCTACCACGTTGTCAAAGGAAACAACCTTGATTCCAGCCTCGGTTGCCTCTTCTACCACAGGTGCCAGGGCCGTGGGGGAAGCAGCCGTGATGACAATGGCGTCCACCTTCTTTGTAATCAAATCCTGCATGTCGCTAATCTGCTTGTTGATGTCCTCATTGGAATTGGTGATGTAGTATTCGCTTACCACTCCCTCTGCCTTCAGCTTTTCCGCCTCAGCCACAAACTCCTGCTCCATCTGGGCCCTCCATGAGTTGCCGATGGAATAGTTGCACAGGGCCACCACATATCCTTCCCCGCCGGCTGCCTCAGGCGAAGCCTGGGCCTGTGTGGCCTCCTCCTTCTCTTCTTTCTTTTCCTCCTGGGCCGCTGCTGCTGTGGTTTCTGCCGCTGCAGGCGCTGCCGTTGTCTCCGCTGCTTTCTGCGAACCGCAGGCGCACAGACCCATTGCCATTACTGCTGCCAAACCTACTGTAAACATTTTTCTCATAATTCATCTTCTCCTTTTTTTCTTTCTAACATAATACCCGTTATACGGGAGTTACTTCTGGCTGTCAAAGAACAAACGTCTGGCGTTGTCCGCCATAATCATCTGCCGGTGGGACTCCGGTATATGGCTGCAGTGCTTCTCCACCAGATGAATCAGCTGCCTCATGGTCCCATGGTTCAGCATGCCCGGATAATCCGAAGCCCACATCATTTTCTCCGGTCCCGCATGGCGGTAACAGGCCTCTATGATTTCCACGGAAGAGGGCCAGGGATATTCCTCATCAAAATACACGGGTACGGTGGAGGTGTCGATGTAAACATTGGAATGGTTCTTTACCAGGTTAAGCACTTCCCTGTAATTGGATTCAGGCATCCCCTTCTTAAAACAGGCGTCCGCCCCCATATGGCACAGGACAAAGCTGATATTGGGATAGGCTGAAGCCAGGAAACCCATGTCCCCAATATCCTCTGTGCGGAACATGTGGATGAACACCGGCTGCCGGTATTGGTTGCAGCAGTCCCACACAGGGGCCAGCCCGGAATCCGAAAGGCGGGTTCCCGGAGCGCACTGGAAGGTGCTGTCCACCTCCACCTTAAAGCCAAACAGAATTCCCTGGTCATAGATGGATGCCAGTTCGTTGGCAGCCTTCTGTCCTTTCATTATGTCAACCAGCGCCACGCCTCTCAACCGGTCCGGATACTGTTTGACGCTCTCCGCAAAATACCGGTTGTGGTATCCGTAATAGGGATTGGGCATGAGAACTGCTTTCTCAATGCCGCACCAGTCCATGTAGGCGATGAGCATTTCCGCCGTACTGCGGGTCTGTTCAAAGGAAGGAGGCAAAAACTGCACTTCCTCATTTCCTATAAAAACCCGCCCCAGATTAGCGGAGGACATGGGCTGTCCCTGGGTGATTCCCGCCACCCGTTCGTATATGTGGGCATGAATATCAATTACATCCATCTAACTCCCCCTACCTGTATGTTTGTGTATATTGCACTTTAACAGCACTGTTTTTCGGATGTCATTAGTATACTATGACCATATTTTTATGTATATATGATTTGATTGGAATATGTTTTGATTTCATCCTATCTTATTGACGCTCCCTGTAAATCGTGATTTAATGATATCAGTCCAGCCGTACATGACTGAACTATTGCATTCGGATGATATCTTTATCGTAAGGAGGGATTTTATGTATCAGTTGTTATCGTATCCCATAAAACAGGGGCAGCCCACCTGGCCCGGCAACCCCACATTCAGCCTGGAACCGCATACCTCCATTGCCGGAGGCGACACGGCCAACACCTGTACCATCCATCTGTTCAACCACTACGGAACCCATCTGGACGGACCCATGCATTTTTACGGAAAGGGCATTTCCCTGGACCAGGTTCCCTTTGAGCATTTTTTCTTTCACAGGCCCCTGCTTCTGGACATACCAAAGGAACCGGGAGAAAAGGTCATGCCTGAGGACCTGATTTCCCACAGTGAGGACATAAAAGACGCTGATTTGCTTTTAATCCGCACCGGCTTCTGGAAATACCGCAGTGAAAAGCCTGAGGCCTATGAACACAACGGTCCCGCTGTCAGCAGCCAGCTGGCCGCATACCTTCAGGACCGCATGAGCCATCTGAAGGCAGTGGCCCTGGACTTTGTATCACTGGCCTCCTACAGCGACACAGAGGACGGCGACCTGGCCCATCAGACCATGCTCGGCATGTACCACAACCACTACATCTGTATCATTGAGGATGTGAATATGGAAGGGCTCCCGTCCGGTTTTCTGAAAAAGGCAGCCGCCATCCCTTTGATAATTGAAGGCATTGACAGTTCACCGGTTACCATGTGGGCGGAGTACTGATGCCTATGTCACGGTTTATGCTGCATTTTAAGACACGGTTCAAGTCACTGCTTAAAAAACACTGGTGTCTCCTTATCATCTGCTCCCTATGCATTATCCTGGGAATAACCCTGTATGACACCTCCAACCAAGCTGTAAACTGGGAGCCGGAGCCGGCTGACAGCTCCGGCCTCCATGTGGGATTTTCCCAGATAGAAACCGACAATCCATGGAGAACCGCCCAAATCAACAGTTTCCGCGAGGCCCTGATTCCCAATGGGATGGACTTTATCTACCACGAGCCTGAGGACTATTCCGTCCAGTGGCAGCTGGAGGATATACGCAGCCTGATTCGGGAAGGAGTGGACTATCTGGTTATCGTGCCTGCGGACCTGTCGGCCCTGACCCCGGTGCTCCAGGACGCCAAGGATGCAGGCATTCCCGTCATCCTCATAGACCAGTCAGCCGAAACCATTGACCAGAGCTACTATGTGTCCCTTATTTCCGCGGACTATCTGAAGGAGGGGCAGATTTGCGCCGGTCTTCTGGCGGATAAATTCGGGAATCAGCCCTGCCGCATCGTGGAAATCTACGGCACCGAAAGCTCGCCCGGAGCCCAGGCACGTTCAAAGGGATTCCATCAGGCCCTTATGCAGTATCCCAACATGGAAATCATTGATGTGGAATACGGTAATTTTGACCGTGTAACAGCCCAAAAAGCAATGGAAAACGCCCTTATCAAAGCCGCCAACCGGGGCCAGACCATAGACGCTGTCTTTGCCCACAGCGATGAGGACGGTCTGGGAGCCCTCCAGGCCATCAAGGTGGCCGGGCTGCCGCCTGGGGAAATCGCCATTGTGTCCATCAACGGCATCCAGGATGTGTGCAAGGCCATCATTGCCGGGGAATATCTGGGCACGGTGGAGAGCAACCCCCGCTGGGGATTCATCGCAGCCTTCCTGATTCAGCAGATGGAACGTGACTGCAAGCCCTTTCCCATGGTTATGATTCCCTATCAAATCATCACGGCTGAGAATGCGGCCGAGTATGCGCTCACCGCTTATTAATAGCAGCCCTTAGAACGGTTGCTATGTAATACCGGAAAGGAAACGGGATTCATGAAAAAATTCTTCCGACAGCTTTCATTCCGCAGGAAACTGCTGATTTCCTTTGTAACACTGTCCTGCATCCCTGTGCTCCTGGTGGGGATTGCCGCCTATCATCTCTATACCAATTTCATCATTAACATGACGGAAAAGTCCTCCATCGAAACCATTGACCTGGTCTGTGATGATATTGACAGTCTGCTGGGCGATGCCTGGAGTCTCTGCGGCATGCTGACCGGCGACATCAAGATGCAGAAATACCTGCGCATGGATTTTGACTCCATCCGCGACCAGTATTCCAATGACCTGGCGGGCAGCATGGAACTGGCCTCCATCTCCACCTACCGCAAGGATATCTTCGGGGTGTATGTATTCGGCCAGAACGGGGGGCGTTACAAATCCAACTACTACTCCTTCAAATCAGAGGACCAGAGGGAAACTACCTGGTACAAAACCATAGCAGGCAGCGAGGAGGCCACCTGGTTCCCTTCCCACGAAGGCAGCTTCATTGTCCGCAGCTCCATCAGCGACAACTTTATTACCGTGGGACAGCCGGTGGTGGACAAGGCTTCCGGTATGGTTAACGGTATTGTGGCGGCCGACATCAAGGAGGACGCCATTACTGAGAAAATCAAGCACAGCCTCAACAACGGGGTCATCTGCATCATTGACCAGGAGGGCGGTATCCTGTTCCGTTCCAATGCAGGCAACGACCTTCACTATCCCATTGATATCTCTCCCAGCCTGGTATCCCATATTCTGGAATCCACCGGCACTGCCGTGGGAAAATCCATGGTTGTGCCTGACAGCGGGTACCTGGTGGTGAGCCGTACCCTGATGAATTCCAACTGGCGGATTGCAGGCATCATAGACCGGGGATTCCTGACCCAGAACAGCAAGGACATCACCCATATTGTCATGCTGCTTCTTCTGATTATTGCCTTTTCCTCCCTGTATGCGGCCATGCTCATATCCCAGTCCGTATACAAACCAGTGCAGATTCTCTACCGCATGATGGAGGATGTGGAAAACGGGGATTTCTCTGTCCGCTACACCTATCACTCCTCCGATGAATTCGGACGGCTGGGCAAGAATTTCAACCAGATGCTGGAACGGATTCAGAAGCTTATCAATCAGATTTACGAGGAGCAGAAAAAGCTTAAGAATTCAGAGCTAAAGGCCCTCCAGGCCCAGATACAGCCCCATTTTCTCTACAATTCCCTGGATTCCGTCATGTGGCTGCTGAGGATGGACAAAAACAGGGACGCGGAAAAAATGCTCAACGAGCTGTCCACGCTGTTTAAGATTTCCCTCAGCAAGGGAAATGAAATCATCACCATTGAAGAAGAGCTGCGGCACATAAGCAGCTACCTGTTCATCACCAATATGATTTACAGCAAGAAATTCGAATATGCCATTGAATGCGACCCTGTTCTGTATTCCTACCGTACCCTTAAGCTGCTCTTACAGCCTCTGGCTGAAAATGCCATTGCCCACGCAGTGCCCATGCCGGGGCAGAAGGTCTTTATACAGGTCCGCATTTACGAGGACGAGGACAGCCTTGTGCTGTCCGTACAGGATATCAGCAGGGGCATGGACCGTGTAACCCTGGATGGCCTGCTGAGGCAGCTGGACACAACTGCCCACCCGGACCGGAGGGACTCAGGGTACGGGCTCTACAATGTCAATGAGCGGGTCCATATCCTCTTTGGAAGCAGCTACGGCATTACCATCACGTCGGAGCAGGATTTTGGCACCGAGGTAACTGTAAGGATTCCAAAACTGAAAGGAGATGATACATATGTTCCAGGCAATGCTCTGTGATGACAATGAAATCATACTGGAAGGCCTGTCCCGTCAGATTGACTGGGAGGGGCTGGGTATCTGTCTCTCCGGTACTGCTGCCGACGGGCAGGATGCCTGGAACCAGATGAAGGATAATCCCCCCGACATCCTTATCACCGACATCCGTATGCCATATATTGATGGACTGGAGCTGTCCGGGCTGGCAAAGGACTTAAACCCCAATATCGTGATTCTCATTATCAGCGCCTATGATGACTTTGAATATGCCAGGACAGCCATGCATCTGCGGGCCCTGGATTACATACTGAAACCCATTGACCTGGAGGCCATGAACCGGATTCTGTCCAATGCAGTCTCCCACTGCCAGCAGTTCCACCACGACAAGCGCCTGATGGCCACCCAGCTGCTGCGCAACATGGCGGTCCAGGAAACAGCGGCAGCAGAGGGGGACAGCGTGTGGACTGAACTGGATTTGGAGCCTGGTTCGTGGTGCTGTTACATACAGGTGGAGCTGGACGAGCACAGCCTAAGCAAGCTGTCCGACGACATCCGGTACGCCTCAGAGCGCAGGTTTTCAGCCCTGAACCAGATTCTGCTTAAGGACAGCCTTTATTTGCTGGAATCCCATCAGTACAGCTACAGCGTCTGTCTCACCGCCCGGTCCGGAATGGAGCTGAGCGTACAGCGCAGAATCCTGGTGGACTCCATACGCAGACAGTTTCCCTACGAAGGAAGCTATTGTGATGTGAGCATTGCTTCGGGCAGCATTGTCCAGGGAATCCACAGGCTCCACAAAAGCGTGAAAACCTGCCATGAGGCATGCAAGCTGCATTTTATCAAGGGCTCCAACGCAGATATCTTTTACGAGGAAGTGGAGTCCTATATCTGCAAGGGGCCGGAGGACAGCCATGGATACCCCATCCCGGATACCCGGCTCATTACTTTCATCAAGGAGCAGAATAAAGAAGGGATTACCCAGGAGCTGGAGAAGTTAAAGACGTGGCTCTATCAGAAGGGAAGCGAAAGCTATCTGTATATGACATTTTCCCTGGGAAGCTTCTATACCCATCTGATGAAGGAACTAGGTGAATCCGGAATCAATCTTCAGGACATATTCCGCAATCCCATTGAGGAATTTAAGAAGGTGGCCGCCGGAGGCACCCTGGAATCCAACATTGAAAACCTGAAGCTGAACCTGTTCAAAATATGCGACAGCATCCGCATCAATAAAAGCCGTTACGGAAGGCTCATAGACCAGGCCCTCCTGTACATCCAGAACCACTACATGTCCTCCTCCTTTTCCATTGAGGAGGTGGCCGGGGCGGTCTGTTTAAGCACCTCCTATTTCAGCACGGTGTTTAAGAGCGAAACAGGCATCACATTTACGGATTATCTGATAAAGATACGGATGGAAAAGGCCAGGGGACTGCTGGAAAATACCAATATGAAAATGTATGAGATTTCATCCAGGGTGGGATATGAAAATGCGGCCTATTTCAGCGCCGCATTCAAACGATATTATGGAAAATCCCCCTCGGAGTTCCAATGCCGGAGGTAAGGGGATTGCTCTAGTCTTCCCTGCCCGGACATTCCTCTCGCAGGAAACAATCCCGGCATTTAGGGCGTCTCGCAATGCAGATGGTGCGGCCCAGGGTTATGATATGTATATTCCACAGAATCCAGTGGTCCTTTGGCAGCACCTTCATCAGGTCGTATTCAATCTTTTCCGGCTCCTGCTCTTTTGTAAGGCCCAGCTTCCTGGATATGCGCTTCACATGGGTGTCCACCACAATACTTGGTTCATTGTATATGTTCCCCCGTATGACATTGGCTGTCTTGCGTCCAACGCCGGCCAGGGAGGTCAGTTCCTCTATGGTCCCGGGCACCTCTCCCCCAAACCGTTCCACCAGGTCCCGGCAGCAGGCGATGATATTCTTCGCTTTCATGTGATAAAACCCAATGGAATGGATATCCTGCTCCAGTTCCTTTAAATCCGCCGCGGCAAACTTCTCCAGGGTATCGTATTTCCGGAATAAATCAGCTGTGACGATATTCACCCTGGCATCTGTGCACTGTGCGCTCATGATGACCGCAATCAGCAGCTGCCAGGGAGTCTCATGATTCAGGTAACACCGGTATTCCGTACCGTATTCCCGGTCCAGTGCAGCCAGAATACGTTCAATGCGGGCTGCCTGTTCTGCTTTTGTCTCCCTGCCAGCTTTTTTTCCGTTCCCTGGTTTATCTGTAATGGTGTCTTGCTGCATATATCCAATCCTTTCATGACAACATTTTCGTTGTATTTACAACATCTAAATCCCTGTCACTGTACCCTGTCTGCCCTTGCATTATAGGTCAGCGGATCCCTGTGCCTGTAATCAAACAGCACCAGGCTTCCGTCGCCCATGGCCTCAATATGGGCCATTTTACTCATCTGCCTGGAATCATACCCTTCATAATCCGTAAGGTACCGGGGCGATTCCTCCTCCCTCTGGAAAAACGCCCGGACAGCCTGTTTATAGGGACTCTGGTCGCGTGCAAAGGAGGGACGGCTTTTCACATTTTCCCTGAGATACAGGTCATACATAAGGAGGTCCCTGAACATTTCCATAACAGAAGCATCCCTCTGCGCTGCCTCATGCCTGGCTATGATACTGTAAAGTATCTCGTATCTGGCTATCCGGCTGTGACTGATGCCGGCAAGACGGTTTTCACGGTAAAATGCAGCCATATCCAGAAACATCTCATAGGGTGAGCCGTATCTTGCCGCAAGCGCAGTCAGGGTATGGACAAACTGTCTGCTGTTATAATACACCTCCACCATGTCCTCCACGCCCTTCAGTTCCAGGATGTCGCGGTAAGACAGCCATCTGGTGGAAAGGACCTCATAGGGCGGCCTGGATGAGTATCGCAGCTCATAGGAGGATGCCATTTCTTCCATATAAGAGCCCTTCAGCACCTTCAAAAATCCCAGCTGGAGCTGTTCCGGCTCCATGGAATATACCTGGTTGAATGAATGCCGGAAACATTCCAGGTTCTCATGGGGCAGACCTGCAATCAGGTCCAGATGCTGGTGGACATTATGTCCCCTGTTGATTGTACCGGTAATACGGCGTATCCCGCCGATATCAGTCTTGCGGCGTATGGCCTTAAGTGTGGCCGGATTCGTGGACTGGACGCCAATCTCCAACTGTACCAGGCCGGGGCGCATCTGTCCCAGGAGTTCTATTTCCTCCTCATCCAGAAGGTCAGCTGCAATCTCAAAATGGAAATTAGTCACCCCGTTATCCTGCCTGCGGATAAACTGCCATATGGCCATGGCATGTTTTTTATTGCAGTTAAAGGTCCTGTCCACAAATTTTACCTGGGGCACCCTGGCCTCCAGAAAACAGGACAGCTCATCAAACACCAGCTCCAGGCTTCTGAACCGTACGCTTTTATCAATGGAGGACAGACAGTAGCTGCAGGAAAAGGGACAGCCCCGGCTGCTCTCATAGTAAATAATGCGGTGCTCCAATTCCTTTATGTCCATATGCTTATAAGGAAAGGGAATCCGGCTCATATCCATGGCCGGACGGATGCCGGTGTCTGCCAGCGAACCCTCTGGAAGACGGAAGGCAAGTCCTGGTATATTCTCCAGGCCGGCTTGTCCGTTTACCCGGCGTTTTCCACTGCCGCCCTCTTTTCCGGCCCACTTATCCACATAATATCCGGTCAGCTGTGCAAAGGTTTCCTCTCCCTCCCCCTTCATGATGCCGGTTACCTCCGGCATACTGCGAAGCACCCCTTCTGCGTCAAAGGATACCTCCGGCCCTCCCAGCCATATGGGGACATCCGGCAGTATTTTTCCTAAGTCCGCAGCCAGATATCGGATATATTCTATATTCCAGATATAGCAGGAAAAGGCGATTACGTCCGGTTCCCTTCTGTATATATCCTGGAGAATCAAATCCAATTGATGGTTGATGGTATATTCAGCCAATTCAACAGACGGGGCGGCAAAGCCCTCTCCTCCTGCTTCAAAAGCCTGGTCTGCATAGGCCTTCAGGCTGTAAATCCCCAGATTGGAATGTATATATTTAGCATTGACAGCCGCCAGCAGTATTTTCATGGGACTATACCTCTAGCTCAATTTTATGGCCTGTTGACTGGTATTGATAATAGCGCACGCCTGCTGCGTTCAGCATGCGCTTGGACGCCTTTACCGCTGGCGTGTCCGCATATTTATCCTCCCTGAATACAATGGTCTTGATTCCGGCCTGGATAATGGCCTTGGCGCACTCATTGCAGGGGAACAGGGTTACGTAGAGCTTGCTTCCCTCCAGGCTTCCGCCTCTGTAATTAAGGATAGCATTTAACTCACTGTGTGTGGAGTAGAAATATTTGGAATTATAAGGGTCCTCTTTCTCGTTTTCCTTGCCCCAGGGAAATTCGTCGTCCGAACACCCCTTTGGAAAGCCATTGTAGCCCATGGACAGAATCTTATTGTCCTGGCTGACAATACAGGCTCCCACCTGGGTACTGGGGTCCTTGGAACGTCTGCCCGACAGCAGGGCCACCCCCATGAAATATTCGTCCCATGTTATATAATCAGCGCGTTTTCCTGTCATCTTTTTCCTCCTTTATCTTTTTTCCTCTGTCTGTGAATGGATTATAACATTCCGCGCTTATTTAATCAACAAAGTTAGGTGAATATGGCGGTGCCGCGGCTGCCGCGGGGCGGTTTACTTTTACAGCCTCAGCGCTAACCTTACCTGCATCCAGTCTCAGGCACTGACTTAGTCACAATCACATCCGTGTCATATCCCAGCAAACGGGAGATGACAACGGTCCCCGCTTTCACAGGGGCAGTCAGCGTACATTTCTTTATCTCCTGCATTGCATCAAAAATACGGTCCCGTGGAATGGGATTTGTCAGCCTCACACTGGCCAGCGGAAGGATGCCTCCTCTTACCAATACAGATGTGGCAATGTTCCTCTGCGGGTCCGTCACCTCCTGCTCCACATATGCCCTTCCCTTTGGACATGCAGCGCCTTCCACAGAGCAAATCTGCCTGGTTCCGTCTTCCTGTTCTTCAATCTGCGCCCTTATATCACATCCGTTGGGACAGATAATGCATGTATATTCTCTCAACATTCAACACTCACCTCCAGCCGGTTCCGGGACATCAGTTTATCTGCCTTAACAGTCAGTTCAATCATTTCAGCCGGTATCGCCTTCTTCATTTTCTTTGATGCCACCACTGCTCCGTCCTGTCTTACCTCAATACGGCATTCCTTCAAAGGGCTGTTTACCCGCAGGGACAGCTTAAAGTCCCTGGTGCCGCTCACCCGCTGCGGAACCGTATGGTTAATATGGCTGTCCGTACCTATCTCAATAGGGCAGGGGGGCAGGCTCCCCTTCTGCACATACTCTGCCGCAGAATCTGCCAGACTCTCTGCTTCCATGGAAACGAAATCCACTAAATCATGGACATGAAGCACGTTTCCGGCAGCAAAAATCCCCTCCACATCTGTCTGGAAATGCTCATCCACCACAGCGCCTTTTGTCCTGTCATCCAGGGTTATGCCGGCGTCCAGCGATAATTCGTTTTCCGGAATCAGGCCCACGGAAAGTATCAGTGTATCGCACTTATACTCCCTTTCAGTTCCCGGAATAGGTCTTAAATGCTCGTCCACCCGGGACACCGTGACGCCTGTCAGACGGTTGTCCCCGTGGACAGCCGTAACCGTATGGCTCAGGTACAGCGGAACTGCGTAATCGTTCAGACATTGCTCCACATTACGTGGCAGGCCGCTGGGATAGGGCTGAATCTCAAACACGGCCTGGACATGGGCGCCTTCTAAAGTTAGCCTTCGGGCCATAATCATGCCGATGTCTCCGGACCCCAGGATTACCACCTCCTTTGCAGGCATCACATTGTACAGATTAATATAAGCCTGGGCAACCCCTGCCGTAAATACACCGGCAGGCCGCTCACCCGGGATTCCCAAAGCGCCTCTGGTGCGTTCCCTGCATCCCATGGTGAGAATGACGGATTTTGCCTTCCAGACCTTGAGCCCCTGACGTGTGGCAGCTGTCACAGTCTTATTTTCCGCCACCTCCAGCACAGTTGCATCGGCGATATAGGGAATCCCTAATTCCTCCACCTCATCAATGAACCTCTGGGCGTATTCCGGTCCGCTCAGCGTGGTTTTAAAACGGGTCAGCCCAAAACCGTCATGGATGCACTGCCGGAGGATTCCCCCCAGCTGCTTTTCCCGCTCCACAATCAAGATGTTACGGATTCCTTTCCTGTATAACCGGACGGCTGCAGCCAGTCCGGCAGGTCCGCCTCCAACAACGATAACATCTATCTCCATTCCCTACGCCTCCTCCCGTACTTTGCCGAAAAACATCTGTGAATCTTTTCTGGCATACCTTACTTCTGTTTCCTTTTTTCCCAGCTCCTCTTCCAGCATCTGTGCAATACGCATCTGGCAATACCCGCCCTGGCACCGTCCCATCATGGAACGCGTCCTGTATTTGACTCCTGCCATGGTATCCACTCCCAATGGATTATGGATGGCTGCCAGGATTTCCGCCCTGGTTACCTTTTCGCAGCGGCACACCACCTGGCCGTAATCAGGATTCTGCCTGATCATCTGTTCCTGCTCTTCCTTTGTCATCTCTGCGAAACGGGGAATTCCTTTGCGCACAGGATTAAATTCCGGATTCAATGCCAGCTTCTCTCTTTCTTTCATAAGGCTGATTGCATGACGGGCAATGGGTACTGCCGCCGTGAGTCCGGGCGACTCAATGCCCACCAGGTTAATGGCGTGCGGAGCAATGTCATCCCTTATTTCTATCTTAAAGTCCTGGATAACCCCGTCCTCGTCCACCCATTTGGGCAGAATCCCTGAATAATTGCGGATATAGTCCTTTTTATGGATGCAGGGCCACAGGCCGGAAGCGCTCCTGGCCAGGTAATCCATATTTTCCCGGGGCACTCCATAGTATGTAAAATCCGTTACCAGCTCTGCATTGGGACCAATGATGACATTGCCGTCCGTAGTGTTGGTCACATGGATTCCCATGTATGTATTACTGGGAACAGGATATACAGGCATGGGAAGAAGGGGGCCTGTGCGCTTGTCCAGAATGATATAATCACCCTTGGAGCCAATCACCTTATACCCGCGGATTCCCAGCATATCAGATATTTTTCCGCATCCCAGCCCTGCGCTGTTCACAACCCACCTGGTGTAAAACTGCCCCTTTGGGGTTGTGATAATATAGCTGCCTTCGCTGTCCCTCTGTATATCTGTCACCTCATGGCCGAAATAATAGGAAACCCCGTTGGCATGGGCATTCTCAGCCAGAGCTATGGTGTAGCCAAATGGGTCCACGATTCCGCTGCCAGCGGAAAACATGGCAAATTCCCCCACCACAGCCGGTACCAGTTGATGAAGCCGCTCCTTTCCAATCAGTTCCAGCCCTGAGGCACCATTTTCTTCTCCCTGCCGTATGGTCCGCTTCAGGGTTTCCATATCCTCCGCCGTATTGCCCACCAGCACCTTGCCGCAGCGGATGAACTTAAAATCCAGCTCCTCTGCCAGTTGTCCCATGAATTGATTGCCCTCCACGCAGAGCCGTGCTTTCAATGAGCCGGTGTCATAGGCAAACCCGCCATGGACCACGCCGGAATTTCTGCCGCTGGTCTCATAGCACACGTCCAGGTTCTTTTCCAACACGCCTATTTTAAGACGGTACCTGGACATCTCCCTGGCAATGGCGCTGCCCACCACGCCGCCGCCAATAATAATTACGTCATACAGTTGTTTCATCCTGCTTTTCCTCCTAAAGGATTAATGGCAAAATTCATCCCATGAATATAGTTTATTTTTACCACATTTGCCAGGTGTAGTCAATATGTAATTGCTCAAAACAGGAATATTTATAGGATGAATATATCCAAAAGGGATTATCCTAACATTTTAAATATAATCCACCGGTTATCTAAATCCATCATTCGGCAATAAAAAAGGCCGGCTGTGTTCTCTGTACAAAACAAAGAACACAACCAGTCTCCTGAATTCCTTACTTCATCTTTCCTGCTCCCCATCCCCCATTTCACCCTTATACCGGTTATCATTATACATCAGATGAAAGTACATGGCCTGCTGTGCTTCCACGGGTTTCCTATCCCGGATGGCCTCAAATATCCTGCGGTGGGATTTAAGTGTCTGTTCATACTCTGTTTCCTGGACAGCGCCAGCAAAGACACGGACGCCGTCTGTAATTACCGGCACCAGATTGGTCATGACCAGATTGTGGGAACAATTTGCAATCTGGGCATGAAACTGCGAATCCTTGTCTGAATAGTCTTTTCTCCGTATCATCCGTTCCTCCAGCCCCAGAAGTATGTCCTCCAGCTCACGGATGTCCTCCGCAGTGGCATTCTGAGCTGCCAGGGCTGCAATGGGGGGTTCCAGCATAACACGCACCTGAATCAGGTCCTCTGTCAGTTTTCTCCGGTCTTCTATCATGGCAAACCCCAGGGGGTCATCGGACACCCCGTTCTTATCTGAAATAAAAGTGCCTGAACCCTGGCGTATGGTAACGATATTTCTGGACATAAGGATTCTCAGTGCTTCCCGCACCGTATTGCGGCCAACCCCCAGAAGTTCCACCAGTTCTGCTTCCGTGGGAAGCTTGTCCCCGGCCGCATAGCCGTCCCTATGTATCATCTCCAGAAGCTTCCGGGATGCAACCTCCCCCAAGGTCTGTTTTTCCATGTCTCCTCCTGCCCGGTATTATATTATACCTTTACAATCTTATATCCTGCCGCCTTGGACAGCCGGTTCATTATGGCCTGCCCCAGATGGTCCTGCGGGAAACTCTCCGAAAATATGTAATCCACATCCAAATCATCAAATTCCCTGAGCAGGGCGTAAAGATTATGAGCCACAGATGCCTGGCTTTTTCTTGCGCCTATGCTGCGGACGATTCCATCTGTGTAACAATGCCTGGACTCATCTGTACAGATAACTCCCACGTTGTATCCTGCCTCAAGCTTCTCACGGGCAAGCTCCTGCACCTTGCAAATCATGGCCTGGAGCTGCTTCTCATTTAAACCATTTGCCTGGTCGGCGGCCGTATTCCGGTCTGCACCGTCCATCCGCACGGAATCAGCCGTCCGCACGGAATCAGCCATCCGGGCCGGGCCAGCCGTCCGGGCCGGGCCTTCCGGCTCCACCAGTGTAAGGTCTGCCTTAGGAGCATAGTGCTTATACTTCATCCCCGGTGCCTTTGGCCTTACATCTGCGGAAAGAGGACCCAGGATAGCCGGGTCCACGCTCACTTCCCCCAGAACCTCCTGCAGCATTTCCATGGTAATGGCTCCCGGCCTGAGAACGGCCGGCACCGCAGATGATACATCCACGATGGTGGACTCCACCCCGATTCCCACCGGTCCCCCGTCAATAATCATCTCAATCCTGCCGTTCATATCCTGCCATACGTGGTCGGCCGTAGTGGGGCTTGGACGGCCGGATGTATTGGCGCTGGGCGCAGCCACAGGCACTCCGGCCAGGGCAATAAGCCGGTTCGCCACCGGGTCGTCCGGCATACGGATTGCCACTGTATCCAGTCCTCCGGTTGTTCCGTAGGGCACCCTGTCGCTCTTGGGAAATATCATGGTCAGAGGACCTGGCCAGAAAGCCTCCATCAGCTTCCGCCCTGCCTCAGGTATCTCCTTTACAAGGGGGGCCACTTCCTCCATGCATGATACATGGGCAATGAGGGGATTATCGGAAGGTCTTCCTTTTGCCGCATAGATTTTTCTTGCTGCATCCTCATCCAGGGCATTGCCGCCCAGGCCGTATACGGTTTCCGTGGGAAATGCCACCAGGCCCCCTGAACGCAGTATGCCGGCCGCCTCCTTCAGCTCCTCATCCTTTATATGATTCCTGTCTTCTATCGTAATTCTTTTTGTTTCCATGATTCATACCTCGATTGTTAAATGGCGTCTGCTCTATGTCCAGTCTATTTTAGCACCCGCTACAGCCAATGTAAAGCCGGGAAATCCCCTTTAACCGGCTCCCCTCTCTTGAAGATTGCGGGCATTTCGTGTAAACTTAAGTTATTACAAATGATTGGAGGCTTTACCAATGAGCAATATTAACAACGTAATGAAAGAATTCAAGGCATTCATCCTCAAGGGCAACATCATCGACATGGCTGTGGGCGTCATTATCGGCGGCGCTTTCAGTAAGATTGTGACCTCTCTTGTCAATGACATTCTGATGCCCATACTGGGCGCCCTGACAGGCGGAGCCAGCTTCAACACACTCAAATACGTCATCCATCCCGCGGCCACGGTAAACGGGGCAGAAGTGGAAGAAGCCGCCATTCTCTATGGCAGCTTCCTACAAAATATATTGGATTTTCTCATTATCGGCGTATGCATGTTTTTCATGATTAAGACAGTTGCAGTTATCAGCAGCCGTCTGCGCCATGAAGAAGAGGCAAAGGAGGAGGCTCCTGCCCCGGCCGGTCCCACACAGGAAGAGCTTCTGGCTGAAATCCGCGACCTGCTAAAGGAACGCAGGGACATGGCCTGATAATCCTAGTAAAACCGAATCCGCTTGGCATTCTCCACAAATTCCCTGTTATTCCTGGTCCTTGCGAAAAGGTCAAGTATCTTTTCCACTGCATCCTCGGGTTTCAGGGAATTGGTGGCTTTGCGGATGACATCCACTGCCTCTGCTTCCTCCCTGGTCAGCAGAAGGTCATCCCTTCTGGTACCGGACTTTAATATGTCGATGGCCGGGAAGATTCGTTTCTCAGACAGTTTCCTGTCAAGCACCAGCTCCATGTTGCCGGTGCCCTTAAATTCCTCATACACAACATCATCCATACGGCTTCCGGTATCCACCAGCGCCGTGGCCAGAACGGTCAGGCTTCCGCCTTCGCGCATGTTCCTGGCTGCACCGAAGAAACGCTTTGGCATATGCAGGGCCGCCGGGTCCAGACCGCCGGATAATGTACGGCCGCTGGGTGCAACGGTCAGGTTGTATGCCCTAGCCAGCCTGGTAATGCTGTCCAGCAGAATAATGACGTCACGTCCGTGCTCCACCAGACGTTTGGCCCGTTCAATTACCATCTCGGATACCCTCTTATGACGGTCCGGCAGCTCGTCAAAGGTAGAATAGATAACTTCCACATTGGGGCCCACAATGGCCTCCCTTATGTCCGTAACCTCCTCAGGGCGCTCATCTATCAGAAGAATCATCAGATGCATGTCCGGATTATTGGTGGTGACAGCCTTGGCAACCTGCTTCAGCAGAGTCGTCTTACCTGCTTTGGGCGGTGATACAATCATACCACGCTGGCCCTTGCCTATGGGAGCCAGAAGGTCCAGGACACGCATGGCCACTGTATTCTTCTCGCCAGGCGTTTCCATATGGAGGCGCCTGTTGGGAAAAATAGGGGTCAGGTCCTCAAAGTTGGGCCTTGTCTCCGTAGCGCTTAACGAATATCCATTTACGGTCTTGATATAGAGCAGGGCTGCAAACTTCTCTGTTGCAGACTTCACCCTGCGGTTTCCCACTATAATATCCCCTGTCTTCAGATTAAATCGGCGGATTTGGGACGGAGCCACGTAGACGTCGTTTTCACCGGGAAGGAAATTTTCACAGCGGATGAATCCGAATCCGTCCGGCATAACTTCCAGTATGCCGTTTGCCTCAATCCCGCTGTCCAGCTCGGCCATATCCTGGCCGGAAAGTCCAATTGCATCATTTCTCTGGTCCGCCCTGGAAAAGCGCTCTCCCTCGTTCTGCGAAGGGGTGCTGTTCTGGCTCATGCTGCTGTTCTGGCTGTTATTTCCATGGGGTTTGGGTGACTGGGTTCTGTTCTGTGCGTACTTGTTGTCATACCCTCTTGAAATAGGGCGTCGGTTATCTGTTCCTCTGCTGTCATTGCGGTTTTCCTGATAATCCTGGCTCCTTAACTGGCTGCGTTCAGGGGCATGGGACTGGTCCTGGGAACGGTATGGTTCCTGGCTGCGGGACCCTTCCGCACCCCGGGGCGTCTCCTGGCTGCGGGCTGTTTCCGTCCTCTCCTCCCGTTTTATCTCTGCCGGCTTTACCTCCGGGTTTTTCTCCGCCTCATCGCAGAGCAAATCAATGATTTCTGCCTTTCTCAATGAACTAATGCCCTTAATTCCACGGCTCTTGGCCATTTCCTTTAACTCTGAAAGAGGCAGGGTCTGCAGTTTTTCACGCATAGTATCTCTCCTTATTAAAATCAATTCTTCACCCGCAAAAAAAGCCGGTGTACACCTTCTGTCTATGTTTACATTATCTTCTGTTCATTCAAATTCGGGGTTTATTCCAGATTTGGGAATTGCTCAGGGACTAACAGACTGCTGGCAGTATTAAGAAAACTGCCAGCTAATCTATGTATAGCCCTATTATATACACGAATATCAGAAATTGTAAAGTTAAAATTTGAGAAAATCAGCTTTTAAGCCATTTCATGTGCGCATTTATCTGTTTCTCGTATCCATTGTCAGAAGGTTTGTAAAATACCGTTCCCTCCATTCCGCCGGGCAGATACTGCTGTTCCACATAGTGCTTGGGATAGTCATGGGCATACAGGTAGCCTGCGCCATGGCCCAGCTTTGCCGCCCCCTTATAATGCTTATCCTGGAGGTGGACCGGCACAGGCATGGTCCGCTCATTCCTAACTGCTTCCATGGCCTCCTGGACCGCCATACAGGCGGCATTGCTCTTGGGCGCAGTGGCCACATAGGTCACTGCCTGGGAAAGGATAATGTTGGCCTCGGGAAGTCCGATACGCTCCGCTGCCAGGGCTGCGTTTACAGCCACCACAAGGGCCTGAGGGTCTGCGTTCCCCACATCCTCTGCAGCGCATATCATAATCCTCCTGGCTATGAACTTGATATCTTCTCCCGCATACAGCATCCGCGCCAGATAATATACGGCTGCGTCCGGGTCTGACCCCCGCATGCTCTTGATGAATGCGGATATGGTATCATAGTGGTTGTCCCCGTTCTTGTCATACCGGACAGCCCTTTTCTGAATGCATTCCTGGGCCACGGCCATATCAATGTGAATACGCCCGTCCGGCCCCTTTGCAGTGGTCAGCACCCCCAGCTCCACGGCATTTAGGGCAGCCCTTGCATCCCCATTGGCTGTGTCTGCCAGAAAATCAGCTGCATCCTCGTCAATGTCTGCGTCGTAGATACCCATGCCCCGTTCCTTGTCATAAACCGCCCTGCGAATCAGCTCCTTTACATCGTCCTTTTCCAGGGGCTTGAGTTCAAATATCCTGGACCTGGATAGAAGGGCTCCGTTTACTTCAAAATAGGGGTTCTCCGTGGTGGCGCCAATCAGTATCAGCGTCCCGTCCTCCACAAAGGGAAGAAGGTAATCCTGCTGTCCTTTATTAAAGCGGTGAATCTCATCCACAAACAGTATGGTCTTCCTTCCATACATGCCGATGTTGTCCTTGGCCTCCTTCACCACTTCCTCCATGTCCTTTTTCCCTGCCACCGTTGCATTAATCTGCCTGAAATCCGCACTTGTGGTATTGGCAATGACCTTGGCCAGGGTAGTCTTACCGGTTCCAGGAGGTCCGTAAAAAATAACGGACCCCAGCTTATCCGCCTGTATGGCCCGGTACAGCAGCTTATCCTTTCCCACAATATGCTGCTGCCCCACCACCTCATCCAGGGTTCTCGGACGGAGCCTGGACGCCAGGGGCGACTCCTTCTCCATATCCTTTTCTCTCATATAATCAAATAAATCCATATCCGTCTTCTCCTCAGTCAATCAGCAGTTCATCCACCGTAACAAAAGTATAGCCCCGCTTCGTGAGCGTGTCAACGATTTCCAGGGCAGCTTCCACGGAAGTGGGAAAAATATCATGCATCAGTATGATATCCCCGTCCTCCACATCCTTCACCACGCGTTTCACAATGCGGTTGGTATTGCGCAGTTTCCAGTCCAGAGAATCCACGGACCAAAGTACGGTGGTCATGCCGACCCTGCACTCCAGCTCCTCATTCCAGTCCCCATAGGGCGGCCGCATGTACTGGGGCCGTTCTCCTATAATACCCTCAATCATCCGGCTGGTCCTGTCCACGGCCTGGCAGACCGCATCCGAACCAGCCTTTGTGAGCTGTATATGGCTGTAGCTGTGATTTCCAATCAGATGTCCCTCCGCCTTCATGCGCTTTACAATTTCCTCATTTCCCTCTATATTCTGCCCCATAAGGAAAAAGGTGGCTCTCACATTCCTTTCTTTCAGCCCGTCCAGCAGTTTTTCCGTGTAATCCCCATTGGGTCCGTCGTCAAAGGTCAGAGCCACGCATTTTCCTTCCAGTCCCTTGGCCCGGTCCAGAGTGTCCCCTCCCTCCCTGACCCAGGAGCCCTCGTCAGCCGACACATGGGCCGGCGTCCCCCCTCTTACCGCATGGATAAGGCCGCCCAGCAGCAGAAGGTCCGCTATGCATACAGCCGCCAGGAGTTTTTTCTTATTTATCAGCTTCACCCTGTTTCCCTCTCTTATTTCACATCCTTATCTATCCAGTATATGTGCGGGGACAATGTAAAAATGCTTTTACCTTTTACTCCATGCCGCAGTCCCTGAAAATGAATAATTAAGAAGGAAACAGCGCCGGGACTGCTCCCGGCGCCGCACTGCTGTACATATGTTATATCGGACTTATTTTATATGGTAATTGTTATATCATCTTTAAAGCCTGCTTCCTACTGTCCCGGTCCCACGGGTGTTACCACCACGCCCGGTCCTCCGGAGGAGCCTGTGACAGCCTGTCCTGAACCCGGAGCCTGGGTGGATACCCCGCCGTTCTGTGAAGACTGGGGCGCCTGGTTCTGGACATTCCCATTCTGGCCGTCCCCTGCCTCATTGCCCGTTTCCCGGACAACCTGGCTGAGCACTCCGCTTCCATCGGCATTGTAAGCAACGCCTCCTATATCCACCGTAGTGCCTGTTGCCATACGGCCTGTGGACGGGTCCATATAGTAGTGAAGGCCGCCCACCTCGATAACGCCTTTGGCCATACGCCCGGAGCCTTCAAAGTAATACCATGCCCCGTCCATCTCGCGCCAGCCCGTAGCCATGGCACCGGAACCCTTAAGATAATACCGCTCCCCGCCATCATCCAGCCATCCGGTCTGCATCACACCTTCCTGGCTGCTGTAATACCAGGTTCCGTTATCATTAATCCAGCCCCTGGAAAGCGCTCCTGAGCTGTCCAGATAATACCACTTTCCATTCTGGCTGGTCCATCCTCTGGCCATGGCGCCATTGCCTTCCAGGAAGTATCTGCGGCCGCCGTCATCCAGCCACCCGGTCTGCATCACGCCCTCCTGGTTGCTGTAGTACCAGGTTCCGCCATCATTAATCCAGCCCTTGGAAAGCGCGCCTGAACTGCCGAAGTAATACCACTTCCCGCTGTCGGATTTCCAGCCGGTTACCATCTTACCGGTGGTATCGTCCAGATAATAGGACTTGCCGGACTGGGAGAGCCAGCCCCTGGACACCAGGCCGTCCCCGTTCATATAATACCATGTACCGTCATCCTGAATCCAGTTATTTTTCTGCTTTACGTAGTTCTGGTAATAGTAAGTCTGGCCGTTGATGGTCCTCCATGTATTAGCCGGAATCACAGAGGTGAAATCCCTGAACTGGAAATCAATATCCACATTTCCGCTTATGCCGTTTACAGCGCCTGTACTGGTCGCCTGCCACATTACCGGATTCTGGTAAGCCGGTTTAGCAGAATACCGCGCCACCCACACAGGATAATTCATCTTGCTCATGTCCAGCTTGTTGGCAAGCCAGTTGTCATTTGCATAGATAACCGGATAATAGCCTGCCTCTGAAATCCGCCCGCAGAATGCATTGGCAATGGCCGCCAGCTCATCCTTTGACAGGGTTCCCTGGGTGGAATCCTCCATGTCAAACGCCACCGGATAAGAGACCGGGTAATCGTGAATCAGGTTGAGGACAAAATTCGCCTCCTCCACTGCCATCTCCGGCGTCATGGCCAGGGAATAGATATAGACGCCCACCTTGACGCCTGCCGCGCTGGCCTGCTGGATATTCCTGTGGAAATATGGGTCCACCGCCCCCTTTGACCGGGTGCCCAGCATGACGAAAGACACGTCATCCGCAGCCACCTGGCCCCAGTTAATATCCCCCTGCCACCTGGATACGTCGATTCCGCGAAACAGTACATTATTGATGGAGGACCCGTCCGGCATCTGGTATACGCCGTTTACCTTCTTCCATGCATTGGGATTAGCAGCAGCCTGGCCCGAGGTGCTTCCTGTCCCGGAGGCTGTTCCCGTACTGCCGGTGGAGCTCTGTCCCGGTCCCACGGGAGATATGACCGTGGGGGACTGGGTTTCCCCCGGTCCCACGGCCAGGGATGTACCTGCGGGCATGATAATCCCTGCTCCGATAAGCCCTGCCAGGGCAAGCGCGTGGCAGCGTTTCATAAGCTGCGTCGTATTTTTCATAGTCTTCTCCTCATACCTTTGTATTTTTCAAAAAAAGAAGGGATGTCCAGCCATCCGCTGTCACATCCCCCCTTATTAAACTGCTGTAAATCAACCTGGTCCGTCTGTCCGTCCAGGTTCAAGCGCAGTTGATGAGCCGGATGGGCTGTTATTGGAATTGCTGCTGGTAGGGCCGCTGGTACTGTTTCCGGTACCGCCCGGAGTACCGCTGCTGATGCCGGAGCCGGAAGAACCGGATACACCAGGTCCGCCGCTGCTGCCGGAGCTGCCGGTACTGCTGTTGTTCACAGTTCCAGGTGTCTGGGCTGATACGCCGTTGGCATTCTGGCATACGCCGCTGCCGTCAAAGTTATACTGCACGCCGTTAATGGTAGCCGTTGTGCCTGCAATCATCTTACCCTCGTTGGCAGGGTTCAGATAGTAGTACTTGCCGTCCAGCTGAATCCATCCCGTCATCATATGTCCGTTGCTGTTGAAGTAATGCCAGGAATTATCAATCTGCTTCCAGCCCGTGGACATCTTGCCGTTGCTTGTATCCATATAATATTTGTTGCCTTCGCTGTCGCTCAGCCAGCCAATCAGCATCCGGCCGTCCGTATTCAGGTAGAAATAGTCGTTATCCACTTTAGCCCAGCCAGTCATCATCTTACCGTCCGTGCCAAAGAGGTACCAGTTGTCCTTAATCTGTGCCCAGGAATTAACCACGCACTTTCCGTTGCTCTGGAAATAATACCAGGCGCCGTCCATCTCACGCCAGCCCGTTGCCATGGTTCCGTTGCCCCGCATAAAGTAGAAATCATTGCCAATCTTCAGCCAGCCCGTTACCATGCTGCCGTCATTCAGCAGATAATACCACTTGCCGTACTCCGGATTAATCCATCCCATGGCCATAAGGCCGTTTGGCCTGAAGAAATACCATTTTCCGTCAATCTGCTTAAAACCTGTAGACATATATCCCGTGGATAAATCCATATAATACCAGCCCTCGCTGGTCTGAAGCCATCCTGTATGTGTCTGTCCATTATAGATATACGTCCAATTATCATTGGATTTGCTCCATCCGTCTGCTGCATAGCTGGTAAATACAGACCCCAATGACATGGCCCCAATCATACCGGCTGCCGCGATTGCTGCCCAGTACTTTTTATATCCCATTTGTCATCCTCCTCGCCTGGTATATCCGGTCAGGGACACAGTTGTCCCCAACCTTTTACATATCTCCGATTATAGCACAATCCCATATTCATTTGGTAACAAATTTATTACAATTTCCGTAATTTCCTATAATATTTTTTTGCATACCGGTACATGATGATGGTGTATTCCCCGAACTCATCCCCCAGAATGCTTTTGTACACAGCCCACAGACACCACAGGAATCCTCCCAGGGCGGCATTGGCATAAAGGGCAAACAGCTCGTCCCCAGAGGGCTCCCTCTGAAGATACATCCTGAAAAGCCGTTCCATGTCCTCCTCATTGTAATAGGAATAAATAGCGCACATAGATACATCCATCACAGGGTCACACATGCCTGCATACTCCCAATCCAGTAGTTTTACACTGCCGTCTTCAAAAAAAAGGAAGTTATCCACATTTGCGTCAATATGACACAGGCATTTTGGGCGTTCCATCTTGTCAAGGGTATCCATGAGCCAGTCCATCCACCCCTTCACTTCCTCATAGTCTTCAAACAAAAGGGCCCCGTGGCTCCTGCACAGCTTTTCATAAAAGCTGATTCTCTCCCGGATATCAAAGGAATGGGCCACTGTAATGCCTGACTGGTGAAGGAAGCGCACCATGGACATGCATTTTTCCATATCCGACCAGTCAGCTGAATCCGCATTTCTGGCTCCTTCATAGTAATCTGCTATTTTATAACCTGTCTTTTCGTTCATGTACAATACATGCTCCGTGATTTTCAGCGGGGCTATGGCATCATAGACGGTTTTTTCCTGTTTCCTGTTAATCAGAAGCCCGGTTCCCGGCCCGGGTATGCGGCAGATACAGTGACGGTCCTCCACCTTAAAAAGAAATGACTTATTGGTCATGCCTGCCTTCAGGCAGCGTATGTCCTTAATATGGGATTCCGGCACCTTAAACACCTCTGCAACCAGCCTCATGGCTGCATTGTCAGAATGATTCTGATAGCGTGGGTCGAACAGACGCAGCTCCTCCAGGTTCTCAAACTCATATACCTGGTCATCCGGCTGGCGGTTCACATCCATTTCTATCTCATCCCATACGGATGCCGCCAGACCACTGGCTGCCTGGGCTGCTTCCAGCAATCCGCTGTTTTCCTCCTCCAGCCGCCGCCTGGCCTCCCCCTCCAGCATATCCACATAGACCTGTTCCCAATAAAACTGTTCTGTTCCCGGAGTCTTATAGTAGGCTTCCAGCACAGGCAGGAACTGCCTGGAAAATTCCCGCGAAAAATAAGCCGGACCGTACATGACCCACTGGTCCCGCCCTCCTACCTTTACATCCGTTATCCTTCCCTTCTTGTTGAAGCAAAGGCACCACTCCTTTGTTTCTCCCTTCTGGAAAACCGAGCTGTACCAGGCCCCGCACTCATAGGCGTGGTACATGTTCTCCCGCATCCAGTTGTCCGACGACAGGACGTACATGTTGCGTCCTTCCAGCACCTTCCTGGCCCGGTAAATGGTGGTCAGGGTATTCTTGCTGGTATATTCAGGATTGTACAGAAGCTCCACGTCGTATTTATCAATAAGGTATTCGAATTTCTCCTTCAGATATCCCACGGCTATGGTTATGTTCCTGATGCCCGCTTCGTGAAGCTGCTTAATCTGGCGCTCTATCATACGCTCCCCAAAGACCTCAAGAAGCCCTTTGGGTGTCTCAAAGGTCAGGGGTACAAAGCGGGAGCCAAATCCGGCTGCTATAATAAGGGCGCCGTCCACCTTATATGGGTCTAACAGCTTCTGCCCCTCCGGCATAAGCCGCCACCTGGCCTTGCCCTTTGGGCTGTTTTCCTCCCCTATATATCCCTTTGCCAGGCATTCCTTAATTAAGCCATTGGCCGTGCCCAGGGAGACATCCAGCTTTCCGGCCAGCTCCCTCTGGGTGATATCCGGCTGCTCCAGTACTGCCCTGCATACAAGTCCATGTCTGTCCATTGTGAAATCCTCGCTTCCCCGCCTGTTTATGTTCAAATTTATCTTTTTATAAAAATATATGAACATTATATCACACAATTTAAAAAATGCAAGTAAACGGTAAATGAAAATATCATCCAGCCAAAACTATCCGGAATACGAAAAAAGCCTGCCCATTGACCGGCAGACTCTTTTCCGTTTATCTGTGATATCACTTGATACCCTGATATCCATTTTTATGATACCCTGATATCTGTTTTTCCGGACTTACACCTCAAATATCAAATCCCCATAACTGGGCATCGGCCACAGTTCCTTATCCACAATCATCTCCAGCCTATCCACCGGAGCCCGGAGAGCCTCCATGGCAGGCACTACCTCTCTGTGGAATGCAATGGCCTGGACCTTGCCGCCTTCAGCGGCGGAAGCCTTTTCCGTTGCCTCTAAGAGACGGGCAAGAGCTGTCTTTGTCTCTGCAAGCAGCCTGGAAGTCTCCAAGAGCAGCTCTGTCTGGGTGCTCACATCCGCTTCCTGGCATACGCCCTTTACAGCGCCGATGGATGCGGCCAGCTGCGTGGTATACTTGATGACTGCGGGGATAATGGACTTGCTGGCCATGTCATACATGGTTCTGGCCTCAATATTAATGGCCTTGGAATAGTTCTCATATTCCACCTCGGACCTGGACTCCAGCTCAGCCCTTGTGAATACCCCGAACGCCTCGAAGAGCTTCACTGCCTTATCTGTTGTCAGGGCCGGGATTGCCTCCACCATGGAGCGGATGTTTGGAAGTCCTCTCCTCTCAGCCTCCGCCACCCACTCGTCTGAATATCCATTTCCATTGAAAATGATTCTCTTATGCGCGGCCAGGGTTTCCTTGATGAAATCATGTACAGCCATATCAAAGTCCTCTGCCTTCTCCAGCATGTCGGCTGCTTCCTTAAAGCCTTCCGCCACAATGGTGTTCAGCACGGTATTGGGAGAAGCAATGGAGTCCGAGGACCCCACCATGCGGAACTCAAATTTATTGCCGGTAAAGGCAAAGGGTGATGTACGGTTCCTGTCCGTGGCATCCTTATCCAGGTCAGGAAGAATGTCAACGCCGGTCTTTAAGGTGCCGCCCTGCTTGGAGTGGGTCGCCTCGCCGGTGCTGCACAGCTGGTCGATTACATCCTCAAGCTGCTCTCCCAGGAAAATGGATATGATGGCAGGAGGAGCTTCGTTGGCTCCCAGTCTGTGGTCATTTCCCACGTCAGAGGCGGATTCCCTGAGCAGGTCTGCATGGATATCCACTGCCTTGATGATACATGCCAGTACCAGGAGAAACTGGATGTTTTCATGAGGCGTGTCGCCCGGATTCAGGAGATTGGTGCCGTCATCCGCTGTCAGGGACCAGTTGTCGTGCTTACCGGAGCCATTGACGCCTGCAAACGGCTTCTCATGCAGAAGGCAGGCCATGCCGTGGCGCCCGGCCACCTTCTTAAGCGTCTCCATAACAATCTGGTTATGGTCAACCGCCTGGTTCACGCCCTCGTAGATGGGCGCAAGCTCATGCTGGGCCGGAGCCACCTCGTTGTGCTGTGTCTTGGCAGGCACTCCTAATTTCCACAGCTCTTTATTTACATCGTTCATGTAAGAGCCGATTCTCTCACGGATGGCGCCAAAGTAATGGTCCTCCAGCTCCTGCCCCTTGGGAGGCATTGCGCCGAATAAGGTGCGGCCTGTGTAAATCAGGTCCTTGCGCTGTAAATATTTCTCCCTGTCCACCAGAAAGTATTCCTGCTCAGCGCCAACAGACGGAGCCACCCGCCTGGCCGTGGTGTTTCCAAAGAGACGGAGTATCCTTAACGCCTGCTCGTTAACCGCCTGCATGGAGCGCAGCAGAGGCGTCTTCTTATCCAGGGCCTCTCCCTTATAGGAACAGAAGGAGGTCGGAATGCACAAAGTCACGCCAATGGCGTCTTCCCGCAGAAAGGCCGGAGAAGTACAATCCCACACCGTATATCCTCTGGCCTCAAAGGTGGCGCGCAGACCGCCGGATGGGAAGGAAGATGCGTCCGGCTCGCCCTTAATCAGCTCCTTGCCGGAAAATTCCATGATTACCTTTCCGTCGGAGGGAGCAGAGATAAAGGAATCATGCTTCTCCGCAGTCACTCCTGTCAGAGGCTGGAACCAGTGGGTATAGTGTGTGGCCCCTCTCTCAATTGCCCAGTCCTTCATGGCGTGGGCAACCACATCTGCAATACTGGGGTCCAGCTCCGCCCCGTCTTCGATGGTCTTCTTTAACTTCCTGTACACGCTCTTTGGCAGACGGTCCCTCATCACCGCGTCATTGAATACATTTTTACCGAACATCTCCGATACATTCAATACATCGCTCATAGAATTTTCCATCCTCTCTTTTTTATCTTCCTTTTCCAAAATCCTTCTTTTCACGTAATTATATTAAGTCCGCGCGGATATATAATAAAAAGGTGCTCTCCCTTTGAGAGAGAACACCTTTGTTCTTTATTAAAATAAACCATTTCCACTGAAATTGCAAGTGGTTTTTAAATAAAAACACATTTTTATTCTAATAAGGATTATTAAGTTATATTAATAACTGATGTCGAATATAACACTGTGAGTTATAAATAAGCCGGTATACCGGATATTATGCCTTGCCAACGGAACCAAACAGCTCCATCTTTTCCTTAACCGTTGCCCTGATTGCATCAGCGCCCGGAGCCAGAAGCTTTCTTGGGTCAAAGCCCTTGCCCTTCTGGTCCTTGCCTGCCTCAATGTATTCCCTGGTGGCTGCTGCAAAGGACAGCTGGCACTCTGTGTTTACATTGATTTTGGCAACGCCCAGGCTGATGGCCTTCTGAATCATATCCTCAGGGATACCTGTGCCGCCGTGAAGAACCAGGGGCATATCTCCTACAGCTGCCTTTACCTGCTCTAATACGTCGAAACGCAGACCTGGCCAGTTCTCAGGATATTTACCGTGGATATTGCCGATACCTGCTGCCAGGAAATCAATTCCCAGGTCAGCGATAGCCTTACACTCCTGAGGGTCAGCGCACTCGCCTAAGCCTACCACGCCGTCTTCCTCGCCGCCGATGGAGCCAACCTCTGCCTCCAGAGACAGGCCCATGGCATGTGCTACCTTAACCAGCTCCTTTGTCTTCTCGATGTTCTCCTCAATCGGATAATGGGAACCATCAAACATGATGGAGGAAAATCCTGCTTTGATACATTTATAGCAGCCATCGTAAGTACCATGGTCCAGATGCAGGGCAACCGGAACCGTGATGTTCAGTTCTTCCATCATGGCTTCAACCATGGCAGCAACTGTCTTAAATCCTGTCATATACTTTCCTGCGCCCTCGGATACGCCCAGGATAACCGGAGATTTCAGTTCTTCTGCTGTCAGCAGTACGGACTTTGTCCACTCCAGGTTGTTGATGTTGAACTGGCCAACTGCGTACTTGCCTTCCCTTGCTTTCTCAAGCATGTCTTTTGCTGAAACTAACATATTATACCTCCTTATAACTTTGTTATTTTATTAACTATCTCACCCATTATATCGCATACGCGAACAAAAAGGAAGATGTTTTTCATTTAATCAGCTGATGCCCAGGATGTCCTTTACCTCGGCCTTCATATCATCCGCGCCGCATTCCCTGCTGTGGCGGATGGCTGCATGGCGGATTTCCTCCACTGCCTGGGGAACAGCCACGCCGGACAGGGCGCTGAGGGCATCCACAATTTCAAACTCATCCCTGCCTTCCAGTCCCTCTCTGCCTGCAATGGCTTCCATTACGCTGTGGGAGAATTTATAGGGGCTGGCCGTGGATGCTATGACGGTCTTTGTGTCATCCCCGCTTTCTTTCCTGTAATTTCCGTACACAGTGGCTGCAACGCCTGTGTGGGTGTCGATGAGATAGCCCGTGTCATCAAACAGCTTCCTGATGGTGACAGCATTCTGCTCCTGGGTGGCAAAACCTCCCGCAAAATCGGACATAAAGGCCCGCATCTCAGGCGTCACCTCATATCTTCCTTCCTCAGAAAGTCTCTGCATCAGGCTTTTATTCGCAAGGGCGTCGCATCCTGCGCTCAGGTAGATAAGGCGCTCCAGGTTGCTGGAAATAAGGATATCCATGGACGGTGAATTGGTGAGTATGAACTCCCTCCTCCTGTCATAGGTTCCCGTGGTGAAAAAGTCGTAGAGGACTTTGTTGTCATTGGAAGCGCATACCAGCGTCTTCACAGGAAGTCCCATGCGTTTGGCAAAATAGGCTGCAAGGATGTTGCCGAAATTGCCGGTGGGCACCACCACATTGATTTTTTCGCCCTTTTCTATCTCTCCCGCCTCTAACAGTTTGGCATAAGCATATACATAGTATACAATCTGCGGAACCAGACGGCCGATGTTAATGGAGTTTGCCGAGGAAAACTGGAAACCTTTCCCTGCAAGCTCTGCCTCCAGGGCCTTGTCCCCAAAGATTTTTTTCACGCCGGTCTGGGCATCGTCAAAATTGCCGTGGATGGCCACCACAGAGGTGTTGTCCCCTTTCTGGGTACGCATCTGCAGCTCCTGGACCTTGCTGACTCCGTCCTTGGGATAGAATACAATGATACGGGTACCGGGCACATCTGCAAACCCGGCCATGGCCGCTTTGCCCGTATCCCCGGATGTGGCTGTGAGAATCACGATTTCCCGGTCCACATTGTTTTTCTTAGCAGCTGTGGTCATGAGATGCGGCAGGATGGACAGAGCCATGTCCTTAAATGCAATGGTGCTTCCGTGATACAGCTCAAGGTAATATGCTCCGTCAGCCTTTGCAAGGGGCGCAATCTCTTCTGTATCAAACTTGCTGTCATAAGCCCTGGCAATACAGCTCTTAAGCTCCTCCTGCGTATAATCTGTCAGAAACAGCTTCATGACCTCATACGCCGTTTCCTGGTATGTCATGGATGCCAGCTTCTCAAGGGGTACATCCAGTTCCGGAATACCGGACGGCATAAACAGGCCGCCGTCCTTTGCAAGGCCCTGTAAGATGGCCATGGAAGCCGTCACTTCCTTTTCACCGCCTCTTGTACTCTGATAGGTTAATCCCATACTCTTTTTCCTCGCTTTACCATTTCTCAATTCGTAATGTTACCAAAATATTAACATATTTCCCGGTCAGACGCAACTGTAAACACGGATACCTTCCTTTTCCGTCCTTTATCTGGTATACTGATACAGCCTGTCCTGATACTGCCGGGTCCTTACCCGCCGCCGTATCCAGAGACGGCCCAATACACCCGGGAGGGACATCATCATGACCTATGAACATATTGTTACGGGAACCTTCATAAGCCGGCCCAACCGCTTCATCGCCCATGTGGAAACAGGGGGCAGGAGGGTTGTCTGCCATGTAAAAAACACCGGACGGTGCAGGGAGCTTCTGCTTGCGGGAGCCACGGTCATACTGGAATTCCATCCGGGCGCCGCCCTTGCAGGCAGAAAGACGGAGTATGACCTGATTGGCGTGTATAAAGGGGAACTGCTCATCAACATGGATTCCCAGGCCCCCAACAAGGCTGCCTGGGAATGGCTTACCGCACTGGGGGAAAACCGGCCCCCGGAAACGTCCTGCCTGCCTCCTGGTTCTTATGTACCCTTTGACATACGGCGGGAAGTCACCCATGGAGACTCCCGGTTTGACCTGGCCTTCTCCCTTAGGCACCGGGAAACAGACGCTGTATCACCGGCCTTTATGGAAGTCAAGGGCGTAACCCTGGAGGAACATGGCCTGGCCATGTTTCCTGATGCGCCCACGGAACGGGGCATCAAGCACCTGAAAGGCCTTATAAGGGCCCGTGAAGAGGGTTATGAAGCCTATGTCCTGTTTGTCATCCAGATGAAAGGTGTTCAGGGTTTTACCCCCAATGATATCACCCATCCGGCCTTCGGGGAGGCGCTCAGACAGGCTCATAAGGCCGGCGTCCATGTGCTGGCATACGACTGTCTCATTACCCCTGATACCATGGCTGTGGATTTGCCGGTAAGGGTTATGCTGGATTAGGGCAATACGATACGCTTCAGGCAATTCAGGCCAGGGCCTCCACAAGGGAGGCCCTGGCTGTTTCAGCATTTATTTTAATTATTATAACCGCAGGCTGCAGGAATTGCAGGAATTGCAATTGTTCCAATTGCAGCAATTATTACAGGAGCAGCGGCAGTTTGAAGCAGCAGCAGTCCTGCCTGCCGCCTGGGCAGCCGTCCTTGCCTCAGCAGACTGATTGCAGTTGTTGTTGGCATAGAATCCCGCCATATATCCCTGCCAGTATAAATCGCAGTTCCGGCCGGAGCCGCTGCCTGACCCGGCTGCCGTCGCTGCGGCGGCGCAGTTCCCGCTGGCAGCTGCCGTTCTGGCGAATCCTGCGTCCCCTGCATAATAAGTTCCCTCATACGTTCCTGCATATCCATTCCAACCATTACAATCATTATAATTCATAGTGTTAATCTCCTTTCATCTAGGTTGTACTTTATTATACGGGGCCGGGCCAAAAGTGTGACAACCCTGTTTTATTCCCATAGATACGTACTTTGCATATAATATCATAACAACCCTGAACGGTGATTCACTATGGTCTATCCCCTACATGAACTGAATCCGGGAGAACGGGCGGAAATCGTCTGGGTCATCAGCGAACCGCCCATGTCCCTGCGGCTGGAAGAGCTGGGATTTACCGCAGCGGCCCAGGTAACCTGTGTCATGAAGGGCCGCCGGGACCGCATGTCCGCCTACCAGATACAGGGCACGGTCATTGCCCTCAGACCCCAGAATGCCAGGGAGGTACTGGTGCGGCCTCTGGAACGGATTTGAAAAACAATCCGCCTTAATACCGGTTGTCAAATACGCGGGTGGACTTCTTTTCGCTTCTTGGAAGCTCGCCCAGTTCCACCAGCTTTACCACCGGAGTCAGGCCAATCCGCCCCTTGAACTGATTCTGGATTTCGATTTCCAGTGCATATTTGTTGATTGAGGGATTTGTCTCCACGAAAAGGGTCAGCACATCCTTGCCCATCAGATGGTCCACCATGACCTGGTATTCGCTGGAAGCACCTTCTATGGAGCTTAACAGTTCCTCTATCTGGCTTGGGAATATGTTTACGCCCTTGACCTTGACCATATCGTCGGTGCGTCCAATCAGGGTTCCGATTCTCGGATAAGGGGAACCGCAGGGACAATCCCCCGGCACGATTCTGGACAGGTCATGGGTGCGGTAGCGAATCAGGGGCGCACCCTCCTTTTTCAGGGTGGTGATGACGATTTCCCCCACCTCCCCGTCAGGCAGCACCTCGCCTGTCTTTGGGTCCACTATCTCGATGTAAATATAATCATCCCAGTAGTGCATGGCTCCCTGCTTCTCGCAGTTAATGGCAATTCCCGGCCCGTATACTTCCGTAAGGCCATAGATGTCAAACAGGTCCACTCCCAGCTCTGACGCTATCCTGTTCCTCATCTTCTCGCCCCAGCGCTCGGAACCAATAACGCCCTTCCTCAGATGGATGCGCTCCCCAATCCCTCTCTTGGCAATCTCCTCGGCCAGCAAAAGAGCGTAGGAGGAAGTGGCGCACAGAACCGTGGACTTCATATCCATCATCATGCGCAGCTGTTTATCCGTGTTGCCCGGCCCCATGGGAACGGTCATGGCGCCCAGGCGCTCGGCTCCCAGCTGGAAACCGATTCCGGCTGTCCACAGTCCGTATCCCGGCGTAATCTGGATACGGTCCAGATTGGTGATGCCCGCCATCTCATAGCAGCGCGCAAACATCAGCGCCCAGTCATCCACATCCTTCTGGGTATAAGGGATGATAACCGGCGTTCCCGTGGTACCTGAGGAAGAATGGATGCGCACAATTTCCTCCTCCGGAGCAGCCATCAGTCCCAGCGGATATGCTTCCCTTAAATCACCCTTCCAGGTAAAAGGAAGCTTTTCAAAGTCCTCCTGGGACTGTATCTGATTCACATTGACGCCTTCCAGCTTATGTTTATAAAAGCACTCCTTGGCCGTCAGTTTCTTGAGCTGTTCCTTAATGAGAAGGAACTGGGATTCTTTCATCTTCATCTGGTTAATCCTCCGTTTATCTTTTCATGGCGCTGGCTTCTGCGCCCAGCTTCAGGGCCTTCATATTCATGTCCTTAAACTTCTTTGGCACCCTCTTTTCAATGGCTGCCTCCATCTCCTCCAGGGAAATGCCTATCAGTCCGCTGGCAATGGCTGCTCCCAGCAGGGCCACATTCATCACCTTGGAGGAACCGCACTCCCTGCCGATGGATGCCGCATCCACCACCACCAGATTCTCTGCAGCGCGCTCCAGATATTCCATCATCTCCCGGCCCGTGTAGGCTCCTCCGGTCAGGGAGGCTGTCACCGGCCGTATGGGGGCCGGGGATACCACCACGCAGCCGTCTTTTTTCAGGTACGGCAGACACCGTACAGCCTCCGCCGGTTCAAAGCCAATGAGCACATCAGCCCCGCAGTGTGGTATCAGCGGAGAATATATCTCCCCGCCGATGCGCACATGGCTCACCACGCTCCCGCCTCTCTGGGCCATGCCTATGGTCTCAGCTCCCCTGGCTTCCATTCCCTTTTCCATGGCTGCCAGAGCTATGAGGCGTGATGCAAGGACAGTGCCCTGGCCGCCCACTCCGCACAATAATACATTTTTTGTCATCTTAATTACCTCGCTCTCCAAGCATCTTCCGGGTCCCCTTTGTCAGGAACAGGACTATTTAACCGTTTCAATGGCATTCACAGAACAAATCTGGCTGCAAAGGCCGCATCCGGTACACAGGCCGCTGTCGATGCGCACCATATCCCCGTCCAGCACCAGCGCCGGACATCCAATCTCATTAATGCAGGTCCTGCAGTTCACGCAGCTGTCCTCCACAATCCTGCATTTGCGGGAGCTCTTTATGATGGCTGCGCAGGGAGACTTGAAGATGACTGCTTTCACGCCCTTCATGGCGGACAGCTTAAGCACAGCGTCCACACATGCATTTAAATCCAGGGCATCCACGGTGACAATATGCTTCACGCCAATGCCCTCCAGCACCTTCGTTATGTCCACCTTATCCACTACATTGCCCATCATTGTATGGCCTGTACCCGGATGGGGCTGGTGTCCTGTCATGGCCGTGGTGGAGTTGTCCAGAATACACAGGGTCAGACTGGCCTCATTGTATACCGCATTGACAATGCCTGTCAGGCCGGAGGCAAAAAAGGTGGAATCCCCCACAAAGGAAAAATACCGTTTATCAGGCTCCACGCGCTGCATCCCCTGGGCCATGGTAATCCCGGCCCCCATACACAGACAGGTGTCCACCATATCCAGAGGCTTTGCGTTCCCCAGGGTATAGCACCCGATATCGCCGCAGTAAACTCCCTCTGCCGGCTCCCCGCCTTCCTCCAGGCCCTCGTTCAGCTTCTCCATGGCCCGCTTTACCGCGTAGAAGGATGCCCGGTGGGGACATCCAGCGCACAGGACCGGCGGACGGACAGGAAGCGGCGGTACGGGCAGGGAGTTATCCGGCCGGACCGGGCAGCCCTCCAGTTCCTTCAGGTACTGAACATACGGTTCTCCCAGATACTCCTCCAGAACCTTTCTGACAGACTCCACGGAATTCTCACCGGCCGGCTGGACCTCCCCGGTGAGCTTGCCCTTGACTTCCAGAGGCAGATGGTGTCTGCCGCTGAGAAGAAGCATCTCCTGTTCCAGTACAGGGTCCAGCTCCTCCACGGCCATCACCTCATCCAGCCCTTCTGCAAACTCCAGAAGCAGACGCTCCGGCATGGGATTGGGGGTGGATACCTTGAGCACTCTTGCTCCCTTGTATCCGTTCAGGGCTTCCATGACAAACTCATAGCTGATGCCATGGGTGATGATGCCTCTGACCGTATTCCCCTCTTCCCTATGTAACAGGTTGAATCTGTAACCCGAAAAATCCTCCCCTATAATGGGATTCCGGGCCTCTATCATCCTGTGGTTTGCATGGGACAGCCTGGGGAAAATAACCCATTTGCCGGAGTCCTTTACAAATCCCTCAGGCGCCGGAAGCTTAATCCTCTCCTTAAGCTCCACGCTGGCACATCCGTGGCAGAGTCTTGTGGTGGGGCGGAACAAAACCGGAGTATGGTATTTCTCAGAATATTCAAAGGCATCCTTTATCATCTCATATGCCTCTTCCGGCGAACTGGGGTCAAATACCGGCAGCTTGGAAAACTGGCCGAACCGGCGTGTGTCCTGCTCTGTCTGGGACGATATGGGACCCGGGTCGTCAGCCACAACAACCACCATGCCTCCCTTTACCCCCACGTAAGCCAGGCTCATCAGAGGGTCTGAGGCCACGTTGAGCCCCACCTGCTTCATGGTAACCATGGTCCTGGCTCCGGTATAGGCTGCGGCGGCCGCCACCTCCATACCTGCCTTTTCATTGACAGACCACTCTACATAGATATCTCCGGGATTATGCTTGGCAACCGTTTCCAGTACCTCTGTGGACGGCGTTCCCGGATAACCGGAAACCACCTGTACGCCTGCCCGGACCGCTCCCAGGCCGATAGCCTCATTACCCATTAAAAATGATTTGGACATTCCCATTCTCCTTCCCAACTGCGTTTTGTCTGAGATGTGATTTGATACCATTATATGCAAAAAGGCCTGTCCTTTCAAGAAAGGACAGGCCTGAATCCCAAAATGCCTGCGGTACCACCTTAACTTTTACTGCTCTCTCAAACATGCACCGTACATCCGGTACTGTACATGCTCTGCCCTTAACGCAGGCCTGCGGTCCAGATACTCGGCGCGTAAGCTGTCAGCTGACGGCCTTTCCCCTTTCCCTCAGCGGTCCATTTGCCGGCCGGCCTGTTACAGGGATTCCACCATCCCCTGCTCTCTGTAAACGCCCTCTACGGTTTGATTTCCGCCTCATCGGTTTATTAATTGCAATCCTCATTCCAAGCATACGACAGCTCAGAATATCCCGGCAGCCTGGCTGCCGGCAAAGATTCAGCATACTAGATATTATACAAGTTTTCCATCAGATGTCAAACATTTTTTAGCCTGAAACATCTGCAGAACCACACCGGTCATCTACTGGTCATTGGTCAGCTTAAAGTAATCCAGAATATAGAATACCAGACTCAGAATCATGCCGACCACACAGGCCAGCACCATTCCGGTGAGCTGCACATTGCCGAACTTCACGGCGATTCCCGACAAGCCCGTGACAAATATGACGGAAGTCAGGGCCAGATTTCTGGAATTTCCGTAATCAACCCTGGAATCCACCAGGATGCGCAGGCCCGAGGTTCCAATCATACCGTAGAGCAGGAAGGAAATGCCGCCGATGACAGGACCCGGTATGGTGCTGATAAGGGTGGAGAACTTGCCGATAAAGGAGCACACAATGGACAGCACGGCTGCTCCCGCAATCACGCGCACGCTGTATACGCGGGTGATTGCCATGACGCCGATGTTCTCCCCATAGGTGGTGGTTGGCACGGAGCCAATCAGACCGGATATCATGGTGGAGAAATTATCTCCGAACAGGGAACGGTGAAGACCGGGGTCCTTCAACAGGTCCCTGCCCACAATCTTGCTGGTGACCACCTGATGTCCTATGTGCTCAGAAGTAATGACCAGAAGCACAGGAAGGATAATCATGATGGCTTCCAGGTTGAATTTAGGTGTGCTGAAATTGGGCAGGGCAAATACGGGGGCCGCCGCCACCTCGGCAAAATCCACGATACCGCAGGCCAGGGCCGACGCATAGCCCACAATAACCGCTATGAGGATGGGAATGACCGAGAAAAACTTTCTGAACAGAATGGAGCCGAATACAGCGGTTCCCAGGGTAAGCACAAACACGATTGTCTTCCTGGGGTCCAGCACCTCGTCCAGAAGCCCTGCATTGCTGGCCGCCGAACCGGAGAGTTCCAGTCCGATGAGCGCCACCACCGGGCCCATGGCTGCCGGAGGGAGGACCACGTCAATCCACTCTGTCCCGAATTTATACACAATGAACGCCAGGATGCATCCGCAGAATCCCACTGCCACGAACCCTCCCAGGGCATATTCATAACCGAAATTACTGATGACCACGCCTGCCGGGGCCAAAAAAGCAAAGCTGGAGCCAAGGTAGGCAGGTGCCTTCCCCTTTGTCACTCCGATAAAGAGCAGGGTGCCCACGCCGTTCATAAACAGCACCACAGCCGGGTTTATGCCGAATATGAACGGCACCAGGATGGATGCGCCGAACATGGCGAACATGTGCTGGATGCTGAGAGGCACCAGCAGGTTAAAGGGTACCTTGTCCTCTACTTGAATGATACGTTGATTTTCCATTGTCTTCCTCCTTTGTTGTTCACTTGTTTCACACTCTGTTTCCTGCCGTGGGCCTCCGGCCTGGACGGCCGTGCCCCCGGCTTATCTTACCCCTCTCAAAACACCGTTCGCAGACAGAGAACGGGTAATCCCATGACAGCTCCTTGCCGCAGGCTGAACATTTGCGGGTGTAGCTGGCACATTCTGTCTTTAAAATGCGGCTGATTTCCTCCTCTGTCCTGCGCCTCTCCTCAGCCAGGTTTTCAGCCTGTACAGGAAGACCCACCTTTCTGGAAAACTGGAAATAAAGGTCCAGCATCTTATAGTAGCTCTCCAAATCATACAGGTCATCTCCGGGACTGTAAGGGAATTCCAGTTCCGCCACATCCCGGTACTCCCTGCAGTAATCCTTCCACAGGTCCATAACCATCTTATTGTCTATGTCAATGGAGCAGGTAATGAGCTTATATATTTCCTGCCGGGTGAATTCCCCCATATCATCCCGGTGTACATGCTCAAAACTCATATACAGAGCCAGCAGCTCGTCCACCTCCATCTTCTCATAGATGGAAGGCGTATCCATGCCGGCCCATATCTTAACCAGGGTATCAATCTCAGCAGGCAGGTTAAGGAGCTGCTCCGGAAATCCCACATATGCCTTCATAATAGGCATGGGCATCCTGGAGAGCCCGTCCTCAATGACCTCTGCCTCGTCGATGGCAGCCACGAATCCCTCGTCATAAAGACCGTATCTTCCGGCCCGCCCCGCAATCTGCTTTATCTCCTCCGGGTTCAGGGTCCGCTTGTTGACCCCGTCAAACTTGCGCGTTTCCACGAACACGATTCTGCGTATGGGCAGGTTTAATCCCATGCCGATGGCGTCGGTGCTGACCACCACCTCCGTCTCCCTGGCCAGGAACCTGCGCACCTGCTCACGGCGGGTGGCAGGGGGCAGGCTTCCGTATATAACGCTGCAGTGGACGCCCTGGTTCTCCAGATGGGCTGCCAGGGCCAGCACTGATTTCTTGGAGAACACAATAAGGGCGTCTCCCTTTTTTAAATCACGCTTCAAATTATATGGCTTTTTCTCCATGGTAAGGCGGGTATTTCTCTTGTGGCGCACAACCCTGTACTGGTCGCCGCACCGCTTAATCATCTGCACCACAATATCCTCTGCCTCCGGGGCCATGCACAGGTGGATTTCCTCTGCCCTGAGCCCCAGCACTGCCCTGGTCCAGTTATGCCCGCGGTAGGGGTCGGCTATCATCTGGCATTCATCCACCACCACAATATCGAAATATTCATGGTCATTTAACATCTCCACGGTGCAGGACTGGCAGACAGCTCCCGGCACCTCCAATGTCTCCTCGCCCGTGACCATGGAACAGGACAGGCCCTCTGTATTGAGCTTGTCATAGACCTCCAGGGCCAGCAGCCTTAAGGGGCCGAAGTAAGCACCGTGCCTGCACTCCTTCAGCCGTTCCAGGGCGTCATGGGTCTTTCCGCTGTTGGTGGGACCCACATGAAGAATGAATTTGCGCTTCATCTCCCTGGCTCCCGGATATTCCTGCTCCGGCTTCTGTTTCACGGACTCCAGGATTCCCCGCTTAATGGTTTTGGGAATATAAAACAACTGATACGCCCTCTCCAGTGAATTTGTCAGAAGGTAACGGCGGATTCCCTGCATCCTAAGCACCTGCTCCAAATCCTCAAGGGACAGGCCGTTGACGTATTCCAGGTCCTTTCTTGCCAGAGCCTCACAGAATTCATTCATCTGGCGGCAGCTGGACTCCCACTGCTCCAGGGCAGGCCCTGTCAGATGCCCCTCCTTGCGCATGAGATAGGCGCATACCTTTGACAGCATGGCGTGGACATCACTGAGTTCATTGGACTTCACCAGCGGCTTCAGGTTGGCCTCGGTCAACCGCATCAGGCGTTTCCTGAGTTCGGCGCCTGTCATGGCCCGGTAGCGTTTGTTTGCATTTCCAAAAAACAGGTCCTGGTAATATTCCGCCAGATACTGCTCGCACTCCTTTTTTATCTCCATGGTTTTCCTCTTTCTTCCAAATATTCGCAAAAGCAGCCAGACGCATATGATTCCATATCCGTCTGGCAGCACATTATACCATGGTTGTGTCTACAAAATGCTCAAATCCCGATATACCATATTCTGCGCACACACTGTTGATTCCATCCACGATTTCTTCCCGTGAATAATTGGCGGTGTAGAGTTCCTCATCATTCAGCTGGTTAAGGTACATATAAAATGTAAGGGCCATCTCCAGACAATCCAGACTGTCCGTATCCAGCTCATCGGTAAGAAGGTTCTCCGCATCATTGATGTTCCCCTCATCCACCAGGTCCTTAAGCCTTTTGTATACCCGGTCAAGGTCCGTGTATTTGTCCTCATCCTCCGGAAGGTCATAATCAATGTCGTTCTTACCAAGAACCAGCCTGGCAATGGCCCTCACCAAATCGCTGATTGTCCTCATAACGTAATCGTCCTGATATCCCATATCGCTTCATCTCCTGAATTTAGTTTATGTCCGGAAACCCTGCCCCAACCCCGGCATATATCCGCTGATTCCCTGAAGGTTTCTGTTTTTTGCACATTTAAACTTAGTATAGTTGATAACCTTTCCTCCGTCAAGCAGTCTGTTGCCACAATGATGAACCAGCAGCAGATAGGGACCTGGCTGCCATGCACCAAAGGTTTTACGGCACATACGCTATCCTAAGACCCAATCTGCCCGCCCCTAGGCAGATTTTATATTTCAGGAGTGACTGGATGGAACACCCACATTTTATCATCGCTTTTACAGGAAATCCCCAGGCGGGAAAAGACATCGTATTCAGAAACCTTACCGCCGGAAAATGGTTCTTAAAAAACACGGCAAATACCGGCTCACCGTTTCCTAACGGAAGCTTTCTGTACGCCAGTTATAAGTATGGTGCCATAGAATTTCCCGATATTCTCTCCTTATACTCCCCTATGAAGGAGGCCGGATACACAGCCGAGTATATCTGTTCCGGCAAATCAGACATTATTGCCGTTACCGGCCACGCCTTACAGTTGGAGCGCCTTTTGCATCTTCTGAAGGAAATCATAAGTCTGGACCAGGTAAAAGACAGGCAGATTCCAGTTGTTCTCTGTCTAAGTTACTGCGATGTGGCAGAACAGAATGGTGTTTCTATAGATATATCCCTCCTTCATGATGTGCTTCAAATCCCCATCGTTCCTCTTCATGGTTTCGGACACGAACAGATGGATGACCTAAAAGCTGCATTCCACTATTCAGTCCAACCACGACATAAAACAGAATTCCTTTATAACTGTCTCGACTTTTCACCAGCTAAACTAGCCAGGGAATGTATTTTGATACAGCCGCCAGATACTTGTTCTTTCAATGAAAGCCGCAGCAGTGCAGTTCAAAAAAACAGTCTTACCGTCTTAGCCGTATTACTGGCATTTGTATTTTGGATTACATCCCTCTGGACAGGATGGTTTATGGACCATCTATGGCCAGTTCTTTCCTATGCCGAAGCCAATTTGGCTGCCTGGTCTACCTGTCTGGAAATGCCAGTATGGTTTACTGGATGTATTGTGCATGGGGCATTTCAATCTGCATGCTGGGTCATACTGGCGACACTTCCGCCCTTCAGCCTCTTCTTCCCGATGCTGGGCCTGTTGGAAAATGCAGGTTATTTTCCTCGGGTCAGGGCAGCCTATGGAACTGCCAAAGGTATCGAGTATGACGCGAAACCGGCTCCCGGATATGATAGATATGCATCCACCCTGGCCACGCATGTCCTCATTCTGGCAATCGCAGCCATAACGCCTGACCTGCTGCCGTTAAAATGGCCATCTCCCATTCCCCTGCCTCAGCCATTCATGATATTGCGTTTGTTCTGCTGTACATTGTCAGGCGCAGCAGCAGCCATTGCCATTTCCCATCCCCATGCAGGTTTATTCAGGCAATCCCTTTGTGTATCTCCTGAAATATCTGGTCCGCGCAAACCAGCCGGGGTGTTTAAGTCCATTTTCCGTTCCACTGCATGCTGCACGCTTCCATTATTAAATAATGCTGTTCTTGCGGCTGTTCCGGCTGGCATCATATTATGGCTGCTAGGCAATCTGGCATACACAGGCCCTGAGGCCGGCTGGCTGACTTTCATATCGCCGGGACAACATACTATCAGTCTTTTGTCTGCGGCAGTAAACTTTCTGACACCCCCTGCCCAAGCCATAGGTTTAGACGGAACCATACTGGCCGCTTTTCTGGCTGGATTGACCAATCACTGGTTCTCCATCCCGGTTCTGTTCATGACCTACATTCAAACGGGTCCCTCACCCTCCATCCAGGGCACACAGGAGCTACACAATATGCTGGTTTTACACAGTTGGACATTTCGGACGGTATTATGCACCTTCCTGTTCTCCTTATTACATTGGTCAAGTATTTCCGCTTGTCTGCATATATACCGGCAGACAAAGCCCCTGGGAAAGGCGACTGAAGTTATATTGGTTCCCACAATCTTCATAATCATATTGTGCGCTGCTACTGCACTAGGAATGGCAGTTCTTGGAATATGATATAGGTCTTTTCATCGGATACGTCCCAAAATATATATGGTTTTAAAATACCGGTCATTTTAGCATATTTAAAATGGCCGGAGAATCTTTGTTATACCATCTCGGTAATCGTTTTATCTTCTATCCTATGTCGCATTCTGGTTTTGAATCCTAGTATTTACGCAGCTCTTCTCTAATTATACTAGTAATTATATCCTTATTTTTAATAATCCCCTCCCCTTTTATTGTCATTTTTGTATATTTTCATCTTGACTATTCTGCGAATACGTTATATACTTCAATTAAAGAAAACGATTTATCAATATTTCCAAACGTCAAAATAGATTTTTGCTCTATAATAATGAATTTTTCTCACATTTATTATTATATTATATATAATGCGTGCAAGAAAACGATTTATCACCGTGCTACGAAACAAATATTGTTAGGAGGAGGAATGAACACAATCATGAAAAAACTTAAAGGAGTTACAGTTGCAATGATAACCCCTATGGACGAGCGGGGAATCTTTGACCCGCTGTCTATGAGTCAGCTGACAGACATACTGGTCAAAAAAGGAGTAAATGCATTATACCCCTGCGGTACCACAGGGGAAATGTCACGCCTTTCAGTAAAAGAACGGAAGACCATTGCAGAAACAGTTATCGAAGCCAACCGCGGCCGTGTAACTGTATTCATTCATGTTGGAGCCGACAGCATACCAGATACCCTGAACCTGGCAAAGCACGCTTATTCTGCCGGAGCAGACGGGGTCGGAATCATCACTCCCCTTTTTCTGGGCTGTACACCCATAGAAATAGAAAATTATTATCTTACTATAGCCCGGAATCTCCCTGAAGATTTCCCAATTTATCTGTATAATATCCCGCAATGCTCAGCCAATGATTTGACAGCAAATATTGCGTCAAATATCCGCAGACAATGCCCGAACATAATCGGAATCAAATACAGTTACACCGATTTCAACCGAACCGCCGAATATTTGGATATAGACAAGGATTTTTCCGTCCTTCATGGATGTGACCGTCTTTTCTCCAGTTTCCTGGCTTTAGGATGCGATGGAACCGTATCTGGTGTGGCTGGCGTATTTCCTGAACCATTTGTAAATGTATATGAAGCTTACAAAAACAAGGATTTGGAAACAATGCAAAAATGGCAGAAGCACTGCCGTAGAATTTGCGATATCCTTAAATGCGGAAGCAATATGGCATATTTCAAAAGCGGGCTGGAATTCAGAGGAATCCAGGCAGGCCACATGAGAAGTCCCCAAATGGATTTAGATTCCAGGGAACGCCGGCAGCTTAATCTCAATTTGAAGGCATTCTGCTTAGAAGCCGGCCTCCCTTCCCCTATCCTTTGAACCCAAAATTTTTAACATATAAGAACGGAGGAAATCTATGAAAACATATGCAGAGGCAGCACAGAAACTCCCTATATTCGGAGAATACGATGTGGTTGTAGCAGGCGGAGGCACAGCCGGAATGATTGCCGGCATCGGCGCTGCCAGAACAGGCGCCAGAACCCTTGTGGTGGAGCGTCTTGGCAGTCTCGGAGGGCAGTTTACCGGTTTCATGAACACATCATGGACTTGTAGTAACCAGGTTACACGGTGTGTTGGCGGTATTCCCTATGAGTACTTCAAAAAGATAGAGGAAATAGGAGGCGTTGAAACCCCGAATTATGATAAGGATGCCTATATCCTCTATGATAGTGAACGTGCAAAATATATTATCACAAAAATGTACGAAGAGGAGAAGAACCTGGATGCCCTTTATCTGACCATGGTAACAAAGGCCATAATGGACGGCAACAAGATAAAAGGCATCATAATCGAAAATAAGTCTGGGCGGCAGGCAGTCTTTGCCAAACAATTCATTGATTGCACGGGAGATGCGGACCTGTTATATTATACCGGTTCTCATTGCGACATAATGTCGAAAGAAGCGCAGCACCCGGCCAGTTTGCTGGCAAAACTGGCTAATGTGGACACTGAAAGACTTATTCAGTATTACAATCAGCATCCTGAACTCCAAAAGGGTGAACGTTATCTGGGCGGACTACCTCATGCAGGGTTCTACGGATTCAGACTCCACGAAGAACTGGCCGAAGCTGTATTAGAGCCGGAACAGGAATATCTCCGTGATTGGTTCATACTGTTCTATACTACCCCTAATCCAGGAGAAATCATATTAAACATGACAGGGGTCACGGCCCTGGATGGAACTGATGCATCAGCGCTTACCAAAGGTGAGGATATCAGCCGTAAACGTATCTTCGACGTACTGCCATTATTTCAAAAATATGTTCCCGGTTTCGAACACGCATATCTGGCAGCCACCGCCCCAGCACTAGGTGTACGTGAAAGCCGCAAGGTCATAGGAGAAGTGCGATTGACGGCCGACATTCTGATGAATGCCACACGTTTTCCAGACGCAGTATGCAGTTATCAGTCTCCTCTTGGTTATCACACACCCGATGGTAAAAATATCGAATTCAGACGGATGGCACCCGGTACTTCTTATGATATTCCATTGCGCTGCATGGTACCGTTGGATATTGATGGCATCATTGTTGCCGGTCGAAACATAAGTGTTGATTCAGATGCCTGCGGTTCTACCCGCAGTATGACCAACTGTATGACCCTTGGCCAATGTGCCGGAATCGCCGCCTCCTATGCAGCCTCCCATGATATAGAAATACGTGCAATTCCCAATGATGTTTTGCGTACCATCATGAAGGAACAGGGAATCTATTTTTCTGACTGATTTATTCCGATTAATTGATAAGCTGTTAATCAAAAACAAATGAAAGGGAGAATTATCATGAAAAAAAACAAGAAGTTATTATCCTTAATAATGATTTTGGCTATTATACTGTCATCCACTGCCTGCAGTACTAAATCCCAGGATGCACCTGTCCCTTCCGGTACATCCGAGTCAAAAACAGATTCCAATCCCACAGCACAGACAACAGAAGCAGCAAGCAGCAGCCCCGAATATACCATACGCTACGCATTCACCTCCCCTCAGAATTCACAGGTAGGAAAAATCGCTGAAGGTTTCAAGGAGAGAGTGGAGGCCCTGTCTGACGGACGTATTACAGTTGAAATGTATCCAGATGCCCAATTAGGTGACAAAGCCGCAAATCTGGAGAGTGTCCGCACCGGAGAACTGGAAATGTGTGATGCTTCTGCCTCTGATATGTCCGGTTACAATGGACGCTGGTCCGTCTTCTCTTTCCCCTATATGTACAATGATTCCAGGGAGATGTTGGATGTTGTGAGAAGCGATGATGTATTTACTATGCTAGATTCCGATACAACGGCAGCCGGCTTTAAAATCATTACATTTGCGGATTTCGGCAGCCGGAATGTATTTGCAAACAAGGCCGTACGGACACCCGCTGATGCTAAGGGTATAAAAATAAGAGTCATGAACGACCCCATCCTGGCCAAGACCATGGAACTTATGGGATTCAGTGCCATAAGCCTTGGCTGGAGCGAGGTCTACACAGCAATGCAGCAAGGCACCATTGACGCATTGGAACAAAATGAAGCTTTGTGCGCCGACAATATGCTGTTTGAAGTTGCCAATACATACTCCTATACTGAACAATTCCGCATTCCAGGAATTCAGTATATGAGCGCCCAATTTTATAATAATCTGCCGGAAGATTTACAAAAAGCAGTCATCCAGGCAGGAATCGAAAACGAAGAGTCCATCTACCAGTGGTTCCCGGAATACAACCAAAAGTCCATTGATGTGTTAAAAGAAAATGGCGTGACCTTTGTTGATGTAGATAAAAACTCCTTCATACAAGCTACTGAACCTATTAAGGATTATTACTTTTCTCTCAATACCACTCCGGCAGACGCGCAGGAACTCTATGATGCCATGATTGCGGCGCGCAGCGCTATCCGCGGCGAATAACACAATGCATATAAAGCGGAAGACTGTCACACCATGCGGCAGTCTTCCTTATTTCCCAAAGGAGGGGTATACTTGAAACATCTGATTTCCATTATACATAAACTGGAAAATATCCTGTTAGTCCTGTGTCTGATATATATTATTGTTATGGTCCTGGTTGGTGTAGTCCTTAGGTACAGCTTTTCTACCAGCATTATGGGAAGCGACGAATTCATCGGTTATCTGGTTGTATTCCTGGGAATGATGGGTTCAGCTGCCACCATACGGGACAACGAAAATATTTGTCTGGATGCTATTGTCCTAAAAATGTCTCCCAAAAGGCAGAAATTCCTTTATATTCCTATCCAGATTCTGATTATCTGTATACTTGCCTTTTATATTTTCTGCTCTGCCAAATTCGCAATCGGCAACATGGATGTCAAATCTCCAATGAACCGTATATCCATGGGTATTCCCTATGGCTCTATGACGATTAGCCTTATATTCATGCTTTTTGAACAAATTGTGTTCTTTGTTACCCGTATTAAAAACCATAAGCTCTGCTGGGATACGCAGAACTACAGCGAATGAATGCATCTGCAAAGGAGGGAAACAAATGCTTCCAACCATTATATTAATTGCCCTAATGTTTATCCTGATTTTTTTAGGAATACCTATCTGCTTCGCGTTTGCCTGCGTTAGTATTGCAGGTGTATTCATGATAGGCAGCAACCCTTTAAACGTAGTTCCCCAGGGACTCTTTGGAGGTATGAACTCTTTTACCATCCTGGCCATTCCCTTTTTTGTCTTTGCAGGTGAGCTGATGAATTATGGCGGAATCACTAAAAGGCTCGTCCGCTTTTCAACCTTGATAATAGGAAGAATGAAAGCCAGTCTTGCCCAGGTCAATATACTGGCCAGTATGTTTTTCGGCGGTATTACCGGTTCCGCAGTAGCCGACACCTCCTCCATAGGTGGCATGCTGATACCTGCCATGGTTGAAGAAGGATATGACCCCGACTTTTCCGTAGCTGTCACTGCCTCTTCATCTGTCATCGGGCCTATTATACCCCCATCCATTGTTATGGTTGTATATGGCGCAACTGTTAATACCTCCATCGGAGCCATGTTTATGGGAGGCATCATACCCGGAATATTGGTAGGTCTCAGCCTAATGGCTGTGGTGTCCTGCATGTCCAAGACACATGACTTTCCACGCAGGACAGAAAAATTCTCCCGTCAGGAGGCATTAGAAATCTCTTTGGGAGCCATATTTCCTCTGGGAATGCCTCTCATCATATTGGGTGGTATACTATCTGGTATATTCACCCCAACCGAAGCCGGCGCAGTATCTGCTTTTTATTCTTTAATTGTAGGCACCTTTATAACAAGAGGCAGAATTTTTAAAGCCATTCCCTCCATGCTTTTAAAGACAGCCAAGACAACAGCAGGGGTTTTGTTCATCATGGGTAATGCCATGATACTAAGCAGGATATTTGCCTACCTTCGTATTCAGCAAAGTCTGGCCGAATTCGTCATTACATATCTGAATACACCTATCCTGTTTCTCATATTTGTTAATATACTTCTTCTCTTCATGGGTATGTTTATGGAAGGTAGTGCCACTATCATTCTACTGGCCCCTATCCTGGCTCCAATTGCCGGCTCCCTTGGAATTCATCCTGTACAGTTTGGCTTGATTATGTGTATGAATGCCGTAATTGGAAACGCCACCCCTCCTGTTGGCGTATGTCTATTCATCGGATGTGGAATCGGTAAAATCACCTTATGGCAGGGTGCAAAAAAGATTCTTCCTTTTATTCTTGCTGAAATTGCTGTTTTACTGATGGTTTCTTATATTCCGCCCTTAACCACACTTTTACCCAGAATGGCAGGTTTGGTTAAATAGTATATCCGTTTTTATCCAGTTTTGGTATTTCTTGACGCTTCAAACAGATTATATTAAAATGTAAGTAATTATGTTTCAGGAAATGACAGAGGTATCATATGGTTACCATAAAAGATGTTGCATTGCAGGCCGGAGTATCGATTGCTACCGTCTCAAGGGTCATGAACAATGTAGATAACGTAGGTGAAGAATACAAGACTGCCGTACAAAAGGCAATTGAGGAATTAAATTATCAGCCAAACGCAGTAGCACGCTCCATGAAAAAAAGAACCTTTCGGACAATTGGCGTCATTATGTCTGATTTTTCTGTTCCATTTTTCGAAAAAATTATTAAACAAATCGAAAAAACCTTCAGAAGCAAGGGACACCTGGTTCTGTTTGTTAATACGTATGATAATCCGGCAACTGAAAAACAGGGTATCCAGTTCATGGTGGAAAAGCAGGCCGATGTCATACTCATCTGTTCTACCGGAGAAAATGAAGATTATCTGGCGCAACTCCAGGAACAGGGAATATCCGTTATTTTCTTTGACCGACGTTCCAAAGACCATTTATTCCCTACCTATTACGTTGACAAACGGAAGGCCATCTACCATGCTCTGGAATATCTGTATCAAATGGAGCACAGAAAAATAGCATTTATATCAGGTCCCCGACAATTGTCAACCAACTATGACCGGTATATGGGCATCATGGATTTTGTATATGAAAAGGAGATAAATCCCAATTCTATCAGCTACTATTTTGGCTCTTTTTCGGAAGAATACGGTTATTCCGTCATGGATGAATTGTTGAGAGAAAAGGAGCCGCCCTCTGCAGTTATTGTTGGCAGTGCGGTTCTTGCTGCCGGTGTTCTTTTGTACTGTAAGGAACACGACATAGTCATCCCTGGTCAGTTATCCCTCATATCATTTGGCGATTTCTCATCCGGCAAATTGATTGAACCCCGGCTTACCTATCTTGAAGATATGCACGATCTCCTTGGACAGCTTTTGGTCGAAGCCATACAGGAATCATTTGACCAAACCCTGGAACCACGTCAGATAACCATTCCTTCCGAACTTATCAACAATGCATCTGTAAGCCAACCAGCTAGACAGTCCCCCTGATTCAAGCCCTTCCCCGGAACATGGCTCTGCCCCGGAAATATATTCCAGTGCATGTCCCCCATTTTCTGGGGATTCTTTCTTGACTGACCGGTTTCCTGAGCCTATAATGGAACTAAGCAAACAACAGGATACATATCATGGACATTCAAAAACGCAGGACGTTCATCATCAGTTTTATTTACTTTGGAATCATAGGTGTGCTCTGCTATATAGGGTTAAAAAAACTCCTTCCCATACTGATTCCCTTTATGGCAGCCATGGCCATTGCAGCCATGCTGGAACCGGCAGTGTGCTTTCTGGACAGACGCATGAGGGGCGGAAAGGGAGTGGCCGCCGCCGCGGTGCTGGTGGTTTTTTATGGTTCCATCCTGACAATCATGTGCGTGTCCGGCAGCCACGTTCTGGCCTCCATCCAGGAACAGGCAAAAAAACTGCCCGGCATCTACAGCCAGACCATTGAGCCAGGCCTGTCCCATTTCTTTTCCTTACTGGAGAACAGCTTCCCAGGCCACAGCATCCACATATCCGCCCTGGGGCAAAGCCTGGAGCATTTCATGGAGAACGCCTCCATGGGCATCTCCTCCGCACTGCTTGGCTGGGGCGCCTCTGCCATAAGCGGCATTCCCTCCCTGTTCCTTGATTTCATCATCGCCGTAATAGCCTCATTTTTTCTGACAGGCAGCTACAGGGAGACACTGGATTTTCTGCTGTGCCAGATTCCGGACGGCAGACGGCAGATGCTCCTGCAGATATTCCTCCATGTAAGGGATGTTGCCTGCCGGCTTCTGAGGGCTTATGCGCTTTTGATGCTTCTGACATTTACGGAACTTTATATCGGATTCCTGGTCCTTGGCATTCCGGCAGGCTTCACCCTGGCCTGCATCACCTCGCTGGTGGATATTCTGCCGGTGCTGGGCACGGGCACCGTGCTTCTTCCCTGGGCGTTCATAGCCTGGATGACCGGTTCCAAAAGCCTGGCCCTGGGTCTTGTGTGCCTGTATCTGCTCATAGCAGTGGTCCGCCAGACCCTGGAGCCAAAAATCATCGGCCTTCAGATGGGCCTTTCCCCCGCAGCAACCCTGCTGTGCATATTTGCAGGTGGCAAACTGCTGGGCCTGACCGGTATCTTCCTGTTTCCCATAGCCGCCGCCATTCTGGCAGAACTGCGCAGCGGCACTGCCCATCCCTCCCGGGAACAAGCTTGACCCGGCGCTTTCCTAAGCCGTACTATCCCCAGCCACAGCGTCCCTCCAGGCAGGAACACAACCATATCCCAAAGGCAGGTGATGTATATGAAGTTCTTCCATAACCTTACAGCCAGGTTTTCACCGGCGGTTTCCTCCGAAACCGCAGAGAAAGCACAAAGTCCGGGGCCCCCTGCCCCTAAAAATGCCGCTTCAGAATGCCGCCCCCTTCGGGCCTTCACAGCCGGCCTGGTTCTGGCCGCTGTCTCCGGTCTGCTGGGACTTTGTGCCCGGACAGTGCCTGGCTTTGCCCAGTTTTATTCCGTCACCGTGTACCCCATTCTGGCCGGTACCATTGGACGGTTCTGCAGCCTGTTTCCATTTTCCCTGTCCGAAGCCGGGCTGTATTCCCTCTGCCTGTTCTGCCTCTATTATCTGGTTCTCCATATCAGACAGCCTCTTGTGCTGCTTTCCCGTGCCTTTTTTCTCTGCTCCGCCCTGTTATGTATCTTCACGGTAAACTGCGGAATCAACTATTACCGCACCCCCTTTTCCTATGAGGCGGGAATTGCCCCGGAAAAATCCTCCACAGAAGAGCTGCTGGCGCTGTGCCGTTATCTTACAAACCAAATCAACCGCACCCTGCCGGAAACAGACCATTCCGGGGATTACCTGGACGGCCTGTATCCGGGGCAGACAGAGGCTACCCCCGCCCCTTCGGCCAGAGAGCTTTCCAGACTGGGAAAGGACGGCAGGGTAGCCATGATTCGGCTGGGTGATTCCTATCCCCAGCTGGCTGGATATTATCCCTATCCCAAGCCCCTTATCAATTCCAGACTGCTGTCCGTACAGCAGCTCTGCGGCATTTACTCTCCCTTTACCATAGAGGCGAACTACAACAGGGAAATGCCCTACTATAACATCCCGCATACCATCTGCCATGAGCTGTCCCATCTGAAAGGCTTTATGCGTGAGGATGAGGCCAACTTCATCGGATATCTGGCATGTATCGGCTCCGATTCCCCGGACTTCCGCTACAGCGGCTACCTGACTGGCTGGGTCTATGCCGGCAATGCTCTGGCCAGGGTGGACCCGGACAGCTATTATGACCTCTATACAAAGCTGTCACCCCAGGCAGTCCGGGACCTGGATTGGAACAACCAGTTCTGGGAGCGCTTTGAAGGCCCGGTGGCCCAGGCCTCCACACAGATGAATGACAGGTATCTTAAGGCCCACAGCCAGGAGGACGGCGTTCGCAGCTATGGGCGGATGGTGGACCTGATGCTGGCATATTACAAGGAACAGCTGAGGGAGGATTAGGACAAATCCTCCCCCACCTCCTCTTTATGGTTCATCATCAGCGTCTCCACCCGGTACAGATGGTTGTACATGGATTCATAGGCGCGCTCTCCATTCATATCCAGAATATTCTCATATATCTGTGTATGGTATGATACCACCTCATCCCTGGGAGTCGTGTATTTAAGGGAAAGAAACTGATGGTTGGCGGTGATATAGGGAATGGCGTCCAGGCATTCCACAAGAAACCGGTTGTGGGATGCCTTTGCTATGGCCTTATGAAACCAGGCGTCTGCCTCAAAAAATGAATTGTTCTCCTTTGCCTTCAGCTTGCGTATCTGGTTAATGCTGTCAAACAGTGCATTCTGCAGCTCTTTTATGTCATCCGCCGACCGGTTCAGGGCCGCTTCTCTGGCCGCCTGGGACTCAATCAGTCTTCTTAAAATTATAGTCTCCTTTAATACCGTAACATTTTCCATAAAGGGCGTTCCATAGGAAGTATCGGACAGGGTGCTGCCGGAGGATATCACCACTGTCCCGGAACCCGCTGATGTCCTCACAATCCCGGCATCTGCCAGCTGCCTTAAGGCTTCCCTTACCGGAATACGGCTGGTATCATAATATTCTGCCAGCTCCCGCTCCGTGGGCAGCTTCTGATTCGTCCGGTACTCTCCAGTCAATATTTTCTTCTTTAAATCCTCTAATATAACCTCACTCAGTTTTTGTCTTGCCATCTTTTCCTCCCCTCCCGGTATGTTCTCCATCCCGCATCGGTGTATTTTGGTATATATTATACCACCCCTTCCCTAATTTTCATACCAATTTTTAAATTTTATACCAATATTCCATCTTATTTTGTATAACTTATATATTTTCTGGTCTTTTTATCTTTATTATATTGATTTTTTATACAAAAATATATATGCTTTTGGTATAAAAAGCGCGCGAAACCATATGAAAAGGAGATACGATGTACAGGGAATTTTTAAAAGCAAAAGATGATTTCCTAGCTGCCGCTTCCCGCACCTATGAGAGCGGGATTCAAACCGGAACCGGCGGAAACCTGAGTGTCAGGATTCCGGGCACTGACCTGATGATTGTCAAGCCCAGCGGTTTTTCCTACGGGCAGTGCAGTGAGGGAAACATAACCATAACCGACTTCCAGGGCGACCTGCAGGAGGGTCTGTATAAACCCACCAGGGAGTCCACCCTTCACGGCAGTCTGTATGCCAGATACCCTAAAATAGGGGGCATTGTCCATACCCACAGCCCCTATTCCATCCTTATATCACTGAATGACAGACAGCTGGAGTTAATCACCCTCCATTCCCAGCTCAAGCTGAAAAAACCGGTCAGGATAGTGGACGTTGCCACACAGGCCGTAACCCGGGAGGAACTTCCCAAGGTATTTAAGGTGCTGGATTCAGAACCGGAGACAGCGGCCATTATCTTAAAGGGACACGGCATTGTTGCCATATCCTCCAGCGCAGTGAAGGCAGGGCAGATTGCAGAGCTGATTGAAGAAACCGCCATGATTGCGTGGGAGCAGAAAAAACTCAGAAAATAAAGGAGAACCGCTATGACAAACTATACCATTACACCCATTAATACAGGATTCACCAATACAAGCAAGGGACAGTATTTATATCACCACAGCGTACACAAATTTTATGATGTGGAGGGCTTTGTAAAGCTTCCCGTCACCGTTTTCCTGGTACAGGGCGGGGGGAGAAACATCATGATTGACACAGGAATGTCTGACACGGAGATTGCAGGAAAATACCATCATCCCGGTTCCGTACAGCCCCAGGGCCATGCTGTTTATGAACAGCTGGAACGGCTGGGTGTCAGGTGCAGCGAGATAACAGACATTATCTTTACCCATCTCCACTGGGACCATGTCTATTATCTGGACCGTTTTGTAAATGCCTCCCTTCATGTCCAGAGAACCGAATATGAGTTTGCCGTTAATCCCATTCCCCTCTACTATAAATCCTATGAGTATCCTGTGCTGGGACTCAAACCCCAGTTTGACGGCAGGAATTTTAAACTTTATGACGGGGAGGCTGAGATTTTCGACGGTATCAGCGTATATCCCACGCCAGGCCATTCCGTGGGCCACCAGACTGTTGTTGTCAATACCAGCGAGGGACAGTACCACTGCTGCGGCGACCTTATCTTCACCTATGACAACCTGAAGCCTGTACCGGAAATGCATTATGACATCACACCGCCAGGACGTTTCTTAGATATTGTGGATGAATGGAACAGCATTGTGGAACTGAAGAAACGGGCGAAAAGCCAGGAGTTCATCCTTCCCACACACGCTCCTGAGATGATTGAAATCGTGGAATCCAACAGAGTGTACGGCAGATAAAGGAGGTCCCATGGAACATAACAGAATTGCCCTCATCGCCTCCCTTGACACCAAGCTGCCGGAAACCTTATATGCCAAACATGAAATTGAGTCATGGGGCGGCCGCGGAATCATAATTGACATCAGCACCAAAACCCTGGTGGACGCAGACGCTGCGGTGGGGCCTGCCGATATCCTGGCCCGCTGCGGGATGACCTGGGAAGAATTCGGGCCTCTGGATAAGGCCCAGAGCATCGAAACCATGTCCAGGGCACTGACAGCCGCCATGCCGGCTTTGTATGAGGAAGGGCTGTTTGATGCCGTCATCTCCATCGGAGGCGGCCAGAATGCCCGGATGGCCGCTGCCGCCATGAAATCCCTGCCCTTTGGGGTTCCTAAAATCGTAGCCTCCTCGCTGGCCTGCGGCAAACGGACCATGGAACAGTATGTGGGGGACAAGGATATCATGGTTGTCCACACGGTTGCCGATATTTCCGGACTCAATTATACCACAAAAACCGTGATTCACAATGTCTGCCACGCCGCCCTGGGCATGCTTCATTATCAGAAGCAGGTGGTCCCCGACACCCGGAAAAAGATTGCCGCCACAATGCTGGGCATCACATCCAAAGGCGTGGAGGGCGCGCTGCGCCTGCTGCCTGACGACACCTATGAGAAAACCTGCTTCCATGCAAACGGCGTAGGGGGACGCTGCATGGAAAAGCTGATTTCGGAAGGCGCTTTTGACCTGATTGCAGACATGACGCTTCATGAGCTGGCCTGCGAGGTCCTGGGCGGATACTGCACCGGGACAAATAACCGGCTGCAGGCAGCCATTGAGCACCATATTCCCATGGTTGTTGTACCCGGCGCCCTGGATATGCTTGACTTTTTCATTGATGAGGACGGGCGGGGGCTGCCGGATGACATTGACCGGCGAAAGAAGGTCTATCACAATTCAAGTATTGCCCACACTAAAATTTACAGGGACGAGGCGGTAAGGCTGGCCCGTATTCTGGCTGAACGCCTGAACAGGACCACTGCCCCGGTAACCCTTATACTGCCGGATGAAGGCTTCTGCGAGGCAGCGGCCAGGGGCGGCCCCATGTATGACCCGGAGGTGGATAAGGCGTTTATAAGCACCATAAAACCATTGCTGGACCAGCATATAACAATCATTGATGTGGAGGGCAATATCAATTCAGACAACTGCCAGAACGCGGTTGCCGCAGCTATAATGAATCTTGTATAGGAGGGTGGATTTATGACTACAACCATAAGCGTTGCCGGTTTGTTCCTTGCTCTGTTCCTGCTGGTATACCTGGCCTTTAAGGGACACAGTGTAATAATCATCGCACCAATTGTTGCCATGGTAGCTGTAATTTTTTCTGCCGGCTTTGATTCCCATCTCATGGCAAATTATACCGAAGTTTACATGACAGGTTTTGCGAACTACGCAAGGAATTATTTTCCCTTGTATTTATTCGGGGCAGTCTTTGCAAAATTAATGGAGGTCAGCGGATATGCAGACGCCATCTCCCACCTTATCGCCAGCAAACTCGGAAAGGACAGGGCCATACTGGCAGTTGTGCTTTGCTGTGCAGTGCTTACATACGGAGGCGTTTCCCTCTTTGTAGTGACCTTCGTGGTCCTTCCCATAGCCATCTCCCTTTTCAGGGCAGCCGACATTCCCAAGCGGCTGATTCCCGGCTCCATTGCCCTTGGGGCATTTACCTTTACCATGACAGCCCTTCCCGGGTCTCCGCAGGTGCAGAATACCATCCCCATGACCTACTTTGGTACAGATGCGTTTGCAGCCCCTGTTCTGGGCATTATCGCAGCCGTCATGATGTTCTCTCTTGGCATGGTCTGGCTTAACTACAGGGCCAAAAAGGCGAAACAGGCAAAAGAGGGCTACGGGGACCATAACGATGAGAAAAAGGAGATATCGGAATCCGACCTTCCCGGCATTGTCCACCCGGTCATTGCCTTCCTCCTGATTGTAGCGGTTAACCTATTATGCTCCAAAGTCATATACCCCCGGGTGAACACAGCTTATCTGGAGCAGTACAACACGAAAATCAGTGCTGTTTCCGGCAACTGGTCTGTCCTCATCGCCCTGCTTGTGGCCATTATTTACCTGGTTATAACCGGCCTGCCCCGCTTTAAGGCATTGAAGGACAACCTGAAATCAGCTGCCGGCAATTCCCTGATGCCGCTTATTAACTCCTGTGCCGTTGTGGGCTTTGGCTCTGTAATCAAGGGACTGGCCATCTTTGCCATTGTACAGGCCTTCATTCTCTCCATATCAGCCAATCCTCTGATTACTGAGGTTCTGGCAGTGAATCTGCTATGCGGCATGACGGCATCTGCCTCCGGCGGACTGGGCGCCACCCTGGAAGCCCTTGCCCCCACATTCCTGGAACAGGGCGCCCGCATAGGAATCGGGCCCCAGGTACTGCACAGGATTGCCTCCATCTCTTCCGGCGGCCTGGACTCACTTCCCCACAACGGGGCCACTGTGACCACCCTGTCCCTGTGCGGCATTACCCATAAAGAGGGATACCTGGATATGTTTGTGACCTCCGTGATTATTCCCATTGCCACCGCACTGGTCATCGTGGCGCTGGCAACACTGGGCCTGAGATGTTAGACCGTATCCGGAGGAAATGACAATGAATAACTATTTATCTGAACAGGAGGCCCGAAGGGCTGTCCTGGATGTGGGAAAACGTATCTATGACAGAGGCTATGTGGCTGCCAATGACGGCAATATCAGCTGCAGAATCAATGACAACACTATCCTGGTGACGCCCACAGGTGTTTCCAAAGGGTTCATGCATCCGGATGCACTGGTAAAAATGAATCTGGACGGAACGGTCCTGGACGGAGGAAAACCATCCTCAGAAGTAAAGATGCATCTGCGGGTCTATCAGGAAAATCCCGATATAACAGGCGTGGTCCACGCTCACCCGGCAGCTGCCACCAGCTTTTCCGTCATGGGAATGGAGATGAAAAAGCCGGTTGTGGCAGAAGCCGTGCTGGTAACAGGCAACATCCTGATTGCACCTTACGCCAAGCCCGGAACCTACGGCGTACCAGACAGCATCGCGCCTTTTATCAGCCGCTACAACGCTGTCCTGCTGGCCAACCACGGCGCCCTGAGCTGGGGAAAGGACCTTTACCAGGCCCTTTACCGCATGGAGGCCCTGGAACACCAGGCCGGCATCCTGTTCCGCTCTCTTATCCTGGCCCATATCACGGGCCGCGAAGTTCCGTATCTCTCCGGGGAAGCCCTGGACGGCCTGGTGCAAATCCGGGAAGGAATGGGAATCCATACAGGGGGAACCCCGGAGAATTAATTGTTCCGGCTATGTTCAAACCGCCTCACAAACCGCACCCCCTCATAGACACGGACCGGATTCCCCCGTTCCAGCCTTGCGTGTTCCATCCGCGCAAGGCTTTTTTCCTTCTGCCGGTTCCGGGCGTTCATCTCCGCCAGTATGCAGCACAGCCGGTTCATGGCAATCTGTTTATTCATATGCTGGCTCCTGGCCTGGGTTGACACCACGGCCGTGCCCGTGGGTATGTGTATGGCCCGAACCCCTGTCTCCACCTTATTTACATGCTGCCCGCCAGCCCCCTTAAATCCCGGTCCGTCTCAAACACCACAGAGGCCATGCATCCTGGTTTCTTACCGGGCACACAGCTCACAAGGCGCACATCCCCTGCTTCCCTTCTCAGTTCTTCATAGAGCATGGCAGCGGCCAGCTCGCATTCCGCCGGCCCCTGGCCGGAACTAATCTGTACTCTCATGGGCTCCCTCCTATCCCTTAAAGGTAATCAGGGGGCGCAGGGTGGCTGCTATATCTATCAGTCCGTACTCCTGCAATACTCCCATAACCTGTTCCACATTTTTATATGCCTCCGGCGCCTCCGCAAACAGCAGATTGGTATCGTGGCAGACCACCCGGCTCTTAAGTCCTGTGCAGCGGATGGAATACCGGTCGTACTTTTGGTCTATACGGCTTTTACAGATACTCCTGGCCCATTTTCTTCCTGCGCCATGGGATAAGGAATATAATGACACAGCCGTGTCTTCCCTTGGGATACATACATAAGCCAGGCTCCCCCTGGACCCCGGAATCACCACAGCCCCCTTACGGGCCGATACACTGCCCTTCCTGTGCAGAAGACCGGCCTCCGTCCTTTCCAGATAATTGTGGCAGCTGTCCAAAAGCAGACCCGGCTCAGAGGAGCTTCCCAGCCATGTCAGCAGCTTTTCCGCCACTGACATCCGGTTCCGCTCTGCCCACATGAAAGCCCGGTCATGCTCTGCCATATACGCCTCCGCCCGAGCAGAGCCATCCTCCAGCCCCGCGGGCTCAAAGAAACGCGACAGGATATCCTGGCCGTATCCCCTGGAGCCGCAATGGATTAGCAGCAGAATCCGGCCTGTGCAAAGTCCCAGGTCCCCGGCCGCGTCTTTATCATAAATCCGCTCCACACATTGAAACTCTGCAAAGTGATTTCCTCCGCCCAGGGTCCCTAAATCCCGTATGGGGCACTCCTCCCCATATGGATTGGGAAATGGAAGGTCCTCCAGCTCCCGGATGGCCTCCAGTCTGGATACCCATTTTTCCTGTCTGAACTTCTTTTCCTTTATCCCTGTGTCAAATAGGCTCATACCGCAGCCAATATCATTTCCCAGGAGATGGGGATATAAGATTCCCCTGGTCAGGACAGCGGTTCCCACAGGTATCCGTCCGGGGTGCAGGTCCGGAAGTCCCACTGCCTTCACCACGCCCGGAAGCCGGCTCACCGCCAAAAGCTGGTCCTTTGCCGCCAGCTCCACCCAATTCCTGCTGCTGCTGATTAATATGCATTTTTCTTTTTCCAAATTAAATTCTCCTTCATAAGCTGACAGCGCGGCCTTATACGTCTGTCATTTTCCCTAAAAAAGGGTACAAAAAAACACGACAACAAGCCGTGCGCATCAAAAAAACATAGTATGCCGCTTCCTGTCCTATGGTTCTGTTATACTGTTTTTACCTCTGTTCTGCCATTACGCTCTGCCAACATAACAACCACTCCTTTTCTTATGAAGGATTTGCTTCCCCCGTATTCTGTATTATACTATAATCGTAACCCGGCAAAATGTCAATCCCATATTCACAGGCCCGGCCATTCCTGCCGGAAGACGTTCAAAACGATATTTTATATCATTGCACATACCGGGGTATATTAAATGCTGTGTATGAAACGCAAACAAGCAAGGAGGAATTTATGAAGAGAAGAGGAAAATGCCGCACAGCCATAGCCTTAACGGCCCTTACTTTGGCATCCGCCGTAACCATCACCGGATGCTCCGGCCCGGGACAGACACAAACAGAAACGGAAAGCCCGGCCCAAATCACGGCCGGCCCGGCCGGCCATCAGCAGGAAAACCAGAAGCAGCCTGACAGCGGCCAAATCTCTGAAGGTCCGGCAGACTATACGGATAATTTCTATGACGCGGTAAACCATACCACCCTGGAAAGCTGGGAAATACCGGATGAACAGGCTGATATGAGCTGGTTCAGGAAAGCGCGGGAGGACAATTATATAAAGGTAAATGACCTGATAAGCCAGGCCTCATCCACAGCAGGACAGGCAAGGCAGGAGACAGGCAGCGACCTGTACAACATACGCGCTCTGAACCTGACCGGCCTTGACAGGGAAACCAGGGACAGGGAGGGATACGGCCGGACAGCCGGAGCCTTTCGAAAGGAAGTGGATGCAGCGGGCTCTGTGGCGGAGCTTCTGAACGCATGCCTCCGGTTCCAGAGGGATACGGGTCTGTCCAGTCTTATGGGCTGGTATTATGGCGGGGACAGCGGGGACTCCGCAGTAAAGGTTCTCTGTCTCGCACAGCCGGATTCCGGTCTCAGGAGGGAAGTCTGGTTTTCCGAAGATGCATCCAACCAGAAGCGGGTGGAGGAATACAAAAAATATCTGGCAAAGCTCCATGAAATCAACGGTCTGAGCCCTGATGAGGCAAAGGAAACCGTTGCCCGTGTAACGGATATGATGAAGGAGCTGGCATCCTCCGCCCTTAAAATAGAAGAAGTCTATGATGCGGAAAAAACATACAATGTGTACACAGCCGCCCAGGCGGCGGACCTGTATTCCGGCGCCCTTCCCTTCAGCCTGCTGGACAGCATATTCGGCATACAGGAAAATGAAAAAACAGTTGTGTCCCAGCCGGATGCCTGCATAAAGCTTGGAAGCTATCTCAGGGAAGAAAATCTTCCCCTGCTGAAAGAATATGTGAAAACCTGTCTCTATTCAGACCTGTCCATGATAACAGACACCGCCTCTCTGGCCGCTGCCCAGGAGTACCAGACCGCAGCAGGAGGCATTAAAAAGAAAAAGGAGTTTGAGCGGACAGTGTCTGAAACAGTCCAGGAAAAACTGGGTTTCCAGTGCGGCCGTGCATTTTGTGATGCCTATTTTAACGAGGAGGCCAAACAGGATGCGGCCTCCATCATCCGGCAAATCATAGATGTATATGACAACCGCCTTGCCCATATGGATTGGATGACCGAATCCACCCGTCAGGAGGCAAGGAAGAAGCTGAGGGCCATCACGGTCAAGGTGGGGTATCCCAACGAATGGCCCCAGGACAAGTACAGCCTTGCTTTGAAAACACCGGATGAGGGCGGGGTCTACATTGACAATATCATGGATATTTTAAAGGCATCCCAGGATTACGCCTTTAAGACCCGGCATGACCCGGTGGACCGGGAAGAATGGGGCATGACTCCCCAGACAGTCAACGCCTATTACAACCCCGGAAACAACGAAATCGTGTTTCCAGCCGGAATCCTTCAGGCCCCGTTTTATGACCCGGAGGCTGCGCCGGTCACTAATCTGGGAGGCATCGGAGCTGTCATCGGCCATGAAATAACCCATGCCTTTGACACAAGCGGTTCCCAGTATGATGAGAAGGGCAACCTGCGGGATTGGTGGACCGCCCAGGATAAACAGCGTTTCAGGGAGCTGGCCCAAAAGGTCATTGACTACTATGATACCATGGAAGTAAACGGCATCAAAGTAAACGGCTCCCTGAGCGTCACGGAGAATATCGCTGACCTGGGCGGCGTTTCCTGCATCACTGAAATAGCCCGGGAAAAGGGCTATGACCTGAAGGAGCTGTATCGCGCCTACGGTGTCATATGGGCCACCAAATACAGGGATGAATACCTTTCCTATATCATGACCAACGATACCCATTCACCGGGCATCACCAGGGTAAACGCCGTGCTGTCCGCCACCGACGGCTTTTATGCTGCCTTTGGCGTAAAGGAGGGTGACGGCATGTACCGCAGGCCGGAGGACCGGCCTCACATCTGGTAGGAAAATTTTATGGGCCTGTCCATATGCCTGTAAATGTACCTGCAGATATTCCCGTAAATACACCCATAAATGTCACGGACCGGAAGGCGGCTGCCTTCCGGTCCTCTGTTATCCTCTTCACTCTTCTTTCTTCTTCCTGACAATCAGCCAGATAATTACAAACCCGGTACATAAAATCATGACCTGGACAACAAGGATGACACAAATGCCTCCCAGTACCAGAAGACCCAACGCCCTTAAACCGCTGTCAGAGCTCTCCCCGGGCTTCCTCTCTTCCCGGCCCGTCTCCCCCTGCGGCAGGGCATCGGCGCCCTGGCCGTCCTGCTCCAGTCCCTGGAGCCTGCGCACGTCCCCTGCCAGGGATTCCAGGTCCCTGCTGTCAAACACATCCCGCAGCCCCGAGCGGTACATGGTATCGCGGTAGGAGGCATCCAGTCCTTCATTCAACAGTGCCATGTAGGTGTCCACAGCGCTATCCCAGTCCCTCCGGGACATGGACCACAGGTCAAGGGCTGACAGGGCCGAGGTTCCATATCCCATATAGTACAGGGGACTGTAAAACAGATGAGACACATCCACCCAGTCATAGCACACACCATCATCGTAGACATCATAATACCATCCATGATAGGAGTCCTGTATCTCCTTAAAGGTGCGGTTCATGTCCTCCAGACTCATGTCCGGCTCCCTGTAAACAGCTTCCTCAAATTCCTGCAGCATACAGGACATGATTGTCACATACAGCATATCCGTAACGGACTCAAACTCAAAAGCCTCCGCCCCCTGCCCCAGCATATCCGCTGCATACTGGTTGGCCAGCATTTCCAGTCCCTGGGACTGGACCTCGCACACATCCACACTGTATCCCTGGAACAATTCAGGCACCGAATTATAATAATAGGCGCTGAAGTGTCCGAATTCATGAATCAGGGACTGGTAATCCGTAAATGTATGGGTTCTGTTAATGAAAATAAATGCGTCCCCATAGCTTGGAAGCCCTACGGTATAATTGTTGTCCACCCGGTCCTGGCCGTCTTCCCCGGACTGGATGTCATACAGCTCATTTTCCTTCATGTACTGAAAAATATCACCCAGTTCAGGACTCACGGACCCCATAGCCGTGCCAACCGCATTGAGTATGTCCTCCGCAGAGCTCTCTTCCAAAAGGTCCAGGGAATCATAGGATTCCTGGGCCACATCCTTATACCAGATGTCATTATTCAGCGGGACAATACTGGTCTTCACATCTGAACAAAGCCCTTCCGCATCCTGAAGGGTATAGTCTCTTCCATAGACAGCCTCAAAGGAATACTGGGCATAGTTATCATAGCCCTTAAGCCCGGCTATCTGGCGGCGCACCTGAACCAGCTCCCTGAACTTGGTGCCCAGCACCCGGTTCTTTTCCCTGACCAGCGCATCCTCCACCTCTGAGTACCGGCTGGTGTCCAGGTCTGTTTCCCGTTCCAGACGGCTGTAGCTCCATTGTCCGTCCTCAAGCTCCACTGTAAAGTCACCGGCAGCCAGTTTGTCATACTCCCTTAGAAGCTCCTGCTCCTTCCGGTTCAGCTCAGTCAGTTCACCGGAATTTTCCCTGTAATATTCGATGTAAGGCGCATTTTCAATCCCCATCCTATCCGCCAGGATTTTCTTATAGGAGGAGTTCATTCCCTTCTTAAGGCAGGCCGCGGCCTTATCCCCCATCTCTGAGTAAATGTCCGTGGTATATGCCTGCTCTGCAGCGGCAGCTTCATCCGATACATCCCTGTCGTATTTCAGCTGGGCCATATAGGTCAGAGTAGCCAGACGGTCGTACTCATCCACAATGGCATCATAGAGCCTCAGCACCTCCTCGTCCTGCCCGTCCACGGCGCAGGCCTGTTCAAAATCAGCCATGGCCTGTTCCATCACAGCCGGGTCATAGTGCTCATACGGCCTTTCGGAATAGGGAACACCTTCATGGACCTTCCCGCTGTCTCCAAAAGAAGCTGCCGGGCCATAGAGGTTCTCTGAGCGGCGGCCGGCTGCCTGACCTGCCAGACTTCCCCGGGCAGCGCCGCAGGAGGCAATGGACAGTGTCATCACCAGTGTCAGGGCCAGTGCTGGCCAGCGCCTTATATTCCGTTTCCACTTCTCTTTACTCACAGCAGGCCCTCCTTACATATTATGGTATATGTCTATTGTAACATCCCCGGCGCTTTACCGCCAGGTGAATATAAGTATGTTTGGCCATTCATTACAGCCGCCTAATCCCCGGTCAGCCAGCCTTCCTCCTCAGGAAGCAGGAAATAGTTGTTATCCCTGTCCGAGTCGGCAATCATGGCATCCAGTTCCCGAATCAGGTAGCTGTCCGGCATGTTCCTCTCCCAGAACCGGTATCCCTTAGTGCTCTTTATACCCCTGGTGTCAATCTCCCGCCCAGCATAGTAATCAATGTACACACCCGCATAGGTGGCTGCCATGGAATGTTCCACATCCGCACCAAGGTTCTTCACAACGCCCCTTATCTGGTCGCTAATGAGCTTCTGTATGTACCGGTAGGACCAGTCCTCAAAATCCAGCAGGTCCGGATTAGCGCTTCCGTTTTTCCCGGCCCATGCCGATACATCCACGGACCTGGTTGCATACGAAATGCTTCCGTCCTCCTCCCATAACACCTCTCCGTACTGGCAGGGAGGTATGCTGAGGGCGTCCGTCACTATTTCCTGTATGCCGTAATCCCCATCCGGCACTCCTGGTTCGCTCTTATGCTTGCGGATACGCTGCACATGCAGATGTCCGCTGAAAAACAGGGGAAGCCGGTGCTTTTGGAGGAGGGAAATCACCTCCGCGTTGTTGTCCATGGCACACTGGGTGGTATACATCCTGCTCTGGGCCAACAGGTTATGATGGGCAATGGGTATCACAAACACGCCCTCCTCCTCTGCTCTGGCCAGCTGTTCATCGGCCCATGCCATGGTGCTGTCCTTCAGCCTTCCCTCCACCTTGTTATCCGGCTCATACTGGCAGGAGTCCAGCATCAGGAGCCAGTTCCTGTCATCCAGGGCATAGACGTAGCTCAGCGAACCGCTGTCCCGGCTCAGCGCCTGGTCATAACCGTATTCATGGTAAATCTCGTAAAATTCAGGTCCGTCAATATAGGGAGCAGGCTCCTTCTGGGCGCCGTAGTAAACCGCGGCATTATGGTTATTGATATCATGGTTTCCCGGAATCACCAGGACCTGTATACCGGCATCCTGGACCCTCTTAAGCCTTGCCGCCAGTTCCTCATGGTTTATGCGCTCCCCGTTCATGGTAATGTCCCCGCTGAGAACCAGGGCGGACGGCTGCTCCCGGATGACCTCATCCAGAAATGCTTCCAGAAGCTCGGGCAGATACTGCACCACCTTTCCGTCACTCCGCTCCACAAACAGCCGGAAGGCTTCCCCGCCGTCTCCCGCCGAGGCACTTTGGTAGTGTAAGTCTGTTGCCAGGATTAGCCTGGGCGGTATGTAGGGTTCCTCCGGCGCCTCCGGCGGAGTCCACATGCCGGGGAATGTCCTCTTCCACTCTTTATAGCCCTCCTGCCTGATTACCTCATCCTGGGGTTCCCGGGCCTGGGAATCCGTAGCAACTGCCGGTCCGGCCTGTTCCCCCTGTTCCTCTCCGTTTCCCCCTTCTCCGGTGCTCTCAGGCACCTCTGCGCGTTCCCTGCTCTCAACCGGTACAGGCCCCGAAGGCTCCATTAATGTCTTTAAAACGTGCAGTACCCCGAAGCATGCCATGAATACCATGGCATACATCAGGGCACTTATCATCCAGGTCTTTCTCTTCATGCAGTCTGCTCTTTCCGTATCAAGTCTTGCTGTGTTATATTATGCCCAGTTCCTTCATGGCATACGCGATTCCGTCCTCATCCACATCCTTTGTCTCAAACGTTGCGTAGGGCTCCAGCACTTCGTCATGCTTTCCCATCAGGATACAGTTCCGGGCGTAGCGGAACATGGCAAGGTCATTGCCGCTGTCACCGAACACATACGCGTCATCCAGGGAGATGCCGTAATGTTTTAATACCAAATCAATGGCCGTTGCCTTGGAATGTCCTCTGGGCACACATTCATATTCCCCGCCGCCGCGGTCTATGATTTCCATATCCCTGAGCCGTCCAAACAGTTCCTTGGGCCTGCTGTTTTCACCTGAAAGAAGATAGAATTTATCAAAGTCATAACCATCGTCTTCCCAGTCATATTCGGACAGACAGTCCGATTTCCTGAGAGCGTTCTTCAACTCCTCCACCCTTGGAATGGGCGACAGGGACCTGTGGACATGAATTCCATCCCATGCCTCAAGGGCTCCGTCCAGTCCGCATTCATCAATATGCCTCTTGATTTCCAGCCCTCTCTCATGGGGAATGTGGTAGCTGTACATCACCCGGCCCTCTGCAAGTATATAGGTCCCGCAGCCGCACAGATAACCATCCGCCTCCACCAGGTCCTTAATATCGCCCAGGTGGGCATATACGCGGCCCGTATTGATAAACACCAGATGTCCCTGTCTCCGTGCCTCCTTCAGCGCCTGTACCGCACTCTCAGGAACCCTCCGCGTCTTCTCAGACAGGAGGGTTCCGTCAATATCGTAAAATAAAGCCTTTGTTCTTTTATTCATCATCTCTGAACACAATGGTCTGTTTCTCCTCATCCATGCTTTCCACGATTGCCAGTGACTCCAGCCGGATACCCTCTGAACGGAGCAAATCTCCGCCTACCTGGAATCCCTTCTCAATCACAATGCCCGCTCCCACCAGCTCTGCGCCGGAATCCCGTACCAGGGCAGCCAGGCCTTCCAGGGCCTTTCCATTGGCAAGGAAGTCATCGATAAGCAGCACCTTGTCGCCGGCTCCCAGAAACTCCCTTGACACGATGATGTCATAGACCCTGCCGTGGGTGTAGGACTCCACCTTGGTGGTATAAACTTCACCTGCAATATTCTTGGTCTGGGTCTTCTTGGCAAATACAACCGGTACATCAAAATACTGGGCCACAATACATGCAATTCCGATTCCGGAGGCCTCGATGGTAAGAATCTTCGTGACCTCCACATCAGCAAACCTGCGCTTAAATTCTTTTCCAATCTCTCCAAAAAGCTTAATATCCATCTGATGGTTCAAGAAACTGTCCACCTTCAGAACGTTTCCGGCTTTTATCTTGCCATCCCTGCGTATCCTGTCCTTTAAAATCTGCATGTACGAGTCCTCCTTCTTCTTTTGGCAATCCTTCTTTACTGTGCGGCAGTGGTTTCCTCTGCGGCTGTCTCCTCTGCGGGCGCAGATGTATCCTGGGCTTCATTGACCGCGTTGTCTGCCATGAACTTCATAACCTTCTGGTTCAGGGCCATCTCATCCAGGGTCTCCTGGCCGAAATATTCCACAGCTGACTCCAGGGTCTGTCCGTTCATCTCAGCAAACGCCTGACGGTCCGCATCCTCCAGGGTGATGCCCTCCAGCTCGGCAACCTTAAGGATGACCAGCTGGTTTTTCACATCGTCTTTCACGGATGCATAGACAGCTTCCTGTAATCCCGGCACATCCATGCCGTTGGCCTTAGCCATACCGGCCAGGTTGGTTCCATACATCTTGGCCTGCTCTTCATACTGCTTAATACGGTCATTATAGCGTCTGGAAAGAGTATTCTTGTTCAGCTTGAACTTGGAATTTTCAACCACGTTCTTAAGTACAAACTGCTGAATCTGAAGGTCTGCGGACTGCTGCTTCTGTTTTAAAAGGTCTTCCTTAATGCTGGCCCTGTACTCGTCCACGGTCTTAAAATCAGATACACTCTGTACAAATGCATCATCCAGTACAGCTGACTGCTTTTCCTTCACTGAATTCACAGTAACCTCAAATACAACAGCCTGGCCTGCCAGGGCTTTCTCACTGTAATCCTCCGGGAATGTCAGGTTCAGTTCCTTCTTATCGCCCTTCTTTGTGCCAACCAGTCCGTCCTCAAATCCGGCAATCATCCTGCCGGAGCCAAGAGTCAGGTCCTGTCCCTGGCCGGTGCCGCCTGCAAATTCCACTCCGTCCTGTTTTCCCACATAATCAATATTGACAATGTCGCCTTCCGCCGCCGGCCTGTCCACTTCCACAATGTTCGGATTCTGGCTGAGCACCTGGTTGATTCTTGACTCCACCTCTGCATCGGTTACCATGACAGCCGGTACATTGACTTTCACGCCCTTATACTCTGCCAGCTCGACTGTGCCCAGGTTTTCCTTTCCTTCTGTCTGGCCGGCCCCGCAGCCTGTCATGATGGAGGCTGCAACCAGTCCGCATAAACATATGAGTGCTAATTTTTTCATTTTACATATCCCTTTTCTATCCTGATTTCACACGCAGGGCGTCAAATTATCCTTATTTTTCCAGTCATCCCCAAAAAGCGTGCGCTGTACATAGTTATATCATACCTGTCCGTGAAAAAAAAGACTTTCCACCAATTTCATGAAAATTTAAGTACCGCTTTATGAAGGCTATTTATAGAACGCCCTAAAGGCCTTATACGTATTATAGACATCCAGTTTGGAAGCCAGCTCAAACGGAGAATGCATGGACAGGATGGGCACTCCCAAATCCACGGTATCCACATCCATGTGGGCCACGAACTGGGCAATGGTTCCGCCGCCGCCCACATCCACGGCTCCCAGCTCACCGGCCTGCCAGTACACGCCCTCCTCCTCCATAATGGCAATGACCTTTGCCATGGTCTCGGCGCTGGCGTCGTTGGAACCGGATTTTCCCCTGGCCCCCGTATACTTGGTCAGCACACAGCCTTTGTTGATATAGCTGGTATTGCGGCCTTCGTACACATCCGGGAATCCGGGATCAAACGCAGCGTTCACATCCGAGGAAAGGCACAGGGATTTGCGCAGCACCTCCCTTGGGCTGACGCCTGCCTGTTCCGACAAATCCTCTATGTAATGAAGCACAAAATCCGAATTCAGGCCCGTGTTGCCGGTGGAGCCGATTTCCTCCTTGTCAGCCAGAATGGTCACTGTTGTATGGGCCGGCTTCTTTGCATCTATCTCAGCTGTCAGGGCCGTGTACGCGCATACCCTGTCGTCCTGGCCGTAAGCGCCTATCATGCTGGTATCAAACCCAACGTCCCTGGCCTTTACAGCGGGAACCATTTCAATCTCAGCCCGGAAAAAGTCCTTTTCCGTGATGCCGTATTTCTCATTCAGAAGGCTTAAGGCCATCAGCTTCACGGGCTCCTTTACCTCCTCATCCTGGAACGGCAGAGAGCCAACCACAATATTCAGCTCCTCGCCCTTAAGCCCGTCTTTTAACGGGCGCTCGTTCTGCTTGGCGGCCAGATGGGGAAGCAGGTCCGTTACGCAGAACACAGGCTCCTTCTCATCCTCTCCTATGGAAACCTCTTGAATCTCTCCGTTTTTCTTCACCACCACGCCGTGCATAGCCAGCGGAATGGTTCCCCACTGGTATTTGCGGATGCCGCCGTAATAATGGGTCTTAAAATACGCAATATCCTCCTTTTCATAAAGGGGATTGGGCTTTAAATCCAGTCTGGGGGAATCAATATGGGCTCCGTTGATTCTCAGCCCCTGGTTCAGAGGTTTTTTGCCAAATGTGGTGGCAATCAGAGACTTGCCGCGGTTCACATAATACACCTTGTCTCCCGGCTCATAGGATTCACCGGAGTCAAAGGGCTTATAGCCAGCCTTCTTAAGCATTTTTACCGCTTCCTTTACACACTCCCGCTCTGTCTTTCCTGCATCCAGAAACGCCTTATAACCCTCGCAGTATTTAAACGCCTTTTCCGTCTGCTCCGGTTTATCCTTTCCAATATGAGGGAACGCCCATGATAGCTGTTCCTGTAATTCCTGTCCTTTTGTCTTCTTAGCCATTATTATCCTCCTGGTATACTTTATTTATATAATCTGATGCTTTGCTGACTTATATTATGACCCTTCCTCTGTCTATAACTCAAATGTGCGCCTGCGCCCTGGGCCCCGGCCCGGACTGCCGCCGTGCCTCGCATCCAGCAAAAGGGCGGAGGACTGGGCGTCCCCGGCCCTGGCAGCCGCGTCTACCATTTTCTTCATCTCAGCGTCTCCCAGCCGGGACGACCGGGCCATGAAGCCCAGAATATCCCGCTCCCCGCGCTGAATCAGTCCCTCTGCGCCTTCCCCGGCATGAAGCCTCACATACTCCCAGTACTCATTCTCTGCATGTTCCCTTAAACCATAGGGCCAGTACAGGCGGTACAGGGCCAGGCGCACGGACAGCTCCGGCTTTTCCTGGACCTTTACATGGGGAAACAGCCTGTCATACTCATCGAAGCGGAAATCCCCTCCCTCAAAACAGTACCGGTACATGTGGCCGCAGCCGTGCATCTCCCTCATAATGATGCGGGCCGGCGTATTTTCCACCGACTCCTCAAAAAATTCCGGAAATATAAGCTTTGCCAGAAGCGTCCCGGAACTGTCCCTGTAATTCACAATCAGGGTCTGGTGAAGCTCCGACAGAATGTCCTTAAAGCAGGACTTCCGGTCCTCTGCAATGCGGATATCCAGGTATTCCAGGCCCGTACAGCCTGTAAATACCCCGGCTCCCCAGTCCTCCACCGCACTGCTGCAGGATAGCTTCCTGAGCCCGCAGCAGTTGTAGAAGCCATAAGCCCCCACCTTCCTGACGGTATCCGGCAGGCTGATTTCCTCTACCTGGCTGCCGCAAAGCTCCGGCTCTCCCCGGTACTCACCGGGCGGCGGTTCCCGCCTGCGGACCGTATCCGAAAAAATGTACCCTGCCAGCTCTGTCACCGGCAGTCCTCCCGCGGTGTCCGGAATCTCCAGAATCTTGTCCAAACCATAACAACGCTGGAGGCAGACCCCGTCCAGCGTCTTTTCATATAATAATCTCATGGTATCAGTTTAATCAGTTTAGGGGATTTTTTCAAGACTATTTTACTTCCAGAAAAAATATTCCAAAAAATATACCGGGACGCCTGCCTCTTCCGATGCCTGCTTCCCGGTATATCCCGGAACATGTACGGAAACAGTATTCCGCCATGCCCGGCCCGATTCGTCCCATTCGGGCCCTCCTATTCATCCACAAACCGGTACCCCACGCCCACCTCTGTGAGTATGAACCTGGGATTGGCTGTGTTATCCTCAATCTTTCTCCGTATATTGGCCATAAACACCCGCAGCGACTGGTAATCGTCCGTTGTGTCATATCCCCACACCTCCTGCTGGATATAGTGGTGGGTCAGCACCTTGCCGCTGTTGTTTACCAGAAGGACCACCATCTTGTATTCCAGGGGAGTCAGATGCACCTCCTGGTCATGGACGTACAGTTTGCGCTTTTCAAAATCCAGCCGGAAATAATCCAGACAGAATTCCTGTTCCTGGCGGTTTACCGAGGAACTCTTATGGCGCAGCCCCACGCGGATTCTGGCCAGCAGCTCCTCCGCACTGAAGGGCTTGGTCACATAGTCGTCCGCTCCCTGGTCCAGGGCATTGATTTTCTCCCGTTCCTGCCCTCTGGCGGAAACCACGATAACAGGCACATCGGACTTCTGCCGGATTTGCCGCAGCACCTCCATGCCGTCAATATCCGGCAATCCCAAATCCAGAAGTATCAGGTCCGGATGGTCCGCATAAAAGAGGGATATGCCGGACAGTCCGTTATCAGCCAGTATATAGGAGTATCCCCTTGTTTTCAGGGATATTTTCATAAAATTCTGTATGCTCTTGTCATCCTCAATGACAAGGATTGTTGTCTCATTCATCCTTCTTGTCCTCCATTGGCATTGATACCTCGAATACAGCGCCCCCCTTGGGGCTGTTGTAAGCCCGGATGGTCCCGCCCTGGGCCTCCACCATGGCCTTGCATATGGTAAGCCCCAGTCCCACGCCCCGCTGCTTATCGCCGTTTTCATAGGCCGTGGTAAAAAAATTATCAAAAATCTTATCTATCTTACCGTCCGGAAGTCCTATCCCATTATCCGCCACCACAAACTTAAGACAATTTCCATCCTGCCTCACGCTGAGGGTCACTGTGGTATTGGCCCCGGAATGGCGGAACGCATTGTCCAGGAGATTGACCAGAACCTGGATAAACAGTCTTCCGTCCACCGCTACCAGCAGGATGTCCTCCGGCGTCTCCATCCTCAGGGTGTGGTTTCCCACCCGGTTGGACACCAGCCGCACGGCGGAGGACACAAGGTCATCCACCACTTCCTTCTTCTTATTGATATCCAGACGTCCCTCCTGGATTCGCGTCAGGTTCAGCAGGTTTTCCACCATGGTGCTGAGCCATTCGGAGTCCGAGCATATATCCTTCAGCATGCTTTTAATGGTGGCCTCATCCATGATTCCCAGATTATCCAAAAGGAAGCCGGCGCTGCCAGTGATTCCCGTAAGGGGCGTGCGCAGGTCGTGGGAAATACTTCTTAAAAGAGTGCTCTTTAACCGTTCCCGCTCCACCTGAATCCTGGTGTTTTCCTTCTCACGGCTGAGCAGTTCCCGCTCAATGACCAGCGTAAGCTGGGAAATGACCGTATCCACATATATTTTTTCTTCCTCGCTCAGGGTCCAGCCCTCACAGTCAAATATAATCACGCCGTAGGTCTTTTCCCGGTTGCGGATGGGGACGTACAGTCCATTGTCATCCGGAAACTGGCATTCACCATGGCCGCACGGAATGGACTGGCGGCAGCACCACTCAGCCATATAATCAGAAAATTCTTCCTTCTCGTCCTCCTTCAAAAGGACGCTCACCGGCTTCCCCGTCAGATTAGACAGGCTTTCCTCGCTGTACTCCTTAATCTGCTGGTAGCCGGACAGGTTCAGGAATCCGCTTCCTATCTCATTCATCCTGGCTGTAATCTCTCTCTTCTTGTTGGCAATCTGCATCTGTTTCTGCAGCTTCACCACCAGGGTGGCCACAATGGAAGCCGCTGCCACAAAGATAATGGACGACACCACGTAGTTCACATCATCCATATGGAACGTAAGCTTTGGCTCCGTAAACAGATAATTGAATGTAAATGTAAAAACAATGGCAGCGCACAGGGCCCATGCCAGGCTGCTGGTGGCCAGTATGCTGATGAGCACTCCCAGCAAATATACCAAAAGCAGGTTCTCCGCCCTGATTCCGCAGCTGTCCAGAACAATGGCCAGTATGGTGGATATCACCCATATGACAGCCATCTTTGCGCAGGCCTTTACAAAATCCAGCACCCAGTCCCAACTATATGACATAAATCCTCTTACGCTCCCTCTTCCTGTCTCTGTGCTGTCTGCACACGGACCAGCAGCACACTCTAAATGGCCTGTGCAAGTATCATGGGCAGGTTTACCGCCCGGTCCACTCCCAGCTCCTCAAACAGAGCCGCGTTCCTGGGGTTGTGCACCAGGCACACGGAGCGTTTGATTCCCAGCACCTTCCTGCCCATCTGGCATATCTCAAAATTATCCGTGTCCTCCCGGCCCAGGGCCATGATTACATCGTAATTGCGGATGCCCGCTTCCTCCAGGATAAACTGGCTGCACGGGTCTCCCAGCACTGCATTCACATTGTAGGAAGCAGAGAGATGTTCGCAAAACGCCTCATCCGGGTCTATCACAGTTACCTTATACTTTTTATCCATCAGCAGGCTGATAAGGAAATCCGCATACTCCCCTCCCCGCGCCACTGCTATCTTCATGCTCACACAGCCACCTCCTGACTTACAGTCTCTGCCAGGCGTCCGTAGTCATCTGCCGACAAATCATAGAGACTGATGGGTTTGACAGGCAGGTCCGTGACCAGCTGATGCCTTCCTGTGTCATCCAGACGGGCATATACCTGGCCCACATGGAAAATACAGCTGGCAATCTGGGCCAGCAGGAGGTTGGTATTGTCATCCTGGGTAGATGCGATGAACAGGCCGGCATCCTCAATCCCCGCCGCCTTCAGCACCTGCGGGTCCGTTGGGTCCCCTTCCATCTCATACCCCCTAAACTCCTCCGGCAGATAACGGAAACTCTCCCTGTCCTTATCCAGCACAACGACTCTGTGGCCTTTATGATATAATGACTTTGCCAGCGCTGCCCCTAAAGGCCCGCAGCCTGCGATTACAATACGATTGTTCTTATGGAATAACATACTATCTCCTCCTTCCATCTATATGTTCCCAATTCTATTGTAAAAGAGAACCATATAAAGAAACTAGAGAAAATGTATAAAGAGGGCATAAAGATTCTATAAAGATATCTTCATCCCCCTCTTTATACTAAATACTATACCATGAATGGGGGCTGTGTCAAACCAAACCTGCAGGGCTGCTCCCAGTCATGATATCCGTTCATTTTTCCTACATGACTCCAAATGCCTTATAAAAGAGCCATATGACAGTCCCGCCTATGAGTCCCACGGAGGTTACCACCCCCACCATGAATATGGCCGCCGCCAGCTGCAGAACCACGCTGGAAATCAGCGGAAAACGTTCACACGCATCATCTATTTTCTGTCCCACCGGACTTTTTAACCTGACTATTATTTTAGCCATCATGACAGTTCCCTCTCTTCCTGCTTAAAGGATACTGCCTGCTGCCGTAAAGATTCCATCCATGGTTGGGGCAATTGTATAAATTATTTGCAAATACATGGTTAAGGGGGGCTTATGTCACCGCCCTTCCTCCCATATCCTTTAAACGGTAGGATGTCTCCTCGGCAATGATATTCAGGACATTCTTGTCATTGGGCTTAATGATATCCCCTCCCTTCATCTCCACGCCTATGACCGCATAAACCGTATCGTCCTTATATACCGGCGTGTACCTGGCCCTGGCCCCCGGCAGTGTATCCGTAGAAGCCCCGGCCTTATGACGGTTCTTATAGACCCAGGCCGCCACAGCCATCTCGTCAGGGCTCTTAAACAGGGCCGTAAGCCGGGATGCATCCTCTGCCTCCGAGGCAGGATATATCTTCATCCGGTCCATTTTCCCATCCAGCATGTCATAGATAACAATGTTGCGTTTTAAAAGGCTCTGCACCAGCCTTCCGCATATATCCAGTATCTCTTCCCCGGTGCCTCCCTTTCTCAGATTCCGGTTGATATTGAACAGTATCTGCATATACCCTGACTCTGCCTCGCTTTTCTCTGCCTCCCGCTTCAGCCTGGCTGCCATGGAGCTGGTAACCAGAGCGCAGGCCAGCATGGCTGCAAAGGTAAAGGGATAAATCCTGCCGTCCGCCTGGAAGGTATAGCGGGGAGCCGTAAAAAAGAAGTTAAACAGAAGCACCGAGGCCACGGAGGCCAGAAAACCGTATAGCCCGGCCCTGGTAACATAGGCTGCCAGCATGGTCCCCAGCATATAAATCATGGCCACATTGATAATGCCCAGGCTGTAATGGTCCAGTGCCAGGGAAAGCAGGGTGCATCCGGCCATGATAAGGGCTGTCTTCAGGATATCCATGCCGTATTTTCTTCTGTTTTCCGGTTTCCTGCCCTTCCTGCTCTCCCTGGCTCCTGCGTCCGGTATCACATAAACATCCATATTGGGGACTGCCTTGATGAGACGGTCAATGATGGTGGGCTTTACGTGCAGGACACTGTGTTGCCTCACGGTCCTGCCTATGACTATCTTGGAAATGCCGTTCCTTCTGGCATAGCCTGCAATCTGCTGTACAATGTCATCCCCGTAAAGGGTAATTACATTGGCCCTGAACTGCTTGGCCAGATTAATATTGGCCTCCATGCTCCTGCTGATTTTTGCATGGTTCCTTTTCATGTCCGCTGTCTCCACCAGAACAGCCGTGAAATCCGCGTGGAACGCCCCCGCCATCCTGGCTGCCGTCCTGATTACCCTTGCATTGGTGGGGGATGGGGACAGGCAGACCAGCACGTGCTCACCCGTATAATAGTCCTTGCCCGCCGCATCCCGTTCCCTGACCACCTCCCGGTTGACCCGGTCCGCGGTGCGCCTTAAGGCAATCTCACGAAGGGCGGACAGGTTTTCCGCTGTGAAAAAACGGACACACGCCTTATCCGCCTGGTCCTTATGGTAAATCTTGCCGTCCTCCAGCCGCTGCCTCAATTCCTCCGGGGCAATGTCCACCAGTTCCACCTGGCTGGCATCATCAAATATATCATCCGGAATGCGCTCATTGACCCGCACATGGGTGATAGAAGCAACGATGTCATGAAGGCTCTCCAGATGCTGCACATTAACCGTGGTGTACACATTGATTCCCCCATCCAGCAGTTCAATCACGTCCTGGTAGCGCTTCCTGTGGCGGCAGCCCTGGGCATTGGTGTGGGCCAGCTCATCCACCAGCACCAGGTCCGGATTCCTCATAAGGGCGGCATCCAGGTCAAATTCCTTCAGGGTGATTCCCTTATATTTTACCGACATCGGGGTCAGCAGCTCCATTCCGGCCAGGAGCTCCATTGTCTCCGGCCTGTCGTGGGGCTCTATGTATCCGGCCACCACATCCCGGCCCGCTGCCATTTCCTGGCGGGCAGCCTCCAGCATGGCGTATGTTTTCCCCACTCCGGCCGCATATCCGAAAAATATCTTCAGCTTTCCCCTTCCATTGTCATTGTCCCTGGGGAAATTCTGTTTTAAAAGCTGCTCCGGGTCCGGCCTCTCGTCCCTTTCCCCGCCCATAAGCCATTCCTCCTTTCCATATATCCCGGTCCTGAAAACAACGGTAGAGCTGCCGCAAAATGCGGCAACCCTGTATACAATGCAGTCCTGGTTCCAATCATTTTCAAATCAACCCATCCAGCGCCAGATTCACCTTCAGCACATTTACCCTTGGCTCTCCCAGGATTCCCATGAACCTGCCCGTGGTATACCTGTTTATAACTGCCTCCACATCCTCCGTTGTCATATTCCGTTCCCTGGCAATCCGTTCCGCCTGGTAAGCAGCTGCCGCCGGAGAGATTTCCGGGTCCAGCCCGCTTCCCGAACAGGTTACAAGGTCCACAGGAATGGGCTCCTCCCCCTTTTCCGGATGGGCTGCCCTGATTTTCTCCACCCGGTCAGCTATCATGGCTTCAAGCTCGCTGCCTGCCGGTGTTTTATTGGAGGCCCCGGCATATGCCAGAGGCTCTCCATGTTCATCTGTAAATGTTCCTGTATCCACATTCATGATTCTGCCCCACAGATACTGGTTTCCGGTAAACTCCTGGGCAAGCAGGGCGCTTCCGTATTTTGTGCCGTCCCTGCCCACAATGACCGAACCATTGGCCTCATAGCCAAATGCCACATTGGCGGCAGCCGTGATGGCTGCCGGGTAAATCACGCTGGTTATGATTAACATGACCAGGAAAAAACCAACCATTTTTGGTAATACTGCTTTTACTGTATTCATGAACATTCTCCTCACTTTGACTGATTGTGCCGCCTGTCCCGGTTTCCTTCACACATTACGCCACCAGCCCTGTGGCTGTAATTAGCACGTCGATTGCCTTGATTGCTATGAACGGGATAATGATTCCTCCCAGACCATAGACCAGCAGATTCCCGGAAAGCATTCTGGCCGCGGAAACCTCCCTGTATCTGACCCCCTTTAACGCCAGGGGAATCAGGGCCACGATAATCAGGGCGTTGTATAGGATGGCTGAAAACACGGCGCTGTTTGCGCTGTGAAGTCCCATGATGTTGAGAGCCGACAGCCCGGGATAGAGTCCCATGAAAAGTGCCGGAATAATTGCAAAATACTTGGCAACGTCATTGGCAATGCTGAAGGTGGTCAGGGCCCCCCTTGTCATGAGAAGCTGCTTGCCTATTTTCACTATCTCAATCAGTTTGGTGGGCGAGGAATCCAGGTCCACCATGTTGCCGGCTTCCTTGGCTGCCTGTGTGCCTGTATTCATGGCCACCGCCACATCTGCCTGGGCCAGGGCCGGCGCATCATTGGTACCGTCTCCTGTCATGGCTACCAGATGGCCTCTGGCCTGGTAATCCCGTATCATATCTAACTTTGCCTCCGGGGTTGCCTCTGCCAGGAAATCGTCCACACCGGCCTCCGCTGCAATGGAGGCGGCTGTCAGCGGATTATCGCCCGTAATCATAATGGTCCTGATTCCCATTTTCCTTAAATCCGCAAACTTTTCCTTCACGCCCTGCTTCACAATGTCCTTAAGCTCCACCACACCCATGACACGGCCGTTCTTTGCCACTACCAGAGGCGTTCCGCCCTGGTTTGCAATCCTCTTTACGATGTCCCCGCATTCCCTGCTGAACGTGCCTCCACGCTGGGCCACATAAGCTTTAATGGCGTCTGCCGCGCCCTTTCTAATCTCATTTCCCTTGTAGTCAATGCCGCTCATCCTTGTCTTGGCAGTGAAGGGCACGAAGGTTGCCTGAAGCTCCTCCATATTTCTTCCGCGTATGCCGAAACGCTCCTTTGCCAGGACCACGATGCTGCGCCCCTCAGGCGTTTCGTCCGCCAGGGATGACAGCTGGGCCGCATCAGCCAGCTCCATTTCCTTGTTGCCGTCCACCGGAATAAACGCGTCTGCCTGGCGGTTTCCCAGTGTTATGGTACCTGTCTTATCCAGCAAAAGGGTATCCACATCCCCGGCTGCCTCAATGGCCCTGCCGCTCATGGCCAGCACATTGGCCTGGTTCAGCCGGCTCATTCCCGCAATGCCAATGGCGGACAGGAGGGCGCCAATGGTGGTGGGTGCCAGACAGATTAAGAGGGCCACCAGGTTGGTGACGGATGTGGGGTTGGCTGTCCCTGCTTCCACGGAGGAGAACACGGAGTAGGAGTACAGCGACATGGTCACGAGGACAAATATAATGGACAATGCTACCAGGAAAATCTGCAGTGCCAGCTCGTTTGGCGTCTTTTTTCGGGAAGCCCCTTCCACCATTGCAATCATCTTATCCATAAAGCCCTCGCCCGGATTGCTGCTGACCCTCACCACCATCCAGTCGGATATGACCGTGGTGCCTCCGGTGACAGCGCTTCTGTCGCCGCCGCTTTCCCGGATTACAGGGGCGGACTCGCCGGTAATGGCGCTCTCATCCACTGACGCAGCGCCCTCCACCACATCGCCGTCTGCCGGTATCTGCTCCCCCGCCTCAATGTAAACAAGGTCGCCTTTTTTTAATTCAGTGGATTTCACTCTTGTGACCTCGCTCTTGCGGTCAGCCGATGGAATCCTGGACGCCATGGTATCCTTTCTGCCTGCGCGCAGGGCATCTGCCTGGGCCTTTCCCCTGCCCTCCGCTATGGCCTCTGCAAAGTTGCCGAACAGAACCGTAAACCAGAGGATAACGGATATGGCCAGTATGTAGCCCGGCTGCGCGTCCCTGACGCCTGCCAGGGAAAACAGAAACATCACAAAGGTCAGTATTGCGGATACAAAAACCATGAACATGACCGGATTCTTTATCTGGGTCCCCGGATTCAGTTTAATGAAGGAATCCTTAAGGGCCCTGCTCATAATCTCTTGATTGGAAAATATATTCTTTTTTGGTTCATTCATGTCTCATTGACCTCCCTATGCTATCATCTGGAAAAACTCAGCCACCGGTCCAAGGGACAGGGCCGGGAAAAAGCTGAGAGCCCCTACCAGCAGTACCACGAAAATCAAAAGGAAGATGAACATGGCATTATGGGTGGGAAGGGTGCCGGAGCTGACCGCTACCTTTTTCTTTGCCGCCAGACTGCCTGCAATGGCCAGTGTGGCAAACATGGGCAGGAACCTTACAAACAGCATAACCAGTCCGATGCTCACATTCAGGAATGGCGTATTTGCGTTAAATCCTGCAAATGCGGAGCCATTGTTGCCGCCTGCGGATGAATAGGCGTACAGGACTTCTGAAAGTCCGTGGGCTCCCGGATTATTCAGGCTGTCATGGGTGGAAGGAAGCAGTGCGGCGATACCGCTGCCCACCAGGATAGCCACAGGGGTTGCCAGGCAGACCAAAACAGCCATTTTCATCTCAAAGGGTTCTATCTTTTTGCACAGGTACTCCGGCGTACGCCCCACCATCAGTCCCGCTATAAACACAGTAAGGATGGCGAACCCAATCATGCCGTAGAGCCCGCAGCCCGTACCGCCGAATACCACCTCTCCCAGCTGCATCAGCAGCATGGGCACAAGGCCGCCAAAAGGAGTGTAGCTGTCGTGCATGGAATTGACCGAGCCATTGGAAGCAGCCGTGGTAAATACGGCCCATGTACCGGATGTGGCTATGCCGAATCTGGTTTCCTTGCCTTCCATATTACCGCCTGCCTGCCCCTCAGTCCCCATATAGACTGCGCCGTCCTGGGCCATCTGCGGAGTACCGGCCTGCTCACTGCAGCCCACGATGGCCAGTGCTGCCGCCAGCATGATGAACATGGCCAGGAACACCGCAATGCCCTGTCTCCTGTCCTTCACATTCCTTCCAAAGGTAAAGCACAGGCCCGCCGGTATGAGAAGCAGGGAAATCATTTCAAATAAGTTGGATAACGGAGTGGGGTTCTCAAATGGATGCGCCGAGTTGTTGCCCCAGAAACCTCCGCCGTTGGTTCCCAGCTGCTTAATGGCAATCTGGCTGGCAGCCGGCCCCAGAGGAACGACTCCCTTTGTGACCTCTGCGGCAGTTCCGTCCTCCTGTTCCACGACCACCGGTTCCACCAGCTGAACTTCGTCATACTGCCTGAAGGTCTGCGGAACGCCCTGGGAGGCGATGGCAAGAGATACCACCATAGACAACGGCAGCAGTATGTAAAGAACCGTCCTTGTCATGTCGGCGTAGAAGTTTCCCAGTCCCCTCTCCTTCACGCGGACGAATCCGCGGATTAATGCGAACAATACCACAATTCCCACCGCAGCAGACACGAAGTTCTGGAAATTCAGTCCAATCATCTGGCTGAAATAACTCAAACTTGACTCTCCTGAATATGCCTGCCAGTTTGTGTTGGTGGCAAAGCTGGATGCCGTATTAAAGCCCAGATGCCAGCTCATTCCGTCCATTCCCTGTGGATTAAGGGGAAGCAGGTTCTGGAAACAGAGGATGGACCAGAGCACCGCCAGGCTCAGCACACTGAACACGGCCGTGCACACGGAATAATTTTTCCAGTCCATCTCCTCCTCTTTATCAATCCTCAGGACCCTGTATATCAGGTTTTCCACGGGAAGCAGAAGCCTTGAAAGGAACACCCTCTCCCCGTTCATCACCTTTCCCATGTAGGCCCCAAGGGGTATTGCCAATACTACCAGTATGACACAGTAAACAATCATCTGCAATGCTACATTCATCATTGTTTGTCACCTCTCAATAGAATGATTACCAGGTAAGCCAGTATGACAACTGCGGTTATTCCTATGATACCTAACAGCAACAGCATGGATTATTTTCCTCCTCTTTTCAAGATAGGGGTATGGTATCACATATGGTAATAAAGATTCTATATAAGAGCTGGCGGTCCGGTATAAAAATAGTATTAAGGCTGGCAGAATCACAAAAAGAATACCCCTGTCCCCGGAGAATCTCCAAAGACAGGGGTATTCATACTATGACTTTTCCAACCGTTATACAGCGGTATCACAGACTCTGTGACTCCCAAAACACGGACATAAGCTCCCTGACAGCCCTTCCGCTGTCCACCTCCACTGCAAAGCGCACATACTCTGCCTGGAAAGGATGTTCCCTCAGGTCCGTCACAATCATGCCGCGGCAGTAGGTGCCGCCGCACTCCACCCTGGCCTTCCTGCTCTCGGTCCGGACCAGACTGGGCACCACAGCGCACATCACGGCCAGAGGGTCATGGAGAGGACAGTCACCCATACAGTAATTCTGGGTTTGGTTCCCCTTAAGATAATGGACCATGGCCTGCCTCATATAATCCACTGCCGGACGGCAGGCGGGCCTGCAGCAGCCGGCCAGCCAGTCCAGATGCTCCATCTTAAGCCTGGTCCTCATGGTGACATCCAGCCCCACTGCCGTAATATCCATGCCTGAGACAAACACTTCATCGCAGGCCCGGGGATCGCAGGCCACATTGGCCTCTGACACAGGAGATACATTTCCGCCCATGTTCAGGGTTCCGCCCATCATTACAAGTCTTTTTACCTTTTTGGCAAATCCGGGATATTCCCTGAGCGTACGGGCTATGTTGGTCAGCGGCCCAAGGGGGATGACCACCAGCTCTCCCTCATACTGTTCTGCCAGCTCCATGTGGAACCGGCTCACGTCCACATCCCTTGTCCTGCGGCGGCTGGGAGGCAGTTCCACATTCCCCAGCCCGTTGGCGCCGTGTATAAAGGCAACCCGGCCGTCCCACTCCCGGCATGAGGGCTTCTCCTCCCCCACTGCCACCGGTATGTCGGGCGCGCCTGCCAGGTCCAGTATCTTCATGGTATTCTCCGCTGCCAGCCACGCTTCCACATTGCCGCACACCGTTGATATGCCCACTATGTCTATTTCAGGATTAAAAAGCGCGTACAGAAGGGCGATGGAATCATCCACCCCTGTATCCACATCCAGTAAAACCTTCATCTGTCTCTCCTTTTCCAATGCATCATGCAGAACATCCCTGCTCCTGCGCCGGGCATTCATCCTCTGCCCTCCCGGCTGTTCCCCCTTCCCCGGCGCACTCTGCCGCCAGTTCCAGGGCGCACCGTATCATGCTGTCCAGGCTCTGCTCCCTTTCCTCATTGGTAAGGGCCCTGTCATGGTGGATGCTGCTTCCCACGGTCAGCATGCCAAGGGCTCTTCTGCCTGCCCTGGCAGCCGTACAATAGAGGGACAATGTCTCCATCTCCTGGACCAGCACTCCCATTTTTTCCCACTGCCCCTTTTCTCCCAGGCTGTCCTCATAGAACACATCCGAGCTGTATACATTGCCTACCCGGAAGGGCGTACGGCTGCTCCTGGCCTGGGCTGCTGCTGCTTCCAGAAGCCCGAAATCCGCTATGGGCGCAAAGGTTCCCGGAAGATGGTACTGGGACGGAAAATTCGAGTTGGTGCAGCATCCCATGGCCAGCACCAGTTCTCCCACCTCCACATCGCGGTGAACCGCGCCGGCAGTCCCCACCCGGATGATTGTATCCACATCATAATTGTGGTAAAGCTCGTACGCATAGATACCCATGGAGGGAATACCCATTCCGCTGCCCTGGACCGATATCTTACTGCCTTTATAATAACCCGTATATCCGTTCATGCCCCTTACCCGGTTGTAGCAGAATACATCGGTCAGATAGGTCTCTGCAATGTATTTTGCGCGCAAAGGGTCACCCGGCATCAGGACAGCCTTGCCAATCTGCCCTGGTCCCGCTTCATTATGGAAGGTTTTCATATTTGATTACTCCGTTTTCTTTATTATATTCCTGTCATTCTTCCTGCGTATGCTCAGCTCATGCTGCTCGGAACCAAAGAACAGCTTCTGTGACAGCACCGGCGTATCATACTCGGAGTACAGCACCTCTTCCAGTATCAGAATCGGGTCCCCCTCCTGCATGTTCAGTATATTGGCCAGGCGCTCCCTGGCCTGCCCCAGGCGAATTTTAGTATCGCTGTAAAGGCCGCCCTCGGACAGCAGTCCGGTATAGTACTGGTATACTGTATCCGTATTCTCCAGGTCCACATCGCTGTTGTCCAGCACCTCATGGGGCATATACACCATGGCAAATCCAGCCGGCGTATCGCCGCAGTAATAGGTTATGTCAATAACTGCCACCACACTGGAGGGCCGCAGCTTAAGCACCTGCTGGTGCTTTTGTGTTGCCGGCTGAAACCCTATGGTGGTCACTACTTTATCAATGGGCCGGCTGCAGAAATCCACAATGGGGTTTCCCACCTTCTCCAGCCCGCTTTTGCTCATATCCTGGTTGGAAAGCACAATATTGCCCTTTCCCTGATGATTTATGATTAAACCATCTTCCTGAAGAAGCAGCATGGCCTGCCGCAATGTGCCTCTGCTGACTGCAAGCTGTTCTGCCAGGATGTTCTCTCCGGGCAGCTTATCCCCAGCCTTGTACTTTCCCTCTTTCAGCCATTGGCTGATGGTCTCATAGGCAGTCACATACAACGGTATTTTTACATTCTTCTCATTTATCACATTGTCCTTCACAGGTCTGCTTGCTCCTTTCGTGCGCCCGGCGGGCTGCTCTCACTATAGCTCACTATAGATTAGTATAGAACTAATCCACCAATTTGCCAAGTGCCTCCGGACCTTTCACCCGCTTTCCCACAAACAGCAGTACCAGCAGCGTCACCCCATAGGGGAGCATCTGGACAAACTGGGATGGGATGGATGCGTCCGTCAGATAGAATCTGGCGGCCTGGGCCACTGCAAATATCATTCCGGCTCCCATGGACCCCAGAGGCTGCCAGCCGCCGAAGATATTGGCCGCCAGTCCCATAAATCCCCTTCCGGCCGTCATATCCGACACAAACAGGTTGTTCTGGGATATGGACAGGTAGGAACCGGCCAGCCCGGCGATGCTTCCCGCCGCTATCATGGCAATGTAACGGTAGCGGTTCACCTGCACACCGGCTGTCTGTACCGCATAGGGCTGGTCCCCGATTGCCCGGTACCTGAGGCCGAACTTGGTCTTATAAAACACAATCCACACCCCGGCCACAATCAGGAACATGGCATAGAGATAGGGGGACTGGTCCTTAAACAGGGCTCCAATAACCGGAATACCGGAAAGGCCGGGTATGGTCAGATTGGAAATGGATGGAACGGATTCCGACATTCCTTCCGTCTGCCAGATTGCCTTAAGCATCACGGCCGTGATGCCGCTGGCAAAGAGATTGATGCCCACGCCCACCACGGACTGGTGGGCCTTCCATTTCAGGCAGAAGAGGGCATAGAACCAGCCAATCATACCGCCCAGGACCACGGACAGAAGCACCCCTGCCATGGCTGAGCCTGCGGCGTAGGACCCGGCTGCCCCGGCAAATGCGCCTATCAGCATGATTCCCTCCACGCCCAGGAGTATGATGCCTCCGCGCTCGGCAATGGTGCCGCACAGGGCGCCCAGTATGATGGGTACTGAAAGCTGCAGGGTTAGTCCGATAAAATTATTAATCATGTCCATATGTCATCCTCTCTTTCTGCTCCACTTAATCAGTTCCGGAGCTGCTACCAGAAGTATCACCAGGCTCTGTATCACCGTCACCATGTTGGTGCTTACCATGGTTTCACGGCTCATACGCAGCGACCCCATATCCATGATTCCAAAAAGCAGCGCAGTCAAAAGCACGCCCGCCGGATGGTTCCTTCCCAATATGGCCACGGCGATTCCCGTAAAGCCAAAGGACGGGGAAAATCCCTCTATAAAGCGGTGGTATTTCCCAAACACCTCTGTGATGCCTGCAAGGGCAGCGATTCCGCCGCTGATGGTCATGGACATAATGAGGAACATATTGACACGGATGCCGGCTGTTCCGGAGGCAAAGGGATTGGCTCCCACCGCCCTCAGCTGATACCCTACCGAAGTCTTCCACAGGAATATGTACATGGCTGCCGCCACAAAGAGCAGCAGGAACAGGGCATAGGTGAGCTGGGTCCTGGGCAGCAGCTTGCCGAACCAGATTCCTTCGGCTATAAGCTCTGTCTGGGCCGTGGAGCCCTCTGTCTTAAAGGGCCCGTTTACCAGCCAGGATGTAAAAAGTGTGCAGATATAGTTGAGCATAATGGCCACGATTACTTCATTGGTGCTGAACCTGGCCTTAAAAATGCCGGGCACACTGCCCACAATCATGCCTGCCGCGATTCCTGCCAGAATACTGATTACAAGCAGCAGGGGCGCGGGAAGGGAACGGAAGCAAAGGGCCGTGATGACGCTGGTCATGGCGCCCGCATGGAGCTGTCCCTCTGCTCCGATGTTTAACATGCCGCACCTGGACCCCATTGCCACGGCCAGGCCCGTGAAGGCCAGGGGAATGCTCTTGCTGATTGTATTGGCCAGGGACTGCGGTGTTCCCAGTGCCCCTTGAATCAGGGAACCATAGGCTTTAACAGGCGATTCACCTGCCAGGAGGATGAAAAGGGCTCCTATAAGAAGCGCAAGCCCTATGGATGCCAGGGATTTGCCTATTTCCGCCGTGTGTCTGCTGCTGCGGCTTTTTTCATCTGCCCCGGCCGTTTTGCCTGCCTGGGCGTTTCCGTCTGCCTGGGCTTTTTTACTGCTGTTCCATTTCATGAGCCCGCACCTCCTGTTTTTTTCCTGCCATGAACAGTCCGATTTCTTCTTTTGTATATTCCCCGTTGTCAAACTGGGCGCTGACCTCTCCCTCGTAGAAGACGGCAATGCGGTCGCTCAGGTTCATGACCTCTGAAAGCTCTGCCGATATAAGCAGGATTGCCTTCCCCTGCTCCTTCAACTGCAGCAGTGTCTTATGTACCCGCTCAATGGCTCCGATATCCAGTCCCCTTACAGGCTGGGCCACCAGCACAAGACTGGGGTCATGGCTGATTTCCCTTCCCAGGATTACCTTCTGCTGGTTGCCGCCTGAAAGCTGTCCAATCTCCTGGTCCACGCCCGCTACCTTGATTTCAAACTCCTCCACCTGTTTCCTGGCATCCTGCCTCAGTTTCTCATAATCAATAAATCCCTTCCTGCAATACTCAGGCGTTTCCTGATAACCCAGAAGAAAATTCTCTGTAATGGAAAAGCTGGGTATCATTGCATTCTTGTGACGGTCCGACGGGATGTATCCCAGGCCCATGGCCTTCCTGTCCTTGACAGCCATGTTCCTGACCGGAATTCCATTGATAAGAATCTCGCCTTCCTTTACCCTGCGGTTTCCCACAATCATTTCCTCCAGCTCCTGCTGCCCGTTTCCATCCACCCCGGCAATGCCCAGGATTTCTCCGGCCCGGACCTTCAGACTGACGGTTTCCCCTGCTCTCTCGTGAAGCCGCACGCCTTTCAGCTCCAGCACGGCCTCACCGGTCTGCTGCCCTCTCTTTGCCACAATGCTCTCCACCTGCCTGCCCACCATCTGGGTGGCCAGTTCTTTTTCGCTGGTGGAGCCGGTGTCGCACCGGAACACCACCTTTCCCTTCCTGATAACAGTAATCCGGTCAGACAGGGACATGGTCTCGTTCAGCTTATGGGTGATGAATATGATGGTCTTGCCGTTTGCCCTTAACTGGCGCAGTATCTTGAACAGCTCATCCACCTCCTGGGGCGTAAGAACTGCGGTTGGTTCATCCAGTATGATGATGTCAGCTCCCCGGTACAGAGTCTTAAGTATTTCCACCCGCTGCTTCATGCCCACGGACAGGTTCACCACCTTCTCCTGAAGGTCAATCCTGAATCCGAACCGTTCCACCAGTTCCTCCACCTTTTTCCGGCTTTCCTTCCGGTTGAGGAACAAGCCGCCGGACTCCTTTCCCAAAATGATGTTCTCAAGGACCGTCAGCTGGTTCACCAGCATAAAGTGCTGGTGGACCATTCCGATTCCCAGGGCATAGGCATCATTTGGATTGGCTATGGCTGCCTTTTTCTCATTGATGAATATCTCTCCTGCATCCGGATGGTACAGGCCGAAGAGAATGTTCATCAGTGTGCTCTTTCCAGTTCCGTTCTCTCCCAGGAGACAGTGGATTTCCTGCTGCCCCACAATGAGGTCAATCCCGTCATTGGCCCGTACCGGCCCAAAACATTTGACGATTCCAATCATTCTGATTGCGTCCATATCTTCCTCCTATATTCATTCAGCTCAGATTAGCCCGGTCCAGATTAGTTAAGCTCAGAGGGAACCTGAATCTCTCCTGATATGACTTTCTGCTTCAGCTCATCAAGCTGCGCCAGGATATCGTCTGAGACCTTGATATTGCTGCCCTCCACCGTCACGTCCACGCCTCCGTCGCTGAGTCCCAGCATCTGGTTCTCTCCTGTGTAGGTATCCTCCACAATACTGGTAATTGCATGGTATGCACAGGAATCCAGCTTCTTAAGCATGCTTGCCATGATGTAGTCCGGTGCAATGCTGTTCTGGTTTAAATTCACGCCCATGGCAACAAATCCTTTTTCCTCAGCAGCCTGGAACATGCCCATTCCCGAAGCGCCGGCTGCGTGGAAGATAACGTCGGCCCCCTTCTCCACAAAGGTATTGGCAATGGTCTTGGCGGTGGTGGGGTCATTGAAGCCGCCTGCATAATCCACAAGTACCTTCATCTCCGGTTCAACATACTCGGCTCCTGCCTTGTAGCCTGCTGCGAAGCGGTTGATAAGGGGATTATCCACGCCGCCGATGAATCCGATGGTCTTTCCGTCCCCCACCTTGCCGTCTGTCTTTTCCTGTTTTGCCAGGGCTGCCAGGGCGCCTGCAAGAAATGCTCCCTCCTGCTCCTTACAGGAATAGGAGGCCACATTGGAGAGGTCGGACGTGGCGTCTAACAGGGCAAACCGCTGCTCCGGATATGTGGAGGCCACATTGGTCAGGGCGTCCACCTGCTCCGCTCCCACACAGATGATTAAATCGTAATCCCCGGATGCAGCCATCTCATCCTGGATGATTTCCTCATCTGACACAGACTTTGGCTCCACTTCGTCGTAGGTGATTCCGTAATCCGCGGCAGCCTTCTTTACACCTTCCAGGGCCAGGTCGTTAAATGAGTTTCCGCCCAGTCCCGCTTCCGTGAAAATGATTCCTATGTGGGCGCCTCCTCCGGAAGCATTTCCAGCGCCATCTGCTGCTTTGGCCTCCTGGGAAGTCTGTCTCTTTCCTGCGTCTGACGTTTCAGCAGATGAACCGCACCCCATCACTGTACTGCCTGCAATTCCCGCTGCCACACATAATGCTGCCCACTGTCTGATTCTTTTCTTCATCATGTTCCCCTCCACTTTTATACCTGTTTTATTTTAGTATATATATGTTTCTTAACTTGTTTAACAAGTTATCTAAAATGTAGCATGTTTTATTATATTTGTAAATCCCAATTTCATGTTTGCCTATAGAATCGTTAGATTTTGCCAAAATCAACTGATTGTTTCTGTCTATATTTCCTATATGTTTTTCCTGTTTCTTACTTTTTAGCTTTTTATGCTGCACAACGCAGAAAACCGGATGGTTCTCATCCATTGAGAACCATCCGGCCGGCTGATGGAATATATGTAATGTCCATACAGACAAAAAACAGGTACCGGTTCATATTTCTCTTCCCCGATACCTGCTTTTTGTTTTTCTGCTCTCTTTACTCTGTTCTTTTGGATTTCCTTTACATATACGTTCTGTTTATTTTCACCTTTCATTATCAAGTACATTTTAATGATACTTTCTCGTCATATCATTATAAATGTTCCCGTTCCTTGATAATCTACTTGGTATTTGAAAATATAACCGGATTCGTATTGTATCAGTTTCCTTTATGAACATTTCATCAGGCAGATTACTTATTCTTTGTTTTCTATATAATCATCTGATTATATGAAAACTAAAAAACACTTTCTGGTGGTCTGTACCTCCTTCTTTGTATTTCGTTCTTTTTGATAGTTTTAGTATACTCAAAAGGAGGTCATTTGTCAATACTTTTTTGAATTTATTTTGATTTTAATAGTTTATTTCGTATATATTGTATAAATTTTTAGTTTTTTCATGACAGTTTGATAAATCTATACACTATCCGTCAACCGCTTTCTGCATCCTACTCCCCCACTACCCTGTAAGTCTCCTCCACAATGCGCTCCATGGCATTGAGAATATTCTCATAGCCGGTACAGCGACAGAGGTGTCCGGATATCAGCTTTTTCAGTTCCTCCCGGTTGTACTTCCTGCCCGTACCCACAATCTCCACCGCGGACATGATAAGTCCGGGAGTACAGAATCCGCACTGCACGGCTGCCTCCTCTATGAAGGCTTTCTGGATGGGACTCAGTTCGCCGTCCGGCCCCTTCAGGCCTTCCACGGTCATAATGCTCTTGCCGTCCGCCCACATGGACAAATAAATACAGGAATCAATGGCTTCCCCGTTTACAAGGACCGTGCATGCCCCGCATTCACCTACCTCACATCCCTTTTTTACGGATGTAAAGCCAAGGCGGCGAAGGGTATCCAGAAGGGATTCCCTGTCGTCCACAGCTGTCTCCTGTTCTTTTCCATTAATCTTAAGCCTGATTACTTTAAGCATCTGTCTTACCTCCTGCCAGTGTGATGGATGTCTTAAGGGCGCGCCTGGCCAGCTCTCCTATAAGCTGAATACGGAACTCCCTGCTGGCCCTCCAGGATGTACGCGGATTTACCTGGGCCAGGGCCTTTTTGACAAACAGGTCATAGATGGATGCATCCGACACCTGTTTACCCCGAAGGGCCTCCTCCGCCTCATGGCAGCGCACCGGAGTGGGGGCCGCCACGCCGTAAGCCAGCCGCACATCCTCCAGAACTGTTTTGTCAGGGGACAGCTTCACCCTTACCGCGCATCCAAGGGTTGCGATTTCCATGGCTTTGCGCTTGCCGTATTTAATATAATGACCTTCCCATCCCTCATAATTTTCCCTGGTTATCTTAAATGCAGTACAGATTTCATTCTGTTTCCTGACCGTACGTCCGGGACCTGTATAAAATTCCGTCACAGGCAGCTCCCGTACCCCCTTGGGTCCCTTTAACACCACTATGGCATTGAGGGCGCACATGGTGGAGGCAGAGTCCGCAGAGGTGGCTCCGTTGCAGATATTCCCTCCAATGGTGGCCGTATTCCTTACCTGCGGACCGCCCACCTGGTCTACCGCCTCCCCCAGCATGTTCAGGTGCTTCTTTATAATGGGGTCATTGGTCAGATGTGAAAAGGAGGTTGCCGGCCGGATGATGATGGTCCCGTCCTCCTCCAGGCTGACGCCCTTTAATTCCGGTATATTGTGGATGGATACCAGACTCCTGCCCGCATCCTTTCCCTCTCTGACCCGTATGAGCACATCCGTTCCGCCGCTGATAACCTGGGACTGGGGGTCCGCAGTGAGGGCAGCAATGGCATCCTCCACTGAATTTGCTTCGTAAAATGACTTGATATCAAACATGATGACTCTCCTTTATCCTTACCTGCCGTACTATATCAGCCGCTGTCCAAGCCAGCTCTATATCAGGCCCTTTGCCTGAAATGCCTCTATGAGCCTCTGAGGCGTCATGGGAATGGTATCCATGGCAGCTCCCGTGGCATGGAGCACTGCATTGCGCAGGGCGGGCGCCACCGGGATGGCCGGCGGTTCGCCCAGGGACTTATTTCCATAAGGGCCGGTTGGGTCCTCCAGCTGGATGAACTTCACATGCAGGTCCGGCGTATCCATGGCTGTGGGAATCTTATAATCCAGCAGGTTGTCGTTCAGGGGCCTGCCTGCGTCATTATATAGGAATTCCTCCGACAGGCCGTATCCCAGGCCCATGGACATGCCGCCGTGTACCTGCGCTTCCGCCAATTTAGGATTAATCAGCATACCGGAATCATGGACATTCACAATGTCCTTTACCGTCACCTGTCCCAAGGGCATATCCACTTCCACCTCCACAAAGCAGCAGCCGGATGAAAATGAGTTGTCCCTGCACTGGTTTGTAACCTCTGCTGTAATATGCTCAGAGCGCTCCAGGGAGTAAAAGGCGGTAAGCGCCAGAGTCTCCATGTCCAGAAGCTCTTTTCCCGTGGCTTTTTCCACTATATGGTCGCGAACCACATCCAGTTCTTTTGCAGGGCGGCCCTCCAGCATAAAGCTGGCATAATCCAGAATCCGGGCCTTCAGCTGCCGGGCACACTTTTTAACAGCCATGCCGGTCACATAGGTCTGGCGGGATGCATATGCGCCTGTGTCAAAGGGCGCTGTATCCGTATCCTGGGTGGATACAATATACACCTTCTCAAAGGAGATTCCCGTTGTCTCTGCCGCCATCTGGCTGAACACAGTGTCTGCGCCCTGCCCTATTTCCGTGGCCCCCAGCTGCAGCTGCATGGAACCGTCCTGGTTCAGTATCATCCTTGCGGAGGCAGTCTCCAGGGAAATGGGGTATACGCCTGTCTTATAACAGAAGATTGCCATTCCCACTCCCCGTCTCACGGGACCTGTCTGGTTGGCATAAGCCCTGCGCTTCTCCTCCCAGCCAATGTACTTCGCTCCTTCCTCCATACACTTCTTAAGCCCGTAGGAATGGAAGGTAATGCCATTGGCCGGGTCCACGAATCCTTCTCCCATGCAGTTCTTCATGCGGAAGTCCAGAGGGTCTGCGCCGATAGCCCGGCACACATCATCGGTCAGGCATTCCGATAAAAAGGCTGCCTGCGGAATGCCGTATCCCCTCATGGCCCCGGCAGTGGCAGTGGAAGTCCATACCGTGTAGCAGTCAATTTCCGCTCCCAGCAGGTCCTGGTAAATATCCTTGAAAACATTGCCGCAGTTGGCACAAATGGCGTGGCCATGGGAAGCATAGCCGCCGTTATTGGCATAGGCCTCCAGCTTCCTGGCAAGCATCCTCCCGTCCTTTGTGGCAAGGGCCCTGCACTTTCCGTCAATGGCATGGCGGGTCCTGGTCCCGTAGATGGTTTCCTCCCTGCTGATTTCCAGGCGGACCGGACGTCCTCCCACCACGGTGGTCAGATAGGCATTTAAGGGCTCATAAAGCACATCCTGCTTATTGCCGAAGCCGCCGCCGATATAGGGCTTGATAACCCTTATCTTTCCAATGGGCATACCCAGGGCCTGGGAAATAACCCTGCGGACAATATGGGGAATCTGGGTGGAGGATGTGACTGTTATCTTGCCGCCCGGCTCCTGGTATGCCCAGGATACGGGCAGTTCAATGTGGCAGTGGGAAATGCGCGGAGTGTGGTACTCCCGGTCCAGGACCACCAGATTCTCCTTTCCGTACGTTTCCTCCGCCGCACGGAGTCCTTCCTCAAAGGTAAAATCCTTTGGTCCCATGGTGAGGTGGGAATGGACAATTACATTATCCTTTCTCAGGTCAGGGTGCAGGGGCGTGGCATCCTCTGCCATGGCCTGCTCCACTGTGACCATTGGCCTGTATTCCTCGTATTCCACTTTGATGAGACGGACCGCCTGCTGGCAGGCCACATCATCTATGGCAATAACCGCCGCAATATCATCCCCATAGAGCCTGACCCGCTGGTTCAGAAGCTTTCTGTCCCCGATATCCTGGTGGGCAGCCTCCACGCTCCACGGATGGCCAGCTGTGGGAAACTGGTAATCCGGCACATCAAAACAGGTGACTATCTTAACGACTCCCGGCACCTTAAGGGCGTCCTCAAGGTCAAACCTCTTAACCAGTCCATTGGCAATGGTGGAATGGACCACCCTGGCGCACAGGCAGTCCCTGGGTTCCAAATCCGATGTATACTTTGCCTCTCCTGTGACCTTTCCATAGGCGTCAACACGGGCAACGCCTTTTCCTACTATATTATTCATCACAAATCCGTCCTCTTTTCCATTTTCCTGCCTCTTTAGAGGGCCAGCTTCCATATAGCTATCAATATAGAAAATACAGCAATGCCTTTTTTCAGAAGAATCTGATTAATCTTAACCGCATTCCTGCTTCCGAATACAACTCCTATGCCGTGGAACACAAGGGCCGCCCCCATCACAGGCAGGATGTCGGTTATGGAACACTGCATCATGTATCCGATGCAGGCAGGTATGCCGATAAACACCGAGTTAAAGAGGGCCACCCCCACCGCGGTCCTGATACCGATACCCAGGACCACCAAAAGGGGCATGACCAGCACCGGCCCTCCTGCTCCTGACAGGGAGCACACTGCACCGGTTGCAAATCCAAGAATCAGGGTGGCTGCCAGATGCTCTGAGATAACATACCCCTTATTCCCTGCCTCCTGGCTCTTATCCTTGCGAAGCAGAATGGAAATACCGGACAGGAGGACCACCACATACAGGATAATCTTTACAGTGGATTCCGGAATGATGAGGTTTAACTTCACTCCCAGGACAGCGCCTGCAAGGCTCCCCAGGCTGAGACGGATGCCGAATGGGACATCCAGGTTTCCCGCCTTGTTATAATTCACAGAGCCCAGCGCTCCTGACACAATGAATGCCGCAAAGCTCAGGGCCAGCCCCTCCGTCACACCCATTCCCAGGGGACCTGTATACACAATGGGAAGCAGGAAACCCGCCACCCCCGTAAGTCCTACAAACGCGCCAACTACCAGGTTCGCTGCCATAACAATCATCCAGAATACCATGAACCAGTTTTCCTCCTTGAAATATCTTTATATAATCATTTATAATGTGACTGCATTGTCTTCCATATACTTCCTGGACTCGTACATAATCCGCTCCTCATCCAGTGACAGGACCTCCCTGTCCTTCATGAGAATCCGGCCGCCTACAATCATATCCTCCACATCACCGGCATTTACACATTCAAACAGTGTGTGAAGCTTGTTTCCGGTTGGGCACAGATGGGGCTGGTCCATATTGATGCTGATGATATCAGCCTTGTATCCGGCCTCCAGACGGCCCAGGTTTCCTTCCTCATTCAGAGCTGCCGCCCCGCCTTCCAGAACAATTTTAAGGATTGTCTCAGCCGGCATCACCTTGGGATTTCCATTGGGAACACCGTGGTATATATTCATGACAGAGCGGAATATCTTCATCTCATTCCAAAGGCTTAAGCCACCGTGGGCTGCTCCGTCCGAGCCCAGGCCCACCGGGATTCCCATTTCCAGAAGCTGGGGTGTATCCGGCACTGCCTTGCCGCAGTTGCTGAAAGGACAGTGGCAGGTCTTTACGCCCCGCTCCATTACCAGGGATTTTTCCTGCTCAGAAAGTATCAGGCTGTGTGCCCCCAGGAAGTTGCTTCCCAGCACATGCATTTTTTCCAGATATTCATAGGGGCGCATTCCCTCACGGTCCACAATACCGTTGATTTCGCCCATGTACTCGTTCATATGGGCCTGAAGCATGGTTCCCCGCTCCCTGGCCCTCTCTGCTTCCAGCTCTACCAGCCGGCCGGAACAGGAATTCAGTGCGCGGAGGGAATAGTAGACCTTAAGGTTTCCCTTTCCATGAAACCTGTCGTAGAGGGAATCCGTGCGTTTTACCGCCTCCTCTGCATCCATGGCAATGGACTGGGGAAGTCCCTCCTCATCCATGGTGGAGTAGGACAGGGCCCCGCGAAGGCCGCTTTCCTCATAGACGGACGCCGCTGTCTCCATATGGTAGCTGCCTGCGTCAACGAATCCCGCGGTACCGCATTTTATCATCTCCAGGGCAGCTGCCTGGGCGCAGAGACGCATCTTATCCGGGGTCAGCGTACTCTCAAAGGGCAGCATGATTCTGGTCCAGATAATGGGCTTTGCATCCAGCACCAGCCCCTTTAACAGCTGCTGTCCTGTATGCATATGGCTGTCAATCAGACCCGGCATGAACAGCTTGCCTTTTCCGCTGATTGTCTCGGCGGCCTGATACTTTTTCCACAGCTCCCTGCCGGTTTCCAGTATCCTTCCCCCTGAAACCGCCATATCCACATGCTCCTCCAATTGGTCATGCTTTATCAACAGGGAACCGTCTTTTATTAACAAATCACATGTCTGCATCTTATCTTCTCCTTTTCAATTGGACGGCCTGCCGGGTATCAAAACCCGCCGTCTCTTCATGCTGTCAGATAACGCCTGCCAGGCTAAGAAGCATCTGGTCCCAGAGGCAGGAGCCAAGAAACGTACCTGTCATGACGAAAATACCCACTATCAGTATCTTCCAGCCCTGGCTGATAAATGTCTTTAATTGGTCGCTGATGGCCAGGCCGGCAAATGCTCCAACCATGGTAAAAGGAGCTGTAAAATTGATGTTGGAGGCTGCCTGAATCACAAAGTCCCTGACCGGTGAAATGGGGGACGCGGACAGCAGTCCTATGATGGAGCAGTAAGCCACAATGGGAAGCTTCAGGGGGAGCACCTTTGTAAGGAACACCGCCACCATGGATATTGCAATCAGTACCGCCAGTCCGGGAAGGGAATCCGTGATTCCTACCCCGTAGCCAATCAGATTGGCAAGGCCCGTTCCGCATGCCGCCAATACAAACAATACAAGCCATTCTATGTATCTCATACCGTCTCCTCCTTAATATCCCTGCCCTCTTTGTTCTTTAGGGCAAAACGTCCCAGCTTTGGTTCCAGAATCGTATATAATTTGTCTGTCATTGGTATTGCTATAAACATGGTGATATACATACCTGTGATTCCGGCAATGGTTTCACCCACACTGGCCATGGCTGAAATGGTATCGGTCCATTCCGGGTAAATGGCGCACAGGCTGGCGCTTGAGCTGGCCATCATAATGCCGGCGCCCACGCCGGACCCCAGTCCCAATGCCTGCGGATGGAACCACCCCGTCATTCCCACCACCGAGGCCATAAGCCCAAAGTAGATGGTGCCCACCATACCGCCCACGATGTAGATGGAAAGGCTTCCTCTCGCCTCTGCCGAATCAGGGCCGTAGATGTTGTTAATCAATGCCATGTGGTACTCCCTGTTGATGGAATGACAGGAGCCGATGGCTTCCCGCTTCATGCCCAGAAGGATTGCAACGGGCAGTGCCAGGAGCGGCCCCAGGAGATTCCCAAACCCATGGAGCAGAAGAACCGGACCGGACTGAAGAATGGTGTCGATGTTCGCACCTGCCGTAATCCCCAGTTTGGCGATAAAGGGGCATATACCCACCACCACCAGTTTTGAAGCCGCCTTTACGTGTCTGTTATCCACGATTTTAAGTACCTGCGGCCCGCTTAATACCCCCAGAATAATTGCATAGAAAATCGGGAACAGGATAAACATTCCTTTCCCCACCGGAATCTTAATCTGCCCGATATTATCCGCTATGAGGATAAATCCAAATGCCAGGGCGTAAATCTTCCATTCCAGCGCAAACCGTTCCCTAAGGGAACCATACACATATGTTTCTTTCTTGCCGCTCATAAGAGCCCCTCCTTTCCAGCCGGCTTTATTTTCATTTATTTTTACCCCAGCCGGCTGTTACAATCACCTTGTATTGAATATTTTAGACAAAATCTTATGATTAAAAAAGGACAAATGAGCACTTTTAACAAGAAAATCCATTGATTTTAAGAAATGTAAGATGATATACTTACAATTGATAAAATAAGACTGATTGAAGCGGAGAATACAAATGACACTGACAGAACTGGAAGCGGCCGTGCCCGCTCTGAAAGAATATACAAAGAATATGCCGGAGGATATCCGGAGCCGCTGTACCGTAAGGACCCATGCAGCAGGCTCCATTATCCACCAGAAAAATATGGAATTGGGGTATTTCGGAATTGTGGCAAAGGGTGAAAACCGCGTCATCAATGAATTTGAAAATGGAAATGTCTATATGATTGAGAGCAACAAGGCCATTGATTTCATCGGTGAGGTCACGATTCTGGCCGGAATGAGCCGCACCTCCGTAACCATAGAGGCCGTAACCGACAACGTTGTGGCCTACATAAGCCGCAAGGACGCCGAGCGCTGGCTGGCCTCCGACATGAACATACTGCACCTGACTGCCCGCCACACCGCATTCAAGCTCTACCGTTCTTCTTATAACAACGGGGCCAAGCTGTTTTACCCGCCCTCTTATCTTCTGCTGGATTATATGGTGAAGTATGGCCGCCAGAGCGGCATGGAGTCATCCCGGCCCCCAAAGACCATCACCGTGCTGCGCACCCGCCAGATGCTGCAGGAAGAAATCGGCGTCAACGTAAAGACCCTGAACCGGACCATACGGCAGCTGAAGGAGGAGGGATTTTTTTCATTGTGCAAGGGGAAGATAACCTTTACCAGGGAACAGTATGGGATGGCCATGGAATGGCTGGAGGCGGCGAAGGATAAATAATGGGGCGGCTTCTGCCGCTATGAAAATAGATGCCCAGATTAGTCATTAGTAGCGCATAGAAAAACCACCCTTAAACTTTGGCAGGTGTCAGGGTGGTGTTTTCTACTTCCTTCACAGGTCAAACCACTTATGGGCGGTTGTTCCCTTTTATATTTATATCATAGCAGATTCCAGAAAGTTATTCAAGATTTTTTCAATATGCAGTTTTAGCTTACCTAGCCAGTACAGCGTATGCAGTTTGCGGTGGATGCAGGCAATGCCGGTTTTCCCGCCATATAATCCCAGGAAATCAACCAATGTTTCCCCGTCTCTTTCTGATATAATGGCAGAATGTTACTGATACTCTAACTAAGTTCAGGAGAATTGCCTTATGAATCAGACATCATCCCTATCCCCGGTAACAGAAGACTATGGCGCTGCCCAGATACAGATACTGGAGGGGCTGGAGGCAGTGCGCAAACGCCCCAGCATGTACATCGGCAGCACCTCTTCCCAGGGGCTTCACCACATGGTTTACGAAATCGTGGACAATGCCGTTGATGAGGCCCTGGCAGGCCACTGTACCTCCATCCAGGTGTACCTGAACGCGGACGGTTCCGTAACCGTCCGTGACAATGGACGGGGTATTCCGGCAGGAATCCAGACCAAAACCGGTCTTTCCGCCATCCAGGTGGTATTCACGGTTCTCCATGCCGGCGGAAAATTTGATGACAGCAGCTATAAGGTATCAGGCGGCCTTCACGGTGTCGGTGCTTCTGTGGTCAATGCGCTTTCCTCCCAGCTGCATGTACAGGTGGACCAGGATAGTTTCTCATACTCCCAGTCTTATGAACAGGGCATACCCGTAACCCCGGTAAAACAACTGGGCCCGTGCAGTCCCCGGAGTCATGGCACCACGGTGACATTTATGCCGGACCAGGATATTTTCCCATCCATTGCCTGGGACAGGGATGTTCTGGAGGAAAGGCTGCGCGAAACTGCCTTCCTGACCCAGGGCCTGGAAATATCCCTGTATGATTTGCGGCCGGATTCCGGCAGCGGGGCATCAAATCCAAAATCCCCCTGGTCCTGCACCTTCTGCTTCCAGAACGGACTTAAGGACTTTGTATCCTGGCTGAGCCAGGATGATGACCCCCTTTATACGGGAATCATTTCCGGCCATCATGAGACAGACAGCGTGCAGGCAGAATTTGCCCTGGTACACAATTCCTCTTACGGGGAACAGCTCTTAAGCTTTGCCAATAACATTTCCACACCCGAAGGCGGCACCCACGTAACAGGATTCCGCCAGGCACTGTCCAGGGCGGTCAATGACTATGCCAGGAATGCAAAGCTTCTGAAAGACACGGATTCTTCCCTGAGCCGTGATGAGCTCTCCGAGGGGCTGACCGCTGTCCTAAGCGTCCGCCTTCAGGACGCCCAGTTTGAAGGCCAGACAAAACAAAAGCTGGGAAGCAGCCATGTACGCCCGGTGGTGGAGCAAATGGTGTATACGCGCCTCACCCTGTTCCTGGAACAGAATCCCGCAGCGGCCAAAGCCATCTGTGACAAGGCGCTTTTAGCCAGGAAGGCCAGAACCGCTGCCAGGACTGCCAGGGAGATGGCCCGCCGTAAAACCGCATTGTCCGGACTCTCCCTTCCCGGCAAGCTGGCGGACTGTTCCAGCAAAAATCCCGGTGAATGCGAGCTGTTCATTGTGGAAGGCGACTCAGCCGGCGGTTCCGCCAAGCTGGCCAGATGCCGCGAAAACCAGGCAGTGCTCCCTCTCCGGGGCAAGATACTCAACGTGGAGAAGGCATCCCTGGACAGAATCAGTACCAATGCAGAAATCAAGGCCATGATTTCCGCCTTCGGCACAGGCGTGCTGGACACCTTCTCCCTTGAAAACCTGCGGTACAGCAAAATCATCCTTATGACGGATGCAGATGTGGACGGAGCCCATATCACCACCCTTTTGCTGACATTCCTCTTCCGTTTCATGCCAAAGCTTATTGAGGAGGGACACGTATTTTTGGCCAGGCCCCCTCTTTACCGGGTAGAAAAAGGAAAGAAACTCTGGTATGCTTATAGTGACAGCGAGCTGGCGCAGACCTTAAACGACATCCAGCGGGACGGCACCTGCAAAATACAGCGCTACAAAGGCCTGGGTGAAATGGATGCCGGACAGCTATGGGAAACCACCATGGACCCTTCCAGGCGTACGCTCCTGCGTGTCACCATTGATGACATGGATATGTACGATGAAACCTGCCAGACCTTCTCCATCCTTATGGGCGATGAAGTGGAGCCCCGGAAAAATTTCATTTTGGAACATGCGCAGTACATTTCCATGCTGGATATCTGATAAAGGGGGATATTTTGCTTTGAACCGGGATGATTTGCAGCTTTTTATGACCATATTGGAAGAAAATAACCTTATAAAGGCAGCGGAGCAGCTCTATCTCTCTCCCTCTACAGCCGGGTCCAGGCTGAGGGCCATGGAGGAGGAGCTTGGCTACCCGCTTTTTGAACGCAGAAAGGGAGTCAGGTCCGCCCTTCCCACATCCAGGGGGCTGGCCTTTTCCCATGTTGCAGCCCAGATGCTGGCCCTTTGGAATGAAGCGGACCAGATAGGAGGCATGAGCGATTCCCCCTGCCTGACCATTGCCACGGTAGACAGCTTCCTGGACTACAACCTGACGCCATTTTACAGGGAACTTATTTCCCTCCACGGCTTTTCACTGGATATTAAGTGTTATCCCGCGGATATGATTTATTCCCTTGTCAGCAGCAAACAGGCCGATGTGGGATTTGCCCTCTATGACATCAGCACCCCCCATGTAAATGCAGCGCCTCTGTCAGAGGATGACATGGTGCTGGTCATTCCAGAAAGCTCCGGGCTGGTGCCTCCGGATATTTCCCCTGCATCACCGGTTCACCCTTCCTCACTTCCGCCCCACAGGGAGCTGCTGACCGGTTCTCCCGCCAACAGCAACATTGGATGGGGCCCCCAGTTCAAGCTGTGGCATGACCGGTATATCAGGCCCGGCAGCCGTCCCCTTGTGACAGCCACCAGTATTTCCATTCTCAATGATTTTCTGGAGGCAGAGGATTATTGGACCATCATGCCCTCCACCACTGCCATCGGATTAAAAAGGCAGTATCCCATACGGATACTGCCTCTGTCACCTGCGCCGCCCCGGCGCACGCTCTATATGCTGAAACACAATTCTCCTTCCAGAATATCGCTGGAAAACATGACTCTCTTTACAGAACTTCTGAAGGAGTATCTCCACAGGAAACAGGCTGCGGCAATTCAATCATAGCTGTTCTCCACAGTCTTTACCATCACATAGTTTACAAGTTTCTGTCCCTTCCGCTCCGCCTGCTGCTCCCTCACTGCCTTATATCCCCTTTTCTCAAAAAAGGGACAGGCCGTGATGGAGGCGTGGACTGTGAACCGCAGCGGGGAAGGAAACGGTTCCCCGCCGCCAGCCATATGCTTCTGGTTTTGCATCCATTGGTCCTTCTCCCACTGTTCCAGACAATCACATATGGCGGTGGCCACTCCCTGCCCCTGGTAATCCCGGTGCACATACAGACGGTCCAGGTAGCCGTTTCCGTCCATATCGCCGAAACCCACGATTCTCTCTCCGTCCACAGCCACAATGGTCTCATGCTCCGTAAACGACCGGTTCCAGGCCTCTATGTCCACATTTCCGTCTGCCCAGGCGTTTAACTGTGCTTGCGTGTAGTCCCGACTGTTTACTGAGTGGATTGTATCGTAAAACAGCCGGGCCATTTCCGGGCAGTCAAAACTGCGGTATTTTCTTAACTTCATGTTTGTCCGCCTTCTTTCACCAAATGGTTTACCCGTTCATTCAGCCCCGTCCCGGTACAGTACTAAATGCCGAATACATGTCTGCAAAATTCCAGCGCACCCTTTGCATCCCTGTCCAGTGCTTCCTCTGAAAGGTCCGGTACCATATCTCTCCATACCTTTATCTCAGAGCCAATGGTTCCTCCCTGCATAACAAACGGCTCCATAACAGCAGCTCCCTGATAATTTATATCCCGGAGCGCCTGTCCTATCTCCGCCCATGGCAGGCTGCCTTTCCCCGGCACCAGACGGTTCTGTTCTCCCAGATGAAGATGTCCCAGCCTGTCACCTGCTCTGCGGATTGCATCGGCCATATTGGTCTCTTCGATATTCATATGGAAGGTATCCAGCATAATCTTTACATGGCTGCTTCCAATCTCATCCACGAAGTCAACCGCCTCTTCACATGTATTGAGAATATAACCCTCGTAGCGGTTCAGCACCTCCATGCCGAGAACCACATCACATTCCTCTGCTGTCTTAGCCAGTTCCTTCAAATTTCTGACAGCCCTTGCCCGGTCTCCCTGCTTGTCATTATTGATGGTAAAATCCACCGGCCAGTAGGAGTACAGTCCGCCTCCCAGAATATGGATATCCATCAGCTGCAGCTTTGGAAGCAGGTCCTTAAAAAATGTCATGGCGCGCCTCACTGCCTCAGGATCTTCAGAACACAGGTTTTCCGCTTTGGTAGGTCCGTAGCCGGCCGTGAGAATCAGTCCCTTTTCCCTGGCATATTCCCGCAGTTCAATCAGCTGCTCCCTGGTTGTGTATACATCCCTGAGCGCTGCGCAGGAGATTTCCAGCACATCAAACCCCAATGCAGATACCTTATCCATGTACTTCTTATAGTCAGCAAACCATTCTCTTGTCCAATAAGCAAAATAAATACCGTATTTCATCCCATTACCTCCTCTTTAAAATACCTCAAACAAATGTTTAAAAAACATCTCTTTATCAACCTTCATGGCCACCTTATGGCGCCCGCCGGCATTTTTCTTCCAGTACGTAAATCCGGAGAGCAAAGGACTGTCTGTCTCTATGGACAAGTCTCCCTGCTCAAACACGCACACATCATCGTGAAACAGCGAAACGGCTGCCAATGGGTCGTGGAATGTCACCCTCTCTTCGTCCTTAAACCACTCCTTGGCTATGTCCAATACAGGTTCCAGAAGGGGGTGGCGGAACAGCCCTTCCGCCTCCTCAGGTTTCATTATCAGCTGACTGGTTACATTTAAACCGCATGTAATATGTTCCCGCACATCCGCCCCATAGACAATTTTTGTCGCATGGGGGTCAATCAGCGCATTATTTTCAATTACGCCCTTGCTTCCCAAAACAATGACATCGCTTTTTTCCATTGCGCTCATTGTTTCTCCTGTATTGTCGTATCTGGTATACGTAGGCGAGCCGCACATAAGCACAATACGCTTAAGCAGCAGTGCAGCTTCAGGGTCCATTGCAAAAAGCAATCCCACATTGGTGAGGGGTGCAATGCATACCAGCGTAATCTCCCCTGGATTTCTCCGTATTACATCCTGCATGAATGCAACCGCCCGGTTGGCCGGAAACTCTTTTTGATGCTCCCATCTGCTGAGTACCTTTTTCTGAGGCGCATACAGCTCAATCTGGGGAACAAAAACAGGCGTTTCACATCCCGGATAAATGGGTATATCCGCCCTCCCTGCTATGCGGCACAATACGCTTGCCAGCCTTGCCCGCTCCGCCGCTTCTCCGGTAACCGTGGTGATTCCCATGATTTCCGCATCCGGATTGGCCAGAAGATATGCCAGAGTAATGGCATCATCCACCTCCGTGCCGATATCTGTGTCCAGTAATATCTTTTCTCTTCCCATATGTATTCTCCTTATGCTTCCCGAACCCGCATGTATCAAATCATGAACCGCTTATTGGCTATATACAGTTCCCTGAATATCCTGTACTGTTTTTCATAAATATCCACATGTTCCGGAATTGGCGCATATACCTTTTCACGGAAACTGACAAACCTGCGGGCCGCCTCCTCCACACTGCCGAATATCCCGCATCCCGTGCCTGCCAGAATACATGCGCCCAGGCAGGCCTGCTCGTCCACCTCGCATACTTTTACTTTTTTGTTGAATACATCCGCCTGAATCTGCAGCCACACATCGCTGTGGGAGCCTCCGCCCGAGGCAATGACTGTTTCGCACTGAATTCCCAGTTCCTCAAAAATAGTCAGTGAATCCCTGAGACTAAAGGTTACTCCCTCCATGACGGCCCGGGTCAGATAGCGTCTGTCCTGGCATAAGCTCAGCCCAAAGAACATTCCTTTTGCGCTGGGATTCATATGCGGAGTCCTTTCCCCGGACAGGTACGGGAGGAATATCAGGCCCTTGCAGCCTGGTTCTATCTCACGGGCCATATAGCTCATGCGGTTGAAGTCCTCTATATCCAGGATTTTATTCTTCAGCCAGTTTAAGGACATACCGCTGCACAGGGTGGCCCCGTATATGGTATATGCCTTATCCAGAGCATGGCAAAAGGTATGGGTCCTCAGCTCCCTGTCATACTTTGGTTCCTTTATATAGGCTGAAATCTGACCGCCGGTACCTATGTTGGAAATGACCTCCCCTTCCCTGAACACGCCATTGCCAATGCTCTGCGCCATCTGGTCCCCGCTGCCGTATACAACCGGAATGCCTTCCTTAAGCCCGCATTCCTCATGGCAATGCCCGGTGACTGTCCCGGCCACCTCCATGGACTCCCCGCAGGCCGGAAATATCTCCCTGGGAAGTCCGAATTTCTCAATGATGCCAAAGGCCCAGTTTCTGTTAGCTGTATCAAACAAAGCAGTGGCCGAAGCATCCGTCACATCCGAAGCAAGCCTGCCGGTCATCCTGAAACGGATATAATCCTTTGGCATCAGCACTGCCCCGGCTTTTAAAAGCACATCCGGCTCATGCTCCTTCAGCCACATAAGGGAGGGGAACGCAAAACCGGTAAATGCCCTGTTCCTGAATACCTCTCCCATCTCCCTGAAGCCCAGCACATGATTAATGGACTCCAGCTCTTTCCTGGAACGCTGGTCCAGCCAGAGGATGGCAGGGCGGAGGGGCTGCCCGTTACGGTCCACCACAACGATTCCATGCATCTGGCCTGAAAAACCCACTGCCTGAATCTCATTGAATTCCTGTCTGTTTTTATCCCTCAGACGTCCCAGGACCCGCTTTGTCTCCAGCCACCATGTCTCCGGATTCTGCTCCGCATATCCCTCCAATGGTATGGATACCTCATAAGGGCTGCTCTCCACTGATATTACACCCCTGCCGCTGTCCAGGAGCATTGCCTTTATACTTGATGTCCCCAAATCAATTCCCAGAATAACTGACATACTTCATCCTTTCCGGTGAAACATTAATCTTTCATCTTCTTGATATAGTCAATAAATACAGCTATGAGGACCACCACACCTTTTACCACATACTGCCAGGAGGAATCGATTCCCAGGATATTCATACCGTTGTTCAATACTCCGATTACAATACAGCCGATAATGGTCCCGCTAAGGCGGCCAACGCCTCCGCTCATGCTGGTGCCTCCCAATACAACGGCTGATATGGCATCCATCTCCGAGCCTTCTCCCACATTGAACTGTGCGGAAAAAGTACGGGCGGAACTCAGGATTCCCGCACAGGACGCAAAGATTCCCATAATCACAAATACCATCATGGTTACTCTTCTGGAATTAATGCCTGAATAGGAGGCTGCCTGCCGGTTATCCCCTACTGCATAGATATTCCTTCCGAATTTTGTCCGGTTGAGTATAAGACCTGAAATGACAATTACTACCAGCATATACACAAACTGGATAGGCACCCCTCCCAGAATTTTACCACTTCCAATAAAAGTAAACAATGGGTCATCCACTAATATTGTGGTTGCCTTGGTATATATACGGGCAAACCCCCTTCCTATGTTCATCATGGCCAGGGTCACAATAAAGGGAGGAATGGTGGTTCTGGATATAACAAATCCGTTAAACACGCCCACCAGGGTCCCTGCGCAGATGGAAACAGGGATGGCTATGATGGATGGAATGCCCACATTGGTAATCAGTCCGCAGCAAAGGCACCCGGATACTGCTATGACCGACCCAACCGAAAGGTCGATTCCGCCCAGTATAATTACCATGGTCATTCCGCATGCCAGAATCACATTGATGGATATCTGCCGCATGATATTGGAAAGGTTCCTCACCGTACAAAATGAGTCCGTCATAACACTGAGCAACAGACAAATGATGAAAAGGCCAATAATAATTCCGCCGTTATATTTAACTGTTGAAACCACATTCCTGCCAAAGCCAGGCAAAATGCTGTCATTTTTCTTTGCTTCCATTTTATCCTCCTGTTTCGAACTTAAGCGCCTATTTCTGTGGTAGCCAGAGTCATAATCCGCTCCTGGGTCAGTTCATCCCTGTTTAGTATGCCTGTACTGTATCCGTTGCACATGACCAGTACCCTGTCGCTCATATTGATAATCTCCGGGAGCTCCGAGGATACCATGATAATTGACATTCCGCCGGCAGCCAGCTGGTCGATAAGTGCATATATCTCAGATTTTGTCTTTACGTCAACACCTCTGGTAGGTTCATCCAGTATAAGCACGGACTTGGTGGAGCACAGCCATCTTCCGATTAAAACCTTTTGCTGGTTACCGCCGCTGAGCTTACCCACTACCTGTTCCGGCCCAGTGACCCGAATGTGCATGTCATTTATTTTGCCTTCAACGATGTCGTCTTCCGCCTGCCTGTTCCAGATAAAATGCTTGAGGAATCTGGGAATAACGTTGATGGTGGTGTTAAACCTGACACTGGACTGCAGGAATAACCCCTGTTCCTTCCTGCTCTCCGGAACCAGTCCGAATCCATTGGCCATGGCCTCCCTGGGATTCCTGAAATCCACTTCCCTGCCTTTAAACCGGACGGTCCCCCGGACCTTTCTTCTGATTCCGAAGAGGCATTCCACTGTCTCGCTTCTTCCCGCCCCCACCAGGCCGGACACTCCCAGGATTTCGCCCTTGTGCAGGTCAAAGCTTACCTTTTTCACCCGTTTGCCGTCAGACAAATCCTTTACCTCCAGGACCACCTCATCCTCTGCATTGTCATTCTTCGTATAATAGCTGGCCAAATCCCGTCCCACCATCATGGCGATAAGCTCAGACCTCTCCGTATCCTTCATCCTGACTGTTCCCACATGTTCCCCGTCCCGGAGCACCGTGGTCCTGTCAGCAATGTCATAGAGTTCATTCAGCCTGTGGGATATGTATATGATAGATACCTTTTGTTCCTTTAATATGCCAATCATACCGTAGAGAATATCCACCTCTGCGTCTGACAGCGAGGAAGTGGGCTCATCCATTACGATTATCCTTGAACCGAAGGACACGGCCCGTATGATTTCCACCATCTGCTGCTGGGCAATGGTCAGACGGTCCAGCCTTGTATCAGCCTTTAACTTTATGCCGTACTGGTCCAGGAATCTCTGAGTCTCAGTTTCCTGCCTGGCCAGGTCCACAAACCCTCCGGCTTTTTTCTGTTCCCTGCCCATGAATATATTTTCCGCTATGGTCATATGTCTGGCCAGCATCAGCTCCTGGTGGATGATACTGATGCCGTTAGCACGGGCATCTGCCACGCTGTGTATCTGGACTTCCCTGCCATTTATGAAAATACTGCCGGCATCCTTGGTGTAAATTCCGCCAAGAATTTTCATGAGAGTTGACTTTCCGGCACCGTTCTCTCCCAGAAGAGCATGGACCTCCCCTTCCTCTACCGTCAGGTCCACGTCCAGCAGCACCTTGTTGCCGGAAAAACTCTTTGCTATGTGTTTCATTTCCAAAACCGCGCTCACCATTGGCACCCCGCTCTCTTCGTACTATAAAATAAAGGGAGGCCGGCCCGAAGCGCTCCTCAGAACGCTCCGGGCCGATGCTGTACTGTCACGTTCCTGCCAATACAGCATCTAATGCCTCCTCCTGCTTACTGCCAGTCCGTCTTGTTATACTGCTCAATATTCTCAGGTGTTACAGCAAAGGATGGAATCTTAATCTCAGACTCATAAGATTCGCCATTTAAAATCTGATACGCAACCTCTGCACTCTTTTGTCCTATGCCGATTGGGCTCTGGGCAGCAGTACACTTCCAAATGCCGTCCACGCCGTCTTTTGTCATGGCTGCCTTTGCCTCAGGTCCTGCATTGACACTATAAATCTCAATCTTGTCGCCTGCTGTTGTGATGGCAGAATAGGCGCCCTGGGCACACTCGTCATTAATACAGAACACGGCCGTCAGGTCACTGTGGGCCTGCAGTAAATCCTGCATCACGGTCAGGCCTTTCTCAGGCTTTGCCCCTGCATCCATCTGGGCCACTACCTCGAATAAACCGTCGGCTGTCACTGTGTCCACAAATCCCTTGGCCCTGTCCGCTGCTGCTGCCGATGCAGGGAAATCCAATACAGCCACTTTTCCGCCTTCAGGATGATTCTTAACCAATTCCTCGCCTGCAATCTGACCGCAGGAATAGCTGTCGCTTACCACAAAGCAGTTCACCTTGGAAAGGTCGCTGACAGCTGAGTCGAAGTTTACAATGGGAATACCCGCATCATTAAGGGCCTTCACTGCTGCTGCCGATGCCGCTGCATCTGACGGGTTGTAGAACACCAGGTCGCATCCCTGCGAAATAAAATCTTCGATTACGCCCAGCTGGTAAGCACTGTCGGCTTTTCCTTCCACATGGACAACCTCGTCCCCGTTGGCCTTGACCACTTCCTCAACGCCGCCGTAACAGGCATCAAAGAAAGAACCGGCGCTCATCTCCGTAAAGCCAAATTTATATTGCTTTTTCTCTGCCTTTTCTGCTGTTTTTTCCGTTTCGGCCGCCCCTGCGTCCTCACTGGTTTTTTCTGCTGTGCTTTCTGCTGCCGGAGCTTCTGCGGCGGCAGCCGTGGTATCCTTGGCTGCAGAACCTCCGCATGCTGTCAGGCTGGCTGCCATCATGGCTGCAAGAACAACTGCTAATGTTTTCTTCATGACTTTTCCTCCTCCAAGATAATCATTTTTTGAATATATTCATTAATTGGATTAATTAATAAGTTGACTTTATATTACAACAAATTGAATGTTTTGTCAATAAGTTTTTAAAAATGCAGTATTTCATTTTCATTATTTGATATTTTGCACAAAAACAAGGCTGTGGTTTGTGCACTTTGACAAACCACAGCCTTGTAAATATGACTTTCTTTTGTATTGCCTTCTTATACCTGTCTCAATCGTTCTTTTGTCTGCTCTCAAAATAGGTTAAGGGATGATTGAAAATATCATTTATCGCCACAATGGCCGCCCCATGGGCCATGGAATCATTGCTCACCACACTCATGGTTATATCCATGTTGGCATAAATCTCCGGCAGCACCCTCTCCTTTACCCTGCTTTTAACCCTTTCCAGCATAACCGACGGAAGGATATGGGACATCTCATCTCCTATTACAATGACCGATGGATTGAAACTGTTGATAATATTTACGATTCCAACGGAAAGTTTATCACAGGCATCCAGGAAAATCTCCATAACCTCCTGGCTGCCGTCCTTTAAGAGCTGGGACACCTGCCGGAAATTATATTCCGTCTCAGGCTTTAGTACGCGGTTAACCTCCTTGGTAAAGGCAATGGAAGAGCAGTAATTCTCCAGACACCCGTAGTTGCCGCATGCGCATCTGGGACCATTGTAGCAGACCGAGGTGTGCCCCACCTCCCCTGCAACCCCGATGCAGCCCTTGAGCAGTTCACCGTTGTTGATGATACCGGCGCCCACGCCCTGGCCGACTGCAATATATACCACAACTCCGTTTTTATAGTCCTCATCATTATGCCAGTACTGGGCCAGGGCGCCTGCATTTGCATCCTGCTCCAGAAATACCGGTATTCTGAAAATGTCCCGAAGCTTTTCCTGAATCGGAATCTCATTCCATCCAAGGACGCCTGTCATCAGTTCAATACGCCCTCTTTTCTCACTGTAAGGGCCTGGTATGGCCATACCTATGGCTATGATTTTCCTTGGTTCAGACGACCTGATGAGCTTTCCGGCTGCATCGATTATGGCCTCAAAGGTTATCCTTGGAGGCTGGTTCACATCCAGCTCCACCCGCTTCTTATCCAGCAGATTCCCGGACAGGTTGAAAATTCCTACCGTATAATTTTTTCTGGCCAGCCTTATGGCCAAAACCCCAAAATCATCGTTATTAATGGAAATGCCTATGGACCTGCGTCCCTTATTCCCAACTAAAAAGCCGACCTCCTTCACCAGTCCCCAGTCAATAAAATCGCTGACAATGTTAGTCACTGTTGCCTGTTTTAACTGGGACAGATTGGCCAGATGGGCTCTTGCACAAATTCCTTCCTTCCTGAGAAGGTTAAGGAGCAGCGTCCGGTTCATGTCCTGTATATTCTCCTGATTAAAACCCCTTATGCTTCTGTTCATACACTCTCCCTATTCATTAATTGATTTTAATGAATTAATCCAATTAATATATTCATCATACGTTGCAATGAACGGATTGTCAAGACAAAAATAAGGAAGAGGGGGGATTTATGTCCCTCCTCTTCCTGCTGTTGCAGCCGTTGCTGCTGCAGATGATTTTTAAACAGCCCGCTTCTTCCTCATCCGGATTCCAATCAGTTCCTTCACATCCTCCAGCACATCCCTGTCCCTTACCTCAATCATCAGCCACCTTCCCCCATTAAACGGAGTGGTATCATGATACAACTGACGGACATACGCAGTACAGCCATTCAGCGCCAGCTCCGCCTCCGGGGCTTCCTTTGCCCCAATGGAAACCATGCAGATAAAATACCCTTCTTCCGGATACAATGTACAAACCGCCCTGGACCCCTTCTTATACTTTACATTCCATCCGCCCTGCATGGAACATCTGCTGTATTCAATCCTGGGGGAGAGATGAAAGGTTTCCTCCAGCCAGTCCAAAAGCTGCTGCCAGCAGGGATTGGCTATATACTCTCCGATTTGCTCCATATCCGGCTGCCTGTGAGCCGGGTACACCTCCATCCACGTCATTGCCGTACCTCCTTTTCATCACGCCCGCGCCTCTGCCTGCCCGGTGCGGTATACCGCTGTATCACACAACTGTCATTCCAGGATTATACCATCTATAACATGACATCTGCATGTCATGTTTTCCGGCATCCGGCAGATACGCCTATGACTCTGTCAGGGTCCGGCAGGCATCTGACCCCAGGCGCCTGACTCCATCTTCGGATATCACCATATCCATTATCTGGTCGTGGGGCTCCACCGGTATATCGTGGCGCATGACCCGTTCCCTGCATATGACAGCCTTCGCGGCCCGGGTCCTGTCCAGATAGCGGTCATAGTAACCGCCGCCGTACCCCAGACGCCTGCCGTCATGGCTGCATGACATGCACGGCACAATAGCCAGGCTGATTTCCTCCGGCTGTATGACCGGGGCATGGACCCCCGGTTCCAGGATGCCGTACTTTCCCGGCTCCAAATCCTGAAGGCTTCTGATTTCCCCCACCTCCATGACGCCTCTGGCAATGCACCGTGGAACACCCACCCGTTTCCCCAGTCTTAAAGCCTCCTCCAATATGGGGGCTGTATCTATCTCCCCGCTGGTTCCCACAAAGCAGAACAGGGTTCCCGCCTGCTCAAATTCCGGCAGACCGGTCACATACCGGAATATCCTGGTGTCCGCCTCCCTTGTATAACCCTCATCCAGTGCTGCAACCGCCTCTTTTATTTCATGACGCAGTGCTTTCTTCTGGTCCTCCGGTGTTTTAAACGCTTCTGAAGCCATGGATGTTTCCCCTCCCTGTCGTTATTTTCCTCATTGCCATTATATCCCTCAATGCCATTATATCCTTCATTGTCATTATTTCCCCCATTATACACTTCCCCGGATGTTAAGACAACCACCATGAAAGCCGCCGCCCGGAAAACAGCCTGAAAAACGTCCCGGGAAACAACCGTCCTCCCTGCCTTGTGTTTTTTCCTATTACCGGATACAATGGTATCAAACCGACATACCAATCACAGGAGGCTGCACATGAACATCAATCTTTCAACCCTGGTCACAGGCAGGGAGGTTTCACTTGAAGACATGCTGGACGCCAGGGAACACCGGCAGGATATCCAGAGAATGCTTCTGTCCCAATATCACCTGCCTGTAATCTCCTTTACCCTGAACATAGTAGGACCCGTCAAGGTTTTTCCCCTGGCTCTGCGGACCTTTCATGAGGGCATCCGTCTCATAGAAACCCAGTGCCATGCATGGAAAATCCCCATCCTTGCAACCCATACCGTCACATCCCATACAGGGCATGAGTATTTCTGGGTGGTAGACGGGGATGTACGGTTTGTGAAAGAAATCCTCTGTTTGTTAGAAGACTCTGTTGCTTTTGGCAGGCTGTTTGACATTGATGTGATTCAGACAGACGGTATGAAAATATCCAGGACAGACCTGGGTTTTTCCGGCCGGAAATGTCTTATCTGCAACCAGGATGCATTTGTGTGCAGCCGTGCCAGAACCCACTCCGTAAAGGAGCTTCTGGAACAGGAATGCAGGATTATGAGCAGCTATTTTGCTGAACAGCATGCCAAGAGGCTGTCCTCCCTGTCCATGCAGGCTCTTTTATATGAAGTCAGTGTCACTCCCAAGCCAGGGCTGGTGGACCGGAACAATACGGGAGCCCATAAGGATATGGACATCTTTACCTTTGAGGCCAGCGCTGTTTCTCTGAATCACTACTTTGAAAAATTTGCCCTGTGCGGCATTGAAAACGGACACGAACCATTTTCCCGCATCTTTTCCAGACTCCGTTCCCTGGGAATCCAGGCCGAGGAAACCATGTTCCGGGCCACCAACCAGGTAAACACACATAAGGGACTTATATTTTCCCTGGCCATCATGAACGGCTCCCTGGGATACATGTATGCCAACCATATTCCATACTCCCCGGATGCCCTTCTGGAGATAAACCAGAAGCTGGTGGCGGACGTGCTTGAGGATTTTAATCATGTGACTGCTGAAAACGCCCGTACAAACGGAGAACGGCTATACGCCCTGTACGGTATGAAAGGCGCAAGGGGCGAGGCCCTGTCCGGTTACCATACCGTACTTAAGGTAGCGCTTCCCGTACTGAAGCACCATGTGGGCAGGGGACTCTCCCTCAACGATGCGGGAGCCATGACCCTGTTGTACATCATGGCCTATTCTGAGGACACCAATATTGTCAACCGTTCCTCCTATGAGGCCATGAAGGAAATACAGGCCGCCCTTCGCGGCAAGCTAAACGACCCGGCATTTGCAGACGCAGACCCGATTCCTTATATCGAATCACTGGATGCGGAATTTATAAAATCCAACATAAGCCCCGGAGGCAGCGCCGACCTGCTGGCCCTTACCTTCTTCATTTACCTGTTTGAACACACAGGACTTTCTTCTATTTTATAGACCACATATCCCGCGTCCTTAACAGCCTGTTTAAGCTCATTGTTTTCATATTCCTGCTTCATCCGCACCAGGGCCTCGCCTTTTTCCAGGTCCGCCTGGGCCCATACTCCCTCCAGGCTGTTGAGGGCATTTTCCACATGGCTGGCGCAATTGCCGCAGGACATACCGTCCACCTTGAGAATCCGGGTATAAGGATAGTGGGATTTATCCTTATCCTTTACCTTGATTTTTTTCACCGATGGCTGGGAAGAAGAGCCGCAGCACCCGGAGGTAAGTTTTTTGGTGTAGCTCTTGATTCCGATGATTGCAATGACAATCAGGACTGTACATATAATGGCTGTTGACATAATTTCATCTCCCTTTTACTCATCTGCATTATTACCATTGTACCCATTTATCTGTTTATATGATAAGATTAGCATCCACTAACCAAAATGTCAATTCCTTCCTTATTTAATATTCTACCAATGCTTCTGAAGTCCTTCACCCCCGAAAACAAAAATGCCCTGAAAGCCTGCCTTTTATTATAAGGCTGCTTTCAGGACATCCAATTTTACTCTGCGGGCTCTGCACCCGCATATTCCTTATCTGTTTTTCCTAACACATAACTGTTTTCTGACTATTTTTCTTTCATCAGGGCCTTTACAAGGGCAGCCCCTGCAAACAGCATGATGAATATAAAGGGGAATGCCGCTGCAAGGGAAATGGTCTGAAGGGGTTTCAAACCTCCTGCAATCAGAAGGCCAACAGCCAGAAGAGACTGTACCACGCCCCACAGCACCTTTCTTCCATTCTTCGGATTCAGGTCACCCTTGGATGAGAACATGGCAAGCACAAAGGTACCGGAGTTTGCCGAGGTAATGAAAAATGTGCATAACAGCACTAGAGATACCACGCACAGAATCATTCCCAGAGGGTACTTGCCCATAACAATGAACAGTCCTGTCTCAGGCTTGCTTGCGATATCCGCAATCTGTGCAACGGAAAGTGTGCCGTCCATACCCAGATGCAGTCCCAGGCTTCCCATAATGGCAAACCAGAGAATGGAACCCAGGGCCGGTGCCAGCACCACGCCTGCGATGAATTCCCGAATGGTCCTGCCCTTAGAGATACGTGCAATGAAGGAACCCACAAATGGAGCCCATGCAATCCACCATGCCCAGTAGAACACTCTCCATGCTCCCACCCAGGTATTGTCGCCGTAATTGTTAATCATAAGGCTGTCTCCAAAGAAGTTCTGCAGATACTGTCCCAGCCCGTTTGTCAGGTTGTTAAGAATCTCAAGCTTTGGCCCTACCAGGAATGTAACAATAATCAGGCCAATGGCTATATATAAGTTAGCGTCGGAAATAATCTTGATGCCGCGGCTGATGCCGTCAACAGCAGACCATATATAGATAACGCTTATTACCGCTATGATAATGATTTGAATCACCAGGGTCGTAGGAATGCCGAACAGGTAATTAAGGCCTGCATTAATCTGCATAACGCCCAGTCCAAGGGAGGTAACAACGCCTGCTACCGTGGCGAACACTGCCAGTACGTCGATGGTCTTTCCGACCCATCCGTTGATTCCCTTTTCACCGATAAGGGGTTCAAAAATGGAGCTGATAAGTCCTGGTTTTCCCTTGCGGAACTGGAAATAGGCAAGACCCAGTCCGATGATACAATAGTTAGCCCACGGATGCAGCCCCCAGTGCATGTAGCTGGACCGTATGGCAAAATTTGCGGCTGCTTCCGTACCAGCCTCTATTCCCGGAATGGGATTTGAAAAATGTGCCAGCGGTTCAGAGATTCCCCAGAATACCAGTCCCACACCCATACCGGCGCCAAACAACATGGCAAACCAGGATATGGTGGAATATTCAGGCTTGGAATCATCTGGTCCAAGTTTAATCTTTCCCCATTTGCTGAACGCAATGGCAATGGAGAAAATAACAAATGCGGTCATGGCCATGAGATAAAGCCAGCCAAAGTTATTGGTCAGAAATGAATATGCAGCATTTGATACAACTGTAAAATTGGCATTAAAGGCAACCGCCCATATTGCCATGATAATGGTTATCGCTAATGAAACCACGAATACCTGATTTTTGTCTTTCATATAGGCCCTCTCCTTCTCCTAAAAGCATGCGGACAGCCGGCAAAATGATTCTGGACAGCCAGACAAAAGCTTCAAGCAAACAAATTGCCGCCTGACAGGCCCCCCTGTCAGGCGGCACACAAAGCCACTCATCACTCATGGCATACAGAACCCTATTTCGTACCGGCCTGTATCCTAGATTCCTACTTTGAAAATGGTCTGCTTTTTAATATCCGTAGCCAGCGCATCCAGTGCTGCTTCCACTCTGGAGCGGCGGAGCAGATGCTGTTCCTCCTTGGAGGTTGACGGATTTCCAAGAGGATATGGAATGGATATGGTTGGAACCATACGGTTTACGCCAACCGTCTGGGCAACCGGAAGAAGGTTACACATAAGTACAACAGGGAATCCTGCGCGCTCAAATTCTTTTACCATCGTTGACCCGCAACGAGTACAGGTCCCTCAGGTGGAGACCATGATAACGGCATCCACATGGTCCTCCTTCAGAAGCGGTATGATTTCCTTAGCCATTCTTCTGGCTTCTCCCTGTGTGGTTCCGGTTCCTACGGTTGAATAGAAATAGTCGTGGAGAGAACCATATTTGCCTTCATTCAGGAATTCTTTCATAACATCCACAGGCATGATGACATTGGGGTCTGCATTGGCAGCAGCCGGGTCAAAGCCGGCGTGGATTGTCTTAAACTCGCCGCTCTCTAAGCGGTCCATCTTGGAGATGTCATATCTGCCCCAGCGTGTTGCAGACGCGGACTGAATCCTGTCCGGATTGTCCACAGGAACAATACCGCCGGTGTTGGCCAGCGCAATCCTGGCATGTTTTAAATCCTTAAGAGCCGGTGCAATGGGAACCAAATCCTTCTTGGGAATAATCAGCTCAGACTGGTACGGCTGTCCGGATGCCTTGGCAATCAGCATATCCACTGCACGGTCAGCAGCAGTCACGCCGTCCCCGCGCCATACCTGATGGCGGATGCCTCTTGCATAATATCCATCTGCATCCGGTCCTTCCGGTGCCTGGCCCTTTAACAGCTTATCCGCCAGCTTTACCATAGCGCCTGCATCCTTCTTCATGCTGGCTGCAGAATGGCTTCCTATCATGACATACATTTCTTTCTTAAACATCTCAACACCAGGGTTCTCTGCGTGCATGGATGTGATAACCGGTACGCCGAACTTGGCGGCAACCGCCTTTCCAATCTCGCCGCAGGCAACGCCGTAACGGCCGGCCTGGAAGGCTGGTCCGGCCAGGAAAAGGTCAAACTCCCTGCCCTCTAATGCAGTCAGAATCCTTTCAATGGCTTCATCCCTGTGTGTGCTCATAAAGTTGTCACCGCAGATGATGGTTGTGGTGACCTGGGCGTCAAGCTCTGCCAGCATCTGGTTGATAGCTGCTGTAGGTCCCATGACGCCGTCTCTGATTTCCGGTTCAAAATCAGCCTTGTCTTCGCCGCCAATGCCTGCGAAGAACTGGTTGATATAACAGATAACGTTCTTCATAACGAAACTCCTTTCACTGATTTTCCTTAAAATTCCCTGACAGTCTTGGTGGACCAGCCAATAATCTGGTCTCCGCAGAACATGGCGTTATTTTCCATGATGATGGAGCCATCCGGTCTCACTGACGGTCCTAAAATCTCATCCCCGGCCCAGCCGCCTGACAGGCCGTCCCTGGCAAGGGCTTCCAGCTCGCCGATTACCTCAGGCATTGGCGGAAGTTCAATCAATTCAGAAACATTACCGGTAGATACAATGGCATCTTCCTTCTCATCCATGGAAACCAGCGGGTCGGACTTGCCGTCACGGCCTGTACACTCGTTTGTAAGACCTACGGTCTTAACGCCGGCATCTTCCAGCGCAACGATGCAGCCTGTAAAGTCAGCATCCGGATTGCCGTAGCCTTCCTCTGTCACCAGGGCTGCGTCTGCTCCCAGGGATTTTGCAATCTGTGCCACAAATAATGCGGAACGCTCCTTCTGCTCCAGGGCAACATTCAGGTTTGACATGATAACGCCCAGGAAATTAAGGGTTTTGCCGTGTTCCTTGTACAGTCTCTTGATGACAGGACAGTTCTGGAAATCATAGGTAGCCCACTTGGAAGAGCATGGCATAAAGCTTCCGGATATCATGGCTCCGTCCAATACCTCATTGGGATTCATAAAGGTGGGAAGCATGTGGTTGCAGTCCCATCCATAGCAGAGGTCGTTGTAGCCCATCTCCTCCATCTGGGACTGCGGCTGCATCACGTATACAACGGATGGAAGCTTCTCAGTCTCAGGCGCCCTCTTAATGACCGGCTCCAGCTCGTAGCTTTCAACCTCTTCCGGCTCCATATCCTTTACGCAGGAACCAATGTATTCAGCAAGTTTGTGAACAGCTTCCCTGATGGCCCTGTTCTTCTTCTGCTGCTCCCGTTTCTCAAAATCCTCATCTGTATCCGCAACCAGCACCAGATTCTTAAGTTGGGAGAAATATGTATATTTAGCGCCTTCCCCTCCCATGTCAATGAGCCCGTCCTGGAAACCTCCCCAGTGTCTGCCCACAGCCAAAAGGCTCATATCCTTCAGACAGTGTGTCCTTCCATTTCCAGCCTGTGACAGCGGTCCTGTATAACCTGGGAACAATGCGTCCCCGTTTACCTTTACCCTGCACTCCACTGCCTCTTTAACAGGTACCAGCCTCACCATATCGCCAGGCTTTACAATTCTTAAATCTGCCTCCGTAATGTGCGGGTCTTTCTTGACAAAGGCAAGGCAATCCTCTTTGTCTACCGTAAGGACACCATTCTCATACTTGGTCTTGTCACCAAAAACGATATCCTTTACATAAAAATTACCGAGTTCCAGTTTCATAAATGAACTGCTCCTTTCTTATAGAAATTTTCTATAGTTCCGGCTATTAACAGTTAATATTTTAACATTAACTGCCCGGTTTGCAAGCCTTTTTGTGCATTTTGACGATTTTCAGAACATTGTTGGATAATACCATGGTAACTTTATGCATCATGTAAGAGTCTCAATTGTCTGAATCCATTCCTGTTTAATCTCAAAACATACCCCTAATTCGTCCGCCGGGGAGTTGGGCTCCAGCTCAAACACCCGGTCCCAGCTGGCTATGATTCTCTTTTTCAGCATGGGATAATAGTTGCCCAACGCCTCTGTCACAAGGGCCATTTCATTCTCAATCCCATACCGCTTCAGCTCCTCGTTAAAGGCGCGCTCGTCCTCCAGATTTAACGGCACATACATATAATTGACCCGGAACCCCCAGGCATACTCGGAGATGACGTGGACCTTGTCCTCCGGTATCCTGAGCGTGAAGCACACGGTGTCCTCCGTGTTCCTCAATCTGTATTCGTCATGCATGGACAGCCATATGGGAAATGAGCAGCCCTCCGGAACATCAATCCTCTCCCTGCACCGTTCAGCAAACCACCGGTAAAGTTTCAGGTAGTACTCTGAAATAGAGTCATTCTTCATCCTGATATAATCCTCCTTCACCCGGTAGGACCCTGTTTTCTCCAATTCCTCCAGGACCTTTCCGGACTGCCTGGTGTAAACCGTGTAAAATCCGTTCTCTGTTTTTTTGCTCATATCAATCCCTCCTGTTTGGCATTTTATATTTACTATTTTCCCATGAAGCTTCTGAGTGCGTCTGAAAATTACATTCTTCTGAGTGCATCTGAAAATCACGTTCCAACATCCGGGCAGAAATAAATTTTGAACACGCTCCGGCTCCATAAAAAATGAGCCGCGGAAATCACTTCTGACGGCCGCGGCAATTCATTTTATTTCTGGTGGTTTTCTATCTGGCATTTGCCATATAATCATGGCCCAGGGTGTCGCTGGCATATATGCCTACAATAACTTCCACATCGCGCTTAAACTCCTGGACCTTATCCTCAATCGCTTCCGGCTCCAGGCCATAATCCAGGATGTCCTTCAGGTACCCCTTATACAAAAGGCAGACCATACGGTTCATCTTCACGGCATTCTCCTCCGTAATCACGCCTGCCTGCGCGCAGCGCTCCGCCATGACCATATCACGCTCAAACAGGTCCGTGGATTGAAGCATAACCTGAAGATAGGGGCTGACTATGTTGATTCGCTCCGGAAACATGTCATAATACTCACGGATGGCCGTGGTCAGGTTCCGGCTGGCGGAACTGAAAAAAATGATATCAAAGGCCTGGGGATAGCGGAAGGCAATGCGGCAGTAGCATTCCCATATGCCAATGTGCATGTCCCAGATATCATGCCACTCCTTTTCGTGGATGTTCAGCTCCTCCAGGTACTCGTCCAGATACCCCAGGTTGGCATAATAAAGCAGCTCCTCCACATTCTCAAAATACCGGTACATGCTGGTGGTACTGCACTGGAATTCCTTGGCCATCCTTCGTATGGAAATGGCCTCGGTCCCCTCATCCCGGATGATTTCCAAAGCCCTTTCTATGTAAACTTTTCGGTTTAAATCCTTAAAATATTTTCTCCTCACTCGTTCATTTTCCACTAAAACCATCCCTTTCTTGTGAAGCTGAATGAGAATTTATCCCCACCACATCCTCCTGCCTGAGCTGCCACACAGCAGCTCCCAGATTGATTTGTTCCGTATTGTCTATATCAAATATGCGGTCCCAGCTCTTCCTGATTTCCGACTTCAGGTACGGATAAAAGGCCGACTGAAAAACTTCCCAGTATGTAGACACTCCCATCCGGTTCATTTTCTGTTCAAACCTGGCTTCGTCCTCCTGACTCTTACCCACATAGGAAAGATTCAGTACCTTCTGCCACTTTTCACGGTCAAACAGAACAACCCGCTCCCTGGGAACGGACAGCTCCAGCAGATAACTGTCCTGGGACAAATATACCCAGTTCGGGTCAAAAAAAAGCCAGACAGGAGACTCCGCTCCATCAGGCGGTTCCACCATGAGCCTGGCCCTCTGTTTAAAAAAGCCGTACGCCTCCTTAAACACCCAGGCGCTCTCCTCATACTTTTTGTCAATAAACTCCATTTTAACCTGTGAAAATCCATTCTCCCTGATACAATCAAGGACTGCATCTGTCTGGGCTGTCCACAAATGCAGCATGGAACCCGGGCTGAATCCGTCTTCCATACCATCCCTCAGCATATTATCCCTCCATAGGCATATTCATGACTTAAAGTTATACTTTCAGTGTACATTGTTTTATAATATTTGTCAAAAAGAAAACGAAAGCCCTTCCAATCTTTGTCCAATGTTCTATCATATGACCTGGTTTCATACAGTGTAACAGGAGGTGCATATGAATACTTCACTAACAACTGCCGGGATTCTGTCCGTAGCCCTGATGGGGACGCTTCTCCATTTCACCTACCGCTGGTCCGGCTGCAATTCCCTTATCGGCCTCATTTCCCCTGTCAATGAATCTGTTTGGGAACATATGAAACTGCTGTTTTTCCCCATGCTCCTGTTTGGACTGTGGAGCCTGAAGGGTGTGACCGACCCCTGCCGCACATCTGCATTTCATGCCGGACTGCTCATGGGAACCCTCCTGATACCAGTCCTGTTTTACTCCTATACAAAATTGCTGGGGCGTAACTTTCTTGTGTTGGATATAGCCTTATTTTACAGTTCCGTGATTGCTGCATTTCTCATATACCGCAGGCTGTCGGGAAACTGCCTTTTGGGAAAATACAGTCACGTAACATCCATGGCCGTGTTCCTTCTTCTGCTTTGTTTTCTGCTGTTTACCTATTTTCCTCCTGGTTTTTCTATTTTTCAGAGTCCGGAAAAATGATGGCAGGAACAGTCGGATTGACGTGTGATATACTGCGCAGATAAGTAAATTTCCATAAAGTAATGCCCGTCCCGCCATGCTGTATCATCTCTAAGTACAGTATGGCGGGCGGGCATTGTTCTTCTGATATGAACCCTTTAAACGGTTTAAACTGCTGCAGTTTTCTTACCGGACCGGCTCGTAATCCATAGCAGATTCCTGGTCAGTAGACTCCAGTTTGAATATAACAGGCCGCAGTCCATCATTGCAGCTGCATATGGCGACTCCCGGTTTTCTAATCCAATCACCATAATAGAACAGCTCACTTCCAGCGCCATGGGCCAGGGCAAACACATATTGGTAAATGGCCTTCCATGCCTCATCACAAAGCCCTTCAGGCTTTGCATAGTCCGCATAAAATACCTGTCCTGCTTTCATCATGGGACAGGCTGTCAGGCCCTCTGCCCCGTATTCCAGGGCCAGTTCTTTGTCCAGGGTGGTTTTTAAAACAGTTATCTTTACTTTCTTCATATTCTGAACCTCCTTTTGTCAATGGGTTATGTTTAAAAACTAATCATTTGGTTCCTTGATTCTGATTAAATCCACCTGGTTTCCGCCGGCCAGCTGTTCCGCCATGTTTTTCACACCTAAAATCTCTGTGTTGGTATGGCTTCCTACAAAGAGATTCATCCCGCAAAACCTGGCATATTGCTGTGAATACAGAGCATATTCCCCTGTGACATATGTATCACATCCCAGCTCCACCGCTGCCTTCATATCACCGGTCATGTTTCCCCCGCCCGCAGCAACAGCAATCCGCCGGATTGGCCTGTCATTGTTCCGATTGCAGCGCACACTTTCCTGCAATATCTCAGTAAGCGTTACTGCAAAAGAATCAAAATCCATGAGTATTATTTCACCCACAATTCCCCCATAATACAACTCCCTGTACGGCATTACTTTTTTACAATTTCTCATTCCCAAGGCTTTCGCCAGCGATGCACTTGTGCCAAAGTCTGCATCATCTAATGGTGCGTGAAAAAAGGCATGGGCGATACCGGATGTTTGAAGCATTTCGTTGCACTGCGCCTTAAGTCCATATATGAATTCCCATGAATCATGGTGTGTGAGAAGGAAATCCACCTCTTCTTCCTCCGCTTTTTCTATGATTTCATTTGTTAGATTGGTGGCATATCCGATGCGCTTTATATCTCTTTCTGTCTCATTATAAAAGCCCCATTCTTCCGGAACAGAACGCAGTTTTTCGGGGTCAAACATATTTATCAACCGCTCTTTCAGGTGTCTATAATCCATTATTTTTTCCACTTCTCCCTCTGAGTTTAATCAACTTTTTTCGTATTTTTCTCTTGCCTCCCGCTTCCTTTATTGCCCTGATTTTATGTATTTTAACATTAGTTCTGCATTTCCTGTGCGCCCGCATAAGCGATTAATCCGATTCATCATCTGGATTTTATCCCGCTCAATATCAGATTCCTTATACGGTTCTTTGTCTCTGTTTACAATCACCTCTTCTGTCCTTCCATCCGCGGAAAACCGAACCATATATATGCAAAACCATACAAAAGCCAACACTGCAAACAAAATTTCAGCAATCTATTTTATTAAAAATAACTGTCTGTTCTTTCATGGATATTTTACCGACTTCATAACCGTACTCTGTTAATTCTTTTTTGAATTTCAAAAAAGAGTGGTCAATTTCTATACCTGCAATTTCAGCAATTTCATCAAACGTCAGCTTGAATGACTGGCTTCCGTTTTCCTGCACATATTTCCACAAACTATTGTATTTACTCATTTTACTCCCGCCTTTTCAGTTTTGCCGCATGCCGGACCAGTTCCTCTGCGGACTTCGAATCTGATTCCATGGAATTCCTCCATAATAAAAAGCTGCTTTCAATTAGCGATTATCTTTTAAATGATATTATTCTTTCCACACCCTTTCTCTGCAACACCGATACAGGGGGTAGGGCGGCTCAGGCTCAATCCTGCTGACGATACCTTTCTTCTCCAAGGCATATTCCATTTCCGCCAGTTCCATCAGACCTCCCTGAGTGGTTATTGGCTGTTCTGCGTGTATATTGCTATAAATCAGATTATATCTGCTACTGAATATCTTACCTGTCTCCCTGATTTGTTTTAATGATAGTTCCATGGGATTCAGCACCTTCAGATGGTATGTCTCACCGTCCGTATAACATGGAGGAAAATAACTGGTTACCACCCCAGCCCCGCAGGAATCGCACAGATAGCTTACCTCGCCTAATACGGCTTTATAGTGCAGGCTCTTTTGATTACAGTCAGGACAGAGAAGCAGTTTGTCCTTCTTCCCATCCCTCAGGGCACACTCTGCGCATTCATCCTCTTTCCATCGTCCGCAGTCAACCGCACGGCCCGCATCCAGCATTTTCTGTATGACTGCTTTATATACTTCATCATCCTCTATAATTAGTACCTTGCGGTCCTCTCCGGCCTCCTGAGGACGGGTTGTAATGACGTAGCTGTACCGGCTGACACGCTCCGCATAGTATATGCTTTCTTCCTGCCATAAGTACTGGTATTCTTTAAGATTCATACAGTCCTCCCGGGGTATAGTCTGTTGCCCTGCATATATAGGTCTACATAGTTTAATTCACATAACAAAACCTTCATTTTTGAACTATCAGGCGTTATCCCCGTGCCCCTATCTGCGGGAACTTATCTATCTCTATTCCTTTAAAAACGCAACTCTGTTTTCTTTAAATAATCCCGCTAGCCCGCCTAGAATCAGGGTTTGCGCACGAGAAGCGTGACGGTTTCCACGTGCGGTGAAATAGAACAATTATACTACATGGTGAAAGTGGGTCTTCACCCCATTAATCTTTTATAATTGAACAAAATCACTGATTTGTGCAACACGCCGCTGCACTATTTATTTAATCTCTTTCTCAATTTCTTCAATAGATGGCAAACTGCTCTGCAAATCATCTGGTAACTCTTTTGTCATCTGTTCCTGCCAATCCGCTACACCAATGGGATTTTGATAACCTGACAGTGAATATTCAACAACTGTTTTGTTTTTACCTTTTACAAGCAAAAGTCCAATTGTTGGCTTATCATCTGGATGGCACAAAATATCATTGACCACATTCTGATACATATTAAGCTGGCTGACAAAACCAGGTTCAAAGTCACACGCTTTCAGTTCAACTACTACATAACAACGTAATTTTAAGTGATAAAATAATAAATCTAAGTAGAAATCTTGACCTCCTACCTCCAAATGAACCTGCCTCCCAACAAAAGCGAACCCCTGTCCCAATTCCAGTAAAAATTTCTGAATATGTTCTGTTAGTTTGCTCTCTATTTCTATCTCTCTGCGTGGAACGTCAGTACCTAAAAAATCAAAAAGATATGGATCCTTAAAAATGTGATTTGCCATATCAGAATCTGCCGGCGGCAATGCAATATCAAAGTTATTGACGCTTTTTCCCAGCCTTTCAATTAATCTGCTCTGAATCTGTAAGTCTAATATATTACTACTCCACCCGTATTCTAATGTCTTTTGTGCATACCATATACGACTATTTTGATTTGAAAGCTTATCTAACAAAACCATGTTACTTCGCCAGGGAATTTGTGCAGCAACCTGCTGCACTATTTCGTAATCTTTCCAAGAATCCGCGAACTTTCTCATATACTTGATATTTCTTGTAGAAAATCCTTTCATATCAGGAAATATTTCTTTGATATCATGAGAAATACGATCAATTACTTTCGTTCCCCAACCTTCTTCCTGCTGCTTTTTTAGTATAGAATTACCTATATTCCAATACAAACATATCATGCTTGAGTTAGCCTTTAACACTACAGAAATACGTTGATTATGAATCTCACGCTTGATTTCGTCGATAAATTGCAAATAGGACTCACTCATTTCCGATTTATTAGGAGCTATCGGAAAGATAACGCCCTCCTTATCCTTCCCCATTCTTTTCCTATCATCCATATTCTCCCTACTTTCTATAGTTAAAATTTCATCCTACTAGAATAATTAGACGGCAAAGCCCAAAACTTGTTTATAAGCAATCAAACCTTTTGCCAAAATATTCATTTTTCTTACCCCACCACGGTAATAGGAAATATATTTCACACAACTCTACCATATAAGCACACCTACATATCCACCTCAAATCACTGGAACCCTCTGATGTACTAGGCTTTCCGCTCCAGCAGCACCACGGTCTCAACGTGCACCGTCCCAGGAAACATATCACAACACCTAACCCGCACCACCTCATACCCCCCATCTGCCAAATACCTTAAATCCCTGGCCAGTGTAGCTGAGTCGCAGCTCACATAAACCACCCGTTCCGGCCTCATCTTAAGTATGGTATCCAGGCAGACCGCATCGCATCCTTTTCTTGGGGGGTCCACCACAATCACATCCGCGTGGACCTTATTTTTCTCAAACTGTTCCGGCAGTACTTCTTCTGCCTTTCCCGCAAAAAATTCCGCATTATTTATGCCGTTAATTTCCGCATTTCTCCTGGCGTCCTCTATGGCCTGAGGCACAACTTCCACGCCGTACACCTTTCCCGCCTTTTGGGCCAGGAACAGAGAAATGGTGCCAATTCCACAATACAAATCCCAGACAGTCTCATCCCCTGTAAGCCCGGCATACTCCAGCGCTGTGCCGTAAAGCCGTTCTGTCTGTACAGGGTTTACCTGATAAAAGGAAAGGGGAGAAATCTGATATTTCACATTTCCAATGTAATCTGTAATAAACCCGGGTCCATAGAGATTAACTATCTCTTTCCCCATAATTATATTTGTTCTCTCCTGATTTACACTATAAGAAATACTGGTCATGCCTTTTATCCCATGCCCCTGTATTTCCTCCCTCTTTACTTTCTCTCCTTTTCTCTCACGCCTGTCGCCCCCGCACAGCATCTCCACCAGGCGTTTCCCTCCGGGCAGCTTCTTTCCGTTGATTACCAGACAGACCATTATCTCACCCGTTTTAAAACCCTTCCGAATCAGGACATGGCGCACCAATCCCTTATGCGATGTCTCATCATAAGGTTCAATCTTCATTTCCTCCATAAAGCGTTTTACTATATTCAGAATGTCCCTGTTTTCCTCAACTCCCAGCAAACAGTCTTCGGACTCAATGATGGCATGGGTCCGCCCGGCATAAAAGCCGGCAATCACGTTTCCGTCCTTGTCCCTTCCAAATGGGAACTGAGCCTTATTCCTGTATCTCCACGGTTCCTCCATCCCCATAATCGGCAGCATATGAATCTCATCCTCAGCAAATCCGCCAATACGCATCAGATTATTCATCACCTTGCGCTCTTTGAATTTCAACTGCTCCTCATAGCTCATGGCCTGAAGCTGACAGCCCCCGCATTGCCTTGCCACCGGGCATGGAGGTGCCACTCGGGACCCGGATGGCTCCAATACCTCCATCAGTCTGGCAAATCCATAGGATTTCTTCATCTTTATGGCCTTTGCCCGCACCACATCGCCAATCACTGCGTCCTTGACAAACCAGATGTAGCCATCCAATTTCCCCACGCCTGCTCCGTCCTCATTCATATCCTCTATTGTCACAATAAATTCCTGATTCTTTTCCATACCCTTTCACCTGTCCTGTCATTCAATCTGTTATTATAATCTGCTGCTCTCTGCTGCTGCTCTGCGCTGCCCCATCACGCCAATATAGTTCTTCCATCCCGCCCCATTATCACAAAAGGCTGAAAACACACTGGTCAAGGACACATCCCGCAATCCCGTACCCAAACTAAATGTTTTCAGCCTTATTTATTCGGTCCTGTTATTTCTCTTTATCAACCAGCGCCAACGTTCTATTCCGTTGTTTTCCTGATATTAGACTCCAACAACCGGTTATATCCCAGCCATCCTTTATTCTCACCGCCGGACTGCAGCGCCTCTATCATGGTTTCCATCTTGGCATCCGTATTATCGGCAAAATTAAGGGCCAGTGCCTCCAAAAGCGCAGGCTTCTTGGGTGAGCCGTACTCTAATTCCCCGTGATGAGCCAGTATACAGTGCTTAAGCTCTGTGGACAGCTTTTCCGGGAATCCTGGTATGGAGCGGATGCTTTCTCCTACCATCTCCGTACCGATGATGATATGGCCCAGAAGCTGTCCATCGTCAGTATAGTCATTCTCCGGGAAGCGTGAAAGTTCCCTGGTCTTACCGATATCGTGGAAAATAGCTGCTGTCAGCAGCAAATCACGGTTCAGCATCGGATAGTATCCGGCGTAGTAATCGCACAATTTTGTTACGCTGAGCGTGTGTTCCAGCAAACCGCCCACAAATCCGTGATGCACGGTCTTGGCCGCGGAATGAAACTGGAATGCCTTTGCAAATGCCGCATCCTCCACAAAGTAACTGCACAGCAGCTTCTGAAGGTAAGGATTCTTCACACTTTTTATGTAGCCCAGAAGCTCCTCGTACATGTTTTTTATATCCTTCTTTGACACCGGCAGGTAATCTGCTTCCATATACTCGCCCTCCTGGGCCCTGCGAATCCGGCGCACATTCAACTGGAAGGAATTCTGGAACAGGGTCACGTCCGCCTCCACATGAACGTAATCCATGGTCTCAAATTCCCCCACTCCCGGGGAACCCAAATCCCATATTTTGGCGTCAATGGTACCTGTCTTGTCCTGCATCACCAGATTGCCGTATTCCTTGCCGTTCTTAGTCAGGGCAATCTGCTTGTTTTTACACAGGTACACATCTGCAATGTGCATACCTTCCCTGAAGGTGTCAATATATCTCATGCTCTTTTTTCCTCATCTTTCTATTTTATAAACCTATTAATAAACCCATTTATAACACTGTCAATCAAGCCCCTGACAACAACGCAGCCAGGCGTCAACGCTGCCTGGCCTCTTTGCCTGACTTCATACATTTCCCTGCTTCCATTGCCGCCTGGCTCTGATTGCCTCATGGCCCAATCTCTCCGGACCTCCAGCCGCTACCTGGCTCCAACTGTTACTGTAAACTCAATTTCCTTATATTCATCCTTGCCGTTTCTCAGAACCGCCACCTTAATCTTATCGCCTGCGTGTAAGCCTTCCACCTGGTTCTGGAAATCCTTCAGGCTTCCTACCTTCTCGCCGTTCATCCAGGTGATGATGTCCCCTGGCTGTATGCCTGCGTTGTACGCAGGGCCGTCTGTCACTGCCGATATCACATAGATACCGGAAGGCATTCCGCTGTCCGCCATGGCCTGGCTCACTTCCTGGCCCTTGATGCCGAAGTACGGGGCCGGAATACCGTTGCTCATCATTTCCAATATGCCTTTATAATCTGATATAGCCACCACTGTGGTCATCCTACAGACACCATCCTCGTCGTACTTGTCCGTAACCCATCCAATGAGCTCGCCTGAAGTGTTCAGGAGAAAGGTTCCAGCCTCCGCATCACCGCTGGCGCTGGTATAGAACACCCTGGAACTGCCGTCCACCGTATGGACATTGCGCACCACATAGGATATGTTTCCGTAATCGCTGGAATGGACAATACCGGCCGGCGCACCGATGGCCACCACCATGTCGCCCTGCTTCACTCCATAAGAGTTGCCCAGCTTGATGGCCTCCACCTTTTTAAACTGCTCGCTGTCCATCTGGGCCGCGTCCACACTGACCACGGACAATCCCATAATGGTATCGCTCTGCTTCACAATTCCAGCCATCATGGTTCCGTCCGGGAATGCCACCTCAATGGAATCAGCTGCCTCCACGGCCTTGTCCGGCGTGAGAATCAGAATCTCGGTGCGTGTCCTGGCTATAACCACCCCGGAGAACTGTCCCGATGTCTCGATGGGATTGTCAAACCAGTCCTTCTCATGCTGGATGGAATGGACCACCACCAGACTGTCGTCCGCGTCGCTGGCAATGGTGCGCAGGTTGCTGTACAGTTTATTTAAATCATCAATGGAATAGCGGTATTTCTCCATCTCGGAGCGCACCATCTCATCCACTGCCTCGGTCATGGCCGGCTCTGTGGGCTCTGTCTCCGCCGCCACGGCAGCCGTTGTTTCCGGCTCATCCTTTGGTATGGTAATCTGGCTGCTCTCCTCAGGAGTCTCCTGGCCTAAAATCCTTTCCGCCATGGGTTTGCTCACCACAAAACAGATGGCCGACAACACGCCAAACAGAACGGCACAAAAAATGGTCAGCAGGATTTTCCGGGCAATCTGCCTCCGGGTCATGGGCTGCCGGACAATCTTCTCATTGATAAAGCGATGGGACTTGTCCGGAGTCTGGTCCTGCCGGTCTAAATCTCTATGCTGGTCAGCACGTTTATCCGCCATAGTACTCCTCCTTGCGAAGACTCTTACCCTCTATTATACGTTTCTTCCCAGTATTATGCAAGATTTTATATATGAAAAGATAGTAAAAAAGATAGTAAATATCGATTTTTATGGTATAATTTAAATGTCGGCTTTTGGGAAAAAGTCCTTTTAAATCCAGCATTTTTACGAAAAACACAGGTGAAATCAATGAATCAGAAAGCGTTAAAAACTTTAGAATACGATAAAATCATAAACCAGCTGACCGAATACGCGGCCTCTCCCCTTGGAAAGGCCCTCTGCCGGAACCTCTCCCCTTCCTCTGATTTGGAAGAAGTGCGCACCTGGCAGGCGCAAACCACGGATGCAGTGACACGAATCCGTCTTAAGGGTTCCGTGTCATTTTCCGGCATCAGGGACATTGGAGACTCCCTGAAGCGGCTGGATATCGGCAGTTCCTTAAGCATACCCGAGCTTCTCTCCATGAGCTCCCTCCTGACCGTGGCAGCCAGGGCCAAGGCCTACGGACGCCATGACGGCGATGAGGACGGAAGGGGAAACGGCCAGGCGGAGGATGATTTTGACTCCCTGGAGCCCCTGTTTGCGGGGCTGGAACCCCTGACCCCCCTGAACAGCGAAATCAAACGCTGCATCCTTTCCGAGGACGAGGTGGCGGATGATGCCAGTCCGGGATTATCCCATGTGCGCCGTTCCATGAAGGTGACCGCTGACCGCATCCACACCCAGCTGAACTCCATCCTCAACTCCAACCGTTCCTATCTGCAGGACGCGGTCATCACCATGAGGGACGGGCGGTACTGCCTGCCGGTTAAGTCAGAGTACAAAAACCAGGTATCCGGCATGGTCCATGACCAGTCCGCCACAGGCTCCACCCTTTTCATCGAGCCAATGGCCATCATCAAGCTGAACAATGAGATGCGTGAGCTGGAAATACAGGAGCAAAAGGAAATCGAAGCAGTCCTGGCCTCCTTAAGCAACCAGGCAGCGCCCTATACCGAAGAGCTGCGCATGGACATGGAGCTTCTGGCACAGCTGGACTTTATATTTGCCAAGGCCGGACTGGCCCGCCATTATAAGTGCAGCGCCCCTGTGTTCAATAACAGAGGCTACATCCATATCAAGGACGGACGCCATCCCCTTTTGAATCCCCAGACCGTTGTTCCTACCAATGTATGGCTGGGAAAGGAATTCGACCTGCTGATTGTCACCGGCCCAAATACAGGCGGCAAGACCGTGTCCTTAAAAACAGTTGGCCTGTTTACCCTTATGGGGCAGTCCGGGCTTCACATCCCTGCATGGGAAGGCTCGGAGCTGGCTGTGTTCGACGAAGTATTTGCCGACATTGGGGATGAACAGAGCATTGAGCAGAGCTTAAGTACCTTTTCCGCCCATATGACTAATATTGTGCGCATTTTAAATGAAGCCGATTCCCGGTCCCTCTGTCTTTTTGACGAGCTGGGTGCGGGTACGGACCCAACAGAAGGAGCCGCCCTGGCCATTGCCATTCTCTCCTTCCTGCACAACATGAAGTGCCGCACCATGGCCACCACCCATTACAGCGAACTGAAGGTATTTGCACTCAGCACGCCCGGAGTGGAAAACGCATGCTGTGAATTCAATGTGGAAACCCTGCAGCCCACTTACCGGTTACTCATCGGTATTCCCGGCAAGAGCAATGCTTTTGCCATTTCCCAGAAGCTGGGGCTCCCAGGCTATATCATTGACGATGCAAAATCCCATCTGGAGGCCAAAGATGAATCCTTTGAGGACCTGCTGACCAGCCTGGAATCCAGCCGGCTGACCATTGAGAAGGAGCAGGCTGAAATCAATGCCTATAAGGATGAAATAGCCTCCCTGAAGAACCGTCTGACCCAGAAGGAAGAGCGTCTGGACGAGCGCAAGGATAAGATTCTTAAAAATGCCACCGAGGAAGCCCAGCGCATCCTGCGGGAGGCCAAGGAGACAGCGGACCAGACCATTAAGCAGATTAACAGGCTGGCCGCCAGTTCAGGCGTGGGCAGGGAGCTGGAAGCTGAACGGGCCAGGCTCAGGGACCAGCTGAAGAAAACAGATGAAAAGCTGGCCGTGAAGCCCAAGGGACCCAGCCAGCCCATTTCACCCAAGAAACTGAAAATAGGGGACGGCGTCAAGGTGCTGTCCATGAACCTGAAAGGCACCGTAAGCACCCTTCCCAATGCCAGGGGGGATTTGTATGTACAGATGGGTATTCTCCGTTCCCTGGTAAACATCAGGGATTTGGAGCTTCTGAATGAGAAGGATATAAGCGCCACCCTGGGAGACGGAAGCTCCCTGAGCTACGGCGGAAAGACCGCCAAGAGCAAGGGCAGCGGAAGCAGCCAGATTAAGATGTCCAAATCCTCTACCATATCTGCCGAGGTCAACCTCATAGGAATGACAGTGGACGAGGCAGTGCCTGCCATGGAAAAATATCTGGACGATGCCTATCTGGCCCATCTGCAGACCGTGCGTGTGGTCCACGGCCGGGGCACCGGAGCGCTTAAAAACGCCTGTCACAAGCGCCTGCGCCAGCTCAAATATGTAAAGGAATTCCGCCTGGGCCAGTTCGGAGAAGGTGATTCAGGCGTAACCGTTGTGACATTTAAGTAGAAACCAGCAGCAAGGAGGAACAAAAGCATGGCAGAGAAGCAGAGGATTCTGATTGTGGATGATGATGCAAATATTGCAGAATTAATCTCCCTCTACCTGATGAAAGAGTGTTATGAGACAATGATTGTGGGGGACGGCGAGGAAGCCCTTAAGGTATTTCCGGAATTCAGGCCCAACCTGGTACTGCTGGACCTGATGCTTCCGGGTATGGACGGTTATCAGGTGTGCAGGGAGCTTCGCGCTTCCTCCCAGGTGCCGGTCATCATGTTGTCCGCAAAGGGAGAGATTTTCGACAAGGTATTGGGACTGGAACTGGGGGCGGATGATTATATGATTAAACCCTTTGATTCCAAGGAGCTGGTAGCCCGTGTCAAGGCAGTGCTGCGCCGTTACCAGGCAGCTCCGGCCCCGGCCCCATCGTCCACTGAGCAGCAGGGCGAATACGTGGAGTACCCGGATTTGATTGTAAACCTTACCAATTATTCCGTTATCTACATGGGCCATTCCGTGGAGATGCCGCCAAAGGAGCTGGAGCTTCTGTACTTCCTGGCGGCCTCCCCCAACCAGGTATTTACCAGGGAACAGCTTCTGGACCATATCTGGGGCTATGAATACATTGGGGATACCCGCACCGTGGATGTACATATCAAACGTCTGCGGGAAAAGATAAAAGACCACAACAGCTGGGCCATTACCACGGTCTGGGGAATCGGCTATAAATTCGAGGTGAAACGATGACCCGTTCTCTTTATTCCAAATTCATACTGGGATATCTGATTTTCGGTCTTCTGGGTTTTATCGCCATTGCCACATTTTCATCCAAAATGACCCGCGACTATCTGGTTCAGAGTAAGGCGGACGCCCTATATGACGAGGCAAATATCATTGCCTCGTCATGCAGCACCATGTATCAGGGGAAACGCCTGGATTCCGAGGAGGTTTCCACCCAAATACGGGCGCTGTCCCACTACCTAAGGGCAGAGATATGGGTGGTCAACCGCCAGGGCACCGTGGTCATGGACAGTCTGGGCGGTACCCGGGTCCAGTCCAGCATCAGCGACTTTGACCCTGCGTCCATTGGGAACCGGTCCTATACCATAGGGGATTACTACGGGATGTTTAACGGGAATGTACTCAGCGTATCAGCCCCCATTACAGGAAATTACAACACCTACGGCTATGTGCTGATTCACCTTCCTATCAGCGAAATCAACCAGTCCCAGAACGGCATCTTAAGCATACTTTACATCACATCCGCAGTCCTGTTCGGCCTGTCCCTCATTATCCTTCTGGTGTTTACCCAGACCGTGTACCTGCCCCTGCGCAAGATTACAGTGGGCGCCAATGAATATGCGGCCGGAAACCTGGATTACCGGATTGACGTTAAGACCCACGATGAGATGGGCTATCTCTCCGATACCCTGAATTACATGTCCGATGAGCTGAATAAAATGGAGGAATACCAGAAAAATTTCATCGCCAATGTATCCCATGATTTCCGTTCTCCCCTGACTTCCATCAAGGGATATCTGGAAGCCATCCTGGACGGCACCATACCGGCTGATATGTATGAAAAATACCTGTCCAGGGTCATATCCGAGACAGAGCGCCTTCATAAGCTGACAGAAAGCATGCTCACCCTCAACTCCCTGGATGCAAAAGGCTATCTATCCAGGACCAATTTCGACATCAACCGTGTGATAAAGGATACGGCGGCCTCCTTTGAGGGCACCTGCGAGTCAAAGAATGTAAGATTTGAGCTCACCTTCTCAGATGACATCCAGATGGTTTTTGCCGACCTGGGAAAAATACAGCAGGTCATGTACAATCTCATAGACAACGCCATCAAATTCAGCCATCACGATTCCACCATCTACATCCAGGCATCGGGACGGTATGAAAAGATATTTATTTCAGTAAAGGACACGGGAATCGGTATTCCCAAGGACAGCTTAAAGAAAATCTGGGAACGTTTTTATAAGACTGATTTGTCCCGGGGCAAGGATAAAAAAGGCACCGGACTGGGACTGTCCATTGTAAAGGAAATCATACAGGCCCACGGCGAGAACATTGACGTGGTCAGCACGGAAGGCGTGGGAACCGAGTTCATTTTTTCGCTGCCCCGTTCCACCAGTCTTTAAAAAAAATCTGCGTGCCTGGCAATATTTTACAATACAGGAATGCTTCATAATATCGTAAGACATTTGCCAGGAAATTGTGCTATAGTTATAAGTGGAGAGACACATGATTCATTCCAAAATGATTTGAAAAAGAAAGGACAGGCAGACATGATTACATGGAAAAAAGTGGGCACCGCATTGTTAGTTGCTTCCCTTATTTCTTCCGTCCTGGCTCCTGCGGCCATGGCAGCAAGCAAGAAGAAGGTGGGAAAGATTTACCTCACCATTGACTCCGATATACGTACGGGACGGGACGGCGGAGACGTGGAGGTCACTGCTACCGGAGACAATACCAGTCTCTATTATGTGGACTCCTGGGAGGTCACCAATGATGACGGAGACACCTGGAGCAGTTCCAAGCCGCCTCAGGTGGACATTACCCTGGGCGTGGAGGACGAGGAGGAGTATTATTTTACCAATACCTCTGCCAGCAACTTTAAGCTGACCTTAGGTTCCTCCAGCAAATACCGTTTTGATAAGATTAAGTTCGTAAACGCAAAGCGCAGGGACAGCAATGCCACTCTGATACTTACAGTCCAGCTCATATTTGACAAGGATGCTGATACCAGCTCAGCTACTGCCCCATCCAACCTTCAATGGGATTCCGCTCATAATGGAAACGGTTCCTGGAACGATGTTTCAAACGCCAAGTACTATCAGACCCAGCTGATTAAAAACGGGGCTGCCATAGGTGAAATCAAGGATATCTACAATACCTCCTATAATTTCAAGGACCAGATTACGGCACCGGGCACCTATCAGTTTAAGGTCCGCTCCGTCAAGTCCAGCAACAGCGCCAAGAGCAGCTGGAACACATCCGGCTCATGGACCGTAAGCGAGGCAGACATCGCTGCCCTGGGCAACGCTGTCACAGACAATTCCCAGCCTACGGCCGGCTCCTGGCAGAGAGCAGCGGACGGCCAGCGCTGGTGGTACAGCAATGCGGACGGTTCCTACCCCGTATCCAGCTGGCAGCAGATTGACGGCCAGTGGTACTACTTCGACCCAGAGGGGTATATGGTCACAGGATGGATTGAATTAGATGGTAAGCACTATTACCTGGATACCTCCACAGGAGCCATGTATGCCAACACGCGCACACCTGACAACTGCTGGGTGGATGAATCCGGCGTATGGATTCCCGGTATGTAGCTGGCTCACTGGATAGGATAGACTGCTATTTTACAATTAACAGACTGTTGCGTCAGCAGGCAAAAAGATAAAGAGGGAGCAGGCACAGTGCCTGCTCCTTTTTAATGAACATAAACATCCGGCAGTGCATGCACCGGAAGGTATCCTGAACACATCCTACAGCACCAGTCTTGCCGCCCCGTATATGCCCGCGTCATTTCCCAGGGTGGCAAGCCCCAGCTTACCTTTATGTTTGGATATTGGAGTAAAATAGTCATAATGCTTCTGGATGACATCAATCAGGAACTGACCTGCCTTGGACACGCCTCCGCCTATGACAAAAATTTCCGGGTCAACAATCATGACAGCCATGGATAATGCCAGTCCCAGATAGCGTCCCACCACATCCATTACCTCGTTGGCCAGCTCATCTCCTGCCTTGGCTGCATCCAGCACATTCTTTGCCGTGACATTCCCGCCGAATTCCCGCAGAGCAGAGGGCTTATGGCTGGCCTCCATCTTCCTCCTGGCTTCCCTGGCAATGCCGGTGGCTGAACCAATCTGCTCCACACAGCCCACTCCGCCGCAGTTGCAGTGCTCCCACTCCTCATCCCTTACGTGAATGTGGCCAATCTCTCCGCCCAGACCGTGACGGCCGGCAATGATTTTCTCATCAATGATAACGCCGCCGCCCACGCCGGTCCCAAGGGTAATCATAACCAAATCCTTATATCCTTTGCCTCCGCCCTGCCACATCTCTCCCAGTGCAGCAACGTTGGCGTCATTTCCGCTCTTTACAGTAACTCCGTCCAGCAGGCTGCTGAGTTCCTCCTGGGGATTCATCTGGCGCCATCCCAGATTCACGCATACCTCCACGAATCCATCCGGCAGAACCGGCCCGGGCACTCCCAGCCCGATTCCGGCCAAATCCGTCTTAAGGCTCAGACCCTTTTCCTCCATCTTTGCCCGGATGGACTGTGCCACATCAGGAAGGATATACCTTCCGCCTTCCTCCTTACGGGTCTTTACTTCCCACTTGTCCAAAAGTTCTCCTGTGGTCTCAAAAAGACCGATTTTTACCGAAGTTCCTCCTACATCTACTCCGATACATTTCATCCCCATGGTATATACTTCCTTTCCGCTTTTATTCCTGCATCACTGCAGCTTAATTTCCGTCATCTTCTGCGGTCCCATGACCAGAAGGGTTCCCGGGAACCTTCCTGCGGATACCTTGCTGACGGTAAAGTCGAATGTTCCGTTGTATTTCTCCGTACCTGTCATATTGTAGACCTTGCAGGAACTGTCATTATACAAAAGAACCAAATCACCGTCAATATCAAATCCAGTGTACTGATAGTTAAAGGACTTTTCAAATATCTGGTTTCCCTCTTTATCGTAAAGCTTCAGCCTGTAAGGGTCGCCGCCTTCCACGTTATCCGTGACAAGGCCGACCTTGTCCTGAGTATAACTGATGCTGCGGATATTCTCCTCCACGGGAATCTGGCTCACCAGCTCCGGAGATGTCTCCACCCTGGTGGAAAAGAACTGGATTCCCTTATCCGTAAATATAACGGAATGACTTTCATCCAGAAACCTTACCCTTCCCGCCATGGCGTCCCCCAGGTCCTTTGGGAAAAATATGCCGACCACACGGTTGGGGTCATTCTTGCCCAGGCCGAAATTATAAAATACCACCTTGCACTTTATCATACCCTGGTCCAGATACATATAGGATGTGATAAGCTGTGTCCCGTTAGGCGACAGGCTTAAGTCCACCGGATACCCGTCGCCGGACAGAAGCGACTTGACCATGATGTCCAGGGAGGTTCCGTCCCTTTTATATAGATAGATATAGCTTGCCTTTGAATCCTCCTGAAGGGCAGCCACCACGCCCTTGGCGGACACCGTGACCCTCAATACGGGCAGCAGTGTGGTGGCCTGTCCCTGGGTCCCGCTTTTATCGCATATGTAGATGCTGTTGCCCTGCTGGTCTCCGATTGCCACAAAGTCACCGTTAACCGATACAACAGGGGACTTCATCTCATAGCTCTGCATCCATACCACCTTGCCCTGGGCATCCACATAGGTTGCCCCGTCCTTGGTGTACTTAAGGACTCCGTCCCCGAAATCCCTGTACCCGCAGAAGCTTCCCTCACCCTGGGCTGCTGCTTCCTGGGCTTCAGCCACCAGGTCCCGTTCCCAGACCGTCTGGTAGTCCGTAAAGGTGTGGTAACGGTCATACCGGAACAGCACCAGGGCTGCTATGGCTGCCAGGGTAATGAACACAGCCAGGATAATCAGGCGCTTCCTGACCACGCGCCGGTGCGCCTTATGGACAATTTCCCGGCTGTCCTCCTCGTCCTGGAAGGGACTGCCGGAAGGCACAATCTGGCGTTTCAGCTGCTTTTTTTTATTTTCACGGCTCATTGAACTGGTACTGCCCATCCTGCGTTCTCCCAAATTTCGTCTTTTGCGTATATGCAATAGTATACAACAATTTTGGATAAAACGCATTATCTTTTTCCGCCAGAAGTTTCCAGGCATGTGCTTACGGAACCAGAAGCTTCTGACCTGCAAATATATTATTTTCATCTGCCAGGGAGTTGACCCGGCAGATTTCATCTATATGCTGCAGGTTATGATACAGTTTAAAACAGATTCCATACAATGTCTCACCGTCCGCCACAGTATAGACCTTATAGCTGGCCGCGGACACGGTCTGGTCCTCACCGTCCCCTCTTCCTCCTGTCGGCGGAAGCGTGGACTCATCAGCCGGAGCCTTTGTCTCCGCTGCTGCCTGGCTCTGGCCGGATTCAGTCTGACCAGTGCCCTTTGAATCTGATTCAGGCTGGAATCCATCCTGGCCGGATGCCTGTCCGCTGCCCTGGCCTGCGCCGCCCGCCTGGCCGCTTCCCTGGCCCGCTCCGCCCGCCTGGCTGCTTCCCTGGCCCGTGCCGGCCGTCTGGCTGCTTCCCTGGCCCGCTCCGCCCGTCTGGCTGTTATTTTCATAGCCCGCCGGACTGCCCTGTGTCGGGGCCAGTGTCTCCGGAGTCACTTTGGCAGGCATCTCATTCCCGTTTTCCGGTGACGGGGCCGTGGTGGGATATACCTTTCCCGACGCCTCCTCTATCACATAATCAGGCTCGTCCGCAGCGGACCAGCCCTTTCCGGAGGGATTCTCGGCTCCGCCCTTTCCCGCAAAGGCCATCAGGCCGTCCTTTATGTTGCCTTCCGGCACCACGGACGCAATGACGCTTTCCATCTGGTGCATTTTCTGGTAGTTGTTGAACATGGCCACGCCGCCTGCCAGTACAGTGACCGCCAGTACGCTGCACAGGCCTGACAGCACTCCCACCGTACTCCGGTGGCGCCCTGCCTCCACTCTGCGCTCGTCCATTTTCTGCTTAAAGTTCTGGATGACCTTATCATCCACCCCTGTCTCAGCCCTTGGCACATCCTTGCGCAGTATCATGTAATCCTGCATCATCTGGTTGCGCTCGTAATATATGCTGTATCCTCTCAGCTTATAAAATCCGTCAGAGGATGTTATGTAAACAGCTTCTTCACCTTCCAGCCCGCAGTTCAGATACATAAGCTGGTTCTTTCCCGTAAAATACTGGCTGTGCTGTTTCCAGTAGGTCAGGGGACTTAAGGTACAGCCGGGCCCTGCGCATAGGAACCATCCCTGGACCGTGCGCTTGGGAAACATCTGCTCCACATCCTGGTAAGCCTTTTTCCAGGCGTCCTCGGAGAATACCACCTTACCGCCTTCCTCGGTGACTGAATCCATCTCCAGGGCTCCGTCCACAAAAACAAAAGGTATGTCTTCATGGGTCTCCCTGCTTCCCAAAAGCAGCCCCACACGCAAATCAGCCCCCTTGGCCGGCTGGAGGCGTTTTAAATAAGTATTTACATAATCTTCCAGATACAATTTTAAAACCTGGTCCCTCTCACCTATCTGCCGGAAGTTCTTCGGCAGCTTAGGGAAGGGTTCATATAATTCTCCCATAGAATCACCCCGCTGTTTTTAATCCAAACAAGCATAGCAGATTCCCGGCGCAGAATTTGTCATATTATGGCGGCATTTTCCCATAATCGTTCGACAAGAAAAATGCTTTCGCAAATGCAGTCCGCCATCTTCATCACCATGGACAGGCGCACGCTCTGGAGCATAACCGGGTCCCGGCTCCCCACCCCGCCCACGATTCCTGTTATGGCTATGTCGCCTACGGCCTCCAGTTCCTTGGACACGCCCAATCCGGGCTGAAGGGCTCCCCGTCCCAGGGTAGCATATCCCACATGGTCCAGACTGCCCACAGAAGCATCAATGGCCACCACCACATAGTCGGGATAATGAAGCCGTATATATCTGGCATACAGGTCCAGGTTCATGGCATGGACCGGCTTATCAAGGGTTCCGATGACCGCTGCGCCCTTAAGCCTCCGGCTGCGCAGCATATGTCCCACCAGAGGGCCCAGGCTGTCCCCGGTGGACCGGTCTGTGCCGATACAAAGGAACATGATTCCATCCTTTCCCTTGGCCGCCATCTCCTCCCTTATAAGCCGGTCCAGATGCATGGCAAAACCCTCTGTCTCAAAACCTTCTGATGTATTATAATAAGATATGTCTTCCCGTCTCTGTACGTTAAATGTTTTCCATAATTTCATAGCTAAGTTGTCCACCCAAACATGTTATAATCATCGCCCGGCTTAAGTGGGCTGTTTTTATAGTATAGGCTTGGGTATTTGAAATTATGCATGAAAAAAGGACACACGGATTGACAGTATCCGCATGTCCCTGCCAGCCTGGCCGCCATATTATAGCCAAACCAGGGCCTTCCCGGTATGTTCCGGTAGGGCTGTATTTACTTTTGTATTATTTATATCTTCAGATTATAAATCTCCTTATTCAAACAGCTTTTCCTTATAAACCCCTGCTTCTATCAAACCTCTGATGGCATCCGTCACGGCCTGCTTATCTTCCTTATAGGTAACCCCAAACCATTTATCCGGTGTGTCAAGGACGGTCACTCTCGCCCTCTTATTCTGCACCAGGTTGTCTATGATTTTAGGCAGAAGGTATTCTGACTTGATATCCCCTTCTTTCAGACTGTCTAAAAATGCAGGAAATCCATTCTCCAGCTCCTGGACAAAGCCGGCAGGAAGCCCCCACATGTTCATGGAAACCGGCTGGGACGGGCTGATTGACACAGGCGCGCCGCTCTCGTCCGTGGCATGCAGTCCGTCTTCCTTCATCTGGATGTTATAGGTCTCCGTCACATTGGTCAGGATACCCTGTTCGTCCACCTGGCACACGCCTCTGGTAACCGTGCCGTTATCGCTCAGTGTGTTGGAAAGCACAAAACCGCCCATGCAGATATCATAGACATCGGACTGTGATTCCATACGCTCTGCCATGTAATCATGAATCTTGCGGAATCCTTCCCTCCCATAGTAATCATCTGCATTAATCACAAGGAAGGGGCCGTCCACCATCCCTTTTACCGACAGGACTGCCTGGCCTGTGCCCCATGGCTTGGTCCTCCCGGGTGTCACCTCATATCCGGCCGGAAGGTCCTCCAGTTCCTGGTATGCATACTCCACAGGAATCAGCTTCTCTATCCTGTTTCCTATGATTTCCTTAAAATCCTTTTCCAGGTCTTTCCTGATAATGAATATGACCTTATTAAATCCCGCTTCCATGGCATCGTGGATTGAATAATCCATAATAATCTCACCGCCCGGGCCCACCGGCTCCAGCTGCTTGATTCCGCCGCCAAAACGGCTTCCGATACCGGCTGCCATGATTACCAATGCAGTATCTTTCATCCTCAATTTCTCCTTTGATTTAAACTGGTTACACTATAGCACATTTGACATTAAAAGGCAAAGGGAAAGAATGCCTCCTGCCGTGCCAGTTCGGTAAGCACACGCCTGCACCGGCATACATCCTCATACGGCACATACTCATTGGGCTTATGGGCCAGCTCCAGGCTGCCGGGTCCATAGGACATGCAGTTATGGCTGCCCAGGGTTCCGGCTATGACCGCTGTATCCGTATAGCCGTTAAAGGACCCCACATGTGTGTCCGCCCCTGTCACGCGGTCGCAGACAGACTTAAGGCTGGCCAGAAGCGGGGAGCTGCTGTCCTTTTCCACATAGGGACGGTCCCCCGTGATGCGGTAGCTGCCCCTGACTCCCGCAATCTCAGCTTCTGCCGCCTTCACAGCCTCCTCCACTATATTCCTCGCTGCCGCGGTATCTGTGGGCGGAACCAGACGCATGTCAATCCATACCTTGCAGGAATCCGGCACCACATAGGGTCGGTATCCCCCTGTTATCTGTCCAAAGGTCACAGTGGATATGCCCAAATCCTCATGGACCGGACAGTTTCCAATGGCCTTCCTGATATAGCTGACCGCCTCAGCCATGGCCGCAATGGCGTCAGCTCCCTTCCACGGATTGCTGGCATGGGCTGTGATTCCTTCCATGGTCAGCTCAAACCATGTCCGGCCCTTGTGGGCCACCTGTATCTGGCCGTCCGTGGGCTCCGTATCCAGAATCCAATCCTCCCGGCCCACCCAGCCGTCCCGGACAGCGCACTCCACGCCCCGCATAAAATCCTCCTCATCCACGGTTCCAATGAATACAAAGGGCCTCACAGGAAGCTGCCCCGTACTTCCAGCCAGCTCAGCCATGGCCGAAAACGCAGACAGGGCGCAGGCCAGGCCCGACTTCATGTCGCAGGCCCCTCTTCCGTACATACGGCCGTCCTTTACCACTGCTCCCAGGGCAGGCGTCTCTTCCTCCCATCCTTCTCCCAGCATCACCGTATCCATATGGCATATGTACACAAGGGCAGAGTCCCCGGCTGTTTCTCCGGCTGCTCCTCCCGCTGTACCCTTCCTTCCCGGTATGCGGGCCATAAGGTTAAAGCGGCCCGGAAGCACTTCCCTTTGAACCAGTTCAATCTGATTCTTAAGCCCTCCGGCCTTTTCCTCTATCTCATTTGCAAGCCACTTATATATCCACTGTTCAATTTGGCCCTCATAGGCTCCCGGGTCAGAGCTGTCAATCTGTACCAGCTGTCTTGCCAGCTCCCAGGTCCTGCGGTCCCCCTCTTCTCCTGTCACGTTTTCGCTCCTCCTGTTACTCATATAATTGGACACCGGGCATCCGGTGCTGCGGTTCACGCCCGCATCCCTGCCCCATTATACCCCCATATCTATAAATCATCAATAATGGCAGCACTTTTTGCGTAAGCCGTGCTCTTTGCCTCGAAAAAGTCTGTTTTCACCATATTTGCATTGGAATACTGGTTCACCCATCTCATGGATTCCGGCTCCTGGCCATATCCCTCGTACAATGTGCCAAAGCCCAGTCCGCTCCAGCGCTGGTTTCCCAGATACCGTATGTAGTCCGTAACCATTTCACTGGTCAGGCCCGGGACATCGTCGCCAATCACATAGCATCCCCACCGGATTTCCTGGTCCACCCCCTCCTCCAGCATGGACTTAAGCATATCCACCATCTCCGGCGTAAATAACCGGGGCTCCTCTTTCTTAAGTTCCCCAATCATATTGCGGAACAGCCACAGGTGGGTGTTCTCATCCCGGTTGATGTAGCGGATTTCCTGGACGCTGCCGGGCATCTTGCCTCCCCTTCCCAGGTTATAAAAGAACATGAAGCCGCTGTAGAAATAAATTCCCTCCAGAATATAATTGGCCATGATGACCCTGAGAAGAGTCACATCGTCTTTCTTCTCCTGGAATTCATTATACAGATTTCCAATAAAGGTATTGCGGCGCAGAAGGTGTTCATCCTCCTTCCACTGGTACAATATCCGGTCCCGCTCCACCGGGCTGCAGATGGAATCCAGCATATAGCTGTAGCTCTGGCTGTGCACCGCCTCCTGGAATCCCTGTATGGTGAGGCACAGATTCACCTCATTGGCAGTGATATACTGGGCAATACATGGCAGGTTGGCTGTCTGGATGGAATCCAGAAACACCAGAAAACTCAGAATCTTGTCATAGGCAGTGCGCTCCGGGGCAGTCAGGTTCTTATAATCCTTTACATCCGCGCTGAGGTTGATTTCCTCCGGAATCCAGAAATTGTTCATGGCCTGGCGGTACCAGCTGCTGGCCCAGGTATATTTCATATTATTAAAGTCATTGAGGTTGGTAGTGTTTCCGCCAATCATCCTCCGGCTGTTCATATCCGTATCACCCTGAGGGTTAAACAGGGGTTTTGCTGTCAGTATGCTCATAAAGAAAATCCTTTCTAAATCCTGAATACCATGGTCATGGGCCCTGTCTTAACGCGCTGCATAAGCTGTCAGCTGGAGCAGCTTTCGCATTCCTCCACCTCCAGGGACTTGCTGCGCACATAGTAGAGCGTCTTGACCCCGCTCTCCCAGGCCAGTACATAGAGGTTCAGCAGCTGCCGCATGGTATAATTGTTGGTAATGTACAGATTCACGCTCTGGGCCTGGTCAATATGCCTCTGGCGCACGCCTGCCGCCCGTACCGTCCAGGTCTGGTCCATGGTATATCCGCTTTTATACAGCCAGAAGGTCCGCGGTGTCAAATCCGGGGCAACCCTGGGCAGAATCGCGTTCTTTTTCTCTTCCAGATAAAACCGTTTCATCACAGGGTCCAGGCCGGCTGTTGTGCCGGAGAGTATGCTGGTGCTGCTGGTAGGCGCCACAGCCAGAAGATAGGCGTTGCGCATTCCATGCTCTGCCACCCTTCCTGCCAGCTCCCTCCACTCCCTGCTCACAAGGTCCCTCTTTTCAAAGTATGCCCCGGTCTGCCATTCACTTCCCTCAAAATACCGGTAACATCCCTTTTCCTCTGCCAAATCCGCGCTGGCCCTGACAGCCGCGTAATGAATCCGCTCAAATACCTGATTGGCAAATGCCAGGTGTTCTTCACTTTCCCACCGGATTCCGTGTTTTGCCAGCATATGGTGATAACCGCTGACTCCCAGACCGATTCCCCTGTAATTGCGGTTGGTGATTCCGGCGTAGGCCAGGGGATAAAAATTCAGGTCAATCACATTATCCAGGGCTCTCACGGCGCTTGCCACAATCTCCTCCACTTCACCTGCATCCTCCACATGAATGGACCCCAGACATAGGCTGGCCAGATTACAAACCACAAAATCCCCTGGCCGGGTGGTCTGGACCACCGCAGTCTCCCCGTCCACATCCAGCACACGGGTGGATATACGTTCAATGGGCGACATGTTCTGGGCAATCTCCGTGCACAGGTTGGAACAGTATATGATGCCCCGGTGACTGTTGGGATTGGCCCTGTTCACGGTATCCCGGTTAAAGATAAAGGGCGTGCCTGTTTCCACCGCCGACTTGATAATCAGGCGCACCACATCCTTTAACAATACCCTGCGTTTGGATATCCTGTCATCCTTCACACAGTCCAGATACCGTTCTTCCCACTGCTCCCCATAACAGTCCTCCAGGCAGTATCCCTTCACGGTCTGAATCTCATGGGGGCACATCAGGTACCAGTCCTGGTCCAGGTTCTCCTTGGCCATCCTCCAGAACAAATCCGGGAAACAGACTGCCGGGAAAATATCATGTGCCTTCATACGGTCGTCCCCGTTATTGGTCCGAAGCTGAAGAAACTCCGGCAAATCCTTGTGCCAGGCATCCAGATATACCGCAGCAGCGCCCTGGCGCATTCCCAGCTGGTCCACTGCCACAGCCGTATCGTTCACCAGCTTAATCCAGCGGATTACGCCGCCTGCAGCCCCCTCGAAGCCCCGAATCCTGCTTCCCGTTGCCCTGACCTTTCCGAAATACAGGCCCATGCCCCCGCCGAATTTGCTGACCTGGGCAAAATTATCCACGCTTCTGTATATTCCTTCCAGGCTGTCCGGCACCGTGTCAATAAAACAGCTGGATAGCTGGTGATATGGTTTCCTGGCATTGGACAAGGTGGGGGTGGCCATGGTTACCTGCATCCGGCTGAGCATATCATAAAACCGGCGGACCCACTCCATCCTGCACTCCTTTCCTTCTTCCATGGCCAGGTGCAGGGCGATGCCCAGGTACATTTCCTGCGGTGTTTCCAGCGGACGGTGGCTGTGGTCCTGGATAACATAACGCTTAAGGAGCAAATCCAGTCCCGCATAGGTAAAGAGCTTATTTCTTCCGTCATCCAAAAATCCTTCCGCCTGTTCTATTTCCTCCCGGCTGTAGTGCTTAAGGATATAATCACCATACAGCCCCTGGTCTGTCAGATATGAAATCTTTTCATAGAGTCCGCTGATTCCCAGACCCTTAAGCTGTTCCTCCATCTCGCAGGCAAAACGGCAGTACCGCAGCCTGGCCGCCGCAAATTCCCACCGGGGCGCTTCCTTGGAAGTCAGTTCCGCCGCGGAGCGAATCAGCGCTTCCATGGCCTCTGCGGGCTTCATCCCCGGCTTGCGGAAGGAACGGTACCTGTCAAGCAGGCGCTCCAGCCCATATCCCTCCCCCTGGAAATCCGCTCCGATACCTTCCAGGCATGATTCCAGACCTTTATATTCCAAATCTATCTCTATTTTCCTATCCGCCATGATGTCCCTGCACTCTCCTCTGTTCTCATCTGTTTCCTGACATCCGTTTATTCCTTTTCCGGATGCCACGCACACCATTATAAACCATATATATAGTGGTTACAAGCTGTTTTTATGCCGTCAGCACCCCAAATACAGTATTCTCCCTTATTCACAAGGCTTTCCCGGCTACAGTTATATACTTGTGGCTGTTTCAACAAAAAATGTGATTGCACTTGTAGTGGTTTCAGCCTATTATATGGATGGAACAACAATGATTAAGTGACAGTCAGGTCACAAAGGGGGTAAACTTCCCGCATATCCGGCACACGGAGCAGGTAAGGGAAGCATGGATTATGAACGAGATAAAAAGTCCATTTTGGCGCGCAGCAGCCGAATATGGCATCATTACAGTAAGCATCTGGATTATGGTGGTTGGAATCTACTTTTTCAAATTCCCCAATCACTTTGCATTCGGAGGCGTCACAGGCTTTTCCACTGTGGTAAGTGAAATCAGCCGGTGGTCTGCCAGTGATTTCACATTTATTGTGAACACCTCCCTGCTGGTATTAGGGTTCATTTTCCTGGGAAAGGGTTTTGGGATAAAGACGGTTTACGCCAGTATGGTCATGTCCATCAGCCTGTCCCTGCTGGAACGGGTCTGTCCTTTAAGCAGGCCCCTGACAACAGAGCCCTTGCTGGAACTGCTGTTCGCCATCTTCCTGCCTGCAGTGGGCACAGCCATCCTCTTTCATCTGGGAGCTTCCAGCGGCGGTACAGATATCATCGCCATGATACTTAAGAAATATACCAGCCTTAATATAGGAACAGTCCTTATGCTGGTGGATGTGGCTGCAGCGGCATCCTCCTTCTTCATCTTCGGACCTGAGACAGGGCTGTTCTCCACCATTGGTCTGGCAGCCAAATCCCTGGTTATCGATGATGTGATTGAGAACCTTAACCTGTGCAAATGCTTTAACATCATATGCGATGATCCGGAGCCGATTTGCGACTATATCATCAACACCCTGCACCGCAGCGCCACGGTATACCATGCACAGGGGGCATTTACCCATCATGAGAAAACGGTAATTATGACCACCATGAAACGCAGCCAGGCATTAAAGCTGCGCAACTATATCCGCACCATTGAACCCACGGCCTTCATGCTGATATCCAATTCCAGTGAAATCATCGGAAAGGGGTTCCTGACCGGCTAAATCCCGGCATTTCCCTCATCCAAAATGGTATCCTCTTTAGGCATCCCTTCCCCGCCCCCAACGGTTCCCAGGCGTTCCAGCAGACCGAACATATAGTCCGTATACCGTTCCGCCGCCTCAATCACCACTGCGTCCGGCTGAATCTCCAGGGCGGCTGCCCCGCAGTCCTCTGTCCGGTAATCCATCAGAGTTACATCCGGGTAATTCCTGGCAAAGTACTCAGCCATGTGCACTCCAAAAGAATCCCTGCAAATAAGGACTTTCCCCGCCTTTCCCGCTGCATCCGAGGAATAGTGGGTGACAGTCTCATGCTCGTTCTGGTAATCCATTTCAAAGGACACATCCTCCCTGTAGCCTGATACCTTAAGGAATGGGTCGTCGTCATAATACTTCTGGAGATTCAGCATGGTTGCCAGGTCCCCGCTGAAGGTTCCCCTTTGGTCAATGTCATAGGCGCGGTATGACTCCGGCGTGAATGCCTCCCCGTCTATATCCTGTATCAGCATCTGGGCCGCCATGAATGCCCCCATATCATTCCAGTGGGTATCATACTTCCGGTATATCTGGCACCAGTCATCCTTGGCCTTTCGGAACTCATCCAGGGGATAATACACATCGCAGTCCGTGTTCTCTCTCAGATATGCGTACAGCAAATCCGCCTTGGATTGTTCATGAACCACCTTCACGGACCATGGCATGTACTCGCTGTACACCTGTTCCTTATTGGGAACCATGTAAAAAATCAACCTCATCCCTTTGGAGGCCAGGTTTGAATCCGCCTGTTTAAGCAGTGTAGCGAACCGTTCCAGCTCCTCTTCACTGTAGTGATTCGTACCCTGGTAGTCTGCAATGCTGTCCTCCATTTCCCCTTTCAGCTTATAGAACATCCATCCGTCCCTTCCCATAAGCACGGCATCGGATGTAACCTCCCCGAACACGTGGATATCTGTTAGCTTTCCAAAAGCCACAATGGGGTTCTTAAAGGCCAGATGGTCATTAAAGTAGGCGTCATACCAGCCCGGGTAGGCTTTAAGGTCCCCGGGATTTCTGAAATCCAGCACCGGCTTTTCCTGGTAAACCCGGTTTTCGTAATTCTCCGTATCCACATAATCCTTAAGAGGTATAAACAGGAGTCTTGGCAGTATCATCATTCCCAGGAACATGCCTGCAAATATATATGCTTTTGTGCGTTGTCTCACCTGCATCCTCCTCTCTAAAACCGGAAATAAATAAATGGATTATAGGTGCTGCCCACAGCCATCACAATGGAGTAGGCAAACAGCAGTATAAGTCCCAGGCATTCGGACAGGTAAATATTCCTGCCGTCCTGCATATGTTTCCTGAAACAGGGAACCAGGGCCTGCAGCGGGCCGCACAGTATGATTCCTATTATCATATACACCGTGGTTTTATGGTTCATATACATGGCTGTATCATAAATACCCGGGCGCAGAAGAAACATCTGCCTGAGCAGGATAATGCCCCTGGTCAGTGAATCCGCCCGGAACATGGTCCAGCCCGCCACAGTGACCAGGAACATATAAACATAGCTGACGGCGGCAGGCAGCCTCTCCAGCCGCCGTTTTAAAAACAGCCGCTCAGCCACCTGCAGACATCCGTAATACAGCCCCCACGCAATGAAGGACAGGCCCGCGCCATGCCAGAATCCGGTGCACAAAAACACAATCATCAGATTGCGGCAGGTTACCAGTGTCCCCTTTCTGCTTCCTCCAAGGGGGATATAGAGGTAGTCCTTAAACCAGCCCGAGAGGGATATATGCCACCTGCGCCAGAATTCTCCCACTGTCTTAGCCAGATACGGATAATTAAAATTCTCAGTCAGTTCAAAGCCCAGCATCTTTCCAAGGCCCACCGCCATATCCGAATAACCGGAAAAATCAAAATAAATCTGCAGTGTATACAGGATTCCCACATACCAGCCCAAGCCTCCGCTGATTTGGTCCATGGGATTGGCAAGCACCTTGTCCACCACGCCGCCGAACTGGTTGGCAAGTATCAGCTTCTTGCTCAGCCCGTAGATAAACCGTCTGGCTCCGCAGGCAAACAGCTCCGGCGTCACATGGCGGTCCCTGATGCATGCCCCCATCCCCTGATAGCGCTCAATGGGACCCTGTATCATCTTGGGAAAAAAGGATATATAGAGCCCCAGGTTCAGCGGATTTGGCTCAGCCGCAATGGTTCCCCGGTACACATCCGCCACATAGGATATCATCTGAAACGTGTAAAAGGATATACCCACCGGCAAAAGCAGATTCCTTGGCTCCGCCACAGTCCCTCCTGCCAGCTTATTGGCGAGTCCTGCCAGGAAATCAAAGTACTTAAAATATCCCAGAAATACCAGATTCACCGCCACCAGCAGGACAAGGAGCAGCCTGTTCGGAGTAACGGCAGCCTCTTTGCCTCTGCCCCGCATGGCCTCCATCCCCATGGCTCCTGCGTAGTTCACCGTCAGAGACAAAAGGAGAAGCCATATATATTCCTGCTCGCCCCATGCATAAAAAATAAAGCTCATGGCCAGCAGAAACAGGTTGCTTAACCTGATTGGCAGCATCAGATTGATGACCAGCACAAAGGGGAGAAACAGCCATAAAAATATCATGGAACTAAATAGCATGAAATGGTTTCCTTCCTGAATTCATTTTTCCGGCCAGCCCCTGCGGTCCGGACCATGGCGATATTATAACATGCCTTTGGGGGATTTTAAAGGATGACTTACTCCGGTTCTTTTCACCGCTCTAAATGCCCAAGTGCATCATTGTACCAAAAGGCCATCTGTGTTATAATTATCTCAATTGAAATTTTTTCCCACTCATGCATTAAAAGCTATATGAGATATCACGAAAGAAGGAAGTGTTATGGATTTAAAATTACAGGTAAAGCAAACCCAGACTTTATCACAGCGGATGATTCAGTCAGCTGAGATTCTTCAGATGACATCTCAGGAACTGAATACCTATATCAATGAACTGGCATTGGAAAACCCGGTAATCGACATCGTAGAACCTCCCACGGCGGAGGAACAGCGCGAGTCCATTGAACAGCAGGAATGGCTCAATTCCTTTAATGAAGAGAATTACTATCTGTACCAGCGCCAGAATAATGACGATGACTACGACTTTAAGTCCAGCTGGAATATCAATACGGACGACGGCGAGACCCTTCAGGACTATCTGTGGTCCCAGCTCATCACGGAAAACTTCACGGACCAGGAAACGGAAATCATTAAGTTCATGCTGGAATGTCTTGACAACAAGGGCTATCTGGAGGAGAGTATCGAGACCATTGCCTCCTATTTTGGAACCAATGCAGAGATTGTGGAAGACCTCCTGTCCGGCCTCCAGGCCCTGGACCCGGCCGGAGTCTGCGCCCGCACTCTGGAGGAATGCCTTAAGCTGCAGCTGGAACGCAGGGATATGCTGACCCCAGTACTGGAATCCATCATTGACAGCTGCCTTGAAATGGTTGCCAAGAACCAGATTCCGGCCATTGCCAGGAAACTGCGCCTTTCCCCCACTGAAACCGCCGGTTACTGCCAGATAATCAAATCCCTGAATCCAAAGCCCGGCGTATCCTTCAGCAGCAGGGACCAGCTGCGCTACATCATACCGGATGTGACCATTGTAAAATTCAAGGACCATTTTGACATTCTGTTAAATGAATCCATGTATCCTACCATTGAGCTTAACAGCTATTACCGCCAGATGAACCAGAATCCGGAATCCTCCGAATTAAAAGAATACCTGGGCAATAAAATCCGTCAGGCCGAGTGGGTGAAGCAGTGTGTAACCCAGCGCGGCAAGACGCTGATGCAGGTATCCAGGGCCATCCTTGAGCACCAGGAGGAATTCTTCACCTTCGGTCCTGCCCATCTGAATCCCTTAAAGCTGGCGGATATTGCCCAGGAACTGGACATTCACGAATCCACTGTCAGCAGGGCTGTCAGCAAGAAATACCTTCAGTGCTCCTGGGGGGTATACCCCATGAACTTCTTCTTCTCCCGCAGCGTTGCTGTCCAGGAAAGCAGAAGCAATGAAAGCGGCGCCCAGTCCGTGACTGCCGCGGATATCAAGCGGGTGCTTCGTGAAATCATAGAGGAAGAGAACAAAAAGAAGCCTTACAGCGACCGCCTTCTGGGAGAAAAGCTGGCGGAACGCGGCATATCCATTTCCCGCCGGACCGTTGCCAAATACAGGGAAGAGGAAGGAATTGCGGATGCCAGCGGGCGTAAGGAGTATGTATAAATAATCTCATGGCCACATACCTGAAAAGGTGCTGCAGAATACCATAAAATTCTGCAACACCTTTTATACTCAGATATAGGCCTGTCACTCCCTCACTTCAAATATCTCATCCAGAAGCGAACCGTCCCGGTTCAGTACCTGTGCGACTACCCTGCCCTTATTTCGTTCAGACAGGCTGGGAATTCCATTAATCTTATATGCCAGCTCCACCAACTCTTCCATGGTCTTTAGGGGCAGCCCGGCATCTTCCATCTTCTCAGCCAGCCCTTTATGAACCGGATTCACTGTAATTCCATATTGTGTTACCAGCATATCGACGGAGCTGCCGGGCGTTGATACACACACTACCTTATCTACAACAACAGGCATTCTCGCCCTGCTTAAAGGCGCAACTATAATGGTTAGCTTGGCACATTCCGCCACATCCGTATGCCCTCCGGAGCCGCCGATAATATATCCCTGCGAATCCGTATGTACATTTACATTAAACCCTTTGTCTATCTGCGTCGCCCCCAATACTACCACATCCAGGGAGGATGCCGCTGAGCTTTTAGCTGTAGGACTGGCATAATGGCTGGCTGTGATTTCACGGTGTCTTGGATTCATACGAATGGATTCAACTGCTTTTAAATCGAAGCACTGCACATCCTGAATTGCATGAAAGCATCCTGCTTCCAGCATATCTACCATATATCCTGTGATGCCGCCCAATGCATAGCTCCCCTTAATATTTCTTTCCAGCATGATATCTTTGAGAAAACCAGCAACTGCCAATGAGGCGCCTCCTGCTCCTGTCTGAAATGAAACCCCATCTTTCAGAAGCCCTGAGGCTGCAATTGCGTTTGCTGCATACTCGGCAATCCTTAATGCAATGGGGTCTTTTGGCATCTTTGTGGTTCCGGATACAATTCCGGCCGGATTACCGATTTGTTCCACACATACAACATAATCCACATAATCCTCTGATATGGAAAAATCCCATAACGGATACTCTTCCAGATTGTCTGTTATCACCACTACCTTGTCAGCACACATTGCATCTGCAAAGGCATATCCCAGTGAACCGCATGCAGACTTTCCATACTTCCCTGAACAGTTCCCCATGGAGTCCGAGGAAGGAGCAGCAATAAACGCGACATCAATTTTAGACTCTCCCTGCTCTATGGCGCTGGGCCTTCCGCCATGTGTACGGAATGTAACAGGTTTCTCCAATATCCCCTCTGATATGGCCCGTCCCACAACAGGTCCGATATAGTTCGTCTCCAGACCCGTTACCACACCGCTGCGGATATGTCCAATCAAAGGCTCATGTCCGTCATGAATGGAACTTGCATTGATTTTAATATCCCGGATTCCCATGGCGGCAATCTCTTCCATCACCATGTTCAGCACATAATCGCCGCTCCTCAGATGATGATGGAAGGATATACACATTCCATCCTTTAAACCGCACCTGCGGATTGCTTCCCGAATTGTCCCTGCAAGTTTGCTCATCGATAATCCACCCCCTCTATTTCAGAAGCTGCCTCCAATACCAGCCGCGCTCTCTGCACAATGGGAGCGTCTATCATTTTACCTCTTAAAGAAATAGCCCCTTTCCCTTGCTCCCTGGCCTGCCTGATTGCCTCAAAAACATCCTTTGCATATGCAATCTCCTTAGGACTTGGGCTGAATATTCTGTTTACGCATGCAATATGCCGCGGTGAAATGACTGCTTTTCCGGTATATCCCATCCCCTTTGCAAGACGGGCGTCCCTTTCCAATCCTTCCAAATCCTCCACATCTGTAAATGGTGTATCATATGCTTCAATCCCTGCCGCCCTGGCAGCACATACCATTCTGCCCCTGGCATATGCAATCTCATCCCCCTCTTTTGTCCTGGGGCATCTGAGGTCCGCTGTCAAATCCTCTGCCCCCAGATATAATGCCTCCATTCTTCTGCTTGCCGCTGCAATCTCATATGCATTCTCAATGCCTAATGTTGTTTCTAACAGCGGGATTAGCTTTATGGACCCTGACTGGAGTCCGTTTTTCTCCTCTATGACGCTCATTCGGTCTGACAGTGTTTTAATGTATGATGCATCGCTGACCTTTGTGGGCATTATCACATCCGGCTTCAAAGGTATCATGTCCTCTAAATCCTCTTCCCAGAAAGGAGTGCCTAATGCATTAATACGTATAATGATTTCACATTTACCGAAGTCCAGATGCCTTAACGCATGGCTCACCAGCTCCCTGGCGGCATCCTTCTGGTCCGGGGCGACCGCATCCTCCAAATCAAAGATAATACTGTCCGCTCCAAGGAGTCCGCCGTTCATAATCATGTTAGGACTGTTGCCTGGCAAAAACAACATTGTACGCCTCATGCTATTCCCCCCTCATTTGCAGATACGGACGCCCTCTTGACCGCGGTAATAAGCCTGGCGCGGATTGTACAGTCAAGAGCGCCATGGTCAACTGCCTCAACCACCGCCCCCCGAACCCCTAACCGCTCAAGTTCTTCCTGAATGGAAGAGATAATACTATTTCCATAATACTTTTCAACCGTTGAATTTAGTCTTATATTGATTCCTTCCTCTTTTGGCGCAACGGTAATCATAATATCGCTTGATTCTAATGTACCGGCAACCGCCGTTTTTTCTATAACCATTCCAGACCGCCTTCCATTTATTGCGTAATGTATTAATGTTGTAATGTATCCATTTGACATTTATATGATAACTCATATTTTTAATCAATACAAGTGCTGCCAATTGCTTTTTTTAAAATTGTGTTTATTCATAAAAAAAGACATATATTTTTGTGCAAATATATCCATTTGCATTTTATCCATTTATACTTATATCATTGACATCAAATTCTTTTCCATTTATACTAAATTAAAACGGTTATGTGAAGGGAGTGTCATTAATTATGCGTCAGATAGACAGTCTGTTAACCCGCGACAAAATAGTAGCTGAATTACGGCGTGAAATACTATATGGTAGTCTTAAGCCCCATCAGGAACTTTATCAGGATAAAATAGCCGAAGAATTAAATGTATCGCGCATGCCTGTACGTGAGGCACTACAGATATTGGCTAATGAAGGTCTGGTCCATGTCAGGCCCAATAAAGTTGCAACTGTTAACGAGATATCCGGCAAGTTTTTAAAGGACTTTTTTGAAATACGTCTTTTGCTTGAAAAAGAAGCAATCTGCCGAATCTGCAAACGTGAAATTGACCCGGCACCTTTGTGGGAATACTATGAACTGGCTGAGAAGGCGATTCAGTTCAATGATTTCAGCCGGTTTAACACATATAACGGCATGATTCACCAATTCATCTGGCATGGCGCGGATAACATAAAATTAGAGCAGCTTCTGTCCCAGCTCTGGCATACCATGAATGTGGATAACTATGCCAAAGAGTCTGCAATCCAGTCGAATATAGAACATAAAATTATTATTCAAAGCATTATAGACCATGATGAAAAAACCGGATGCGAGACCATCGCCAATCATCTCAACCGGAGCTACGAAGGCATGATGGCACGGCTTTCCTAAACAGTAAAAGGCGGAGTTTACGGCCCCGCCTTTTTGTTCTGGTACAGCGTTTAATCAGAGCAGCCTTTAGAGCAAAACATGTTCCGGAAGATGATATCTGCGCGCTATCTCATTGTTCTCCTCTATTACTTCACAGGGATACACGATTCCCTCCTTAAGGGCTTTCTGATAGTTCCGCGCTTCTATTTCTCCGGGTACATATATTTCCTCTACCCCGTCAACTTTCTTTCCGCTTTTTATGTAGCCAACAGCCTCATCCATTCTTTTTTTGAATTTATTTATATCATCAACCGCATTGATATCAATGCACTGAAACAGATGTCCGGAATTCTGAACTTTTTGGGGCTCCTCATATAAATCTATTATATCCGGCCCAAAGCTGGAATTATTTAATACAGCTGCAAGGACAGCATTCATGAAAGTCTGTCCGTATCCTTTATAACCTGCAAACGGCTGTACCGTTCCCCAATACGCTGCTTCCGGGTTTGTGGTCGGCTTTCCGTTTACATCCAAAGCCCAGGTATCGGGTATTGGCGCGTGGGTCTTTCTTGCCATCACAATCTTACCTCTTGCAGCCACACTTGTAGCCATGTCAAGAATAACATCCGGCCTGTCTAAACATGGTACTCCTATCCCATACGGATTATTTCCCAATTGCCGGTCAGTTCCTCCCCATGGCGCCATGATATTGACACAGTTGATGGTCCAGCAGAATCCAATCATGCCTGCCTTTGTGGCCATCTCAATAAAATGGGCGCAGGTACCAAAGTGATTGCTTCCTGTTACGGATACTGCGGAGGTTCCATATTTTCCGGCTAAATGGATGGCGGTTTCCATACTGTACGTTCCCACCACCATTCCCATTGCATTATGGCCATCAATTAAAGCTGTGGCTCCAACCTGCCTGACTGTCTCCGGCTGCGCCGCAGGGTCCGTTCCTCCCTGCTCAAAACGGGCCAGGTATAGAGCGTTCCTTTGAATCCCGTGAGAATATACCCCCCTGGCATCAGCCTCCACCAGATTTTCAGCCACACAGGCAGCATCTTTTTCCGACATACCTGCCGCCATATACAGCTCTCTTTCAAAAGCCTCTGCTTTCGGCAATGGAATTATCTTTTTTTCATTAAATTTATAATCTGAACTAGACATAGGTATTTCTGCCCCCTAAGCGATATTCCTGTCCCCGGCTCATATATCCATGAGTTTTCTTATCTCTCCGGAGGATAGACACGCTCTTCAAATACGCGGCCGTCATGTCCGGGAAGGATATAATCGCATATCTTCTCAATCTTATCATACGTCCTGTAGCACTGGTTCAAATCCACATGAATCGCTGAAGGAATATGCCTCATGACTCCGTTTCCTTCCCAATTATCAAACCTTCCCAGGCAATCGCTGGCAATCAGATAACGGCCATTATCCGTATCAACTAATACGCCCTGAAAACCAGGCGTATGGCTGGGAATAAAAGTAAGCTGAATCCCCGGATATAAATCCACATCACCGTCCACCAATTCGTATTGGTCCATTGTTTTCTTAAAAGGAGGCTTTAAGCCAATCTCCTCCGACTCATAATACGCCCACTGTGTGGGCAGCGGCTTCATGGCAAAATCCATCTCGGATTTCTGAACATATATCTTCTTCCCCGGAAAAAGGTCATTATTCCAGCAGTGGTCCCAATGGAGATGGGTATTGACCACACAGGTAATATTTTCCGGACACACTCCATGGCCCTTCAATACATTTAACAACAGCATATCCTCTGTCTGGACAATGGGATGGTGATGCACCTTCGACCACTCCGGGTCCCCGCATCCCGTATCCACTAATATATTTCTTCCATTCCCTTGTATCAGATATGCGATGATGGGTGTTATCAGTTTTTCACCCGCCCCCTGCAAATATAAAAGTGTTGATTTTTCATGCTTCTGAAACTCTCCTAATTTCAAGGGATATATCTTGTATGTCTCCATAAAATCATTCAACCTCTCTTTTCGCCTTCCCTTACATCATTCCCAACGTCTTTGGAAGCAGTAATACGATATCAGGGAATATTGTTATGAGTATCAGGGCAACCACACCTGCCGCCACAAACCCTATAATTTCTTTTGATATCTTGCCTAAGGTTATATTGGCAATGCGGCAGGCCGGATACAGATTGACTGCCACCGGAGGGGTTGTGAATCCAATGGCAATGCCGACTGTCAATACAACGCCGAACCATATGGAACTCATTCCCAGCTGTGTTACAACCGGCAGAAACAGCGGAACAAAAATATATGCAATGGAAATACCGTCGATAAATACACCGGCAATAATAACCATAAGGTCAATCAGCAAAAGAATTACGATACGATGGTCCGATACCCCCAGAAGGGCTGTCCCGAACCTGGTTGCAATACCCTGGGATGTGATTAACCATGTCATGGCCCCTGCGTTTGCCATGATAATCAATATGCTGGCGGAGCTGACTCCCGCATCCGCAAGTATGTGCCATAAATCTTTCACATTAAATTCTTTGTAAACAAATAAACCAATTAAGAGACTGTAGATTACTGCAACCACTGCTGCTTCCGTGGGTGTAAAGATACCGCCGTATATGCCGCCCAGTATAATAATGGGAGAAAATAAGCCCCAGATGGCCTCCCTGAATCCATGAAGCACCTCTTTGACAGTTCCGAAGCGCTCCCCCCTGTATCCATGTCTCATTGAGTAGATAAATGCATATACAATAAAACAGATTCCCATTAAAATTCCCGGAATAATGCCCGAAATAAACAGCGTGCCAATCGAATCCCCGGAGATAACTCCGTAAACCACCAGATTAATACTGGGAGGAATGACAACAGCAACAGCGCTGCTGGCCGCTATGAGAGCCGCTGCAAATCCCTTGTCGTATCCGTCCTCAATCATGGCAGGTATAAGTATACTTCCAAGGGCTGCCACGGTAGCAGGACCTGAACCGGATATGGCTCCCCAAAACAGGGTAACCACAATGGAGATAATTCCAAGACCTCCCGGAACCGGTCCGGTCAACAACCGCGCAAATGCAATAATTCGTTTGGATATCCCCGATTTTTCCATAATAAAACCTGCTAAAATGAAAAACGGCACGGCTAACAGTGTATACTTTGAAAGGCCGGCATTAATGGTGTCCAGATACATCCCTAAAGGAATGCCGTATAATATCATAGTAATGATGGTAGACAACCCCAGTGAAACCGCAATCGGTATATTCATCAGTACCAGCAGAAAGAATAAGATAAGAAGGATGAGCCCAATCTCAATATTCAAATTAAGCCACCTCCTTTAGCTTTCTTACTGTAAACTGGATTGTCCTGAAAATATACAAAACAGCTCCAATGGGATAAGCAATCTCAAACATCCATGTCGGCCATCTTAATATGGGAGTTCTCTGGCCATATTTCAACATCATTCTGACTGCTTCAATTCCCTGCTTAAATAAAAGTGCGAATAATAGAATGCTGCCAATGGCTGACAGTAAAATAAAGACCTTCTGAATATTGGGCGGACATAAATCCACCAGAGCGCTTAAGCCCATGTTGGCGCCCCGGGCGCAGGCCGCGGAGGCCCCGATAAACGAGGACACCGCGAATAAATACACAACCAGCTCTTCTGAGAAGGAGAATGACCATCCTGTTATGTACCGGCAGAATACGTTAATACCCTGGATTGACAGCATAATCAGCAATGTACCCGCAATGATGTGTTCCTCTAGAATCAGTTTCTTTTTCATATGCTATGCGCCCCCCTGCTTACTGGTTAGCTGCCTGCAGCGCACCCATCAACTCCGGATTAAAGTCTGCATAATATCCTTCCACAACAGGAACAGCAACATCTTTAAATGCCTGGATTTCTTCAGGTGTAAGTTCTGTAACCGTTGTTCCGCTCTGTTTAATCAATTCAACATTCTCTGCCAATGCATCCCTGGATAATTTCTTCTGGTAGTCGCATGCTTCAATTGCAGCCTTCTGAATTGCCTGCTGTGTTTCCGGACTAAATGATTCCCACAGCTCCAGGTTAAACATCAGTGGATGAGGCTCGTAAACATAGTTCCAGATAGTCATATAATCCTGTACCTCATAATACTTCTGCGGAACAATAACTGTTGATATGGGGTTTTCCTGCCCGTCAACTGTCTTCTGCTGAAGCGCTGTAAAGAGCTCGCTGAAATTCAGGTCCATTGGATTTGCTCCCATTGCCTTGAATACATCAAAAATCATGGTGCTTCCAATGGCCCGGAACTTTATGCCCTTCATATCTTCCGGGGTTTTAATTTCCCTCTTGCTGTTGGTAAGCTCCCTGTACCCATTTTCAGCATATGCAACTGCAATATATCCCTTTTCTTTTAAAATCTTGTTCAGTGCCGCATCCACATCCGTTCCGGGCCTTAAGGCAGCGTCTATTGCATCCGTGTCCTTCCATAAAAATGGTATGCACAGAGCATTCAGATTTGGTTCTATGCTGCACTGTACCAATGGTGAAAGCCAGCCGCAGGAAATAGTTCCTTTCTGCACCATCTCAATCGCTCCTAACTGGTTCCCGCTGGCCAATGACGAATTGGGATAAACCTCTACTTCATATGCCCCGTCTGTATATTGGTTTACCAGCTCAGCAAATTTTTTGCCTGCTTCGTAATGTGCCGAATTTTCAGACAATGCAAACGTCAAGGTCAGCACCTGGGCCTTGGACGGCTCTGCTGACTCCGCGGCTGTCTCAGAGCCGGATTGTGCCGCGCTTGTATTTGCTGTACCCGGGCTCTGAAGGCTTCCGCAGCCTGATAACCCCACTGCCAAAGAAAGAACTGCGCTAAGTGCAATGAATTGTTTCCTTAATCCCATAATAAATACCTCCATAAATATTGATGTAATTCCCCACAGTTATAAATCTATTTCACAATTTTACAAAATTAATTAACAACATTAACTGGTGCGTCCCCCAAAAATGCTTTCAGGTTTCCTACTGCTAAATTCATCAGTCTCTGGCGGCTCTCCTTCGGCGCCCAGGCCATGTGAGGTGTAATAATCATATTGGGGGCATGGAGGAGGGGATTATCCGGGCTAATAGGTTCTTCGGATACAACATCCACTGCTGCCCCTGCTACCTTGCCTGAAATCAGAGCATCCCGCAAATCTTCTTCTACAATCAAAGGCCCCCTGGAGTCATTAATAATCATCACTCCATCTTTCATTTTAGATATGGTGTCACGGTTGATGATGCCCTGTGTGTCAGGGAACAGCGGGCAATGGAGAACAACGACATCTGATTCAGAAAGAAGTTCATCCAGCTCCGCATAATGACAGGTACCTGATTCCAGCTCTGGTCTTCTGAAGGCATCATATGCCAGTATATTCATGCCCAAAGCCTGTGCAATCTTAGCTGTTCCCTGTCCTATTTTTCCAAAACCAATTATCCCCATTGTTTTTCCTGCCAGCTCAATGAGAGGAAATTTCCAGAAACACCAGTCAGGACTGGAGGTCCACTCTCCTCTTTTTACACAGTCAGCATGAGCTCCCACATGATGGCACATCTCCAGCAATAAAGCAATGGTATATTGGGCAACTGCATCTGTCCCATAAGTAGGAATATTGGACACTATGATACCTGCACTGCGCGCAGCCTTCACATCCACAACATTGTACCCTGTTGCCAGTACACCGATAAATTTAAGGTTGGGAGAATTTTCAATCACCTTACTGGTAATCGGAGTCTTATTGGTAAATACAGCCTCCGCATCACCAATCCGTTCTAAAACCATTTCTTCTGAAGTTCTCTCATACACGGTTAACTGCCCCAATTGATGAAGGCCATTCCAGCTTAAATCTCCTGGATTTAAAGTGTAACCATCCAATACTACAATTTTCATGACATTACCTCCTTACTGCCATTCTTACTACGCATTTCCTCGTCCAACTGGATATTGTATAAATGGATACATTTGACATTACATGATTAAGGATATACTTTTTTGTATATATTGTCAATACATATCATGTTCTGATTTCATTTTTGGCACATTTGCCATATCATAAACGCAGATATTGGACCTTTACGCCTGCACAACCATACAGGGATTCTCTGCTATACGGATGTGATGTCCGCTGTAATTTCCATCAATCACAGACAGTTCATACTTGGCTGTTTCCAGCAATATATCAAAATCAATACCCGTATCATACCCGCACTGGTTCAGCATATATACCAAATCTTCGGTGGATGTGTTGCCTGTTGCCCCCGGGGCAAAGGGACATCCTCCCAGCCCGCCGATGGACGTCTGCACACTGTCGGCCCCACAGTTTAAGGCCACGTAGCTATTTAAAATCCCCATATTCCTGGTGTCATGAATGTGGACGTTAAACTCTGTATCCGGATATTCCTTTTTCATAGTTGAAAATACCCGCTCTATCAGTGACGGATACGCCATTCCAACTGTATCACAAAGCGTAAATGCATTAATTCCTGTTTCCTTCACCCTCCCAACCAAATCCACTAAATCCTGTATGGGCATTTCGCCCTCAAACGGACAGCCAAACACACATGCAATGTCCTGTGTAATGCGTACATCCGGAAATGACTGCCGTATCCTTTTAAGTTCCTCAATTGATTCATCCCTGGTTCTTTTTACATTTGCCTTATTATGGCTTTCGCTCAGGGATATAACAGGGGATATCTCCTTAAGTCCTGCAGCCACAGCTGCTTTGGCCCCATAGAAGTTTGGTACCAGGGCAAAAAAGTCCACGCCTTCATAAGCCCCCAGTACGGCCTCTGCTATCCGCGGGGCATCCCGCATCTGCGGAATTGCCTTTTCGCTGACAAAGGATGTTATCTGTATTTTCTTAATCCCTGCTTTTACCAGCCCATCTATAATCTTAATTTTATTTTCTGTGGGAATGAATGATTTTACATTCTGAAACCCGTCCCTTGGTCCCACTTCAACCACTTTTGCTTTCATTCCAATCCCCTCCTTTAAAAGGCGCCTGATTGAGCCAATGCCATATAGTCATCCCGGTTCATATCCAGATATTCCTTTAATATTTCCTCTGTATGTTGTCCCAGGAGCGGAGACGGCCTGTCAATATGCACCTTATGATTTGTAAACTTCAGCTGATTCCCGGTTACCTTCATTTTACCGGCAACAGGGTGCTCCAATTCCACAAACATCTCTCTTGCCACAGCTATGTGAGGGTCCTTAACCACGCGGTCAATGGTGTTGACAGGGCTGGCAGGGATTCCTGCTGCCAATAGAATCTCAACCACTTCGTCAATGGTATGCTGCTTTGTCCACTGCTCAATGACAGGTTTTAATTTAGCATGATTTTCCACTCTTTTGATATTACCGTCAAAATCTTCCCTCTCCAGTTCGGGAATTTGTAGCACGCTCTTTAAAATTCCGTATAATTTGTCGTTGCCGCAGGCAATAACCACCATTCCATCCGAGGACTCAAATGTGTCATATGGATAAATCGCTTCATAACGGTTGCCAATCCGGTCCGGAATACGTCCCGTACAGAGATATATCATATTAATAATTTCCAGTGAGGACACCATGGCATCCACCAAAGATACATCCACCTTATCACCCTCTCCGGTTTTAAGACGGTTTATGTAAGCCGCAAGCACGCCGGTGCAGCAGCTGACGCCTCCCATCACATCTGATATGGCTGTCCCTGTTCTGGTGGGCTTTCCTCCGGGCCATCCTGTTGTACTCATTAAACCGCTCATGGCCTGTCCTATAATGTCGTACCCCGCTCTTTGCGAATATGGCCCATAATGTCCAAAACCCGATATGGCCCCATATACAATAGCCGGGTTTATCTTTCTCAGGTCCTCATACCCCAATCCTAATTTCTCCATTACCCCCGGACGGTAATTTTCCAGCACAATGTCACTTTTTTTAACCAGCTTACGGAAAACCTCCCTTCCTTCTTCCTTTTTAAGGTTCAGGGTCATCCCTCTTTTGTTGCGGTTCAGATTCATAAAATAGGCGCTTTCCCCATTTACAATCGGTGCATTTCTTCTGGCGTCATCCCCCCTTCCCGGCATCTCAATTTTGATAACCTCTGCTCCCATATCAGCCAGCAGCATTCCGCAGTATGGACCTGCAAGTACCCTTGTCAGGTCCAATACCTTAACCCCATCCAGTAATCCCTTGCTCATTTCCCGCACCCTTTCCCAATATTTTTTAATGATACATATTAATAAAGCAAAAACCATGCCAATCTCCCACAGATTAAATATCCTTTCATTTCTTAGGCGTCAGGCCATACACAAATCCTGCCAAACAAAAAAAATGTTTCAGACTTCTTAATATATAGAAATCTGAAACATTTTTATAAGGCTTACTTTTTTGAATTCCCCATCATTCTCCACAATGTGGTGCGGCTGATTCCCAGTGTCTTTGCTATCTGTTCATTATTATAGGATAACAAACGTTTTAATTCTCCTGCTGCCAGCTCCCTGTTGTCCTGATTATAAGGCTGCATTATGTCCCCTATGAGACGCTCTTCACCAATGGATTTAATCATGCATCTCTTAGCGTAGAGCGGTTCAAATCTGATGCTTCGTTCCATGTACAGGCAGAACCGTTCACATACATTTTGAAGTTCCCGGATATTCCCCCGCCAGCTGTATCTTCTAAGTATTTCCCGGATATCCTCTGTCAGGTCGAATCCATAAGCGTCAATTCCCCTGTTCTTCTTAATATAAAACTGAAAGAGCTCAATCACATCATCTTCCCTGTCCCTCAGCGGCGGGATTTGAAGTTCCAGCACGCTCAGGCGGTAATATAAATCCTTCCTGAATTCCTGATTCTGCATCTGCTCTAAATTCCGGTTTGTTGCCGTGATAATGCGGACATCTACGGGTATAACCCGTCCGCCGCCCACATGCATTATTTCTTTCTCCTGGATGGCACGCAGCAGCCTGGCCTGCAGTTCCGGCAAAATCTCTCCAATTTCATCTAAAAACAGTGTGCCTCCATCTGCCAGCTCAAAAAGCCCCTTCTTGCCTCCTTTACGTCCTCCGGTAAAGGCTCCCTCATCATAACCAAATAATTCCGACTCCAGGAGGTTGGCGGGAAGAGCCGCACAATTCACTGCCACAAAGGGTCCGTCCTTTCTCAGGCCTGCATTATGAATGCTCTGGGCAAACAGCTCCTTTCCCACCCCGGTCTCTCCGGACAATAAGACTGCTGCACTGCTCTGGGCAAACAGCTCCGCCTCGTCCAGACATGCCTTCATTTTATAGGAACTCCCAATAATATCCCTGAACGTATGCTTGGCAGTAAATCCGCACGCCTGTCTCTGCTCCAATTTCCGTTTGCGATAATCCAATTCTGCCTTTTTATAATCTGAAAACGGGGTGAGCACAATCATATACCCAGTCTGATTCTCTGTGCCGGAACAGATTGGCACCCAGCGCTCCAACAGCTTCTGCCCATGTATATCAACAACCAGAGACTCTATTTCCTCCTGTTGAATTGGCATGCATTGCGGCAATACCTCCGATAGTTTCCTGCCTCTAAGCACCGCCCCTGAATTTTCAACCAGACTGAATATACTCTGATTGCAGTCAATGATATTTTTATCCGTATCAAGAAACATAAGGCCATTGGGACTGTAATCCATAGTGGCTCTCACAAATTCATTCTTTTCCTTTTCTTTGCGCAGTTCTTTAATAAGGATTCTGGCCTCTTCAATTGTATCCAAAATACTGTCCTCACCGGAATACAGCAAGACACCCTCTTTTCCCATCCTGCGCGCAACATCCACTGCCAGGGCATATCCTACAAAGACATTGCAGCCGCTGGAAGACATTTTCTGTTCCAAATCCTCCATGTCCTCATAAACAATTTCCTCTGTCTCCATCCCCATATAGCGCAGGCATTCCCTCATTCTTTCATTCATAGGGAATTTATAGTGAACCAGGGACACTCTGCAGTCTAAGCCAAATCCCTTATGTATGGCTGTAATATAATCCAGAGGCGTCACCTTATATTCCAATACAGGAATATTAAAATAACCCCGAATCACCTGCGCATTGGCTCCTCCGGCTATAATTACCTCCGCCCCATCCAGAATTGCTTTATCTATCTTCTCTAAGGTTTCTTCTCTAAGCCCCTCTACAATCTGGAAATCACAGGTGTCCTCCAGCTTACTGATTACATTGTTTACCAGAAAACTAAGTTCACCGTATGTCACACAGCAAATATTTTCTTTCATATAGTAACCTCATCATTCCTTTTCTTTCTAAATAAGTATATATTACTCAAAATACTTTGGCAATCTGCATTAGCGCACCATAGCGGATAAGAAAGAGGTGAGAAAGGAATGAGAAAACATAATTTTACTCAAATTTCATCTTGACAATATCAGAGAAATCCTGTAAAATTGTTGATGTCGCTGAAGGAACCTTGTATAACAGGAAACCTCCTGTTTGTTCCGGACAGGCAAATGCCCAGATAGCTCAGTTGGTAGAGCAGAGGACTGAAAATCCTCGTGTCGTTGGTTCGATTCCGACTTTGGGCATTGACCATGTGGTGTCATGGTCATTATGCAGGTGTAGTTCAATGGTAGAACACTAGCCTTCCAAGCTAGATACGTGGGTTCGATTCCCATCACCTGCTTTTTATGTAAAAGCCTTGTACGGGCTTTTTTTGTTTATCCGATATTCATAGCGCAGCAAAAGGCAACAGCGATATACGGTTGCCTTTTGCGTTCTTTTTCCTATAACCTTTATTTACCCTGACCATAGTGATTTTTTGCAAAGTCCTTCATTACTGCTACATTTTCAGGCGTTATACCTGCAGGCTTTCCTCCTGTAGCTTCAATCATGTACAGAATCCTGGCCGTGGCCTCCAGAACAGCGGCCACTTTAAATGCCGCGTCCATGTTCTCGCCTACGCAGACAGCTCCATGGGAGTGCAGAAGACAAGAGTTAGCCTCTTTTCCCAGCGCCTTTTCACATTCCGAAGCCAGCTCCTCTGACCCCGGCAATGCATACTGGGTGCATCTACAGATGTCTCCCATGGCCTGGGCCGCCTCGTCTATGATAAGAGGAATATCCTTACCCTGGGTGGCATATACCATGGAATACATGGGATGGGTATGGATGACTGCATTTACCTCTTCTCTGCTTCTGTATATGGCCAGGTGAAGCCCTGTCTCAATGGTTGGTTTTCTGTGACCCTCCACAATTGTCCCATCCAGCCTGCAGACCACAACATCGTCTTCCACAATCGTACTGTACTTCATGGCGCTGGGCGTCAGGTACACCAATCCTGTTTCAGGGTCGCGTATACTGATGTTTCCCCATGTCTCAACAGTAAGTCCGGAATTCTCCAGTTTCTTTCCGCTCTCTACGATACATTTTTTAAAATCCATTTCCGCCTCTCATTCTGCTGCCGGAAGGCAGCCCTAATTTATTCCGACTTATTCCTACTCAAACGTCTTTAAATAATCCTTAAACTCGCCTACATTGTCCTTGGTAATCACTTCCGTTCCGGTGTCAATATAGGATTCTGCCTCGCCGCCGTCAAATAGTTTCAACATGTTGTCCACGCCCAGTTTTCCCATTTCAGCCGGATACTGTGCCACGGTTGCCAGGAACTCCCCATTTTCCACCAGGTTCAGAGCTTCGCTGACAGCGTCGAATCCAATGATTTGAATCTGCTCCTGCATATTGGCTTCCTTAATGGCTCTCAATGCTCCAATCCCCATATTATCGTTGCAGCAGAAGAAAAGTTCCACATCCGGATTGGCACTTATGATATTCTGGGCAGCCGTGTATCCCTGGTCCACTTCCCAGTTTGCTGTCTGTTCAGCCACAATGGTCACCGTGTCCCCGGCTCCCTCTAAAAATCCATTGTAGCGGTCCGCTGCATTGGTCTGTCCCTCAATCCCCTTAAGTATGGCTGTCTTTGTACCCTGCTCAAAGTTCTTCGCAACATATTCTCCCGCCAGTTTGGCGCCTTCGTAATTGTTGGTTCCATAAAACGGAATGTCAAGACCAACATTGGCAAGGCTTTCATCCGTCAGCTTTGTATCCAGATTAATGATAGGAATGTTTGCTTCCTTACATTTTGTAAGGGCGGATTCCAGACCGTCTGAAGAACTGGGAACCAGAAGAATTCCGTCCACCTTGTTGGCTATCATATTCTCAATAATACCAAGCTGCGCATCTGCGCTGGCATGCTGGTCTCCGGCCTGAACCTCAATCTTCACACCCTTTGCCTCTGCCTCCACTTTGGCGCCGTTGGCAAGGGTGATATGATATTCGTTGTTTAAGGTCATACCCACAAATCCAATGGTCTTATCCTCATAGCTGCCTGATGCAGCCCCAGTGCTGCTCTCCCCGTCCTTTCCGCTCTCCCCGGTTGTCTCCGCGGTCTGGGCTTCTGTCTGCGCTTTGGTTGTCTCAGGCACTGTCTCCTTTGGAGTTTGGCCGCAGCCGCTTAGCGCCGCTGCCGTCATAACCGTACTCATTGCCAATGCCATCACTGCTGCCGTCATGTTTCGCTTCATAATCAATTTCCTCCTTTATTTGCAAATACGTTTTGTATTTTGCTCTTCTATTCGCTCTGGCGCTCTTTCTTTTTATCAGCAAACACTGCTGCTATGATAACGATTCCCGTGACAATGGTCTGGTAATAGGTGGCAACGTTCATTATCTGGAGCCCGCAGGTCAGGGTGCTGAGGATGATGGCTCCCACCAGGGTATTCCCTATCTTTCCTTTCCCGCCTGATAAGGAGATTCCTCCGATAACAGCGGAAGCAATCGCGTTCATTTCATAGCCTGAGCCTGCATTAGGGTCTGCATATGTAAGACGGGACAAAAGCATGATGCCTCCAATGGCAGCAAATACGCCGCTTAAGACATACACCATGAGCACAGTCCTGTTTACATTGATTCCTGAAAGCCTGGCAGCGCAGATATTGCCTCCTGCGGAATAAACATGTCTTCCAAACTTTGTATATGCCATGACAAAGATAATGACTGCGTAGAACACAAACACATAGATAACAGACACCGGAACTGTACCCAGCACCTTGGAGGCCATCAGGCTTCCCAGCCCCTTGGGGAAACTGGATATGGGCTGCCCCCCATTAATCAGAAGCGCAAGGCCCCTGGCAATCTGCATGGCCCCCAGCGTCACTATAAACGGCGGCACCTTTCCGTAACTGACCAGACACCCATTGACCAGACCAAAGGCAGCTCCTGCCGCTATGCACAAAACCCCCATGGCAGCCAGAGGCATGCCTGCTTTCAGAATCAGTCCTCCAAATATACCCACAAACCCCACAATGGACCCAACGCTCAAATCAATGCCGCCGGTGACAATAACAAGGGAAGCCCCGATTGCAATTATGGAAATGATGCTGGCCTGCGTAATGATATTGAACATATTATTAAGGGTCAGGAAGTTCTTCCCCATCATGCTGCAGATTACAGCAAATACAATAAAAATAACAATCAGTCCGAGATATAAAGTCAATGCCGGCAGCTTTGCCTTAACACCCTCCTTGTAACTCTCCATACCTATATTCCTCCCTGCATCGCATATTTTAATATGGTTTCCTGCGTCAAATCCGGGGTATTGTCCAATATGGCCTCCAGGACACCCTCCCTCATAACGGCAACCCGGTCGCACATTTTAAGCACCTCCACAAGGTCGGAGGATATCATGATAATAGAGGCCCCCTGGCTGACCAGGTCATACATGATATTATATATTTCATCACGGGCCCCAACATCAATTCCCCTTGTGGGCTCATCGAATATATATACATCTGCATTGGAATACAGCCATTTTGCAATAACCACCTTTTGCTGGTTACCGCCGGACAGGTTCTTTGCTTCTGTCAGATGCGTATGGGTTTTAATCCGCAGACTCTTGATGTAATACTTTGCGCGTTCCGCCATCTCCTTTTTCCGGATGAACGGCTTGGCAAGCTGCTTTAAATTGGGTAATGCAATGTTATCCATGACAGAATGCATGAGAACCAGTCCCTCATCCTTCCTGTCCTCGCTCAGATAGACGATTCCCTTTTCAATATTTTTGGACAGGCTATTGGACAAGGCTTCACCCTTATATGTAACCGTACCACTGTTTTTCCTGTAAGCGCCTATCATACACTTTGCCACTTCTGTCCGGCCCGCGCCCACCAAACCTGCAAATCCCAGTATCTCGCCTTTATGCAGCTCAAATGATATGTCCTTCAGGAAATCCTTATATCCCAGATTTTCAACCTTCAGCACCACCTGGTTCATGTCAACCGCTTCATTGGCAATCTTTTCAAAACTAACCGTGCGTCCCACCATCATCTTTGTCAGCTCGTCCTCTGTGGTTTCAGACAATTCCACGGTTCCTATATATTCTCCGTCACGCATAACCGTGCACCTGTCCCCAATTTCGAACAGCTCGCTCATACGGTGGGAAATATAGATAATTCCGATTTTTTCCTTCTGAAGTTCACGGATGATTCCGAAGAGCATGTTTGTCTCTTTGTCCGTGATGGCCGCAGTGGGCTCATCCAGAACCAGAACCTTTACATGATTGGATATGGCTTTGGCTATCTCCACCAGCTGTTTCTGGGCCACGCTCAGTTCACGGACCAGCGTCTTAGGGCTGACCTCCAGGCCGACCCGCCTCATATATCCCTCTGCCTCTTTTATAGCCCGCTTGTGGTCCACAAGAAGCCCCCGGCCATATTCTTTTCCAATGAATATATTTTCATATACAGGCAAATCCGGCACCAGATTGAACTCCTGGTAAATCACGCTGATACCGGCATCCAGAGCCTCCTTCGGCGTCATGGGCGCCAGCTCCCTGCCGTCCAGCACGATGTCACCGCCTTCCCGTCCGTATGCCCCTGACAGAATTTTAATCAGTGTGGATTTACCTGCTCCATTTTCCCCCAAAAGGACGTGAACCTCCCCGGGAAGTACCTCCAGCTGCGCATTTTTCAGCACGGGAACACCAAAAAAGCTTTTGTTAATCCCGCACATCCTCAATATACATCCGTCCATGGACAGGCCCCCTTATCCTTCTAGTTTTTGATACCGCTTCAATGCCTCACCGGAATCTTTTCTGCGGCAATACGTTGTTTTCTCAATGCCCCTTCCAATAAGGTTCCTGATTTCCCTCACTGTCATCTCAGGCTCAAAGTACTTTATCTGGGCTCCCAGATTTCCCAGGGAAGTACTTTCCTTCCCCCCTGTCACCACTTTCTTGCCCGTGGCATCTGCCGTCATCTGGCATAACCTGACATTCCGGGAGCCGCCGCCTACCATATAAACAGTATCTTTTTTCTTTCCGCTTATTTCCTCCAGGCCTTGTATCACTGACGCAAAGCTCAGGGCCATGGAATTCTGGAAACTGCATATGATTGCCGCCCAGTCTTTTTCTCCGGAAACCTGACCGGTCTTTACAAGATAATCCCATATCGCATCCGCCATATGTACCGGATTAAAAAACCTGGCATCGTTGACCGGAAACAGAGGAACCGTTCCCCCATACCGGTCTCCAAGACCATTAAGCTCCTCCCAGCCTATAGCCCCGTTTTCCTCCTCATACTCTTCCTTAATGCGCTGGATGATAAACATTCCGGCGCTGTTCTGCAGCAGGGTTATTTTATTAAATGCCCCTATTTCATTGGTCAGGCATCTTATTCTCACCGCATCATTTATAATGGGCTCCTCCAGCTCCATGCCAATAAGCGCCCAGGTTCCTGTGCTGACAAATAAAAACTCTTCTTCCTCTGCCGGAATTGCCAGTACAGCAGCAGCCGTATCATGGGACGGCACGCAGATAACCGGAACATCATAGGATATACCCAGTATTTCCTTTACCCCGGAATGAAGCATGCCAATTGGCGTGCCGTGTTTGCCAATTGGAGCAAATAAGCCGGAAGGTATTCCCATCTCCCCCAACACGTCTTCACTCAGCTGCCTTTTCTTGGCATCCATCAGCTGGGTTGTGGATAACTCGCTGGGCTCGTTTACCATGCAGCCAGTAAAGAGATAATTTAAAATATCCGGTATCATGAGAAGCTTGTGGCCGTTGGAAAATACCGACGGCATCTTCTCCATCATTCCCTTTATCATATTAACCGAATTAATCTTATCGCACAGGATACCAGTCTGCCTGAACAGATATGTTCTCTGTTCGTCAGGCATCTGTTCCATAACCTCGGCCCCTATGCTGTTCCTGTATGACAGCGGATTCTGAATCATAAATCCCTGCCTGTCAAACAGTCCGAAATCCACTCCCCATGTACAGATACCGATTGAGTGGATGGTTCCGGCCCGTTTTACCGCCTCCTTTAGCCCCTCCAACAGTTTCTGGTAAATCATCAGTATGTCCCAATAGAAATACTGATGTACCCTGACCATGTAATTTGGTATCTGGGTAATAACCTCTGCGGCTATCTGCTCCCCGTCATACACCCCCAGGATAACCCTGCATGACGAATTGCCACAGTCAAACGCTACCATATTCCGCTTCATCAACACCCCTGCCTCCTATCGGATATTAATCTCCAAACCATATTCTCCTGCCCACTGTACCAGGAATGATAAGTCTGCTTTCTTAAGGGATGGCATATTGCCCATCTCATATTTTCTTCCTAACCCCTGGTATTTCGGAAGACCCAGCCTGTGATAGGGAAGAAATACAATCTCAGATATATGCTTCAAACCTCTTATGTACTTGAAAAAACCATTGATGGACGCCTCATCGTCATTGCAGCCCGGAATATAGGGATATCTGACCGACAATTCCCCATGGTAGTGCCCGCACAGCCACTCCAGGTTGCTGAGTATCAAGGTATTATCCACACCTGTCAATTCTTTATGTTTTTCAGAATCAATCTGTTTAAAATCATAATAAACCGCATCGACACGCCCGTTTATGTCTTCAAGCGCCTCCTGAGGGACATGACCGCATGTTTCAACCAGGGTGTTATAACCCCTCAAATGCATCTGCTCCCCAATGGCCCCTATGACTTCGCTGTAGTACAAAGGCTCTCCTCCGCTGAACGTAACACCGCCGCCTGACATTCCATAATATTGGCGGTCCTTCAATATTTCCGCAAGAAGCTCCTCCTCGCTGTATCTCCTCCCCATCATCTCCCTGGCGTCTGCATAGCACTCCCTGACGCAGACGCCGCATTGCCTGCATTTACTCTGGTCCGTAATATATCCGTAACCTTCCATATAACTTATGGCCTTCTCAGGACACAGGACCCTGCATCTTCCGCACTCTATGCAGGCATTTGCCTTAACCAGGACCTCTGTCCCCGCTCTCTGGGATTCAGGGTTTGCACACCATCTGCACCGCAGGGAACAGCCCTTTAAAAATACTACGGTACGGATACCGCGGCCATCCTCTGTTGCAAAACGTTCTATGTTGAATACATTGCAAACCCTCATTTTCCTTATTCCCCCTATTTACTATTTGCTGCCTGGAGCGTGTTAACGGCTATAATTCCAGCTCTGCCCTGCTTATTACATCCATCTGGCACTCAGGGGACAGAGATGTAAACAACGCACTGTAACCGGAAACCCTGACCATCAAATCCTTATATTCATCCGGATGCTCCATTGCTTCCTTAAACACTTTGTTATCCACCACATTAAACTGAATCTGCTGTCCGTAGTTTTCAAACAGAACCTTAATCATGGCAATTACCTTTTCTTTATTCTCATCGGTATCCAGAGCTCCCTTGGACAGACGCATATTGAATATAGCGCCCTTCTGGAACCATATGCTGGGCAATTTCATGACGGAATTGCAGGCTGCCGTAGCTCCATTTTTCTCCGAACCATTGGCGGGAGAAATGCCGTTGTTAACCGGCTGTCCGTCCTTGCGCCCGTCCGGCGTGGCCCCAATGCTCTTTCCAAAGGCAATATTACCGGTCACAGGGCTTTGACTGTAGGAATAGCAGCAGGGGACCGGTCCTTTTCCATACTTTGAGCTTCTATATTTATACCTGTAGCTGGAACCAATGTAATCCTCCAGCTCCACCACCCACTTGTCAGCCCTCTCATCATCATTTCCAAATTTAGGTGCCTTATTTACCAGTATGGCTCTGATTTCCGGTCCGGAGGGCACTGTGTCCATATCCTCATAGTTTGTGTTCATAGCGTGAAGTACCTGTTCCATGGTCAGAAGCTTCTGGTTAAATACAATCTCATCCAATGCCGCCAGAGAGTCGCCTGCGCTGATGGTACCTGCTGTAGGCCCTCCGTCCGCTGAGTAAACAGAGCCGCCTTCCACAAGGTCCATGGCCCTCTCGATACAGTCATATACGAGGGAGGAGCGGAATGCATTGATATCCTGCTGTATGTGGATTTCATCATTAATATGCTCTGTCTCCACCTGCAGCCCCATAAAATAATCCAGGGTCTGCTTATATAATTCCATCAGCTCCCTTACGCTGCCACAATCCCCTGCAGATTTTTCCAAATCCACAAAGTGGTATCCGGTCTTGGGGTCTGTGCCGTCATGCAGCGTGATTTCCAACACCTTCTCCACATTCAGCCATGGACCTTTGGCCGCAAAATCCCACTTTCCGGGAATAGAGGCCTCAATACATCCATCCGGAACCCAATCCACCCTGTCTTCCTCGGCGATTCCCATATTCTCAAGGGTTCTGATAAATGCCTTGTCATTATAAAATGCCGGCTGGCCGCCCTGATGCCGCTCCGCTGCCTTAAGCGCCTTCATCATGAACGCATCACTGGTTCCCTCGAACCACTTAATGGATACAGACGGTGTAAACAGTCTTACATTCTCACATGCTTCCACACACAGGTGGGAAACTTCATTGGAAGCGTCCTTACCATCCACTGTCTGTCCTGCAATGGCAAGATTGATGAACATCTGGTATCCCAGAAAAAATTCTGTATCCGGCCAGCTTCTGAGCTTGTTAAGTTCATTGCATTTGATGAAAAAGCACTCAACTATCTCCAGGGCCTCTTCCCTTGTGATTCTGCCTTCCTCCAAATCCTTTTTATAGTAGGGATATACATATTGATCAAAACGCCCCAGGGATATGGCATGGCCGTTGGATTCCAGATGAACCGCCAGGAGAATCATGTAGATGGCCTGGACTGCCTCATGGAAGGTCCTGGCAGGATTCAGTGGAACATTCCTGCATATATCTTCCAGTTTAAGAAGCTCCTCTCTGCGTGCTGCGTTTGTCTCCTGTTCTGCCTGTTCTTTGCAGCAATCAGCAATACGGTTGGAAAACATCACCACCGCCTGATTACCCTGAAGGGCAGCCTCAAGAAACCATCTTTTTCTTGTATTGCCTGGTTCTCTTGGGTCCAGACGCTTAAGCTTATTCTCTATCCGTTTCATGACATCGGACAAGCCTTTGTCCACCACGCCTTTATAATCCACAATAACATTGCCCAGGCCGGCTGCTGAAACCCATGTATCATCAATCACATTGGCATCCCAGGCCTGGTTGATTTTATCCGGAAGCGTTTTTCTCAGATTTTCATACAGGGATTTACCTTTCCAATATTTTACGCATTCTAATATTTTGTCTTTATCTTCCTGCGTATAGTAAAACTTATCGCCAGGTCTTTTATCCGGGAAAAAGGGTGAACCATTTAATTCTGCTTCCAGCCAGTCTGTGGAATACTCCGGATAAATCGGAGATGCCTTTGGCCACTGCGCCTGATTTCCTACAATCAGCTCATCTTCATTCACATAAACCGTCATACGGGCCAGTACATCATAAAATGCCTGGGAACGCCGCAGTGCAATTGGTTTACCCTCTGATTTCTTCATAGACTCCGTAAAATAGGTACACCGCTCCGGACAAATACGCGGGTCTGCATCAAATAACCGTTTTCTCAATCTTTCTATTCTTGTATTCATGTTCCGTCCCTCACATTCACATCGTGCATGTAACTTGTTACATTTTCAATATAGCACTTTATAACCCTGTTGTCAATATTATATTTGTGCATTTTTCATACAATATGATATTTTTTTTTCTTTTTTTAGCAATTATTTCTCGCTCTATCTTATGTTTTATGTATTGCTCTTTCGTTTCAAGTAAAACTGTTACATTTTTTTCATATTTACAATTATTTTTATTTCAACTATAATATGATATGGTTGGATGAAACTTATTTTCTTATTTATGAAACAAGTTTCACCCTTCAAAACCAGGAGGAGAAACCGTATGAACAAGGAAGGCCGTTCGGAAAACAGCGGATACATTGGAATCAGGGACATTGCAAAACTGGCAGGAGTATCTACTGCAACTGTGTCGCGTGTCATCAACAATCCAGAAATGACATCTGAAAAAGTCAGGGAGAAAGTGCAGAAAATAATTGAGGAATATAACTATATACCGAATCAGCCTGTCAAAAAAATCTTTTCCAAGACAAGCAATACCATTGCCGTATTTATATATGATATGGAGAACCCTTTTTTTATCAGCCTGATTAAAGAGCTGAACCAGATATGTCTGGAACACAACTATATGCTCCTTATCTGCGATACCGGCAGCAGCCCTGAGCTGGAAAAGAAATATCTTTATTTCTGTCTTGCCAACCGGTGCGCAGGTATAATCCTGACAGAAGGCGTTGACTCCGATATTTTTGAAGCCTGCAAAATTCATATTCCAATTGCGTTCCTGGACCGGAAAACACATGGCAAGTTTTCCAGTGTGCGTTCCAATAACAGGCAGATGATGCAGCCCATTGTGGACTACCTTTACAATCTGGGTCACAGGAAAATTGCATTTGTCGGCTGCGGCACACCCATGGATTCCGTAATCTCCAGACAGAATGGTTACATAGAGACAATGACGGGAAAGGGCCTTCCCGTTATCCAGGAATACATTTATGACAGAAACCCACAGCTGACCCTTCAAGCCGGAAGCCAGGCGCTCAACTACTTCCTCTCCCTTCCAGCCGCCCCAACGGCAATCATCTGCTGTAATGACATCATCGCCCTGGGAGCTTTGAATGCAGCATATTCCCTGGGATTAAAGATTCCGGCGGACATGTCCATTGTAGGATTTGATAATGTTATCAGCAATCTCCATCAGCCCCAGATAACCACTGTGCAGCAAAATCTGAGGGAGATATCCCTTGAACTGTTTGAGCTGGTAGTCAATCCGCCGGAGGAGCCTGTGTCCAAAATCATCGAGGCTTCATTCATCGAAGGAGCTACCTGCAGCAGAATTGAGGCACCTCAAAGGTAAAAAGTGCAGCCAGATAACAAAATAGATGGGGAACCGTCCGGAAAGACAGGAATTGCATGTGCTGCCTTTCCGGATAAATTTTAATCAGGTTTCAAGCAAGCGGCCCAAAAAACCTGGCAAAAACCTCTTGATTTATCAGCAGAAATATGATAGACTATACCACGTCAAAGTAATATCATTCTAGTATGCGCGAGTGGCTCAGGGGTGGAGCACCACCTTGCCAAGGTGGGGGCCGCGGGTTCGAATCCCGTCTCGCGCTTTTTTTATTGCCTTCAGGTGCATAAGCTGCATATTGAAATATTATACCAATACCATACCTCCTTCCAGACAGGAAAGGTCCCCCTTAACATCGCGCCCTTGCGTTCACTTTTTAAATTCCATCCACAGTAATAGGCATTTTTTAAGGGCTGCCCGGATTATCAAAATCCACGGCAGCCCCTTTGGCTTTATTTCTTCTGTTTTACGGTATTAAGGTATTCCATGATTCCCATATGTATGGTCCAGGCCATCCTGTCCTGGTATTCCTCATCCTCCAGTCGTTTGGCTTCCTTTCCATTGCTCAGGAATCCGCATTCCACTATGACGATAGGCTCCTTTACATGAAGCAGGAGATAATAATTGTCATTGGCCTTGGCCATCCTCTTGTTGGCCTCTCCCAGCACATAGTCGAAGCGTTTCTGCAAAATTTCTGCCAGATATTTCCCCTTCTCCGATGTCTTATAGTAAAAAACCTGGCCTCCGGATACATACTCCTCATGGTAGCTGTTCTGGTGAATGCTTACCACCAAATCCGGTGCTGCCTCATTTATGATTTCACACCGTTTTCTCATGTCCGCCATCTTCTTATGGCTGTCCCCGGAGCTGTACAGCCCCTGGTCTGAATCCCTGGTGAGGACCACCTTTACGTCGGAGGCCTCAAGATATGCTTTCAGCTGCTCTGATATCTTCAGGTTAATATCCTTTTCCAGCTGACCATTTATCCCCACCTTACCCGGGTCACTGCCTCCGTGTCCGGCGTCAATAACCACCACTGGCTTTGCCTTGTCTGCCTCTGCTGCCTGATTATGGACAGCCACCAATGTCCCTGCCTGCCATGATATCAGTGCCACGATACAAAGCAGCAGAATCCCCATCACTGTCTGCCATGCTGAATGCTTCATCAATGGGCGCTCCCTGATAACCTTTATTCCAGTATATTCACCCGCCTGATGAAAATGAACCTGATTTTACTCCATACTCAGAACGTTATAATCCTGCACCGCGTCCTCTATGATATATTCCAGGTATTCATACAGGATACTGGGATAGCAGTACTCCTTCCACATGGCGTATCCGGGCTGCTTCACAGCCTCCTTTACCACCTCATATGCCCTGCCTCCGTAGCAGGCAGCATTGAGGTCCCCGTATACCTTGGCCATCTGCTGCTTCTCTGATTCGGTCAGCTTCACAAATATGCTTCCCGTCTCCTCCTCCGCAGAATCCTTCATGGCATCGTAGGCCTGGTTATAGAATATCTGCTTGAGCACAGGAGGGCTGTATGTATTGAAATTCAGCAGGTTCTCATCCGTGCTCTTGTTTTTCCTGGCCCACTTTTCCATATTTACCTTGCGTGTATAGTAATAAAATGTCTCGTCTTCCATATAATCCAGCACGCCGTACTGGCAGGGAGGCGTGGACAGGGAGCTGGTTACCACCTCATAGATGCCGATATCATTATTCCTCATAAAATGCTGCACATGCAGGTGTCCGCTGAGAAACAGAGGGATATTGTCCCCTTCCAGCATCTGTATCAGCTCCTCACTGTGCTCAATGGTGCAGTCATCCGCATATACCTTGCTCTCTTCCAGCAGGTTGTGATGAGCCACAGGCAGAAGAATCACGCTGTCCTGGTCAGCCTGCTCAAGCTGCTTCTTTATCCACTCATATGTCTCTGTCTTTATCATTCCCCCGACCTTGTTGCGGGGTTCATACTGACAGGTATCCAGCATGAGAAGGCGCATGGAGGGTCCCAGGTCATAGGTGTAGCTGAGGGAATCCGTATCCCTGCTGCTGGCCTCTGAGTATCCGAACTCCTTATAGATGCGTTCAAAATCCTCGGGCGTGGTAGGCTCTGCCGGATACCGGTCTCCTCCGGAATACACCGAGGCGCTGGGATTGTTAATGTCATGGTTGCCCGGTATGACTACCACCGTGATACCGGCCTTCTCCACTTCATCCAGCTTTTCCGCCAGCTCCTCATGGCTTTTCTTTTCCCCCTGAAGACTTAAGTCCCCGCTGATAATCAGGACATCCGGGCTCAGAAGCTTGATTTCCTCCAGGGCTGCATCGGTTATCTCCCATACGTAATTGGTCAGTTTTCCGTCGCCGTGCTCCACCATGGACCGGAACATATCCCCCTGGTCTGTCAGGGATTCCGCCAGATAATGTATATCCGTCATAAGGATGATGCGTTTTCCTCCAATCAGCGGTTCTGCTTTTGTCTCCTTCTCAACATCCGGAAAAGGCTGTATCTCTGAGGGCGCAGGATGGGTGGGCTTTTGCAGCTCTGTTTCCTGAACTTTTTCCTGTACCGTTTCCTTTGTCTGCTGTTTTCCGGCGGTGGCGTCCGCCTGTTTTCCAGTCTGTACGCTGCACCCCGCCATGACTCCGGCCATTATGACCGCTGTCATGATTCCCGTTATCCTTGCTCTTCCTCTCATTTCCTTCCTCCGGTGTCACCCATTTCGTTTATTTAACCTCAGACACGATATCCCATATGTCCGCTGGCTCAAATCCCAGTTTCCAGCAGGCAACCCCTGCCAGGTCAAACTCATTAATCAGGTCAATCTTAAGCTTCATGGAGTCTTCTTCCTCCATCCATATATACTGCTGGCCGCTTCCGCTCACCGTCTCACCGTAATACTGCCCCAAGAGCTTATCCCATGTAAGCTCCACCTGGTTCTCCTCCACCCACTTCCTGGCATCTGATATGCCGTATGCCTTGGACGAGGTCTTTCCCTCATTCACAGTCCATACCCTGGTATAGAAGGGGACTGCATTGATAACCTTTTCCTTCGGGACCTCCTTCAGGGTATTCTCAATCCCCTCCCTCACATAGGGAATGGAAGACACGGAGCCTGCTTCTCCCCCTGCATAGTGTTCGTCATATCCCATAACAATCACATAATCAGCCACGATTCCCTGCTCCTTCCTGTTATAAAACGCGGTGTAGGAAGAAGGTACATAGTTGTCCACAGACAGTACAAGTCCTTTATTGCGGCAGGCAACCGACATTTCCCGTATAAACTGGACATAGTGGGGTCCTGCCTCTGCCTTCAGGCTCTCAAAATCCAGATTGAAGCCGTCAAAGCCGTAGGTATCCGCCTCATTCATCAGTTTTTCAATGAGCTTTTTTCTGGTGCTGGTGGAGGACATCAGGGTCTTTGTGTTAAGGTTCTTGACACTTTCCTCTGTACTTACATTCTCAACCATGGCCCACACCTTCAGTCCCATATCGTGGGCCTTATCCACATAATCCTTACTGGCCAGCGACGTATAGGTTCCATCACTGGACACCACATTGAACCAGGTGGGCACAATCACATTCATCCCTTTGGCATCGGAGGCATAGTCCTCAAGGGTGCTGTTTCCCTCCTGCCGCGTGACCTGATGGAATCCCAGCCTCACCTTGCCATCCATGGAAATGCTGGTATACACAGGCGCCTCAAAGGTGCTGACAGGCGCAACCTGCTCTCCCGGCTCCAGTTTCCGGTTCTCCACATATCCGATATAACCATCCGAGGTCCTGACTCTGGACCACTTTTCCAGAGTCTCCAGCACATCCACCGTCTCCCCGGCAGCTGCCTCTGTGATAATCTGGCTCTTGACGCCGCCCTTCACCCTTACCTGGCCTGCCTTTTTCAGTACGGCTGTGTCATAGGGCTGCCAGGAGGTGTCGATGAACACCCTCTTAATCTGGCTTGTGGCAAAAGCCTGCGTACGGATATCCGTATAATTCACCACAACGCCCAGGGACAGATACATCCCACTATCTGTAACCTTAAAGAGAGGGCCCTTTTCGCCCTGCGTACTCTCGTCCGCATATACAATGGAATCGGGCAGTGCGTACACAAGCAGTTTTTCGCCCTCGTCCCAGTAGAAACGCTGGTTCAGATATTCATTCACCCAATCCACCGGCAGGTACACCTGGCCATCCTCATAGATTCCCTTGGCCTCCTGCACCTGGTTATCCAAAATAAGGGCCACCTGACTGCCCTTAATCCCAAATATCCTGCTCTTATCCGCCAACTCACTGCTGGGCATGTATTTCCTGGCAAAAAGCAATCCCAGACCACCGCCTGCCAGGATAAATATGAACAGCAGAACCAGCACCGTGATTCCGCAGCCGTGACCTTTTCTTCTTCTGCTCATCCTGTCCTCCAGTTTCCTAATGATTGTATTTATTCTACCACAAAATAGAGTGTATGTACCAATTAATTGCTTACAATTTACAGTCATTAAGGAGGAAACAGGAACAAAAGCCCGGTATGCGCTGCCTGCTTTGGCTGCACAGGCTGAGACGGTACTCTTGGCCGCGCATGGGCCGGGCTTTTGTTGTCTGCTTTTATTATCTGCTTTTGTTATCTGCTTTTGTTATCTGCCTTGTTTATGAATCCTGGCTTTTTTTCTCTTTGGGAGGGTCACTGAGATACACTTTGTCAAATCTGATTTCCTTCAGACAGCCCTGCTCGGCGCCCACATAGTCGCCCATGTAAAAGCCCCCGTCTTCTCCCATCTCGAATATCTTCTCCCATTCCTTTTCCGGGCACTCGACTCCGTCAATGGTTATCCGAACCCCTTTGTTCTTGTATCTCTTCAATCCGTCCAGATAGGTTCTCTGATGTTTCTTCCGGTCTCCATATTCGGCACTTCTTATCATACTGATAAGTCCTCCCCATTACCACGGGACAGCCGGCCGGCGGCACCAAGGAGTTGTTTCCGTGACATACGCTTGCGCGCCGGTTCCCTCTGTCTCTTTTTTCTTCACAAAATTCTCTCAAACCACTGCATGGCGGCGTAATCCACTGAAAATGCATCTACTGAAAGAGGAACCCTGACCAAAGAAATCCCAAACCGTCTCTCTATCTGTTTTCTGGTGTCCTCACTGCCAAAGGCAGCCGTATATATCCACCCTGTCCTGGGTCCTTCCTCCTCTGATAAAAGCTCCAAAAATGCCTCCAGTTTCCACTCACTCAGCGCAGCCATGATAATCCTTACTTCGCATCTGAGCCACTCCGCCCGGATGGACGGTCTTAATTCCCCAAAATCAATTATGATTTCATCATAGGTTCCGTCCAGGCAGGACGCCAGCACGCGGGGGCCTCCCTGCATATAATATGTAACCCCGAAAATCTTGTATCTGTAATCCGCAGAATCTGCCTGCCTTCCGGTATGACTCCGGCATATATCCTTCATGGTTTTCCATCCGCCGTGGTCATTCCACTCAATCACCGCAGTCCTGCGCTGCAGGGCACTGGCCATATAATTGGCCGTCAGGATGCAGAGATGGGTCACCCCGGTTCCCCGTCCTGTTCCTGTGATTCCGATGACCCTGCACCCTTTTGCAGGTTCGCGGCTGTGTTTAAAAAGATTTCTTTTAGAAAATCCCATCTCTCTAACCAGCCTCTTGCTCCGCCCTGTTCCCTGCCGCTGCCGGTCACGGCAGACCAGAGCGACTGAAAGAAAGCCTCTTCTTCCCGTTTCTGCCGGAAAGGATTTCCATAATCCGGCGAGACAAACAGCTTTATTCCTTTTAGGGCCCTGTCTGATTTGGCCGCGGCCCTTAATTCCTTTTGGCATACGGTCCGCGTTCCGCGCATTATAAAACCGCGGTTTCCGCCGCACCGGCCGGCCCAAACCCGGTTCATCCAGGTTATGTAATGCCGGATGTACGGCCCCTCCCAGATACCGGCGCTGCCTGTCCCTAATAAATCCGCCTTTGACGCCTTTAATTCCAGTTCCGCCTGCTGCCAGTCCGTTCCATAGTCTTTTACTATGACGTCAAATCCTGTCCCTTCATCCAGCTTCACGCAAGGTCCGTACCGCGGCCTTAAGAAACAGCCGTTCATGGCATAGATTCCAAAGCAGTCCGGGCGCATACCTGTCCTCCCGGCCATGGCGGCCACTGCCTGCGAATCGTTATGCTCCTCATAAAGAGCCCGGTACCCGTGCCTGTTCAGGAAATGTACCAGCCCCAGGGCCAAATGCGTGGTGCCTGTACCAGCCTTCATTCCGGTCAGTATCAAAATATGAGATGGTATCGCCTTGTGTTTCTTTTCTACTGTCAGTTCCCTGGTACACAGCGCCCGGAGGGCTGTCTCCACCTCCTTGGCGGAAGCGTACCGTTTCTCCATATTGGGTTCCATACATGTTCTGATAATCCGCTCAAACGCATCCGACCGTCCGGCAGGCTGTCCGGTCCCCTCCCTCAGGGTTCCCGCTGTCATAAAACGGAGGACTGCACCAATGGCATAAATGTCGGTCCTTTGGTCCAACAAACGGTCAGAAGCATACTGTTCAGGGGCCGCGCATCCCACCGTACCGAATCGCTTTGAGGCAATGTTTGCCCGCCGGCTGCCTGCAGCATGATCAAAATCAATCAGCTTTACAGTGCCGTTGCAGATAATCAGATTGTTAGGTTGTAAGTCTAAATGTAATATGGGTATTTCACATGCAGAGTGCATGTAAGCCACAAGCCCGCAGACCTGCATCCCATAACGGGCTGCCTCTGCCTCTTGAATAGGACCCTGACTTGCAATCAGGGCATATAGAGAATATCCTTCAAGATACTCCTCGATTAAATAAAAAAATTCGGAATCTTCTTCTAAGTCATAAATCATGGGAATCCCCGGATGACGCAGTTCTTTTAACACCAATGCTTCCCTTTGGAAGGTGTCATAGTCGGCATCACTCCTGGAGATGCGCTTAATGGCCCTGTATTCCTCCAGGCCAATGTGCTCTGCCAGCCATACGGTTCCTGTCCGTCCGGTTCCCAGTTTGCGCAGCAGACGGTATTTGCCAAATAAAATGGTATTCCTTATCCACCCCTCCTTTGTCACAATATCATCTCATATTCCAATTTTACCCTTTTTTATGTCACCTGTCTATGGTCGTTATATCTTCCATGGCTTTCCGTATGTCATTTATACAACTTAAAAGCATCCTGCGGGCTGATATTTTTTAAATTTTTATGAAATGATTGATATTTCCACCTGTAATGTAGTATATTTAAAGTGTAGAAGTCTACTTTCGGCCTGAAGTACCCAAAAACACCCTGGTCCAAAGCAGATGCCACCACATTTGACACAGAACAGGAAGTGATTCTATGAAGATAGAACGTATCAATGATAACCAGATTCGCTGTACATTGACCAGCTTTGATTTAAGCGCGCGCAATATTAACCTGGTTGAACTGGCCTATGGAACAGAAAAGGCCAGAAAGCTGTTTCGGGAGATGATTCAGAAAGCCTCCAATGAGGTCGGCTTTGAAGCGGAGGATATTCCGCTCATGGTTGAGGCGATTCCGCTGTCCAGCGAAAGCATTATGCTGGTCATCACCAAAATTGAAGACCCGGAAGAACTGGATACCCGTTTTGCCAAGTTCTCACCTTTCACAGACGACAACCAGAATTCTCTTGTGTCGCAGTTAGCCAGTGAGTTCCTGGAGGGCGCACCGGATTCCCTGAATTACCTGGAGCCCGGCTCCGTGGAACAGGTTGGAGATGAGGATAGCACGGACAGGTCCCCTGAAACCCCTGCCAAGAAAAATACCGGCGCTGTTGCCAGCAGCCGCATTTTCCGTTTCAACAGTCTGGACCGCATCAGCGAAGCGTCCAGGGCCGTATGGGGAATCTATAACGGCGTCAACACCCTGTATAAGAAGCCCGGCACCAGACAGTACTATCTGATTGTAAAACGCCTGGACTGCGGCGACCTGGATTTCTCCCGGGTATGCAACATATTGGCGGAATATGCCACCAAGCTGTCAGGTGAAGCAGCCAGTGAAGCCTATTTCAGGGAACACTATGAGGTCATGATTCAGGATAATGCCCTTCAGAATCTTGCAAAAATCTAGCCTGCATATATAGATGGATACAGTTAAAACACCCCTGCGGCCAGGCGGACCGCAGGGGTATTATATTGCCTTAAAATATGCCGGGTACTGGCTTCTGAACATCTGCTCATTCATCATCCACCGGTTCAGGTGGAGGTCCATTGTCTCCGCCGCCTGATTTTTATCCCGGCGCCGTATTGCCTCCAGCAGTTTCTTATGGTCCTCTATTATCTTATGGTCCTTTACCGTTGCCACGGACAGGCTGCGGATTCTGTCATAGTGAATCGCCAGCCTCTGGCACATCTCATAGGTCAGCTCCTTCCGGCAGATGGAAAACAGCTTCCGGTGCATCTCATTGTCCAGCTCCAAAAGTTTCCGGGATGAGCCTCCCTCCAGATAAAATTCCTGAAGTCTGATGTTCTCATCCAGCCACCACAGGTCCTCCTCATCCGCCTGCTGGCAGACCAGCTCAACAGCTGCCTTTTCCAGTACCAGACGGAGAAAACGCGCCTCCTCCACCAGCTCCACATCAATCAGCGCAATGCGCATACCTCTCTGAGGGAATATTTCAATGATTCTGGATTCCTCACTGAGCTGTATGACTGCCTCCCGCACAGGGGTGCGGCTGATGCCTATCATCTGCGACATCTCCACATCGTTAAAAGGCGCTCCCGGTTCCAGCTCCAGTGAAATAATGTTCTCCCTCAGGGTCCGGTATGCATACTGTCTGGCAGTCTCTCCATGTCTCTTTTCCTCTATCTTCATGGGTAAAACCTCCTAATACCAGTCCTCAGTCCTGAAGACCTACAGGGACTGTATCTCCTTCCAGACCTCATCGTCCACGTAAATCCCCAGCCTGTCATGCTCCTCATGGAACCGGGCGCTGCCCTGGCCCGGCGCCCTGACACTGCCGCCTTCCTCTGACGGAGCCGAGCTTTTTACGTACCGGACCGCCGTATCCATGATTTCCTTCATATGGGCATCCGTGGTGGTCCTGCCCGGATTCACCACAATCATGACCTGGGAACAGCCGCCGCAGCTGCCGCAGCCTTTCTCGTCCATACCGGCAGCGCCCATGCCGTCCGTGAGCACGGAGCCCAGGATATCCAGCATGAAGGAAAAGGCCGAACCCTTCCAGTACCCCACAGGAAGCACACGGCGGGACTTCTCAATGGCGCCCGGGTCGTCCGTCAGCTTGCCTTCTTCATCAAACCCTCCGGGATACGGCAGCTTTTCCCCGGCCAGCCGCGTAACCTGCAGCTTTCCGTAGGAGTACTGGGACATTGCCATGTCCAGCTGGAGAGGTTCTCCCCCGCCAGCAGACGGCACAGCCATGACAAAGGGATTGTTGCCCAGACGGCATTCCTTTCCGCCCCACGGGGGCATACAGGACTCCGTATTGGTCCACATGATTGCCGCATACCCCTTTCTGGCGGCATACAGCCCATAGGTGCCTCCCCGCATCCAGTGAGTGGTATTGCGGATTCCCACCATGCCGATGCCAAACTGGTCCGCCAGCTCCATGGCCCGGTCCGCGCAGTAAAGGGCGTTCAGGATGCCGGGGCCCATGTTTCCATTGTAAACCCTGAGTGCGCCGAATTCCCGCTCCAGGGATGGCACGGCATTTACATCCACCCAGCCTTTCTTAATGTAGTTCACAAACCTGGCCACCCGGTTGGTGCCATGAGAATATACCCCGTCATAGGTAGTCTCCGTGTGTATGCGGGCGCATATCTCCGCCTTTTCCTCAGACATCCCGTATTTGACCAGCACCCTCTTTATCTCACTCTTAATTTCATCAAAGGTTAATCTCACCGCACCCATCCCTTCCTGCTGCATCGTCCTAGCGGTTCTGCTTCCGGATGGCCTCCCACAAACCATTTAAGTAGCATGCTCCCAGGGCCCTGTCGTAAAGGCCGTATCCCGGCATGGACACCTCTCCCCAAATAGCCCTTCCGTGGTCAGGGCGCATGATTCCGTCAAAACCAATGTCATACAGCGCTTTCATTATCTCATACATATCCATGCTGCCGTCTTCTGAGAGATGGGCAGCTTCCTGGAAATCTCCAGGAGCATTATACTGCAGATTGCGCACATGTGCAAAGGGAATCCTTCCTTTTAAGGACCGGATGATATCCGGAATGTCGTTTTCCGGATTGCTTCCCAGGGAGCCAGTGCACAGAGTGACGCCGTTAAAGGCTGCATCCACGGCCTTCATCAGCTTAAGGAGCTGCTCCTTGCCGGTAATAATTCTGGCCAGTCCAAACACGGGCCACGCTGGGTCATCCGGGTGAATGGCCATCCTGATATCATACTTCTCGCATACAGGCTGGATTGCCTTCAGGAAATACACCAGGTTGTCAAAAAGGCGGTCCTCATCCACATCCTTATACATGTCAAACAGTTCCTTAATGCGGGCCATGCGCTCCGGCTCCCATCCAGGCAGCTCAAATCCATTGGACTTTTCTCCCATGGACTGGAACATGTTCTCAGGGTCAATCCTGTCAATCTCCTTCTGACTGTAAGCCAGCACCGTGGAGCCGTCCGGGCGCTCCTTAGCCAGGTCGGAACGGGTCCAGTCAAAGACCGGCATGAAATTATAGCACACCACATGGATATCAGCCTGGCCCAGACGCTCCAGGGTAGTAATGTAGTTGGCAATGTACTGCTCCCTGTCAGGGGTGCCCACCTTGATTGCATCGTGGATATTGACACTCTCAATCCCCAGAACCTTTAATCCCCTGGACTCCACCTGTTCCTTCATCTGAAGGATGCGCTCCATGGGCCAGACCTCCCCGGCCGGAATGTCATACAGGGTGGTAACCACGCCCTTCACACCCGGTATCTGCCTGATTTGCTCCAGAGATACAGAATCCACGCCCTCACCGAACCAACGCAATGTCATATCCATAACTAATTTCCTCCTTGAACTGTATGTGCAGTGCTTTTGTGTTTTTCCGTTTATGCGGAAATAAATATTTTAATATACTAATATATTACTATTTCCCAGACAATCTGTCAATACCATAGAATATAAAAAGAACCCGGCTCAGTCACATATCCCCTGAGCCAGGTTCCTCCAATCACTGTTTCAGATATTCATCAGGCTTTTGCTGCCAGAATTTCGTTAATCTGGGAAACAAGTGTATCACAGTCAATACCGTGTACCATACAGGCCTCTTCCAGAGACTCTCCTTGGGATGCCGGTCAGCCAAGGCAATGCATTCCGGCACGCATCAGGATTGGAGCAATACTGTCATCTACATGGATTAACTGTCCGATGAGCATGTCTTTACTAATTTCCATTATCGTGTCCTCCTTATATTTCTGCTATCAGTATACCCAATTTATCGGTCTACCACGCTTCTACCATCATAATACGTTTTTCGACATTTTACAAGTCCAACCTGGACATACATATTTTTCATATTAACCATAATTATCAAGGCTTGTTAAAAAATATTATCACTAAGCCCTCTTGACGTGTATACAATGTGCATAATATAATAAGTGTTGCAAAAGCAACAGCACAAATCCTGTTTTTTTAGTAGACTATGGATGTCCGGTAAGACCGGTATGGCTGTGAAACAATTGGTTAACAATAGTTTTTATATAAAGGTTCACGCATTTCACAGGAGGAAAAATCTATGAGAACAGAGTGGAACACATTTAAAGGCGGTGTATGGCAGCGGGAAATCAATGTACGCGATTTCATACAGAAAAACTATACCCCCTATGACGGAAACGATGAGTTTCTGGAAGGTCCTACCCAGAATACCACAGAGCTGTGGGACCAGGTCATGGAACTGTCAAAAAAAGAACAGGAAGCCGGCGGAGTCCTGGATATGGATACAAAAATCATTTCCACCATTACCTCCCACGGCCCAGGATATTTGAATAAGGACAAGGAAACCATTGTAGGCTTTCAGACCGACAAACCCTTTAAGCGTTCCCTTCAGCCTTACGGAGGTATCCGCATGGCCATGAAGGCCTGCCAGGATAACGGTTATGAGGTTGACCCTGAGATTGTGGAATTCTTTATGAAGCACAGGAAGACCCACAATGCCGGTGTGTTTGATGCATACACCCCTGAAATGAGGGCCTGCCGTTCCAGCCATATCATCACAGGGCTGCCGGATGCCTATGGACGCGGACGCATCATCGGAGACTACCGCAGGATTGCCCTTTACGGTGTGGACGCCCTGATTCAGGAAAAAAAGGAAGAAAAGGATTCCACGCGCACCATCATGTATTCGGATGTTATCAGGGAGCGCGAGGAGCTGTCTGAGCAGATTCGAGCCCTGGAAGACCTGAAGGAGCTGGGACGTATCTATGGTTTTGACATTTCAAAGCCGGCTTCCGATGTGAAGGAGGCCATACAGTGGACCTACCTGGGCTACCTGGCTGCTGTCAAGGAGCAGAACGGCGCCGCTATGTCCCTGGGACGCACCTCCACCTTTCTGGATATCTACGCTGAGCGCGACCTGGCGGAAGGACGTTATACGGAGAAAGAGATTCAGGAATTTGTAGACCACTTTATTATGAAGCTGCGTCTTGTAAAATTTGCCAGGACGCCGGAATACAACGAGCTGTTCTCCGGGGACCCCACATGGGTTACGGAATCCATCGGAGGTATCGGAATCGACGGACGCCACATGGTGACCAAGATGTCCTTCCGTTATCTGCACACCCTTCAGAACCTGGGCACTGCCCCTGAGCCGAACCTGACCGTACTCTGGTCCACAAAGCTTCCTGAGAACTTTAAGCGGTTCTGTGCCAAGACTTCCATTGAGTCCTCCTCCATCCAGTATGAGAACGATGATTTGATGAGGGTAACCCATGGCGATGATTATGCCATTGCCTGCTGTGTATCCAGCATGCGCATCGGCAAGGAAATGCAGTTCTTCGGCGCCAGGGCCAACCTGGCCAAGTGCCTGCTCTACGCCATCAACGGCGGGGTGGATGAAATCAGCGGCAAGCAGGTAGGCCCCAAGTACCGCCCCGTAACCACGGAATATCTGGATTTTGACGATGTAATGGACAAATACAAAGATATGATGAAGTGGCTGGCCAAGGTATATGTCAATGCCCTGAACATCATCCACTACAATCACGATAAATACTGCTATGAAAGGCTTCAGATGGCGCTCCATGACAAGAAGGTGACCCGTTGGTTCGCAACCGGCATCGCAGGCCTTTCCGTTGTGGCAGACTCCCTGTCCGCCATTAAGTATGCCAGGGTCAGGGTTGTCCGCAATGAACAGGGCATTGTGACCGACTATATCGTGGAGGGAGACTTCCCTAAATATGGAAATAACGATGACAGGGTAGACCAGCTGGCAGCAGACCTGGTACACACCTTCATGAGCTATATAAAGGGAAACCACACCTACCGCGGCGGCATTCCCACCACCTCTATCCTTACCATTACCTCCAATGTGGTATATGGAAATAACACAGGCGCAACCCCGGACGGCCGGAAGGCCGGCCAGCCATTTGCACCGGGGGCCAACCCAATGCACCACAGGGACAGCCATGGGGCGGTTGCATCCCTGGCCTCTGTGGCAAAGCTTCCATTCAGGGATGCGCAGGACGGTATCTCCAATACCTTCTCCATCATTCCCGGCGCTCTGGGCAAGGATGACCAGATTTTCATGGGCGACCTGGAAGTAGAGCTGAACGGCTGCGGAGGCGGCTGCGAAGCGCCCACCCTCTTTGAGGGACTGGACTCCGAGGCCGACATCGAGGAATCCTGATTAACAGCATATAAACCATTTTCTTGAGAAAGCGAGGATTAATGTTATGGTAAAAGCAAGCGAATCACAGATTGATAACCTGGTGGCCCTGTTAGACGGCTATGCCCAGGAAGGCGGACACCATCTGAATGTAAATGTATTCAGCAAGGAAACCCTTCTGGATGCACAGGCCCATCCTGAAAAATATCCCCAGCTCACAGTCAGGGTATCCGGCTATGCGGTAAACTTTAACAAGCTGACAAAAGCGCAGCAGGACGAGGTCATTTCAAGGACCTTCCACGGCTCCATCTAAGCCCTGTCTGACAATTACTCCGGATGCCGTCTTAACAGGAAACACTTCCGGCTGGGGCGGCATCCATGTTTCCTTTTATCATTTTCCTTATTTTAAATATCTTTACCCGCGGCTGGTCCGCACTGCATGACATGTTGTGGTTTTCAGAAAGGAGCGCAGCCTTATGGTTGGACGTGTACATTCCATAGAAAGCTTTGGCACCGTGGACGGCCCCGGTATCCGCATGGTAATCTTTTTAAGCGGCTGCCCCATGAGATGCCTCTACTGTCATAATCCCGATACATGGGACCCCAAGGGAGGCACGCCCATGCTGGCGGACGATATATTAAACCAGTACGAGCAGGCCCGCCCCTTCTATAAAAAAGGCGGCATCACGGTCAGCGGCGGCGAACCCCTGATGCAGATTGGTTTTGTGACAGAGCTTTTTGAGAAGGCCAGGCAAAAAGGAATCCACACCTGTCTGGATACCTCAGGTATTACTTTCAACCCCGGTTCGCAGGCAGTTATGGCACTTTTCGACCGCCTTCTGGCCTCCACGGACCTGGTTCTCCTGGATATCAAGCATATTGACCCCGAGGAACATATAAAGCTTTGCGCCCAGCCCCAGGACAACATACTGGCCTTTGCCGGATACCTGGAAAAGAAGCAGATACCTGTCTGGATTCGCCATGTGGTGGTTCCCGGCATCACGGACCGGGAGGAATATCTGTACCGCCTGGGACGCTATCTCGGCACGCTTAAAAATATAAAGGCGCTGGATGTGCTGCCCTATCACGACATGGGAAAAGCTAAGTACAGCCAGATGGGAATCCCCTACCCCTTAGAGGATACGGCGCCCCTGCCTCCTGCAAAAGCTGCAGAGGCCCGCAAAATCATTCTCCGGGGAATGCGCGATGAAAGGGCCCATTGCTCCTAAATTTATACAATATTAGCGGGCATAGGAACGATTTTCCTCTTGAATAATTAGACGTTATAGTATAAAATAAAATAACAATGTAGACAAATATTAAGGAGGTATTTTATCATGGCATATGTAATTAGTGATGCTTGTGTAAGCTGCGGCAGCTGTGCTGGCGAATGTCCAGTCGGCGCTATTTCTGAGGGAGACAGCCAGTACGTTATCGACCCGGATACCTGTATCGACTGCGGAACCTGTGCAGCTACCTGCCCAACCGGAGCTATTTCCGAAGGTTAATGTAGTATTACATAAGGGCCTCTTCCTGACGGAAGGGGCTCTTTTCGTATATTCAGCATATATTATTCACAGAACACATGGAGGAATCCAAATACCATGAATAAACCAGTAATCGGCATAACCCCTTCCCATAATACAGAAAACGACGACATAAGCGTGCGCCCCACTTACCTGAGGGCCATTGAAGCAGCAGGAGGCCTGTCCGTCCTTCTTCCCCTGGAGGCGCCGGAGGAAGACTTAAAACAGCTGTCAGGGCTGTGCGACGGCTTTCTCTTTTCCGGCGGTCCGGACATTCATCCCTTTCTTCTGAAGGAGGAAACACACATGCACTGCGGAAATGTGTCCATGGCCCGGGATACCATGGAACTCTCCCTTCTGAAGATTGCCATGGAGGCCGGCAAGCCGGTGCTGGGAATCTGCCGCGGAGCCCAGATGATTAATGTGGGACTGGGCGGCGACATCTACCAGGACATTCCCAGCCAGGCCGAAACCGGTTTTCCCATTGCCCATAAGCAGCCCTATTCCTGCAGCCTGCCTTCCCACCATGTGAATGTGCGCCGGGATACACTGCTGTACGAAATCGCAGAAGGGAAACCGGAAATCGCGGTAAACAGCTCCCACCACCAGGCAGTGCGCAGAATTGCCCCCTGTCTCATAGCCAGCGGCCATGCGCCCGACGGTATTATTGAAGCTCTGGAGATGCCGGATTATCCTTATCTCCTGGCCCTGCAGTGGCACCCCGAGTATATGTGGCAGACCGACGCGGTATCCGCCAATATATTCAAACACTTTGTGGATGCCTGCCGGAAATAAAAGAAAATGGCTGACCCGGCAAAGGCCCGGCGCGATTCAGGATATGGAATGCTTCCTGAATCACGCCGGGCCATTTTTTAATCTGCTTTTCTGTCTGGTTATCCGCACCTACTCATTGTCTATCAATTCTGCGGCCATCTGAGCCATCTCTTCTGCTGTTATGGGATTATCCATGGTTGTTATGATATAAACCCTTTCCCCGTCCTTCCATACCATGCTCTGGGCAGCCTTATCCTCCACCTTATCGCTTCCGTATGATATATAGAGTTCTCCTGCCGCCTCTCTTGCCTTCTCCTCCTCGGAAACCTGATAATCCGGGGGAACAAAACGGTACTGGTCCCTGGTGTAGTTCAGGGTAATCCCGTTGTGGTCAAATGTCTGGTGCGGCCGGCCTTCCTCCTCATACAAGCCTGAGCCCTGTACACTGACAAATATATCCGGGCTTCCGCCCTTTTTGTACTGCAGGGAAAAGCTTTCCGTGGACTTTATCACATTTCCGTCCTCATCATGGGCCTCATCATGGGTGGGCATGCCCAGTTCAAACCGGTACCCGTTGCCGAACGTCTCAGGGGCCTTGGTGGCAAAGCCCAGCTTTGTCTCCATCTCCCCCAGCTTATCATAGGTAAAATCATCCAGATGACTGCCTCCGCTGCTTGTATATGCCGCCTTTCCGGCAGCAACCGCTGTTATGGTACCCAGTACGCAGATGGCTGCCGCCACCACAAATACCCGCTTCATATTCCATTTCTTCATTCCTGATTCCTCCTCTATTTTCCGGTGAACAGAGCGCCGCATCCTCTCTGTATCTGCGGAAGTCACCTGTATGGACTCTGCCCGGCTGCAAAGAGTACGGCTTATCTGCTCTTCCAGTTCCTTTTGTGTCACCGGTCCGTCTTGTCTGTTCATAAGGTTACCTCCCTTCCTACCCTCTTGTTTTCTTCCGTCAGCTCCTGTTTTAAATTCGTCCTGGCCGTATACAGCCTGGACTTAACGGTTCCCTCCATACAGCCCATGATACCCGCAATCTCTCTGGTGGACATCTGGTTAAAATAGTACAGGACTACGGCTGTTCTCTGTTTCACCGGAAGATTCCTTATGGCTTCATAGAGCTCCTTTTCCCGGGAGCGCATCATGACTTCCTCCAGCACAGAGGCTGTTTCAGGCTCTTCCGTCCCAAATACCTCTTCCACCGGCTGTTCCTTCCTGTTTTTCCTGCAAAACCTCCAGGCTTCCCTGGTAAGGGTTTTATAAAGCCAGTTCCCAAAATACTCCGGTTCTTTGATTTTCTTTCGGTTCGTCCAGCACAGCACAAAGGTTTCCTGTACAATATCCTCACTGTCTGCATGACTTCCGGATATGAGATATGCCACGCGCAGCAGTTTGGGATAATAATGCTCCATCAACCGGTCAAATGCCTGGCTGTCTCCTTCCGCCATACGGCGTACCAGACCTGCTGTCTCCTGCTCCATGTCCATCCGCTCCTTCCATCGTCCGCTGCTTATTTGGAACCATCTGCTTATATGGAACCATTATATATCCCTTTTGGCTTAACTGCCAGAAGGGTTTGTTAATCGGTGCACCTGCTATATAGAGAAAGTTGGCAGGCAGATGGTTCATTTTATTTAGAATTATTTTTTCCCTTGTCAGAACAGATTATGTCATGTAGAATAATACTGCTGAACAAAACCAACGGAAGCACCTGTAAAATAAAGGATTTTTATAAAAGGAGTCTGCAACAGTATGAGCATTTTAAACGTAGAGCATTTGAGCCATGGCTTTGGGGACCGGGCCATTTTCCAGGATGTCTCCTTCCGCCTGTTAAAGGGCGAGCACATTGGCCTTATTGGAGCCAACGGGGAAGGCAAATCCACCTTCATGAACATTATTACCGGCAAGCTCATGCCCGATGAGGGCAGGGTGGAATGGGCCAAAAACGTAAGGGTCGGGTATCTGGACCAGCACGCAGTGCTGGAAAAAGGCATGACCATACGGGATGTGTTAAAGAGCGCCTTCGCATTTCTCTTTGAGATGGAAGAACACATGAACCATATCTGCGATAAGATGGGAGAAGCCGGCGAGGACGAAATGAACACCATGATGGAGGAGCTGGGAACCATACAGGACCTTCTCATGGCCCATGATTTCTATATTATTGATTCCAAGGTGGAGGAGGTGGGACGGGCCCTGGGCCTTTCTGAGATTGGCCTGGACAAGGATGTGACGGAGCTGTCCGGCGGCCAGCGCACAAAGGTGCTCCTGGGCAAGCTTCTGCTGGAGAAGCCGGATATCCTGCTTCTGGACGAGCCTACCAACTATCTGGACGTACAGCATATTGACTGGCTGAGGCGCTACCTGCAGGAGTATGAGAATGCCTTTATTCTCATTTCCCATGACATTCCCTTCCTCAACAGTGTTATCAACCTGATTTACCATATGGAAAACCAGAGGCTGGACCGCTATGTGGGGGATTATGACAAATTCCAGGAGGTATACGCGGTTAAGAAATCCCAGCTGGAGGCTGCCTATAAGCGCCAACAGCAGGAGATTGCGGAGCTGGAGGATTTTGTGGCCAGGAACAAGGCCAGGGTGGCCACCAGAAACATGGCCATGTCCCGCCAGAAAAAGCTGGATAAGATGGATGTCATTGAACTTGCCAGGGAAAAACCCAAGCCGGAATTTCATTTTCTGGAGGCCCGCACTCCGGGAAAGTATATATTTGAGACAAAGGATTTAATCATTGGCTATGACGAGCCGCTGTCGCGCCCTCTTAACCTGGTGATGGAAAGAGGACAGAAAATCGTGCTGGTAGGAGCCAACGGCATCGGCAAAACCACGCTGCTGAAAAGCATCCTGGGCCTTACGCCTGCCCTTGGCGGCACCGTGGAGCTGGGAGACTACCTGTCCATCGGCTACTTTGAGCAGGAGATGGCCCCCGGCAACAACACCACCTGCCTTCAGGAAATATGGGCGGAATTCCCTGCCTATACCCAGTACCAGGTCCGCTCCGCCCTGGCAAAATGCGGCCTGACCACGGAACACATTGAAAGCCAGGTCAGGGTGCTCAGCGGAGGCGAACAGGCCAAGGTCCGGCTGTGTAAGCTGATTAACCGCGAGTCCAATGTACTTCTTCTTGACGAGCCCACCAACCATCTGGATGTGGATGCAAAGGAGGAGCTGAAGCGGGCTCTGAAGGCATATAAGGGCAGCATCCTCTTAATCTGCCATGAACCTGAATTTTTTGAGGGACTGGCTACGGATGTGTGGGATTGCAGGGAATGGGCGCTGAAGCTGTCTTAATCAGGATAAATCCGAAGCAGTTAAAAAGGAACCCCCGAAAAAACCATTCCAGGGGGTTCCTTTTTAATTTCCAGTCCGGGGTTTTTCTTCTACGCCATGGAGATGGGCCCGCCCCTCATCTTACCCGCGGTACAAATGCGGTTAATTGCCACCATATAGGCGCCCATGCGCATGGTTACTTTGTTATTCTTTGACATGGCATCCACCTCGTCATATGCCTTGTTCATAATTTTCTTAAGGGTCCGGTTCACTTCCTCCAAATCCCAGGCCATGCTCTGGATATTCTGAACCCACTCAAAATAGGATACAACCACGCCGCCTGCATTGGCCAGGATATCCGGCACAACCACCACGCCTTTTTCCTCCAGTATCTTATCCGCTTCCACGGTAGTAGGACCGTTGGCTGCTTCAATAATCACCCTGGCCCGGACGCCGGCTGCGTTATCGCCGGTTATCTGGTTCTCCAATGCAGCGGGAATCAGCACATCGCAGCAGCAGGTAATAACCTGGTCATTGGTTATGTGTTCCACATTATCTGACACATAATCAATCAGGGCCTTTGTCTTGTCCGACAGGAATGCCCGGATAGCAGGGATATCCAGTCCGTCTTCATTGTAAACACCGCCGGAATAGTCGCTGACAGCCACTATCCTGCATCCCTTATCATACAGTATCTGGGCTGCGGTGCCTCCTACATTTCCCATGCCCTGGATGGCATAGGTGGAATTCTCGTAGCTCATGCCCAGGTGCTCCAGGCACTGGCGGGTAATGATGGTCACGCCTCGTCCTGTTGCTTCCGTCCTTCCGATGGAGCCGCCAATCTCAATGGGCTTTCCGGTGACAACACCGGGAACGCTGTGTCCCTTGAACATGCTGTATGTATCCATAATCCAGCCCATTACCTCGCCGTTGGTATTTACATCCGGGGCAGGTATATCCTGGTCAGGCCCTATAATCGGCAGTATCCTGGTGGTATATCTTCTGGTCAGGCGAATCAGCTCATCCCTGGACAGCTTGGAGGGGTCCACCTTGATTCCTCCCTTTGCCCCGCCGTAGGGGATGTTGACGATTGCGCATTTAAACGACATCCAAGCCGCCAGCGCCTTTACCTCATCCAAATCCGAGTTCTGATGGAAGCGGATTCCCCCCTTATAAGGGCCTCTGGCACTGTTGTGCTGTACCCGGTATCCTTCAAATACCTTCATCTCGCCATTATCCATCCTCACTGGAATGGATACAATCATTTCCCGCTCCGGATAACGCAGGGTTATGTAATCTGCTTCCTTTAACCCCAGCCTGGATGCCGCCTCATCCAGTACCGCCAGCATATTTTCGTATGGATTATACGTGTTCTTATTCATGACCTGCCTCCCATAAAATTGTTTATTTGAATACCTTCTGCTTCAAACGCTGTTCGGATTCTGCTGACAAAGGCCAGCGCCTTTGCCCCGTCCCCGTGGACACAGAGCGTGTCCCCCTTTATGTCCAGTTCCTTTCCATTGACGGACGTGACCTTTCCCTCTTTAATCATTTTAACGCACCGCCTGATAGCCTCGTCCTCATCTGTAATCATGGCCCCTTTGGTGCCTCTGGGAACCAGGGACAGGTCATCCATGTAGGCCCGGTCCGCAAATATTTCCGACAGGGCCTGAAGGCCCATTTTCCCGGCCTCCTCCCCCAGAACCGCGCCCGCGCAGTAATAAATCCGTATGGACGGGTCTATCTCATATACCGCCTGGCAGACGGCCCTGGATACCTCCCTGTCATACTGGCACAGATTGCCCAGCGCCCCGTGGGGGGCCACATGCTGAAGCTTCATGCCGCAGCCGGCAGTAAAGGCCATAAGCGCGCCCACCTGATACTTTACGTAGTTTTTGATTTCGGAGGGCTTTAATACCATCTTCCGCCTGCCGAATCCCATGAGGTCAGGATAACCCGGGTGGGCGCCCACAGCCACATTCCTCTCTGCTGCTGCTTTCACCACCCTGTCCATAACCATGGGGTCCCCTCCGTGCCAGCCGCAGGCAACATTGGCAGATGTGACGTATTTTATGATTTCATCGTCATTCCCAATGGTATATGCCCCAAAGCTCTCCCCCATATCGCTGTTTAAGTCAATCTGATACATGCTCCGTCTCCTCCCTGACTCTATTCTGACTGCTTCCCCTGGCTGCTGACCCTAACTGTGTTCTTCCACCTTCACCTGAAAGGAGGTCCCGCCCACATTTACCTGAAACAGCCTGGGCGGGCGGTAGGCCACGGGCGTCTCCAGCTTCGCCTTAAGCTGTTCCATTTCCCTGTAATATGCCGCATACGCCTGCTGTGCCTGCACAATATCCACAGGCACAAACCGTATCTCATCTCCGGCCCTGCACTGGCCGATTACAGGCAGGTCGGCTGTTATGACAGTGGCTATCTTCGCATAGCCGCCAATGGACTGGCAGTCAGCCATCATCACTATGGGCTGTCCTGATGTAGGCACCTGGACAGAACCCATGACAATGCCGTCTGAAATAATATTGCCGTCCGCCACATGCTCCGGACAGGGGCCCTCCAGCCTGTAACCCATGCGGTCCGATTCCCCGGTCACCTTATAAGTCCCTCCAAAGAAATCCTCCCGTCCTTTCCTGGTAAAGCAGTCATCCTGGGGGCCTTCAACCACCCGTACCAGACGGCATCCAGCCTGGCTGTATTCTGCCTGCATCCATCTTGCCGGCAGGTTTTCTATGGTATCCAGGTTCTGCCGGAGTCCGATTTCATCCCCCTTTTTCAGAGGCCGCCCCTGGTATCCTCCGATTCCGTTCTTTACAAGCGTGGACCTGCTTCCCATTACCACAGGAATATCCAGGCCCCCGGCAGCCGCCAGATAGGTCCGGCAGCCGCCGGAAGCTGACTGCATTCTGAGCACATCTCCCGCCTCTGCCGAAAACGCCCGGTACATACACACCGGAGCCCCGTTAAGCAGAGGACCCATATCCGCCCCTGCAAGGGCTATGACAGCCGGTCCCGTAAACCGGATTTCCGCCCCAGTAAACGTCATTTCCAGTCCTGCCTCCCCCATGTCATTGCCCACCAGGAGATTGGCTATATGGAATGACCGTTTATCCATGGGGCCTGCCGGGGATACCCCAAACTGTTCGTATCCGAACCTTCCTTCGTCCTGCACCGTTGTATAGATTCCCGGATTCACAATCACCATACCCATAAGCTACGCCTCCTTCACGTACGTCCGGCAGACATAGGTTCCGGCGTCTGCCTGGGCCTTAATCTCCTCATACCGGGCCCGGCTTACGGGAATATGGCGAATCCACTGTCCTGCCCTGAGCAGGAAGGGATTTTCCTTCCTGTAGTCGCACACCTTTATGGGGGTCATGCCGATGATGTTCCAGCCGCAGGGCTGGTCAAAGGGTATGATATCGCTGAGTCCCTGCTGCACCACGATGCTGCCCCCGGGTATGCGGACCCTTGGGCTCTCCCTGCGCCTGAAGGAAAAAGGATTCTCAAACCTGGCCGTATAGGGATGTCCCGGAGCAAATCCCAGCATATATACAAAGTAATCGCTCTGGCTGTGAATTTTTATGATTTCATCCACTGTCTTTTTCTCAATCCTGGCTATCTCCAGGATATCCTCCCCCTCGTAGAGGACCGGTATCTCGGTTATCACCGGCTTTGGCAGGTCAATCTCCCCCATACTGCCGGTCCATTCCTCCACCAGGCGTTCCAGCTTGTCATATGGTATCCTTAAAGGGTCATAGTGAATCAGCAGGGAACGGTATGACGGGACCAGTTCTCTTATTCCCGGAACATGCTCCCCCTCAATCCGGTACTTAAGGGCAATAACTTTTCTGTTTGTCTCAATGGATATCTCATTCTCAAATTCTACTGTAACCCCACAGTCTCCGCATAACCGCAACACAGCACCATTCATAGCATCACTGCTCCTATTTTTAAATCAATGCAACTGTACAGTCTCCACAGTCACAAATTAGTCCACGTACTCCACGCCTATGCTCTCAAGTTTTGCGTCCACCCAGTCCCGGTTCAGGCCGGTTCCGGCTGCAATGCTGGCAAACTGCTTTGTCTCATCCTGGCTTACTTTCTTAGCTCTCTCCGCCAGACCAGCCGCTTCCTCAGGCTTGATAACCAAAAGGCCGTCCCCGTCCCCTACCAGGATATCTCCCGGGCAGATGACCTGATTTCCGCAGGATACAGGGAAATTGATTTCCCCGGGTCCATTTTTATACGGCCCGTTGGGCGTCACTCCCTTTGCATATACCGGAAAATCCGGTATCTCCCCGATTTCCGCACTGTCGCGGATACATCCGTCCACCACAAAGCCTGCCAGCCCCCTGGACATGGCGTACCGTGTCATGATTTCACCGCACAGCGACCTGCTCTGGCTGCCAAATGTGGCAATCACAAGCACATCTCCCGGCTTTGCCATATCAAGGGCCTTGTGGAACATCAGGTTATCCCCTGCCGGTGCCTTTACCGTAAATGCGGTCCCAAGAAGCCTGGCCTTATTCATGGGCTTCAGCTGGGAATCAACCGCCCCAATCCGGTTCATGCAGTCGTCAATATTCGCCACCGGAATATCCTTAAACGCCTCAACCAATTTCCTGTCCGGCCTCTCAAACTCTTTTCTGATTCTGCACCCTACATTTGCCATATACCTTCTCCTTCTCTCCATAATTTTGTAAGTCATAAACTGCATCCAGTTTCTGGCCTGAAAATGTTTCCTACACGCCTAGGATAACACAAGTGATAACGATTGAAAAATGAATAATATTAGTATATAATATTAATAAAATCTATATTTAAGGAGCTGCCTATGGACCTGTCTGAAATTGAAACCTTCCTCACCATCGTCAACACAAAAAGCATCACAAAAACAGCGGATATCCTGTTTCTCAGCCAGCCCACCGTAAGCCACAGGCTAAAGTCCCTTGAAAAGGAGCTGGGGTTCCCGCTGATTGTCCGCAAAAAGGGATTTAAAAATGTTGAGCTCACCTCCAAAGGCAGTGAGTTCGTATCCATTGCGGAGCGGTACATATCCCTGTGGAAGGAAACCCAGGCACTGGCCCGGGACAGGGACAGCACCCTGCTGTCCATCGGATGCACGGACAGCCTGAATATCGCCCTTTTTGCAGGCTTCTACCGGCAGATGGAGACATCGGACTGCCCCATTGACCTGGACATCCATACCCATCAGTCCTCGGAGCTCTACAGCATACTGGACCGCCACGACATTGACATCGGGTTTGTGTACTACCACCTGCACTATAAGAACATTCTTTCAGAGCGCATTTATCAGGAACGGCTGTACCTGGTGCAGTCAGACCAGCCGGCCATACGCAAGTCGCTGATTCACACCGATGAACTGGACCCCTCCCTGGAATTGTTCCTGAACTGGGATGCCAACTTCCAAATCTGGCATGACCAGTGGCTTACAGGGTATTCCAGACCCCGCATCATCGTGGACACCATCACCCTCCTCAATCACGTATGGACCGATAAGAGGAGCTGGATGATTGCCCCTGAATCCGTTATCAATGAGCTGTACCATTACAGGCGCCTCTATGTCAGCGAACTGAAGAATCCGCCGCCCGACAGGGTATGCTATAAAATCAAACACCGCTTTCCCAGCTCCGCCACCCAGACAGCCGTGGATTACTTTGAGCAGGCCCTGGGCGAATACCTCTGCCAGGTCAAATCCTCCCTCCATCTGGGGGAGATATGGGGTGACTGTGATATATAAAAATTTTCTATATTATACATTGAAATAATTCATTAGAAATATATATGTTTTCCGTTTATAATCCAATTATCAGTTAATGATTCACAGATGATTGGAGGGTTTATATATGCTTACAACTGCCGAACGTATGGAACACATGCCCTTTTCCGGCATAAGAGTGGTAATGGAAAAGGCAACCCAGATGGATGCCCGCGGAGAACATGTCATCCATCTGGAACTGGGACGCCCTGATTTTGATACGCCCCAGGTAATCAAGGAAGCTGCCTATAAGAGCCTGGAAAAAGGAAATGTATTCTACACCTCAAATTACGGCTCCATGGAGCTTCGCACCGCTGTTGCCAAAAAACTCCGGGAAGAGAATCACATTGATTACGACCCTTCCGAAATCCTGATTACGGTGGGCGTGGGCGAGGGAACCTTTGATGCCTTCGGCGCTTACCTGGCGGAAGGGGACGAGGTCCTGATTCCCGACCCTGTATGGCTCAATTACATCCATGTGCCTGAATACTTCGGCGCCAAGGCAGTGCCCTATACCCTGAAGCAGGAAAATGACTACCAGATTGACATGGAGGAACTGGAAAGCAAAATCACGGACCGGACAAAAATGATTGTCATTATCTCCCCCAACAATCCCACGGGAGGCGTCCTTGGAAGGGAAACCCTGGAAAAGCTGGCGGACATCGCAATCCGGCACGATTTGTATGTCATGTCAGATGAGATATATGAAAAACTGGTATTTGACGGCGAACAGCATGTCAGTATCGCATCTCTTCCGGGAATGAAGGAACGCACCATAACCCTGAACGGCTTTTCCAAAGCATATTCCATGACAGGATGGCGCCTGGGTTATATGGCTGCTCCCAAGGACATTATTGCCGCATCGGTCCGCCTTCACCAGCACATCAACACCTGCGCGTCTTCCTTTGTACAGGAAGCGGGCATCACCGCCCTTGAACAGGCTGAACCGGATGTGCAGAAAATGCTGGCCGAGTACCAGAGACGGCGGGACTATGTGGTGGAAGCCATCAACCGGATTGACGGACTAAGCTGCAATAAGCCCAAGGGAGCCTTCTATCTTTTCATCAATATCAAGGAGTTGGGAAAAAGCGCCATGGAAATGGCAGAGTATTTCCTGGAAGAGGCAAAGGTGGCCCTGGTTCCCGGAACTGCCTTTGGCGCGGCCGGAGAAGGATACCTCCGCCTGTCTTATGCAAGCAGCTATGAAAACCTGGTGGAAGCCTGCAGCCGCATCAGGGATGCCGTGGAAAAGCTCCGCGCACAATAAAACCAATCAGAACAGGGACAGCTTATTTATCAGCTGTTTCCTGTTTCTTTTATATATACATCCTCCGCCTCCGGATACAGGACGTGAATCTGATATTCCTCAAACAGCTCCATCCATTCATCCGCCGGCCGCCTGTCCGTTACCAGTATGTCTATCTGCTGGAAATTACAGTACTTTACAAACGAAGTCCTGTCAAACTTGGAATGGTCCGCCATCATGATGGTTCTCTGCCCTCTGGAAATCATGAGCTGCTTTATCTCAGTCTCCCCTTCCCTGGAATCATAGGCGCCCTCCTCCAGTTTTAATCCCTTGCAGCTGGTCAGGACAAAATCCACATGGTAATTCATGATGGTGCTTCTGGCTATGATTCCCTGGAGGGAGCAGGATACCCGGTTGTTTGCTCCTCCGGTGGACATGATGTTAAGCCCGGACTGGTTCAGGGAGCTTAAGACCGGGATGGAATTCGTGAGTACGGTAATGTCCTCCCGGTCAGCCATCAGGGTAAGGGCTTCCATCACCGTGGAGCTGGCATCGGCAAAAAGCGTTGCCTGCATGGGGATGATGGATGCCACAATCTGCGCAATCTTTTTCTTTTCTTCCACATTGGTCCTGCTCCTGTGTATATACCCCAGCCTGTCAAACATATTTTCCACCTTCAGCACCGCCCCTCCATGGGTCCGCGTAATAAGGCCTTCCAGCTCCAGCCGTTCCAAATCACGGCGTATGGTTTCCTCCGTCACATCGAATCTCTGGCTCAGCTCTGTCACCTTTACCTTTTTCTCAGTCCTGACAATCCCTCTCAGGTGGTCCAGCCTGTCTTTTAAAACCATTGTCATTCACACCTTTCATTATGGATATCCGGCAGCCAGAATGCCTGACTGCCGGATGCCATAAACACTTTATTAAAAGCCTAATAGTTCCATTTTTCTCCTGACTACCTGTTTCTCGTCCTCCAGCGGCCTCTTCAGAAGATCTATATAGATATAATCATTGGGCCGTTCCGCCAGTTCCGCCCTGAGTCCCCTGTCAAATGCAATCCTGAGGGCTGTTCCTATATTGACCTTGCACACGTGGTATCCGCGCATCTTAATCAGCTGGTCGTCCGGCAGTCCTGTGGAGCCGTGAATCACAAGGGGCACCTTAACTTCATTCTGAATGTTCTCCAGAAGGTCATACTGTATATTGGCAGTCTGGGTGCGCATCATATGGGTGGTGCCCACGGATACGGCCAGGCAGCCGCAGCCCGAGGCATCTGCAAACGCAGCAGCCTCCTTAGGGTCAGTAAGCTGGTCCTTGTGGCTGTCCCTTCCAAGATAGGCCACGGACCCAATCTCCGCCTCCACGGAAGCGTTGTAGCGCTCCGCCCGCTTTACCACCTGGTTGGTGATACGCACATTATCCTCAAAGGGAAGCTGGGAGCCGTCAAACATGACCGAAGAAAAACCAGCGTCCAGGGCTTTCCAGATAGGTTCCACCCTGTTGGCATGGTCCAGGTGCAGGACCACGTCTGCCGTTGACCTGCGGGCCATTTCCCCCGCAACCATACCCCAGTAATCATATCCCATAAATTCTGCCACCACAGGACTGATTTGCAGGATGACAGGGGCATTCATTTCCTCGGCCGCTTCAATCAGGACCCTTGTGTCCGGAAAAAGGGCAAGGTTAAAAGCGCCTACAGCTGCATCAGCCTCTATATATTTGGGCAATAATTCGTCCAGCGTTCTCAACATAGTCTGTTACCCCTTATCTTTCATTCCAGGCAGGCATAGGAAGAACCGGTTCAATTGCTGCGTAATCAGAAGGATAAACGGTCTGGTACTTGCCGTCCCTCATCTGCAGCACAAACGCATTGGCGGACGTATTCTGGCCGTATTCATCCATGGTGATTGCATTCCACGGAATCGGCAGGGTGGAGGTATCCACTTCCAGGTTCCTCAGCGCCTGATTCAGGGCCTCCGGCTCCGTGGTTTTCGCCTGGTTGATGCCCAGGGCAATGAGAAGCACATTAATCATATCCTTGCAGTGGCCTTCGCTTAAGTCCGCGCCGTCAGGTGTGTACTGCTTATAAAGCTCAATCAGCTGCCTGCTTGTGTCCGTATCAATGTCAGCGGACCATCCGCCTGTGGTATAAATAAATTCCGTATCCTTGCCCATTGCATCCAGGAAATCAGTCTGGACAAATCCGCCGCGCTGTCCCAGCAGCATCTTGGGTACGTAATTCTGCTCCTTGAATGTCTTCAGATACAGGATTGCATTGGAAGCATAGGAGGACATCATGATTACGTCGGGATTGGCTGCCTTGATTTTCATGACCTCGGATGATACATTGGTTGCAGATGAGGAATATGTAATATTCTCAACCACCTCAATGCCGTATTCCTGGGCCATTCTCTCTTCCTCAATTCTGATATTGGCGCCGAACTCCGTATCCTCAGATACAAGGGCCACCGTCTTAAGGCCTGCATCCTGGTCTTCATTCAGCTGCTTGATGAATTCAAAGGAATCGCGGATATAGTATGTATCATTGGGACCAAACCTGAAATACCACTCAAGTCCTGTCTCCGGTGTTGTCAGTGAAGGAGATGAACCAGCTGTCAGAAGGGGGATGCCATAGGTTTCCGTCACAACAGCTACCGCTTTGGTGATAGCGCTGGTGTACTGGCCGGTAAGCGCCACAATTCCCTCTTCTGTAATCAGACGTTTGGCCTCTGATGTGGCGGTGGTGGGGTCTCCCTTGGAATCAGCAAACACAAGCTCAATCTTGGCGCCGCCCAGGGCAGGAATTCCGGCTGTCTTTGCCAGGGCCATGGCCATCTCCGGATGCTCCTCGTTGATTACATCCGCAATCATCTGTCCTGCGGCCTTGCACTGGGCGCCATAGGTTGCATTGTTGCCGGAAAGCGGGGTAAGGAATCCAACCTTAATCACAGTGGGCGCATCGGTTCCCTCTGCCTGTGCCGTGGTGCTCTCCCCTGTGGAGCCTGCGGGCGCCGCAGACGATTCCTTCGCCTGAGAGGACGGGGCCGCACTGCTGCCCGCGGAGCCACCGCATGCTGCCAGTCCCAATACCATGGTCGCTGCTAATGCTGCTGCTAAAATCTTTTTGTACATTTGTATAACCTCCCTGTTTTTAATAGTTTTCTTATATGAAGACGCCGGCTTCCTGTAATACCCCATTCAGGCACAGCGCTGCTTCCTGTACTGCTTCCTCCAATTTCATGGTTTCATAACGTTCTGTGGTGGGGGCCATGGGCTCCACGATGACAGGACCTTCATAGCCCTTCTCATGAAACGCCCGTACAATGGCCGTGGAATCAATGATTCCCCACTGGTTCGGCATAGCCCTCTCCCTGTCCTCCTGCTGGTCCGGCCCTCTTCCCGGGTACGCGTCGTCCAGGTGCAGGTTTACCACCCGTTCTATATTGTTCAGATACAGATACAGGTCATCCTTCCCGGCTCCGGATGTATACCAGTGGATACAGTCAAATACAAACCCTATATCGCGGCTTACACTGTCCGCCAAAGCCATGGTGCCGCTGATGGTCCGTATAAAAGGGTAACGGAACTTACTGCACACGGTCCTGGCTCCCATGAATTCCAGGCCATATTGGAATCCGTTCTCCTTCATGATGTGATAAATCCTCTGAAGGCGTTTGTGATGCCATTCAAAATTCTCCTCAAAATCACGTTCATCATTTCCGGGCCAGAAATGGTTGTATGCCCGGCAGCACCCCGCTGCCCCGGCCCGTTCAAGCCACCTGGCCCACTGTTCCAGGGCCTTGTCGAATTCCTCATCCCCCACCAGGAACATGTCGCACGGCCCCATCATCAGCCCCCACTTCATGCCGCGGTCCGCCAGCGCCTTTCCCGCCTCTTTTGCCTTCTCCACGCTTCCAAAGGCATGGGCAGGGACCTCGATGCCGCCGAACCCGCACCTGCCTGCCGCTGCAAGCAAATCCTCATACGGATGATGGTTCAGTCCCATGGTCCTGGGGTTTAAATTTGTATACATCATATTCCCACCTGCTTACAGCTCTAATTCTCTTCCCAGCAGACGGTATATTTCTGTCTCAGGGATATCCACAGGCTCTCCAATCTGCCTTGCAATGCACATAACCCTTGCAAACTTTTCAGCCGCAACCACCCTCTGGCATGCCAGTGCCAGGCTGGAGGCAATGCTCAGTACACCGTGGTTAGCCATCAGCACCAGGTTTCTGTGAAGCAGATAGGGCCTTGCATTCTCAATGATTTCATCCGACCCCGGCATCCCATAAGGGGCAACCGGTATATCCTTAAAATGAAACAGAAGCTCTGGATGACATTTAAAGTCCAGCGGCACATGGGTCACTGCATGGGCGGTCAGATAGGGGGCATGGCAATGGATAACCCCGTGAAGCCCTTCCTTCACCGTATAAGCGCCGCGGTGCATCTTAGTCTCCGAAGACGGCCTGCCGCCCCAAAGCTTCTCCCCGGTACTCTCATCAAACACGCAGATATTGTCATGGGTAAGCTTTTTCTTGCTGGTCCTGCCGGGCGTAATATAGAGCAGGTCCCCGTCCTTAATGGAAAGGTTCCCCTCAAATGTATTGACCAATCCCATGTCCTCCATAGACGCCCCAATCTCCATGATTTCGTCCATTACCTCTGTTTTAATTCGACTGTCCATCATTTTTCCTCCTCGTTATGAGCACTTAGTTTATGAACACTTAGTAATCATGCCCCCAAATAAACCTCTGTGTTCCACCTCCTGCAGCCATTCATCCCAATGCCCGGAATGACTGCTTTCATATACAACAGGCTCCCAGGTAGCGGATGCAATCTGTCCCAGCTCCCACAGGGACCCTGCCTCGCCTGCTGCATACAGCTGCATCAGGAGATTTCCCCCCACAGAAGCCAGCGGGCTTCCCGCCACCACCGCAATGCCGGCTGCGTCCGCCAGCATCTGCATCAGCAGCCTGTTCCTTACTCCCCCGTTCACCGCAACCAGCTCCCGGTATGCCACCCCTGTTATATGCGACAATCTCCTGATGTTCCATTTCAGGTACAGGGCGTAGCTCTCAAACAGGCACCGGCCGGTTTCCCCAATGCCCTCCACACACTTCTGCCCTGTCTCCCGGCAGTACTCCCTGATGGTTTCCGGCAGATTGCTGCCTGACACCCGGAACCGATCATCGCTTATGTCAATAAAGGTCCGGTTATCCTTTATCCCTGCCGCTGCCATGCACACTGCATCGTAGTCCAGCCCCGGCGCCTGTTTCCTCCACTGCTCCATGCAGCGCTCCAGTATCCAGAATCCCGGGAAATCCTTGCACAGTGAGTAGGTCCCTCCGGCCCCTCTCATGTTCTTGAACCTGTCATTGAAGGTTTCCCGGTTTACCACCGGCGCAGCCACCCTTGCCCCGAAGATAAAGGATGTGCCCAGGCTGACAAACGCCTTTGTCTCATCCAGCCCCGGCGCAGCTATAAGGGCTGATTCCGTGTCATGGCCGGCCACACTGACCACCGGCACGCCTGTTATGCCGGCCCCGGCCGCAAACGAACGGGTTATGCTTCCCTTTCCCGTCCCCGGCTCGGACAGGGGGCCGAATAATTTTTCCGGAATGCCAAGCTTTCTGAATACCTCATAATTCCACTGCTCCCCGTCCTGTTCCAGAAGATACAGGACAGACGCTATGGTTCTCTCTGTGGCGGCCCGGCCTGTTATCAGGTATTCCAGCAGACTGGATAAGGGCAGGAACCGCTCCCCCCTCTGAATGTTGGGCGAATGGTCCAGCACATCCCGGTAAAGATGGAACAGGGCCCTGGTTTTTACCGGATAATTCCCCATCTGTTCATATAGCTGCCAGTCCGTGAAGCAGCGGTGGACCTGGTCCATGATTCCTTCGATTCTCCGGTCCCGGTAATGATACGGCTCCTGAATCAGTTTTCCTTCACGGTCCAGTATGCCGTAGCCGTTTCCGTAGGTGTCGATTCCCAGGGAAACAAACTGACCGTTCTCTCCGAACCAGCCCAGTCCGTCCCTTATGGTCTTAAGCATGTGCCCAATGTCGGCAAACTCATGGCCGTCCTTCACCTTGGGAAGGTTTGGCTCTGAGTATGTATCCGTTATCCTCAGCCTGCTGCCGTCGTACACAGCCGCCGCCATCTTGATTCCTGTGGCCCCAATATCAGCCGCCGCATACAAGGAATCCTTCATATGCTTCCCTCCTGCGTGAAAACCTCCTGCCGCATCAGCCGCCAAGGTAGGCCCGTTTTACATCCTCATTGCTCAGCAGGTCCTCTCCCCTGCCTTCGATTACCGATTCCCCGTTCTGTATGACAAAGGCGTAATCGCACAGCGCCAGTGTATCCACTGCATTTTGTTCCACAATGATTACCGTGATGCCGATATCCGCAATTTCCTTCACGAACTTGAATATCTCCTGCACCAGCTTGGGCATCAGGCCAAGGGAAGGCTCATCCAGTATCAGCAGCTTGGGGTCCGACATCAGCCCCCTGGCAATTGCCACCATCTGCTGCTCGCCTCCGGAAAGAGTGCTGGCCGTCTGCTTCTTTCTCTCCTCCACCCTGGGGAACAGTTCATAGACCAGCTTCAGACGTTCCTGTATGGCCTTCTTATCCTGGTTCAAATAGGCTCCCATCAGAAGGTTATCCTCCACCGTCATGCCGCCGAACAGCATTCTGCCTTCAGGCACCATCGCGATTCCCTTGCTGACCAGCTTGAAGGGGGGCATGCCCGTGATGTCCTCTCCTTTATAGCGTATGGAGCCGCCCATGGGCTTAATGGTTCCTGTGATGGCCCTGAGGGTAGTGGTTTTGCCTGAACCGTTTGAACCAAGGATGGCCAGGATTTCGCCTTCCCGCACGCTGAAGGACACATCGTGCACAACAGCCATACCGTTATAACCTGCCTGCAGGTCAACTACTTCCAATAACCTCTCATCACTCATCCTTCTTTGCTCCTCCTCCCAGGTACGCATTGATTACTTCCTGATTCGATGTAACCTCATCCGGCGAGCCGACCACAAGTACCTTGCCCGATACCAGCACCACCACCCGCCTGGACACATTCATGACCACGTCCATATTATGTTCAATGGTCAATATGGCGACGCCCATGGTATTAATCTTCTTAATCAGATTGACTGCATCCTTTCGCTCAGTGGCTGTCAGGCCCGCCATTGTCTCGTCCAGCAGCAGAAGCTCCGGGTCCGTGGCCATGGCCCTTGCAATCTCCAGGCGCTTTTTCTGGGGGACATTCAGCTTGCCGGCATATACATACTTCATATCCAGCATCCCGCACAGCTCCAGAATCCGGTCCACATGCTCCATGGCCTCCTCAATGTTGTGCCGCTTGCACAGGGCTCCCACCAGAACATTTTCATAGACCATCATATCGTTTAAGGACTGCGGAATCTGGAAGGTCCTTCCGATTCCCAGCTTGCATATATCATAAGGCTTCATGCTGGTGATGTCCTTACCCTTAAAAATAACACTGCCTTCCGTCAGGGTATGGGCGCCGCTTATGGAGTTGAACAGGGTGGTCTTGCCTGCTCCGTTGGGTCCCACCACACCCACAATCTCCCCCTCCTCCACATCAAAGGTAACCGCCTCATTTGCCACAAGTCCCCCGAAACGCTTGGTAGCATTCTTAATCTCTATTATTTTTCCCATATTCAGCCTCCTGCCACACTGCTCTTTTTCTTATTCCTGAGATAAGAGACTATCCGCTCATATCTTCCCTCCAGGATAGAAAGGATGCCTCCCGGAATAAAGAGAACAATCAGGATGACCAGTGTTCCGTAAAGAATCATGTCCAGTCCTCCGTATTGCCCCAGATACACCCTGGAGTACTCCGATATGCTGGTGAGCACGATTGCTCCCAGAACCGGTCCCAGGACCGTTCCCACGCCTCCCATGACGGCCGTAAGCACAATCATCATCGAGACATTCAGGGTCATAAGCATGGATGGGTCTATGTATAAAATGAACTGTGCATATAAGCTTCCCCCAATGCTTACAATGGCCGCGCTGAGCATATAAGCCTTGATTTTATAGGACGCTGCATTGATGCCAACGCTTTCCGCCGCCATCTCGTTTCCTTTTATGGTGCGCAGGTAATAGAAAAACTTGGATTTGTCCAGGCATTTAATCAGCACCAGGACAGCAACGGTAAAGATAAGGAACACATAGTAATAGTTAAGGGGATTCTTAAACTGCATGAAGGCCCATTCATTTACGCCCTTGGAATAGATGTAAACGCCGGTAGCGCCTCCGCACCATTTCCAGTTAATAAATATGATTCTGGTACATTCCGCCAGGGCCATGGTGGATATGGCGAATACATGGCCCTTCAGCCTGAGGAGGGGCTTGCCCACGATAAAGGCAATGAGCATGGAAATCCCCGCCCCAATCCAGATGGAAATCCAGGGGCTGATTTTAAAATAGGAAACGGAAAGTCCCACCGTATAGGCTCCTATGCCGTAGAACAGGCTGTGTCCGTTGGAAACCTGGCCGCAGTATCCTCCGATTACGTTCCAGCCCATTCCCACGATTGCCCAGACCAGAATCAGGGACAGCAGGTTCCATACAAACCGGATTCTTACCACCTGAGGGAAAATAATTGCCGCCAGCACTCCGATTCCCAATCCTATGAACCATCTCTTATTATCACGCAATGTCTTTTTCATATTTATTTACCTCCAAACAGTCCTTTTGGTTTGAACTGAACCAGCAGCAGGAACACCACGCAGATACCCACATACTTAAACGCCGTGTTCATATAAACGCCTGTGAAGGAGTCCGCCAGGCCCATAATCAGCCCTCCGAAGAAAGCGCCCGGTATGCTTCCGAAGCCTCCCATTACAACGGCGATGAATCCGAACAGCTGGAAATTGGCTCCCACATTGGGATAAATGTAGTAAAAGTAGGTCAGCGCGCATCCCGCTGCTCCTGCTATGGCGGCCGACAGACCAAATGCAAGGGCATATGTCTTTTCCGGGTTGATACCCACCAGCCCGGCGGCTGTCTTGTTCATGGAGGTGGCCCGGATGGCTTTTCCGGTACGGGTCTTGTTAAGGAACAGGAACATAAAGCCCGCCACACAGACAGAGATGACAAATGGTACGATTTTCTGTTTGCTCAGCACCATGAATCCCAAATCAATGGACCCGCTGACAGCCACTTCCGGTATGGTCTTAAAATCGCCGCTGAACAGCAGGAGGGCCAGGTTCACCAGCACCATGCTCAGCGCGAATGTAATCAGACGCTGGGAGAGAACCGGTCCCCTCAAAGCCCTGGCAATAATCAGCTTATACACAATGAAGCCAATGCCAAACATGATTGCCATACAAATAGGAAGAGAAACGATTGGGTCAAGTCCGAAATACAGATTCAGATAAAAGGAACAAAACATTGCAATCATCAGGAATTCACCCTGGGTGAAACTCAGGATTCCCATAACCCCCCATACCAGGGCAATGCCCATGGCTACCAGCGCCAGGGTCGAGCCATTAATAATGCCTTCAAATAAGGCCTGCATGAACATACTCATTCACCGTTATCCTCCTTGTTTGTTGTTTTGTTATTTATTTTATTCAATATTACCATATTCTTTTCTAAATAGCAAGCATTTTTGTTTGTTTCAAAGATTTTTTACTTGTTTTAGGATTTTAATGTGGTATATTTTTATGTTTTTCGGATTTTTTTCAGACCAAACTTATCTTTTAAGTATATTTTCTTTGTTTCTAAAAGAAAATCGGCCATCCCTTCTTCTTTTCTTTGTATTTTTGCGCACAACAAAAGGACGTCTTTGTGAAAATCACAAAAACGCCCTCTGTCAACTCATTCAATTAACATAATCAGCCTGCAATTATGGATAGTATACCTCTACGTGATTCCTGCTGAACAGCCGCATCCATTCATCCGACGGCTTCTGGTCCGTGACCACCACATCAATCTGGTCCAGGTCAGTAAGCTTCATAAACGCCACACGGCCAAACTTGGAGTGGTCGGCCAGAAGATAGACCTTATGCCCCCGTTCAATCAGGGACTTCTTCACATCCGCCTCCAATTCATGGGAGTCAAATATCCCGCCTTCCATGCTCATCCCCTTGCAGCTGATAAATACCATGTCCAGATGGTATTCCTGTATGGTGCTCCGGGCAACGCCGCCCTGCATGGAATAGGACTGGCGGTTAACGCGCCCGCCCGTGGACAGGATTCCAAAACGGCTCCTCTCCATCTCCCGGATGACTTTAACCGAATTCGTCAGGACCAGGATATCCTCCCTTTCACCGAGATACTTAAGCGTCTCCATAACCGTTGAACTGGCATCGCACCCAATGCTTGCATTAGGGGGAACCATCTCAGAAACAATGCCTGCAATTGCCCTTTTCTCCTCAACATTTGTCTCCGAACGTTTCACAAAATCAATCTTCTCAAAAGATTCTGTCTGATTTAAAACAGCCCCGCCATACGTCCTGACTACAAGCCCTTCCTCCTCCAATTTTTCCAAATCACGCCGTATCGTCTCCGGAGTAACCCCAAATTGGTTGCTCAGATTGGCAACAACTACCTTCTTCTCCAGACGTACAATCTGTCTTATCTGTTCTAATCGACCTTTCTGTGCCACACTTTGTTCCTCCACATGTCTTACTGGCAAAAAACCTTATAAATAAACGGTTTTCCTCGATTTCATTATAAAACAACCATGCAGGAATTGCAAGGAAAGTTATGAATCAAGGGCCTCCGCCATCTCCCTGATGGCCGCCACATCCCCGGAATCCAGCTCCAGCTCGTCCGCCCTGGTGTTCTTTCTAATCTGTTCTTCGGTTGTGGCGCCGCTCAGAAGAATCACCTTATCTCCCTGGGCCAGAACCCATGCCATGGCCAAATCAGCCACCGCACAGTCATATTTCCTGCACATTGGCTCCAGCTGGTCCAGGAAGTCCATAACCCTGGGCATGTTCTCAAGCTGGAACCATTTTTTATTGCACTGGGCGCCCACAGGCTTATAATCCCGGGGCAGGGCTCCGCTTAAAAGCCCCATTTCCAGCGGTGAATAGGCCTGCAGCACAATGCCGTTCTCCCTGCACAGGGGAAGAAGCTCATCCTCCACAGCCCGGTCCAGCACGCTGTATTTCGCCTGTACAATATCAAGACCTCCGTGCTTTATGTATTCCTCCACCTGGGATACCGTCACATTGGCAGCTCCCACGGCCCTGATTTTTCCTTTTTCCTTTAGCTCAGCCAACAGCTCCATTGTTTCGGAAATCGGGGTGTAATATGGCTCCACCGCCTGCCAGTGCGACATATAGATATCAATATAGCTGGTTCCCAGACGCTCCAGGCTCAAATCAATTTCCTCCAGAATGGATTCCCTTGAAAGGTTTTTATAGAGCTGGACATCCCCCACCTTATTAAACAGGGCGCCTTCCCTGGTCCAGACAATTCCGAATTTTGTCATGACCACTGCCTTCTCCCGGTCCATGCCCTTCAGGGCCTCCCCCACGATCCGCTCGCTCTGTCCGAAGTTATAGCCCGGCGCCGTATCAATGAGATTCACTCCCAGCTCAGGGCATTTCCGGATAGTGGCAATGGATTCATCCTTTGACTTATCACCGCCCCAGGCAGGACCGCCGCCAATTGCCCATGTGCCCAGTCCGATTCTTGATACCGGCTTATCCAGTGTACCTATCTTTATTGTCTTCATACTCATCTCTCCATTTTCAAATATTCCTGATAACGGGCTTCCACCTGTTTCCTGTCCTGCACTCCCGTGGTGGCGCCAACGCACTCCACGGATACCGAAGCAGTGCAGTTGGCAAACTGTGCGCACTCCTTAAGTCCCTTCCCCTCCAGCAGGCCGCATATGAAGCCCGATGCAAAGTTATCGCCAGCGCCTGTGGTGTCCACGCACTGCGTACCGGAAAATGCGGGAACAGTAAAGGATTCCTCCCTGTTCCTGATGTAGCATCCCCTTTTTCCAATCTTGATGATTACGTTCCTGACCCCGCAGTTAAGCAGGGTTTCCGCTATCTCTTCCAGCTCCTGCCTGCCGGTAATCTCCGCCGCCTCTGCATAGTTGGGGAAAAAGTAGTCCACGTAGGAAAGGGCCTTCTGTATGTCTTCCAGACGTTCTCCTCTTTTGCAGCCCACAATATCGGCGCAGATTAACATGCCCTTTTCCCTGGCCCTCTCAAAAAGAGGAATCATCAGGTCCTCATCCAGAAGGGGATTGTTGAAAATGCTGGCAAAGGACAGGATTCTTCCATGGGATACGGACTCTTTCTCCACATCCTCCGGACAGAAGGTCCAGATGCTTCCGCTTTTGTTGTTAATAAATGTCCGTTCCCCATCCTCCCGTATAAGGCCCACATTGATGGAAGTGACCTTGCTGCTGTCCACCTTGATGTATTCGGTGCCAATGTTGTTCTTTCTGCAATGCTCCAGCACCAGGGAACCGATGACATCGTCTCCCACGCAGCTCACCAGCCTGACCCTGTGGCCCAGACGTGTTATGACCGTGGCCTCATTTAAGGCATCGCCGCCCACTGTAAGCACCATCTGCTTTACAGAGTAGGATGCAGTGTCCAGCACATCCTTTCCCACCGGATAAAGCTGCAAATCCGTATGGGCAGCGCCCACGATTACCACTTCACAGCATTCCCCGCGCTCCAGCGCATCCCCCTGCCTTTCACCCCATTCACTATTTTTCAAACCATCCCTCCGCCTTTCCGTTGCTGCCAAACAGCAGAATCTTTTCTTCCGCCCGCTTCTGGACCGCGTCCCGGACACGTATGTTAAGGGCCTGATATCCTTCTCCCTTTTCATGTGCCTCGATTGCCGACACGGCAGCCTCGCAGAGCTCTGTATGGATGTTGATTTTGGTGATTCCCAGGCTTATGGCATGACGGATGTCCTCATCCCCTATGCCGGATGCGCCGTGAAGCACCAGGGGTATGGATACGTCCCCGCGGACCTTTTCCAAGATTTCAAAATTAATCCTTGGCGGAGCCGTATAGGCGCCATGCTGGTTGCCGATGGCCACTGCCAGGGAATCAATCCCTGTCTTTTCCACAAACTCCGCTGCCTGGGACGGGTCCGTGTACATATAGTGGTTCAGCGCCTCTTCATAGTCTGTCTCAGCGCCCACATGTCCCAGCTCTGCTTCCACGGGAATGCACATGGGATGGAACTTATCCACCACTTCCTTTGTCATCCTTATGTTCTCCTCAAAGCTGTAGGCTGAACCGTCTATCATCAGGGAATTATAACCGATGTCAATGGCATGGCTCACAATCTCAAAGCTGCGTCCGTGGTCCCAGTGGATGGAGCAGGGCAGCGAGGTCTGAGTTGCATAGGAACGCATCATGTTCACAAAATGGTTTATGTCCGTGTTCACAAGGAATCCGCTTCCAAATGACAGGATGACCGGGGACTGAAGCTTCTCGCAGGCCTTCATAACGCCAGAGAGCATTTCCACATTCCATATACAGAAGTTGGCAACTGCATAGTGCTCCTTCTGTGCCTTTACTAACATGTCCTTTGTCGATACTAACATATTGATACCTCATTCCTTTCCTAATACAATCTGGTTTAACCGCTGATTCTAATGACGCCCTTAATGATTTCCGCTTTGCGGCTTATGGATTCCTCAAAGGCCTTTTGCACATCCTCATAAGCGTATTCATCCGTCACCATGGTCAGCACGTCGAATCTTCCTGATGATATGGCCTGGATGGTCATGGGGAAATTATTGGCATACCGGAAAACGGTCTGCACCTTCACCTCACGGTTGATTTTAAGGAAGTCCACAGGCGTCTCCCCCGGTATGGTTCCCACTATCATGACCTCACCGCCTCTTCTGACAGATGCCAGTGCCTGCATGGCAGTCACCCTGCTTCCGGCTGTCTCAAAGACAATGTCAGCCCCGTCCCCGCCCAACAATTCCCGGCTGCGGTCTACCGTATCCTCTTCCCTTCCGTCAATCACATGCCACGCTCCCAGCTGCAGTGCTTTCTCCAGCCGGCCGGCAATTACGTCAACCACCACAATCCGGTCCGCTCCCATGAGAACACAGGCCTGAAGCGTCATGAGCCCAATGCAGCCGGCTCCCAGTATAAGGACCTTTTTTCCGGGCTTTACCCCGGCCAGCTCCGCCGCATGCATCCCCACCGCCGCAGGCTCCACCAGCGCTCCTTCCACCATGTCCATATGGTCCGGCAGGTGGTATGTAAAGCTTTCCGGGTGCACCAGGTAATTGGTAAGGGCGCCTTTGTAGTTAGGCTGGGTTGCCATAAAATCCACCTGGGGACAAAGGTTATAGTGTCCCCCCAGACAGTATTCGCATTTGCCGCAGGGAATCCCCGGTTCACATAGTACGCGGTCGCCCGCCTTGAACCGTGTCACATCAGCCCCTGCCGACACCACGGTGCCTGAAAACTCATGTCCCAGCCCGATTTTCTGCGAAGGGTCCTTTGGCGGTATGAAGGGTCCGCACTCAAATCCGTGCACATCCGAGCCGCATATTCCCACATATTCCACCTTAATCAGAACCTCGTTCCCTGCCGGAACCGGCACAGGGCATTCTTCAATCCGCATGACTCCGGGCGTAACTAAAATCGCTTCCGTATTCTTCATTTCTCCCCGTCCTTTCGGCTTCAGTCAAAATCATAAGTCAGGATGACCTTGATTGCCTCTTTATTTGCCATGGCCTCAAACCCTTCCTCCCACTGGGAAAGGCCCAGCCTGTGCGTAATCATGGGTTTTACCTGAATCCGGCCGGCCGCCAGAAGGTTAAGGGCGTTCCTCCATGAGGTGGCGTCATATGCCATGTGTCCGATGATGGATACCGCCTTCATGGATATATCATTGATGGAAAATCCCAGGGGATTAAATCCCATGCCGACCCGGACGATTTCCCCGTTGCAGCGCACCATCTCAATGGCCTGCTTCAGGCATATATTAGCGCCGGCGCAGTCCACCACCAGACCGATGCTGTCCCGGCCTCCGCATATCTCACGGCAGCGTTCCACCACGTCCTCAGCGGAACCGTTCACCACTGCCGTGGCTCCCAGCTGCCTGGCCACACCGAACCGGACCTTTACGTCCTCCTCCAGGCCGACCACCACAATATGGAGGGCTCCCATTAATTTTGCAATCTGCACGGAGAACAGCCCCAGAGGCCCTGTTCCGAATATGACCACGTTCTCTCCCGGCAGGAGGCCGGAACGCTGGGCAATGGCCTTATACGCATTACAGATTGGGTCCATCACAGCCGCTTCCTCATATGTAAGCCCCTGGGGAATCTCCCAGACAGCTCTCTTGTGAATGGCAAGTATCTCCCCCGGAATCCTGCAGTACTTTGTGAAGCCTCCGCTGTACCCGTATCCCAGGCCCAGGTTAACCTTTTCCGAACAAAGAAGATAATCTCCCCGTTCGCAGGCCGGGCATCTGCCGCACACATGCCCTGTATTGTCCGATACAATCCGCTGTCCCGGCCTCCAGTCCTTCACATTCTTACCCACCCGGACAATCTCTCCGGCAAACTCATGGCCGCGGACAGAGCCGAATTCATCCGAACCATTATCCACTTTGTAATGCTTCATATCCGCCCCGCAGATTGCAGCTGCCTTTACTTCCAGGATGATATCATCGTCGCCGCATTCCGGCTCCGGAATGTCAATCAGCCTGTAGGTCCCGAAATCACTGGGACGGCCAAACTTTGCCAATGCTTTCATCATTCGCCCTCCTGACTATTTTATGTAATTATAATATCACTATTTTTTATTAAAATCAACATTTTTTATTTGTTTTAATCATATTTACTTTTGTTTCAAAGATTTAATATCTGTTTATACAACAAAAAAGACCTGCAGGCGGATGCATTTTACCGTCTGCAGATCTTTTCCAATCATTTGTTTGTTCACATCTTACTTTCCCGTAACCTGCTTGTTCACAACATTTACAGGACTTCCGTCCATAAATGACTTCAGGTTCGACACTGCTATGTCCATCAGCCGCTGCCTGCTCTCCCTGGGAGCCCAGGCAATATGGGGCGTAATAAAGCAGTTCCTTGCCTGGAGCAGGGGGTTATCTCCCCGGATAGGCTCAGTGGACACCACGTCCAAGCCGGCAGCCCCCACTTTGCCGGAATTCAGCGCCTCCTTCAAATCCTCTTCCACAATCAGAGGGCCTCTGGAGTCATTGAGGATGATTACCCCGTCCTTCATCTTTGCAATGGAATCCCTGTTAATCATTCCCGCGGTATCGGGAAACAGAGGACAGTGAAGGGCTATCACATCGGACATACGGTACAATTCATCCAAATCAGCGTAACGGCAGTTTTCATTTTCCAGGGCCTCATTCCGGTAAGCATCATAGGCCAGGACCTTCATGCCAAGGGCCTGGGCAATGCGGGCCGTTCCCTGCCCAATCCGCCCAAATCCTATGATGCCCATGGTCTTTCCCGCCAGCTCAATCAGCGGATAATCCCAGAAACACCAGTCCGGACAGCTCTCCCACCTGCCTTCACGGACAGCCTGGCTGTGATGGCCGATATGATGGCAGATTTCCAAAAGCAGTGCAATGGTATACTGGGCAACTGCATCCGTCCCGTAGGAAGGGATATTGCATACAGGAATCCCCCTGGCTGACGCTGCATCACAGTCCACCACATTATATCCGGTAGCCAGCACCCCCACAAAGCGGATATGGCCGCATGCCTCAAACACTTCCTTTGTAAGAGGCGTCTTGTTGGTAAAGACAGCCTGGGCATCGCCAATCCTCTTTATGATTTCTCCCGCATCCCCCACAGGAGTCCTGTCATAGACCGTAAGCTCCCCCAAATCCTTAAGCCCTTCCCAGCTAAGGTCCCCTGGGTTTTCCGTGTACCCGTCCAGAACAACAATTTTCATGTCAAACACCCCTTCTTTAACGTGAATTTTTAATGGTATATGATTTATAATAAGCTGTTTCATATTTGTTGTCAACATTTTTATGTTTATTTCAAATATCTTGATATCAGATACAGTTATTTCGGACTCTTCCCTCCGATGGCTGATTACACATTCAGGCCCCAAATCCTTCCATTGGCGGACAAAACCAACACTTCTCCCCATTCAATGCTATAATAGAACCATCAGTACTGAGGTCAGCGGCGAACCGGGAACCCGCATCACTCTCACCGAAAGGAGCTGTACCCATGAACTTTAACTGGAAATCCATATTGAAAAAAGCAGGCATCATGCTGCTGTCCACACTGCTCTTTGCACTCTGCTCCGGCCTTCTCTATATCACAAAGACGGCCGGCTCCCTTACCATTATCCGGCCGGAGGACGAACCGGAGCTGGCCTCTGCCATGACCAATGAGAACCTGGACATACAGACCCGGGAAAAACTGGGCGGATACTGGACCATTGCCGTCTTTGGCGTGGACAGCCGCAACGGAAAGCTTGGCAAAGAAAGTAATGCGGACGTACAGATGCTGTGCTCCATTAACCGGGATACAGGGGAAATACGCCTTGTATCCTTATACCGAGACACCTTCCTTATGAACGACACTGCAAACAGCGGCTACGGAAAGCTGAACCAATCCTATTTCCTCCAGGGGCCCTCAGGAAATATATCTGCCATCAACACAAACCTGGACATGAAGGTGGAGGACTTCGTATCCTTTAACTGGAAAGGTGCGGCTGATGCCATCAACCTGCTGGGCGGCGTGGACATAGAACTGTCCAAGGAGGAATTCTATTATATCAATGCCTTCATCACAGAAACCGTGGACACCACCGGAATCCCTTCCACCCATCTGGACGGACCCGGCATGCAGCATCTGGACGGCGTCCAGTCGGTTGCCTATATGCGGCTCAGGATGATGGACACTGACTTTAAACGGACCGAGCGGCAGCGGATTGTTGTTGAACAGGTATTTGAAAAGGCCCGGCAGGCTGATATTGCCACATTGGTCCAGGTAGTGGGAACCGTACTGCCCCAGGTTATGACAAGCCTCAGCGAGGATGAGATGCTGGATATTGCATACAATTTAAAGAATTACCGCATCAGCGATACGGCTGGTTTTCCCTTTGATCTGACAGGTGCAAGCCTGGGAAAAATCGGAAACGTAGTCATTCCCAGTACCCTGGAATCCAATGTGGAGGAACTGCACCGTTTCCTGTACGGCGATGATTCCTACACCTGCTCCGGCCAGGTACAGGATATCAGCAGGGAAATCATAAAACGAGCTGTCAGGAATTAAGGAGTCCATGTATGATACGAATTGCTGTCTGTGACGATGAACGCTGCTTTGTAGAGCAGATGAATCATATTATTACAAACCATGCCAGAGACATTTCCCAGCCGCCGGAGACATCTTTTTACACCAGCAGCGGCCAGCTGCTTTACGATGTGGAGGAAGGCGCGCACTTTGACCTTCTGCTGCTGGACATTGAAATGCCGGAAGGGGACGGGATGAGCCTGGCCGCATCCCTCCGCCGCCATCTTCCCATGGCCCTGATTATATTTATTACCTCCCACACACAATATGCGGTTAAGGCGTATGAGCTGTCTGTTTTCCGTTACATCCCAAAAACGGAGATGGAAACCTGTCTGCCCCTGGCCCTTAAGGATGCCGTCCAGATTCTGAAGCGGAATTCGTCTGATGCTTATATCATTGAATCCCCCAGGCGGGTCCAGAAAATAGCTCTGGAGGATATCTTCTATGTGTATAAGCAACAGAAAAACTCTGTCATGGCTGCCAGGAGCGGTGAGGTTCCTGTCCGCAAACCCCTGGCCCAGGTATTGGAGGAGCTGAATGCAATTCCAGCCGGAGTAACCGGCGGCAGTGGCAGCTTTCTCATGGTGGAACGGGGATATATCGTGAACCTGTTCCATGTGGATAAGCTGGAGGACGAGCAGATTTACCTGGACAACGGCAGGGTCCTTCCGGTCAGCCGGAACCGGCTGAAGGAGACGCGGGAGGCCATAACCAGGTATTGGAGGGAAATGCTATGACGATGAACCAATGGTATCAATCCATATATCAGATGTTTGAAGTACTCTCGGACTTTATCGAAGCATGGCTTTGCTACGGATTTGTGGGACTGTTTCTGCCGGACCGCGTCAGAGGAAAAGTACCGTTTTTCATCCTTTCCCTGATTCTGGTGGGTTCTGTCCGGACCATGGACGGGCTGGGCATGGACCCAATGATATCCACTCTCTGGTTTGTATTTTTTATCTGTATGACCACCGTGGTGCTGTTTCAGGTAAATCTGTTTTATGCGGTGTCCCTTGTAAGCTTTTATATCCTGTGCCTCTATGTCATCAATTACTTCTGTATGTCTGTTATGGGGGTCATTGCGGGCAACCGCCAGTTTGCACAATTCATCCTGAACCAGCTGTCCCTGCTGCGCTGTATTTATCTGGCTGCTGATACCGCGCTTCTGCTTTTGTTATACATGCTCGTCAGACGCGCCTTTAAGGGCGGGCTGCTCTACAGTCCCCGGATGCTGTTTGCCATATCCCTTCCGGGCATTCTGGGCGTTACCTTCCTGTCCCTGATTACACTCCAGGATATTTCCGTGGTCACCCTGTTCAGCTGGGGCCTGTGCCTTATCATGGTGCTGTGCTTCATCTTTCTCCTGCTCTTCTATTCCAATTACATGAAGGAGCACGAACTCAGAAGCATCCTGGAACTGAAGGACCAGATGGTGCGCCAGGAATATGAGATGGTCAAGCAGCTTCAGACTGAGCAGCAGTCCCTTTCCCATGATATGAAGAACCACCTTCTGGTCATGGATACCATGCTGAAGGAGGGAAAATACCGGGAAGCGCAACAGTATATCAGCCAGCTGGGCATTCCCCTGGAACGCCTGTCTCCCTCCATCTGGACCGGCGCCTCCACCCTGGATGTACTGCTGAATCATACCCGGAACCGCTGCAGCCAGTTCCATATAAGGTTTACCGTACAGGCTGACGCCGTTGATTTGCGCCCCATGAAGGACCAGGATATATGCAGCCTCTTTGCCAACCTCCTTGACAATGCCTTCGAAGCAGCCCGCCAAGTGACGGAAGGCCAGGGCTGGATTCTCTTTAAAATGAGGAAGGCAAAGGAAATGCTCTTCATAGACCTGTCCAACCCGGCAGCAGCGCCTCCCCGTGTCAGAAACGGCGCCCTGGTTTCCCGCAAACAGGATGGCCAGCTTCACGGCCTGGGTCTTAACAGGGCAGCGGCCACTGCCCGGGAATACGGCGGCCAGCTCACCTATGAGTATAAAGACGGCGTATTCACGGCCACTGTCATCTTCCTGGGTGGGATAAAAGGAAATGCAACAAAAAAATGACCCTATAATATAAGGTCATTTTTTATGCTACAGTTCAATTCTGAATTCGTCTGAACCCTCACCGTTTACAACGTAATAGGCTGCATTCTGCTCCGGTGATATGTACAGCTCTATGGACTTGATTTCCGTTCCCGGGTGAGCCTTCGCATATGCCTCCTCTGCCTGGGACAGCACATCCTTTGCCGCTACCTGTCTGCCTCCGAACTCCACTACGACGCTCTTCTCAATCTCTGCCTTTGCAGTTTCCTTCATAATTTCCTTCACGGCCTTTTTTGCTGTTTCCTCTGCTGCCTTAACTTCCTCTGCCTTATTAACCTCTGCCTTATTAACCTCTGCTGCCCTGGTCTGTACAGCGCCTGTCTGAGCAGCTGCAGCCATAGTCCTCTTTGGTCTTGCCATAATAGTTCCTCCCTTTTTCAATCCGATTTCCAGTGTCAATGGGGATTATACGGCAGTCCCCTTTTTTTGTCAATGTCGCGGATATGGAAATTGGACAGCGAAACAACCGCCTTTATGGAGATTTTTCAAGCATAAACTGACAGACTGTCATACTTCTTTATGTCATTTGCCACAATCCTGCCCGGAAATCAGTTTCTCCGCCCTGTCCGGGAACCAGGCAAAGGCTCCGGACGACGGAACTATGGCAAATTCCATCCTTTCTCCGGTAGTGGGATGAGGAAATACCAGTCTGCGGGCGCACAGGGCCAGAGCCCCACGTCTGTCCCCAAAGCCCGGCCGTTTCCTGCCTCTGTCCACAGTACCGGTTGTGGATTTTGTGGATAACCCGCCGCCATAACGCTCATCCCCGTACAACGGCGTATCATGTCCGGCAAATTGTACCCTTATCTGGTGGTGCCTTCCTGTAAGCAGCTCTATATCTATTAGGGATAACATCTGCTCCTGATTACCAGGGTTGTTGATAACTTCCAGAACCCTGTAATTAAGAACTGCTTTTTTGCTGTTTCCGTCTGACTTATCCACAATCCTTGATGTGTTGTTTTCCCTGTAATGGCGCAGATAATCCACATACGTCCCCTGTTTATCCACAGGTTTTCCACAAACCACTGCCAGGTAGGTTTTTCCATTTTTCCGGCCTGCAGTGCAGCGCTTAAGGATGCTGCGGATTTTTGGTTCAGCCCATATACCATGATTCCCTCCACCGGCTTGTCCAGTCTGTGGATAACTCCCACATAAGGAGGCTGAACTGTGGATGTTCCCTGTGGACGGCTGTGGATATCCTGTGGATTATGTAGATAACGGCGTATCTCGCTTACCATATCCGGCGCAAATCCCCTGGAAACCTGTGACTCCAATCCCGCTGGTTTGCGCACTACTATAATATCTTTATCTTCATATAATATTGGTACCATACATTAACCCCGCTTATCTGTCTGTTCCCTGTACAGACGATTCTAAAGAAACGCTTTTGATTATACCATAGTTTTGACCCCATACGGTTGATTATATTCAGAATTTAGCTTTATCTTCAAAGTGGTTTTTAAAAAGTATTGCATATTTTTAATCTTAGGTGTATAGTATATAATACAAATAGATGTAGTATTGAAAACTACATAGCAGGGTTTCAATTAAATTATATTGTATTTTTATAAAAGGAGGCTGGATACTATGACGGCAAACATAAAACGTGGGATAACAAAGGTTAAGGACCCCGGCAGCGCATTGACTCATTTCATCGCCATGATACTGGCTATCATCGCAGCCATACCGCTGCTGCTAAAGGCGGGGCGTGATTCAGGCCATATGCATATCAGCGCACTGACCATCTTTATACTAAGCATGATTGGCCTTTATGCGGCCAGCACCATATACCACACCCTGGATATTTCCCCGAAAATCAATAAACTGCTCCGCAAGATAGACCATATGATGATTTTCATTTTAATAGCAGGCACCTATACGCCTGTGTGTATGATTGTCCTGGGCGACAGGACCGGCTGGACTTTGCTGACCCTGGTATGGGGCATTGCCATTGTGGGCATCCTCATCAATGCGCTGTGGATTACATGCCCCAAGTGGTTCTCTTCCTTGATTTACATTGCCATGGGATGGGTATGCATACTGGCTATCACCAAAATATTAAGCTCCCTGCCCAAAGCCGGTTTCATGTGGCTGCTGGCCGGCGGCATCATCTATACGGCAGGCGGTATCATCTACGCCATGAAGCTTCCATTTTTCAACTCCCGCCACCGGTATTTTGGTTCCCACGAAATTTTCCATCTCTTTGTCATGGGCGGAAGTCTCTGCCACTATATAATGATGTACCGTTTTGTTGCTTAATACAGAAAACACTGCTTCCGGCATGAAGTCATGGATTTCCATGCCGGAAGCAGTGTTCTTTTCCTATTATCTCTCTATTCCCCCTTCATGGCCTCCAATATGGCCAGCGTATTTTCTCCCCAGCTATAGTTGGTCATGTAATGGTGATGGAATAATCTTTTATATTTCCTGTCTCCGCCCAGAAACTGGTACAGGTCACAGTCAAACCTGGATTTATCCACGGTTTTCCCGGTCCGCCTGGATATGATGATATCTCCGATTCCTGCTTCCTCCAGGGTCTTCTTCAGCCGCAGCGCAGTCTGGCGGTATCTTCCCGCCATAGCCTTATCCATGGGTTCGTTCTCCCATAAAATAGAGACAGCCTCCTCCGCCGTACACAGTCCGCCATTCCGGTCCACAAGCAGGGCCAGGAGCTCCTTTCCCTTCTTGGAAGTAAATTCAAGTATCTTTCCGTCTACGAACACATCAAAATAACCGAAGGTTCGTATATATACCTTGGGGGAATGGAGCGCATCCGGTTGTTCCGGCAGCTCCATGGCTGCCGATAGCTGTTCTGAACCTGCATCCGGGCTCACGGCCTCCAGCACGCACCACATATGGACATAGCCTGAATATGGACTTGTAAAGAGAATGGCGTTTTCCTGTGCCGCCTGCTTCACCCTTCCATACTCATGCCGGTTGATGCTGTAGGTCCGTTTTATATTATGGACGCCCGAATCATACATACACAGAAGTCTGCTTCGGTCGTTGAATTCCTCCCAGGACATTCTGTCTTCAGCAGATATCCATTTCTCCTTAATAAACTCCATGACCTGGTCCATGTCTCCCGTGCTTTGGGCATGGCCCTCCAGATTAAATAATCCGCCCCTGATATCCTCTATCCGGTCTTCTGACAGGATACAATTTAATATCGTGTATTGGTCGTCCGGTTTGGAATCCATCAGCTCCTGTATCATGGCGTATATCATTCCGCTCATATACTGCCGTTCAATATCCTGGCAAAATATCAGAGCGTGCTCCGGCTTACCGTCCTTATCAAAAACAGTGGCGTAATCCAACTGATAATGTGTCCAGCCCTGTATGCTGCTTTTTTTATGTATGACTGCCTTTCCGTCCGGACTTCCGCTTCGAATGTCGCGGAACATCTCTTCATAGCTTTTTCTGGACTCAGCCGCAATCACTCCTGCCTCAATCAGGTCCCAGGGCATATGGTCTATGGTTTCCGGCAGTCCGAACTCACGCATGGCTTTACCGTTGATTGCGGCATTTCCGGCCCCCACATCATATTTGAATATCTTCACGTCTAAATAATCCGTCATGATGTTTTCTATAAAAAAATCATACATTTCCTCCCGCGAAAACGGAATCGTCCCTTCCATGGTGTGCGACAGATACAGCAGGGATAAATCCATAGAGGATTGGATGATTGTCTCACACATGCTTCTTTTATCAATCAGGCACTGATGATAAATCTGCCGGTCCAATTCCCGGTTTACCCGTTCCAGGGAACTGGCTGTCTCCTCCAGCTGCATTTTCGTCATAAGCACATCCGTAACATCCTCTGCCACAGCAATGTAAACAGGCGCGCCATCCATTTCCTCCAGATAAGATGCTCGCACATGAATCCAGCTGGTTCCCGGATTCCTCCGCAGCGCTTTTCTGTAATACACAAACTCTTTCCGCTGTTTGGCCTTACTGTAAATACTTGTACATAATGTAGTCTTCTCTGTGGCCGAAAAACCGCAGAGCACGCTCTGGTTTTCATCACCGCAGTCCAATGCAAAAAAATCCCTGTACCTCTTTCCTGCTTCTATCAGATAAATATCCTCTTCCTTAATCAGAATTAATGCTGCATAACCAGGAATATGGTCAATCTCTATTGTTGTCTTCCTGTGAGTCATCTGTCATTCCTCTAATCCCTTTCCCAATCATCCATACCCGGAATGGCCTTTTCTAAGTACACCCACTAAAAAACGCCTGCAACCCTCACCCGGCACTATCTGCTGATTTTGTGACTGTTCCGATATATTTTATCCTTAATCCTGCTTATGGTCCTGCCCACGCTCCTGCTTATGTTCCTGGCCATAGTCCCGCACACAGCGCACAGCCATACGGTCCTGTCCCCCATAGGTGCAGGTGAACAGGGTCAAATCCCACGCTCCTGCTTCCATGCCTTCCACATCCGTGCCGCGTATCCTCTCCAAATCCTCCACCGTATACCGGTAAATGGTTCCATTTACATCGGTAAACCGGACAGCATCCCCTTGACGCATATTTTTAATTCCGCTGAAATGCTTCCTGTAATTATGTCCGGCCACAATCATGGAATCATCCTGGAAGGAGCCGCTGTAACGGCAGGGCGCTTCCTTCAGCAAATCATAGCTCCACTGGTACAGCACAGGCAGGTCCAGTCCCAGTGAGGGAATGGATAATACGCCAATATATTCGCGCCCGTCAATCTCCACGGTCTGCATCTGTGAGGCTGTTGTCCCATACCCATCCCCGCCTTCGCCGGATGGAGCCGGAATCACATCTCCTTCCAATATCTGTTCCGCTCTGCGGGCAGCTATCTCCCCATGATGTTCCTCCAGCCTGTTGGCTGCGGTAAGTACTGCGGCGGCCAGCAGACAGACTCCCCCTGCCAGCATCAGCAGGACTCCTCTACTCTTCATTGTCTTTTCTCTTTCCGGAATAATATTCTTTATATCCCATTCCCAGCAGCAGCAATCCTGCCATGGACAGAAACGGAACCGGCCACCAGAGAAGTCCTGTCTGCGGAAGTCCTGACTTTGGCACATCCTCCTCCGGAATCTCTATATTGGACCGGGGTACGTCTTCCTCAGGAATGTTCACTTCGGCCGGAGGGGTATTGTATCTGCGGCCTCCGCGGCCTCCGCCGCCTCCTCCTCCGCCTCCGCCTCCTGTTTTTTCCGTGGAGTTGGTGACGGTATAGACACCGCCTTCCTCTGTGTATGTCACTGTATAGGGACTAGGCACACTTTCTTCAATTATCTTCCAGACGTGCCCGTTTTCCAGTCCCTTCCAGGTGTGGCGCCAATAGGTCCCGGAGGACAATGTGGCCCTGCTGTATTCTTCCCCGTCCCTCAGCAGGATAACGGTGATTTCCTGAGGACGGTAAATATGGCTGGCTCCGTCGTTCCACACCTTTACCACTGTAAGCTCTGTCCCCGGGCCTGTTTCCTCTGTGGTTGTCTTTGGACTGACCTGGGGCGCGTAATCCCAGATGTCATCCTCTCCAAGGGACGGCAGGCTCACAAGAAACGGAGCCGACCTGTAAGTAGTGCTGTCAATGGTAAGGTCGTCTGCCTTCACCAGATAAAGGCCCGCAGTAAGACCGTCATAGCACAGCACTCCCTGGCTGTCTGTTGCCTCTGCGCGCTGTGGTTCCAGTTTATGGGCTGCTGCATATATATCCATTGTATTGGCAGCAGCCATCCAGCCAGCGGCATCCAGCCCCCTCAGGTCCACCGGGCAGTCCTCAAAACCGCCGGTCAGGACATAACTGCCTGACACTGTCATATCGGCCGTCCGGTAAAGCCGGAACCCTGCGCCCGGCAGGGGCTGGCCTCCATAACCATAGGCAATGGTCAGCTGGGTATCCTTATGGATGTCCACCCTTTTGGCGGCCCATGCATCGGTTGGTACGGCCATCAGGATAACAGCTGCAAACAATACCCACAGCAGACGTTTTACTCTATTCCTGTCTTTTATTGTGTTTAACATCATTTTCCCTCCCCGCCTTTCCGGTCTTTTGTCCTTCTCCTTCCTTTGAAGAGGTCCTTCCTGTGCTGACAATCAAATAGATAAGCAGCATAAGCAGCATGGGGGCCGCCACCGCCGGCGCCACCAGAATGGGGTCAATCTGAATTGCATCCGCGGGAATGTGCATGACCGCAGGCGCGTCAATCCTCACTCCCCTTACCAGGAGCCGGTGGGTGTTGACCGCATACGGCGTACATGTCACCAGGGTTACATAATCCTCCCCGGGAACCGCTGCCAGCTCCGACACATCCTCGGGTTTTACAATGGATATCCTGTCCACCTGATAGGTCATGGATTCGTTCAGAATATTAAGGGTAAATGTATCTCCCTCATCCAGGCGGTCCAGGTCTGTAAACAGCTTGGCAGTGGGAAGGCCTCGGTGTCCTGTGATGACAGCGTGCGTGCCCTCCCCGCCCACGGGAAGGGAAGAGCCCTCCAGGTGTCCTGCACTGTGCTGAAGCACTGCCTCCGAGGTTCCATGATAGACAGGCAGGTTCACCTTCAGTTTCCGTATCTCAATGTATCCCATCATGCCGTTTCCCGTTACATTTAAAAGGGAATTATATCGTTCGTCACCGGGAGGGCCATTTAAAAAGGCCCCGTAATCCATCTGCCTGTTATACTCATGGGCATCCGCCAATATACGGTCATAATCTTCCTGGGACATATCCCCTAATACCTCCACGTATTGTGAGATGGCATGGGAAGCACTGAACTGATTGACATAATCGCTAATGGTGGGATACATGAGCACTCCAAGGCCGGTTAGGAATACGATACCAAGTATGATATTCGATAGCCTGTGTTTTTTCATAACTCCCTTTCTCTTTGCCTCATTTCCTGTAAAAACGTACAACAGTACGGAGAGAACAACGAAAACCCGGGCATGTTCTTCTCATTCTTTTCTCCCTGCTGTTGTATCGGTCTTATAATAAGGTTATGGGGAGAGTGGGGTTTCCACCCTCCCCCTTCCTTACTGCATCTTTCTTAGTCCCTGCCTGTCATACGGCGTCTTGTAATCAGCACGATTGCCGCGCCAACCATGAGACACAAGCCCACTACGGTAAAGATTGTGGTGCCCATGCCGCCGGTGCTTGGAAGCTGTGCGCCCTGGTTATTGGAAACTCCTGCCTTGTAAAAGCCGTTAGCGCCTTCTGCATCCCTGTTAATCTCAATTACATTGGTAACTGTCTTTGTCTCTGCCTTCACATAGGCTGCTGAGAATCCATCCGGTGCTCCCTCGCCTGGAGCGGTTGTCATAACCACGCCGGCTTCATTCATCCATACCAGGTTTCCGTTTATCTCAGCCTGTCCCTCATGGCCGGACAGCGCTTCGCCGGCATTGATTGTATAGGTATAATGGGTTACTTCCTTCTCTGTCTCAATATAGTATGGGATAGTGGATGCATCGATTGTAATAATGACCGGCTCGTCCATCAGGTTGTATCCGGTTGGGGCTTTGATTTCCTTTAAGTAGTATGTCCCCTGCTGAAGTCCCTTGTAAGCGGCTGCACCATTTTCATCTGTAGTAAGGGTAATGATAGCTCCCTTCTCATCTACAACAGGCTCTGAATACACACCCTGTCCTGCCTCTTCGGAATACGTTCTGTACAGCTCAAACACTGCATCGGAAAGCTTTTCACCTTCATGCTTTTCCTCAAACTTGTCAATTACCAGTGCATATGTATAGACGATTTCCATATCCTCATCCTGGCCAAATCCCTCGCCCGGGCCCGGACGTTCTCCATCCTCCGGTTTCCATGTGCTGCCTTCAAACGGGGTGTTGCTGTAAATCAGGTCCGCATTGTTAGGGTTGCCTGCAGTGGTGCCAAGCTCTGCATCCTGATTTAAAACAGCTTTGTACTGGATTACAACATGGTCATATCCGGCAATCTTATCAAAATCAAAATCCACATAAAGGCTTGTATTAAGTCTGTTTTCAGTACCTTCTTCGTTGTTGACTGTGATGGCAGCGGTATATACCTCATCCTTTGCCAGCACGGTTCCTTCCTCAGACCCTGCGTGATAACCGGTTACAACGATACTGTCTTCCCTCAGGTCCAGACCCTTTGACAGAATATCTCCTGCATAGAATGTCTTGTTGGTGGAGCCTTCCGGATAAGTTGGTACGGATATATTCAGTTCATAGGTGATTTCCTTACCAATTTCAGAGGTCTGCTGATGCTTGTCATGCTTATCGCCTGACGGCTGCGCTGTGGTTTCGATTTTTTCATCTGTAACCGTACCCTCTTTAATGGTTTTGCCAATGGAAGGCTTGCTGGTTTTCATTGCTACCGTATATGCGCCGTTGAGCTGATACTCATTTCCATTTATCTCAGGCTCAATCTCAGCTGTCACGGTCTGGTAAATCTTAGCTCCGGTAGAAGTTCCGTCGCCTACAATAATGTACTGGCCCATGGCTACCCGGCCAAAATCCGCGATTCCATCCGTATCAGCTGTTGCCTTATAATCTGCTTCCGGTTTTGGTTCCTGGTTCCTGATATAGGAAGTAAATGCACCCAGCAGTTCCTTCAGTTCTCCATCTTCTATATTGCCATAGTCCTTTGGATTCAGGCTGTTCCAGGAATTTCCTTCCTGAGCCTGAAATGCCTGAAACAGTTGGGTGAAATGATAGGTAAGGTTGTTGCTGCTTTCATCGTATCTGATATCCACAACCTTATACGCCAGAAGATTATCGCCTCCGTTTGCTGAGGTATCATCTGAAGATGATACGCCTACTATCAGGTTCGCAGTGGATTCAGACGTCACCTTCCCCCACTCTCCCTTTGCTTCACTGGCAGCAAAGGATGTCATGCACATGCCTGTTACCATGGCTGCTGTCAGCAGGAATGCCGACATTTTTTTTAACAGCTTTTTCATTTAATTATCCTCTCTTCTCTTTTTTATTTTCCCTCTCGGTACTTTGAGATATCTATCTATAAAAACGCTTTCTTCCTTGGTCCGGGCCTTACCGGCTCCCCCTTCCCCAAGAGCGTCTTTTTACATAACATACGGCTGACGCTGCCATCAGCAGAAATCCTGCTGCCGCGCAGAAGCCGGTACCGGCTCCGCCGGTGTGAGGCAGTTCAAACCCATTGGTGTTTTTGATTACCAAGATAGGCGGCTGCCCGCCGCTTTCCGGCGGCAGTACCCTGACCATGCCAAGGTCGGTTCCCTCTCCTGTTACGTCCACACCAGCCTGCTTTAATATAAACCGGACCGGTTTTTCCAAGAGCTGGTATCCGGCAGGTGCTTTTGTCTCCACCAGATAGTAGGTGTCCGGTACCAGGGAGGCTATGTAAATCTCTCCTTTTTCATCTGTGTAAAGCATGTCCTGATTTATTTTAATGCCGTATACCGGGCTGTTTTCCTGTCCGCCTTCCCCACTGGCTCCCGGTATGGCCACTGCTCCTTCCTGTCCCTGCTGCGCCTCTTTATACAGGTCGAACCCTGCTCCCTGGAGAACTTTGTCCTGGCTCAGTACATCTGTCTTGCGCAGCCTCAGGCTGCAGGCTGCAACCTGGACAACCGGGTGGTCATAGTCCTGCGTATAATGCAGCTGGTCTATGATATAACCTGCAATTGCATTATGGTTGGAGCGGAACCCGGGATAACCGGAACTGGTGTCATTGGTCCCATAGTCGGTTTTTGCATCTCCCTTTACGCCTCCGTAACCATCCATCTGATTGTTGCGGTTCTCAGAGTATTTATCATAGGCTGTCCGGGTGGTCTTTACATTAAATGACAGGGTGTATGTCACCTCAGGTTTCAGGACATATCCCGGATTAAAGATTACTTTTACGGTTCCTGTGGTTGTATCCCGGCTGCCCGGTGCAGGTGTAAAGGTCACATCCCGGATGATTGGACTGCCGTCCTCCGCGGTGTTGCCCTCCTGGGCTTTACCCACCGTACCGCCGGTCTCGCTTCCGCTTCCCTGCCACAGTTTAGTGAACCTTCCCTTCTTATCCTTCATGGTTACCAGTACATCGGGCTGCTCGCCGTACCATTCCACATACTGGCTCAATTCATCCTCAATGGATACCCCGGTCACCGGGAGCCCATACATGATGGAGTAAAATGCATCGTTTAACGCATCTGCATCCGTGGCAAAATAATAGTTTTCCTCTGATGTGGCGATTTTCTTCAGGGTGTCTGTCATCAGCGGACTGTCCTTATCCTGTTCCGTTCCCACGCCCAATGCGTACACAATCGTGTCATCATGGGCTGTGTGGAACTGGTTCGCATAATGGATGGTGGGCTGCTTTGCATATGTGCCGGAGGTACTCGTTCCTGTGCCGAAACGGCCCCAGAAGCCGGACTCAAAGGTGGACTGGCAATTGTAGTCGCTGCCTCTAAAATAAAACCCTGCAGAGCTATTGGACGGCTGATAATAGTGGTACCCGGGATACCGCTGCGATTTGCTCACACCGGCTGTATCCTCTGTCAGATAGTAGTAGGTTGGATAACCGTCACTGATAAAAATCATATACCGGTTGGCTTCCGGCCTTGTATCCTCAGATTCTCTTAAAAGGTCACCTGCTATTTTAAGGGCCTGCATTATGTTGGTACCGCTGCCGCTGGAGTTGCTCCACCCCTCCTCCTTCAGCAAATCCTCCCTCAGCGGTTCAAGGTCACTTTCTTCCAGGGTTCTGTAGTCCTGATTCCACCGGCTGGACGACCAGGCATCCCTGTCTCCCTTGCTGTATCCGCTGTCGCTTCCATCCTCTTTTTGATAATTATTCCAGGTTCCGGAGTACCCCACTATGCTGATGCGGTTTCGTTCATCACTGTTCAGCAGCTGCTCTGCAAAATTCTCTGCGGTATCCACCACAGCGTCAGCTCTTGTGCTGCCTCCCCCCATGTCTGTGGTCTGCATACTGTTTGAGTTATCCAGCACCATGACCACGTCTGCCGGCGCTCCTATGATTCCGGCCTTCAGGTCCAGGTACAGCCGGTAGAAATCAGTCATATCCATGTCCCTCTTATCCAGTCCGGTATCCGGATTCTTTTCACCGGTCTCAGGCCGCAGGGCATCAATGGTCTTTTGTATCTCCAGGGTCTGCTTATTGGGAATCTCCGCTTCCTTTGTATTGGTGATTGTAAAGGTCCATGTGGTGTCGGAGCTGCTTTGCCATTCGTAGAGGTCAAGGGTTTTGGCATAATTAGAATACGTGGTGGTTTCAGCCCCGCCATTGGCCGGAATACCGGATAAATAGTACTTATGATTTCCGTACTCTGTATACAGCTTTCCTGCATTGTTCGTATAGCTGTAATAGAAATTACCGCTATAGGTAGACTTCTGGCCGGCATATAGCCGGTAATAATAATACCCATTGATATATTCTGTATAAAGACCCAGCTTCCGTTCTGTATTCGCCGTATTTAACAGCTCAAAGCCTTTTGAACTGCCTGGGGCGGCGCTGCTTTTAGCGGTCCACACAGACTCCGGGGCCACCTGTGTGCCTGCCTCAATATTCTCTGTTACACTGATTGAGGTCAGGCTGGAGGTATCACTTCCCGCACTGGCCAGAGCATTTCCGCTGTTTACCAGCATGTAGGTGCCGCCGTCTGTGAATTGCCGGACTTTCACCCATTCACCATCATCTGAGCTCATTTCACCGGCTATGGATGGATAGTATCCGGATACAGCACCTTCCTCCACAGAATACAGGATGGGTGTTCCGTCTTCTTCTGTAGGCGGAAGTCCGGTCCACTCTCCTGACCAGCTATTGCTGCTGTTTAGTTCCATGGAATCCCCGGTACGCTTACCGCCGGCCAGAAGATGCACTGTGACTGAGCCCGGATGCCCGCCCGAGTCCCCTTCCCATTTCTTTTCAACGCGTACATTGACATTACCGGTTCTTCTCTGGTTCATGATGGTGTATGAATACACTGCCCTGTTCTCAACACCTGACCGTCCTGTATCTGACGGATTTTCAGTATCCGTAACAGTTGCAGCATCCGCCTGGACCTCTGTCTGCCTGACATCCTCCGGTGATTCCGGGAATTCAATTCCCTCTGCATTTACAGTAATCTTCCATGGCTTCTCAGGCGTAACATATCCGGAGGGGGCCTGGGTTTCATACAGCAGGTAATTTCCTGCCTGGAGATTCCCGAAGAGAAGAATGCCCGAATTATCAGTCTCCTGTGAGGCAAAGGGAGTTTCCTCCAGTTTCTCCCAGTTTTCATCTGCTCTGTAAAGCTCAAACACTGCCCCGGGCAGTACGGTTTCGCCTGTGTTGGTTTTTCTGATTTCCAGCGACATTCCGGTGTATCCGGTATATGTATTGGTAATTGTGGTTGCTGCAAAGCTGTTTAAACGGAATGAATGCTGATGAATCTCGTTGGCGCTGCGTATCACCTTATCTGCCAGAATGGAGCCGCCAAAGGTGGCGCTTTGGTCCACGGTACCGCCGGGAGCCAGTATCACGCCTACGGCCGCGTTCTGCATCCGTATGTATCCGGTATAACAGCTGCCCTCATCAACCATGTTCCAAATCAGTCTGCCATACTCATCCTTCCAGCCCCCGGCATTATTGCTGTTTGGTCCGACATCCGGAAGCGTCACCATGTCAGATACCACATTGGCGCAGTTCAGATTAATTACCAGGTACTGTTCCCCCTGGGGTTCAGCCCCCAGCGGAATACCATGATTCAGATTTTTATCTGATTCTCCGATTGCGTCTGCTATGCTTCCCTTTGTAATGACGCCGTCAGCCGGTACATCCATATTCAGGAAACGCACGCCCGGTGTTTCCAAATCATCCTTGTCATAATCATTGGTCCTGCACGCTGCCAATGCTTCTGAAAAAGCTGCCAGCCGGTCAAAATTCTGCTCCCAGTCCATATTGGTGGGTTTACGAATGGCGCCTTCCCTGGCATTCTGCGCTTCTACCCTATAGCCGTCCGGTGTTGTTATGTATTTTTGGGCGTCATTGATTTCATTATCACCTCCAACATATAAGGCTGATACATTCTGTACCTTCATAGCCGGGTATTCACTGGGAATAAAGTTCTCTATATAGCTGGCATTATTAACATAATCGGCTGTTCCTCCGCCTAAGAATCCGTTGAGATTCTGTGCATCATAGGAAACCGTGAATCCATCACCCATTCCCTGGGCAATGGGATTTCCTGAGGCGTCCAGCTCAAAAACCCTGTAATATCCTGGTTCCAGGGTTACCTCTGCGGAGCCTGGACCAACCATCTGCAGCCGCTCTGCTTCTGAATCATTTTCATCGTAGACAACAAAATTGTATGTATCTGTTTCAGGGCCTCCCTCAGAAACCTCTTTTGTGACAGTCAGTGTCAGGGTTCCCTGATTTCCTGGCACAGTCGTTCCCACCTTGTCTGTATTTCCAAAGTCAAAATTACCATCAACCAGTTTCAGATTCTTCACCGCAATGCTGCCTTCCATGTGGCCTCTGGCTTCCATCTCATTTGCATACACTGCAAACTGATTTGTAATCCCAAACCCATCCAGAAGTTCTTCCAGTGTCATCTGTTCCGGGGATGCCGCCACCTTTACCTTGTACAGTGAAAAATGGTTGGTGCGCATGACCACTTTTCCATCCTCATCCGTCCATGCCTCCATATCGTCAGCCGTATCATTTTCTTCATCAATATGATAGACAGAAGCTGTGGCATTGTCAGCATCATCCAGAATTCCCTCAAAGGTAACCATCACCGGACCATCCGGTTCGATTTCCTTCTCACCATCCATAATGCATATATCAAACAGCCATTCAGACCAAGGGCTTTCCGGCTCATCAAGCTCATCTTCAGCCAATGTCTCTGCATCAGACGGCGTGGCTGTTCCGCCCTGTACTTTAGACACCTCCTTCACAACAAGTCTCAGGTCGCCCTTGGGAAATAAATCCTCAGGACCTGTCATGGTCACGGTCACACCGCCCTCTGTCACTGCTTCCAGAGTCAATTCCTTAATCGTTTCTCTCCAGATAAGCTCCAGGGAATTATTTTTGCGCTTGGATGCCCGCAGTCCCGCTTTATAATTCTTCCCGGTTCCGCCGTATAACCTGAAATACTGCCCTTCCTCTTCCGCCTCAGAGGGACTTGCTGCGGATACATTGGATGGTGTTGCTAAAGATGCATCGGAAGGAGTCGCTTTGTCCAGTTTCTCCGGCGCTGCTGTCTGGGATTCAGCCGGGTTTGACCCATTAACCGGGTTTTTATCTTCCTGTGAATTCTTTCCGGCCTCTTTATCCGCTGCGGCAGGGGGTTCACCGGAAGATACGGATTCCTCAACATCAGCTGTTGTTCCGCTGCCGGTGTCGGTTGTTTCTTCTCCGGTGTCGGTTGTTCCTTCTCCGGTGTCGGTTGTTTCTTTACCCGCATCCGTTGTTTCTTTTTCAGTGTTTGCTGCATCCTTTCCGGTATCGGTTGCTTCTTCACTGGTACCCGCAGTTTCTTTGCCGGCATCTGCTGTCTTTTCACCGGTATCCGCAGCTTCTTCCTTGGTTTCCGAAGTTATCTCTCCGGCCTCAGAGGCACTGTTTTTTTGCTTTGGCTCATTGTCAGTTACCGCACCACGCCATGTGCTCTCCGTATTTTCATCCAATGCATACGCCGGAAGAAACAGATGGACTGTAAAATGCCCGGAAATTTCCGCCTTGGGTTCGCTCTTTGCTACAGCGGAGCCGCTGTTATCGGAGGTGTCTCCACTCTCTCCGCCACCGCTGTCGGAACCGCTGCTGCCGGAACTGCTGCCATCTTCCCCGCTGCCGGAACTGCTGCTACCGGAACCGCTGCCATCTTCCCCGCTGCCGGAACTGCTGCTACCGGAACCGCTGCCATCTTCCCCGCTGCCGGAACTGCTGTTACCGGAACCGCTGTCATTTCCTCCGCTTACGCTGTCGGAACCACTGCTGCCGGAACTGTTCTCATTTCCATCATTACCGGAGTTCCCACTTCCTGAACTGCTTCCATTTTCATCGTTTCCGGAGCCGTCATTACCCGGATTAACTCCGTTATCCTCACTGCCGGAACCGCCATTGCCGATTCCGGAACCATTGTTTTCCTCCGTTTTGCCATTGCCGGGCACGGAACCTTCATTTCCGCTTTCTCCTTTGTTCTCATCTGCCTCATGATTTGCCTGATTATCCTTTTCCGGGTTCCGGGATTCCTCCGGCTTACTTATACCATCTGCGCTCGAACCGTCCTCTGCGCCGCCTGCTCCTGCGCCGCCTGTTCCTGACCCGTCTGCTCCTGACCCGCCTGTTCCTGCGCCGCCTGCTCCTGTACCTCCATGACCTGCGGCTGCATTCCCGCCGGCAGCTTCCTTGGACGGCTCCCCAGCCTCTTTCCGGGCCTTCCTTTCCTCTGCCTTTTCCTTCTCCTGTTCATCCAGATTGGTGTACATATCTGAATTACAGTATAAAAGGAAAGACACTGCTTCCTCCGGCTCCAGGCTGAACCAGTAATTCACAACACCGTTTCCCTTAAACTCGCGGTGAAGCTCTATGAATCCGCCGTCTTCTGTATCAACCAGACAGACTGCATCGTCCTCTTCCATATCCTCAAAGTTATACATATCGGAAAGACCTGCTCCATTGCTTTCTGTATGGAGTACAAAAACAGTTGGGTCTGCGCCCTTTACTGCTTCAGCCCTGATACGGACAGCCAGCTCATCCCCATAGACAGCTCTCACCGTCTCCGCCTCCATTCGGGGCTGGTCCTTTGTCATACTGATGGCCGGCATACACAGCAGCGCATATACGGAACCTGCAATTATGACAGACAGCAGAGTCAGTACAAGATATGTATACCTTCTCTGTCTGTGCGCTTTTATGTATTGCTCTACTTTTCTCCACAAATCGCTCTGCATCATGCCTCACCCCCTTCAATGTGATACTTGTTTCCCATACCGGCCTTATTGCACCGGCCCTATATTGGCCAGCGGCCATAGCTTGAGAATGACCTTTCCCACAATCACATCTTCCGACACGCATCCCACGGATGAAGACCGGCTGTCAATGGATGTGCTCCTGTGGTCCCCCAGTACAAAAATCCGGTTGTCCGGCACCTGGTAGGGAAAATCCAGGTCGCATTCCCCAAGACCCTTCTCTGTCACATAGGGTTCATCTGCAGCCACGCCATTTACCAGGACTGTTCCGTCATCCTTTACCACAATCTGGTCTCCCGGAAGCCCAATGACCCGTTTCAGCAAAATTTTGTTGTTATAATAAAATGCAATCACTTCGCCACGGCGGAACTTACCATTCTTCAGCGATAGAACCAGCTCCCCATTCTCCAGGGTAGGTTCCATACTGGTGCCCACTACCTGGAGCACCGGCATGAACATGGTGGCAATGAGGACCGCGATGGCTGCAACAATTATCAGCACATAAACCGTTCCTCTCAGCGTCCTCCTGTACTCATGCTTATGCCGCACACGCTTAAGCTCCATTTCAAGCTGTTCTATGGAAGGTACAAAAGCTGCTTTTTTACCCATAAACTTCCCCGCTCTTTTCCTGAATCCCGTCCATGGCATAAATGGCCAGCTCATCCTCCTGAGCTTTGCTTTTTGTCCGGATGTTCTCCAGATACCGCGCGGCTGCATCCTGTGCAGCCTCAAATATGCCGCTTAACTGCAATGCCGCCTCTGCGATAGAACCTGCCTGTCCTATCTTGATTTCCCGTGCCGTGATTCGCTGCTTAAGAGCCTCATTTTCTTCCCTTAAAGCTTCATTTTTCCGTTCAGACTCAATTAGCATCTCCAGAAGTTCAGACCGCCGGAGTTTACGAAGTTCCCTGCCTGTCATAGACCAACTCTCCTTTAATCCTGTAGTTCAATCTTCCCAGCCTCTTTCAGGTGCAGCGCCTCGTCGCCCACCGCACTGTCCATCAGCTTAATCAGTTCCAACACACTCCTGAAACAGACTGTCTTCTTTTTATCCACCCATATCAGCTTTCCCTGCCAGCTGGCATTCTGACGGTACTGGACCTGCACTATAAATGTGGCCCTGTCTCCTTTATTTTCCAAAATCTCATTGACCTTGTTCATCAAAAACACCCTCCTGTCATGTCTTACCTGAGCTGTCGAAGTGAAACTGCGGTTCTGCAGATTTGCCATCGGTGTCCCTGTCTGTTCAAATATGTCATCTGCCTTCAGAATCATCTGAAGCGCATTTTTAAAGTCCACCGGTTTATTCCCATATCTGTGGTAAAATCTCCCGGATATGGGGTCCTGTCCACTTCCGTCAATACATACACACAGCGTACCAGGATATGATTCAATTGATATCATTTTATCCCTCCCAAATATACCGTCAGTTCTAAATCACTTCTACACTATACACGCCAGGGCATTACATCACACATTACACCAAATAAAAAAATTACTGTTTTTTAGGCTGCACCACCGGGGTTATGCGGAAATCCAGCCTGATTCCCCATATTTTTCCTGATTTTTGGAAGCTCCTGTGTATTCTGTCCGTCACCCGGCTGCAGTCTTCCAGGGTCAGGCCGGATAGCAGGATTAAAAACTGGTTGTCTCCGCTTTTGGTATAGATATCTCCAACTCTCAGGGTACTCTCAATGGATTTCATTAACACAGAGGTATTGTCCAGCCCTTTGTCTCCCCGTTCCAGACGTTTTCCCTGATTATCGGTAATACTGCAGCACACAAGGAATACCGCCTGACCGTTACGGGCGGACAGACGTTTCAGTATACGGTAACAGTCAATAAAACTGGGAAAACGGCAGTAATACGCTCCCCCCACCGCCTCCTCATTGAACTGCTCCTGTATTTCTTTTATTGCCGTATAAGCACTGTTGATATGGCTGCTGACCTGCTCATACCGGCCCAGCATTTCTTCTGACGGCATAACGCCAAAATCCCGGAATATAGACTTGCTGAACTCATCCAGCGTGTTCAGGGCCTTCTGGAAGTCCCCCCTGGCAATATGAGCATCGATTTTCATAATGGCAAAGGCCTCATACATGTATATATTGAATGCCCGGCCCGCGATATACAGGGCATTATCGTACTCCTTTTCATTCATATATGCCTGGTAGAGCCGCTCCACTGCCTCTGTATACATTTTCTGGTAATCCATGGTCCTGGCAGCCACCCATTGCTCCGCTGATAATTCAGGAAGAAAATCTCCCTTGTACAGTTCGCAGGCATCCCTTAAAAGTGGCAGCTCCTGTCCCTGGGGCAGGGTCTTTGCCTGCTGCAGATAACTAAAAAACTGCTTGACGTCTGTCTCCAGTCCCACCTTGGATGCATCCCACCGGTAAAGCCCGTTTTCAACTATGATGTACTCGTACTCAGGAAGCGGCAGTTTTTTAATCATTTTCCTCAGGCGAAAAATGTTAACGCGCATACTGTTGGCTGGATTGCTGACTTCATTTTCACCATAGAGCCGGCTCAGGATTAAATCCCGGCTGATTCCCTTCTCACCTGCCTCCCACAGCATGACAAGAAGCTGGACCGTGATACTGTGTATATCAAGCGGCAGTTTCATTGGCCTATCATCATACTCTATATACAGCTCTCCAAACATACATACCTTCAAGCATACTTGCTCCATGACAGACCCCTCTTCTTTTCTTTTGTTTAGACAATTCGCCTATTATATTTATTATAAAGCTTGATATGTTACGGGAACGTTATTAACTTAACAATGCAGTGTTACTTTACAGTTACATTTCGTTTTATGTCACAGATTACAGGAAATTACACCCTGCCGGTAAATAAAACAAAAAAACAATGGTCCGGGGCTTTTCTCCGTACCATTGTCTCTCAGTTCTTCCTATATCATAATTCCTAACTTATCCCTTTTATCAGCTGCTCTTTCTGCACCCTGCTCATGTGTTTAATCGCATACTCCCTGCGCATGGCTTCCTGTTTTGTCTCAAATGCCTCATAGTAGGACAGCACCACCGGACGTCTGGGCCTTGTGTACTTTGCCCCGGTTCCCTGGTTATGAGCCTTAAGACGCTTGTCCAGGTCATTGGTCCAGCCGCAGTAAAACGTACCGTCCGCACAGGTGAGGATATAGGTATAGTTCATGGATATCCCTTCCTTCCCGGTAATCAAACACCTGACAGCAATAAAAGGGCGTCCCTTTAAGGGAATGCCCTTCCTGTCTCATTTTATCAGATAATGCCGGCTATGTAAACGGTAATAACGCTTGCAACACGTCATCACCGCCCAGGTTGCCCTGTAATCTATGATTAAAGCACCAGCTGGATGCGCGGCACAACCAGATAGAAGGTATTTTTCTGAACCACATCTATACCTTATTATATCGCGCATACCTTTAAAATGTGCATAAAACACATTTAATATTCCTCTAAAATCTTCTCCCTCCGCCTCCGTGACTCCTGCCGCTGCTGGAGCTGTGGGTGGAACTGCGCCCTGAACTTCGTCCTGAACCTCCTGACGAGTGGTGTGCGGCGGGCCTTGGTATGGGGGCTGAGGTGACGAATTTCTGAATCAGGCTGTCCCCTGAACTGCCAAAGGCAAATTTGGCATCTGCCCGGTAAGCCAGAAGGCTGTTGGCTCTCTCCCGTTCAGTCTGGGCCATGGAATACCGCCCTTTTACTCCCAGGCACACCGAACCTGCCACTCCGGCTGACACCAGAAATGCGAACATGGCTTCATACCAGCGTATGCTTCTGTAGACACTGATTTCACCGGTTTCCGTATCATAATTATACTGGCCTCTCTGAATTCCCCGGTCCACATAATACTCCACATCTTTCAGAAATTCAGCTGCTGCACCCGCATAATCGCGGCTCCTCAATGCATAGGATACATCATCCTGTATTTCATCAATCCGCTGGTCTGTCAGAATCCGTATCATATTGCCGGTGGTGGACACATAGCCCTCACCGCCATAACTGTCCGGACTGTCCATATAAATCAGGAACAGCACGCCGCTGGCTTTCCTCCCTGTGCCCAGTCCGTTCTGGTCGTAAAAATCATCTGCATACTCCCTGGCCGTATGGCTGCCGTCATTATAGGCAGTCACCACCGCCACATCCATTCCGGTCTTTTTCCTGCACCGGGCAATAAGCTCCTCCAGGTTTTCGGCTTCCTCTGATGTCATAAGGCCGGCCTCGTCAAACAGCCGCCGGGTATCTTTACGGGACTGGTCCTTGCTGTAGGTCTTGGCCTTGCCATAAACCTGAATCCTGCCATAAGACTGAATCTCACCGTAAGGCTGAATCTTACCGTAAGGCTGGGATTCCTGTGCCTGAGATTCCTGTGCCTGGGAATCCAGTACATTCCCTGCTCCGCTCCAAAGTCCCAGGCACAACGCCGCTGCTGCCAGCAGTCTGAGCCATCTAACAACCGTTCTGCGTCCTGTCATCCTAAGAAATACCCTCCTATCATAAGTAATAGGAACATCGGAAGAAATACGGAGAAAAAGAGAACCGCCAGCTTTTTCCTGTCCACAGGCAGCTTGCCGCAGACTTTTCCTGTCTGCCCGTTGAGAGCGAAGTAGTATATCTTTCCCCTGGCCTTGTCATTATATGTAAGGGTCCATACAGGAAGCAGGGCATAGCTCCATTTCTCGTCCCTGATACCGGCTTCCTTTTTGCGCACCTGGATTTTGCTGTAGTTTCCGGCCTGGTCCTGAAGGCTTTGCAGGGCAAACTGCCTGACCTCTGTCTGCACATCCGTCATGAACTGTTCCTTTTCCATATCCCGGTTCTCGGCCAGGAATCCGGAAAGATATCCCATGGAGAAATTCTCCTTCTCATTCATCCTGTATGGAAGTACACTGTCCACCAGCTGCCTGTTGGCCTTTCTCAGACCGTTCCTGGCCACATGGTCCACCTCCATGGTTCCCTGGCGTTTTACATCGTATATCTTTGTCTCTGTATACCGCATGCCTGCGGTATCCCATGTCCTGAGCATGGTCCCCTGGGCATCCAGCTCCCCGTCCACACGGCAGCTGTAAAGCCAGTAGGGAAAATACACTCCGCTCATGCTCTCAATCTGTTTCTTATTGTAAAATGCCTCCGGCACATATCTCTTTCTCCCTATCCACTGGGAAAATATCTCCTCTGCCTTCTGCCTGTCTATCCGGAAGGGAATCACATAATCCGGCCTGAATTCCCCTTCCAGCCGTCCTGCCAGCACCACGGGGTTATGGCAGTAATAGCAGAAAGTCGCAGCCGTGGTATTGTCCGTCACAATCTGTGCGCCGCAGCTGGGGCAGGTATAAAGAACCGGCTGAGTCCCGGCAGCGTCTGGCTCAGCATAACCGGATTCAGGGCTGCCTGATTCCGGATGGTCCAGTTCTTCCTGTGTAAAATCAGACAGGCAGTATTCGCAGTGGTATTTCTGTGAAGCCGGGTCAAACATAAGACCGCCGTTACAGTTAGGGCATTTGTAGGTTATGGCTGCCATATTCTCTCTCCTGTTATCACAGCATTTAAGACCTTGGTTTCCCGCATTCGCTGCAGAACTTTCCCGTATTAACAGTTCCGCAGGCACAGGTCCACGGTGTATCGGGACGCGGGTGCCCGCACTCCACGCAGAACTTTCCCGTATTGGAGGTTCCGCAGCTTGGGCAGCTCCATGCCCCGGCTGTCTGTGCTCCCGGCGTCTGGGCGGCCATTCCCGCTGCTCCCGGCTGCGCTCCTGCGGTCTGGTTCGGCACAGCCCACTGGTTTCCGGCCGGCTGTCCTCCTGCCGGCTGTCCTCCCATCCCAGGCCCCGGATTACCAGGCATCCGGCCCGGGGCCTGGTTCATCTGCATCTGCTGCATATTGGCATTGGATGCTGCGCCCATAAAGCCGCCGCCCATCTGCATTCCCATTCCCATGCCCATAAAACCGGCCATGGCTCCGTTGTCATTGGAGCCTGCATTTTTAAGCCCCTCCGCAATGGTGGTCTGTACATATCCTTCCCTGATTGACGGGTCGCCCATCATGGCTCCTCTGTTTCTCAGGTTAATCAGACTCTGGGACTCCTCGTCGTAGGTGATGCTGGCAATACCCACTGCCTGTATCTCCATGCCTCGCATCCGGGTCCACTCCTCATCCAGGGTCTGGGCCATATACTGTCCCAGTTCCCGGCTCTTGGATGTGACATAAGATATCCTGGTGCCGTCCGCCGACATCTGGTTGATGGATGTCTGCAGGGCCTCCAGGAACTCCGACAGGTACTGCTCGTTGATGGAATCAATATCCACATGGTCCGCATTCTTTGGGATAACCTCAGCATAAAACTTAATGGGGTCCGTCACTTTGATGGAGTACGTTCCATGGGCGCGCAGAAACAATTCCGCGTTGTAAAAATCATCAAAATAGTTCACCGGATTGCGGGTGCCGAATTTAATTCCTTTTATCTCCTGGAGATTGACATAATACACCTTCTGAGCCCCGGGCGTCACGCCGCCGAAGCGGATACGGTTAAAGGATTCCTTAAGCGCCTCCCCGAACTGCCCGTTAAACATGGAAGGCATGGAGGAATGGCTGACCTTATAGTAACCTTCCTCAGCCGTATAATCCACTATCTTTCCTCCGTCCACCAGCATCATGAACTGGTTGGGATATACGTGGATAACGGAACCGTCCGACACGATATCGGAGGACCCCTTTGTATTGGACCCCTTTCCCCTGCGCACCTGTACGCCCCGCACAAAGACGGTCTTATCTCCCATATCATCCGGCTCTATGGCCTCCAGCCACTGGTCTGCCAGGGCTCCTCCCACTGCTGTGGTAACTGCTTTAATGATTCCCATGATTAATCCCCTTTCTTAGCTGCCTTCTTCTGCCTGCGCCTGCGCTTAACCGGCTCCACTGCCTTGATGGCCACCCATATCATCAGCGCGGCTATGGCCAGCTGAATCACAATGCTTATGATAATCCAGTTCTCCATCACAAAGCCGGTGGACTGCATCCCGAAATAGCCTGCCATCTTGGCCGCAGGCGTACTGCCTCCCAGCTGTCCGTTTATGATTGTATAAAATGTAGCTGCCGGGTTAAGAAGCAGCAGATAAATCACATTTCCCGATGAGGGCTTCACCACATTTTCCCCGAATCCATAGGCTACCACTGAATTATTTATATTCATGGCGGACAGGGAGAGGGAAAACTTATTTATAAAGTATGTCCCTGCCACCACGGCTATAAGCACTCCATAGGTGGCAACCGTGGATATGGTAGACCGTTTAAACAGGGCTGAGAAACAGATTCCCAGGCTGCCTGCAAAAAAGGCCACTGTAATATAACATAAAAGCAGGGACAGAATATCCTGCCACGTGATACCCCCATAGACAAATACCATGGCCACTGCGGGAAAACTGGACACAATCAGCAGCAGCAGTGTGCTCAGGGCACTCATCAGCTTCCCAATCACCACCTGGGACGCCGTCATCTGGGTGGTGAGCATCAATTCCAGGGTCTGCCGTTCCCGCTCCCCGCTTATGCTGGCCGCTGTCACAGCCGGCACAATAAACATCAGCAGTATAAATTCAATGGTGGTGACAAACTCATACATATCCATAAAGCTGCTGTACTGGATAACAGCTGCGGACTCCACCTGGGCCACGGCGGAATACATGTTGAGCAGGGTGACCATGGACAGGATTCCATTGAACAGCACGATGATGAGGGGCAGTCTGATACTTCTGGAGCTGACCTTCATCTCCCGGCTATAGACCGGATTTCGCATCATAAGACAACACCACCCTTTCCTCTTCATGTTCTGTCAGCTGCATAAATACGGATTCCAGGCTTCCCTTTTCCCGGGTGAATCCGTTGACCAGCACATCGCTGTCAATCAGCTGCTGGAGCAGCAGGGCCTCGTCCTGTGCATCCCCTGCAAACCGTACGCAGATATCCTGCTCCCTTAGGGATATGGTCTGTACGCAGGGATGGCTCTTAAGGATGGCCAAAGCCTTGTCTATATTGGTAAACACAGATATGACCAGCGGATTGGAGGTATTGACCCTGGACAGGATATCGTCTATGTTTCCCTCCAGCACCATCCGCCCCTGGTCGATGATTCCGATATCCGTACAGAGCTCGGACAGTTCTGACAGGACATGGGAGCTGATTACAATGGTCTTGCCCGACTCCTGGAGCTCCTTTAATATTTCCCTGAATTCAAAACGGGTCCTGGGGTCCAGCCCGGATGTGGGCTCATCCAGTACCAGGATGGCCGGGTCGTGAATCAGGGCCCTGGCCAGGCACAGCCTCTGCTTCATGCCCCTGGACAGTCCGTCCACAAAAAAATCCAGCTTATCCTCCAGCCCCACCTGTTCCAGCAGGGCCGTGTATCTCTTTCTTGCCACCAGGCCGTTTATGTGATGGCAGGCTGCAAAGAATTCCATGTATTCCGATACGGTCAGGTTATCGTACACTCCGAAAAAATCCGGCACATAGCCAATCATGGCCTTTAGCTTTCCCAGGTCGGAACGGGCGTCCATACCGTTTATGGTGATTCTGCCTTCCTCCGCCTCCAGGAGCCCTGTCATGATTTTAATGGTGGTGGTCTTTCCAGCCCCGTTGGGCCCCACAAAACCATAGAGGGCTCCTGTTTCCACCGTCATGTCCAGGCCGCTTAATGCATGGTATTTTCCGTATATCTTGTGTAATCCTCTTATCTCCAGCATCATTTACTCCTTCCTGTCACGGTCAGTATGGGCAGCATGATATTCCAGGTGTAATCGCCTGTGGCATCATACACATACTTGATGGTCAGGGTATTGCCCGGGGACAGGTATGGTTCCAGAGCCTGCCTGTCATAGGACTGGGCATGGGTATCCATGGAATCATAGGCGCCGGTATTGTAATTATAAAAATACATGTTGCCGGCAAAGGGCACTGTATAGTAGTACCGCATGCTCTGTACCACCTCATCGCTCATCTGATGGAAGGACAGCTTCTCCACCTCAATATCATTGCCCAGATAGTACTCCAGCATCACAGGCGTCAGGCCGTACATGCTGTTGTTGGACGCATAATACTCACCCGAGAGCACATTAGGCTGCTTCTGGAGCGCGGACCTGTATATCATGCCGTCCTGCTCATAGTTTACGTCAATGGAGGATGTGAGCAGGGTGGACCCATATGTCTCATGGCTGGAGGACTTTAAGAAGCCTGTTTCCTCCTTCTCATTGCTGAATCCCAGCACTCTGGCTTCTGAGTGGTAGCCCGACAGGTAGTTTCCCATATAGAAGGACAGGAGGTTGGTTCTCTCCAGCGCCTGCACATAGGCTGCATCCCGTATGTCCTTGTCCTCCTTATAGCGGGAAGCCCCTGTTATCTGCTCCGCCATGGCATAGCCGAAATTGGTGATTCCGTATATGACCTTCATATCGTCCAGACTTACGGTTTCGCCCGGTTCCATATGGCCGATGAGAATCATCTGATTATACAGGAGGATGGCCACATTGTCCACCTCCTGGCCGTAATGGTTGGTCAGAGTGCCTGTCACCTTACCGTCAAAGGAATTCACATCCCCTGTAAATCCCTCCTGCTGCCTGTTTTCCATGCGGCGCTCCATCATGAAAAACTTTGAATTAAACGCACCCACATTATCAGACTTAACCCTGGTGCCCTCCTCATCATAACGTATGGTGATGGACGGCGTTTCCTCACCTGTGAATTTGGGCAGGGGCGTCATGTTGTAGTAGGCATTTCCCGTAATGGGATACAGGGTGTAGTCCGGGTTCAGGGTTACGGAATAAGATTTATTATAGGGCGCCCGCATATTGATGAATGTTGTCTCGGATATCTCATCCCGGTCCGTGTCCTTTATGGTGGCGTAGGTGAAGAAGGGCCCTGTGAACCGGGTGCTCATGCCCATGAGAAGGACCATGCCGGTGCAGCACAGGGACAGAACGGCCACGGACAGCTGATAGTACTGGCGCATTCCCCTCTGTTTCCAGAAGAAGTAAAGACCCGGCCCGGCCAGGGCCACATAGGCCACTGCCAGGGTCACGTAAAGGCTCACCTTCGGAAGATTATTGATGTTGCCTGTATTAATCAGTCCCTGTACCGACCAGAACTGGCTGGACGTGCTTCCGTCCATGGCGCTGGCCAGCCCGTTTATCTTATCCTCACCCAGGAGCGTGGTGAACAGGTTGTCGATATAGGAGATATTGGCCTGGCAGAACTCCTCTATGTCCACAAAATCGTACATGGCCACGGCAGCCAGTCCATTCCCCACGGAAACCGACGAGAGCACGGAAAGCTCCTCGCTTCCCAGCACCTCGGTGCCGCCTTTGAGCATAACATCCGTACATGTCAGGGGGATGGAGGCGCCCTCAGGCCGGTCCACCGCATATTCCACACCCATGTTGATGACCCGCTCATCGGGCTGGGGAAGGGGCTGCTCCAAAAGCTCCCTGCCAAAGGCCCTCAGGGTATCCTCTCCCCTTCCGCCGGTTCCTATGAGCAGGACGCCGCCTTTGCGGACCCATTCCCACACAGCCTCAATCTGCTGTCCTGACAGCTTTCCTGAATCAAAATCCGTTATGAGCAGCACATCCAGCTGGTCCAGTCCCAGTTCCGTCACGGGAAGCGTGGCTGCCGTCATCTCAATGGTCTTTGTCCTGAGAGTGCTGTAGTTGATGCCAACACCGTTAAAATACAGAAGCTCCGCCGGGTTATCGCTGAGCACGCCGATAAAAAGCTCTGCTGTTTCCAGGTTCAGATTCAGCTTCAGCCGTTTGCTTACCACCTCATTTCCATTCTCATCCAGCAGACGCACATACATCTGGTCCACTCTTGCCCCCAGGGATATACTCACTGATTTGTTCATGTTTCCGCCGGGTTCTATCTCAACCGGATACTCATACCGGTATACATCGTAATCCAGGTTCATATTATATCCTTGAAAATCCGGCTCCATGGCCAGAATACACAGGGTTCCCTTAAACGTCTGGCTGGTCCGGCTGTCCAGCTGGATTTTAATGGGCAGGAAACGGCCGCTTTTCGCTGTATTCTGATAACCGTAGACCACGTCCATGGCAACAGGGGATTCCGCGGTTTCCTCCCTGGCAGCTGTTTCACCGGTCCCTGATGCCTGGGCTCCCAGGGACTGGACCGTCACAGACGCTGCCAGCATTAAGCCAAAAAGGGTGCTTTTCAGCGCCCTTTTCATTTTCTCCGGAAATATCTGCATGTTACACTTCCTCATCCTATTCTCCGTTCAAGTCAGCTAATGGTTCCAAAATTCTCTTTATTAATGTCAAAATTCACCTGCAGCTTTACCGTGAACACGGTGCCGTCCAAATCGCTGGACACATTGATGGTGCCCCCATGCATGTCCACGATTTCCTTTGCAATGGCCAGTCCCAGGCCCGTACCGCCTGTGCTGCTGGACCGCGACTGCTCCACCCGGTAAAACTTGTTGAATATCAGGGGCAGCTCCTCCGGCGGTATAACATAGCCGTAATTGGTAACGGAAACAGTCACCACATCCTCCTGGGCCAGTATCTTTACCAGGACCCGCTTGCCGTCAGCGCCATACTTGATGGCATTGCCAATCAGGTTGTCAAACAGGCGGGCCAGCAGATTGCCGTCAGCTGTTATGATTTTAGCCGGCACATTGCTCTGCAGGTCATATGACAGGTTCTTTTCCACAAAGTTGGGGTATGCCTCCTCCAAAAGCTGTCCCAGCAGCTTTACCACATCCAGCTGGGCCACATGCATGGATATCTTGCCGTAATTGAGCTTGGTAAACCCAAACAAATCTTCAATCAGCTTCTCCAGGCGCCTTGCCTTTCCATATGCAATCTCTATGTACTTGTGCTGCATCTCCGCCGGTATCTTATTGTTGCCTGCCAGCAGCTCCAGATATCCGATAATGGATGTCAGGGGCGTGCGCAGGTCATGGGCCACATTGGTTATAAGCTCATTTTTGGTGCGCTCGGATTCCCTCTCCTTATCCATCAGCTCCCGGATATCCTCCGCCATCTTGTTCAGGTTGGCAGCCATGCTGGAGAACTCGTCGTCTCCAATCACGTCGATGGTGGTGTTCAGGTTGCCTTCTGATATGCTCTGGACCGCATCCGATATATTGCTGATATAGCGGATGTAGGGTTCCTGGAGAATCATAAAGGTCACTGCAAACAGCACCAGCCCGGATACCACATAAACCAGCACCACCGCCACATGGTAATCCAGCACCGCCTGTAGCAGGCGGTTCATACGCCCGGATTCCTCCATGTATCTGGCAATCATGGACACGTTGGTCACCAGAAATATTTCCACCAGACAGGAAATAATGGCGCTGTATATGATGTTGGTGATAACACGGGTATGGTAGCGCCTGCTCATATCACTTTTCAATTTTGTAACCTACTCCCCACACAGTGGTGATGATTTTATTCTGTCTGGTGTCCTCTTTCATCTTGCCTCTCAGGCGTCTGATATGTACCATGACCGTGTTGTTGGCCTCGTATACCTTTTCATTCCACACCTTCTCGAATATCTCGTCGGTGCTGAATACCTTGCCCGGGTTGGAGGCCAGCAGGTACAGGATATCGAACTCAATGGGAGTGAGCTTGATTTCCTCATCGTCCACAACCACCTTATGGTTATCCTTATTAATGGTCATTCCCTTAATGGTTATCTCGTTGTTGGCCTTTTCCTTGGAAGCGCTGTTTGGATTCAGCTGTGTGTAGCGGCGCAGCTGGGATTTAACCCTGGCTGTCAGCTCCAGCGGGTTAAAGGGCTTCACCACATAGTCGTCCGCCCCTGTTCCCAGGCCTAATATCTTATCTAAATCCGTGGACTTGGCGCTGAGCATGATAATAGGGATATTGTTGGTTTCCCTTATCTTCTTGCACATCTCCAGGCCGTTCATACCCGGCATCATGATGTCCAGCAGCACCAGGTGCACCTCTTCTTTGGAAATAATTTCCAGTCCCTTGGCGGCATTCTCCGCCTTAAACACTTTATAGCCATCACTTACAAGATAAATCTCAATCAAATCCGCAATCTCTTTTTCATCATCTACAACCAGGATATTTATATCGGGCATGATGTCCCCTCCTCATACGTTAACTTATATGACCTATTCTAACATAATATATCAAGGTTTTCCTTACTTTTTTCTTGAAAAATTGTGGGAATTTCTGTTACAATCCGCCATACCTCCCTCTAATGGCAATATCTTCTTTTATTTGTATACTTTAAATAAAAACAGACTGAAAAATAGAAATTTTTGCAAATATTTGTGTTCTGTCACAATGGAAAAAGAAGTAAATTATGATATAATCATTTCATAAATATTATTAAAATTTTATAAACTCTCAGGAGGTGAGGATTATCAAGATAGTGACTGTCATGGACAATCTGGCCGGGGAACAAAAGGCCATGAAAGCAGAACACGGGTTGTCCTTTTATGTGGAGACAGGGGATGCGCGCATCCTCTTTGACTTCGGAGCAGGCAGACACGCCCTGGAAAATGCCCTCAGGCTGGGAATCCGGCCGGAACAGGTGGACATTGCAGTGGGAAGCCACGGGCATTACGACCACGCAGCCGGTTACAGGGATTTTGCGGCGGCAGGCCTTTGTTGTCCCCTGGTGACAGGTAATGGGTTCTTTGAGGAAAAATATGCCGTGAACGGCCTCAAGGCAACCTATCTGGGTACGGGATTTGACAGCCTGTTTCTGGAGGAGCACGGTGTCCGGCACATGGTATGCAGGTCTGTTCTTCCCATTGCCAGGAACTGCTGGGTCATGGGAGACATCATACGGAGCCATGACTTTGAGACGGTTCCGGAACGTTTTGTGATACGGGACAAGGAGGGATGGAAGCAGGATTATTTTCAGGATGAGGTCTGCCTTGTACTGGAAGACAGGGGTGAACTGGTGGTCATCGTGGGATGCAGCCACCCGGGCATCCTGAACATCCTGGATACGGTAAGACAGCGCTTCTCACAGCCCATCCGGGCCGTGGTGGGCGGAACCCATCTGGTGGAGGCTGACCGGGAGCGCATACAGCTGACCATCCGTACCATGAAGGACATGGGTATCGGGCTTCTGGGCTTTAACCACTGCTCCGGGGAGCTTCTGCGGAACATGATGGCTGAAAATCCGGAGCTGAACACCGTGTATCTGGGCGCAGGCGACTGCCTGTTCCTCTGATTTCCCCGATTTGGATTACATCAGGGATACATTTCTTGGCAGGAGGACGATATGCTAGAATTTTCCAGTATGGCACAGGATTTTGTGGAAGCCACCTCCTCCCTGGTGGGAGGACGCACCATCAACATCATGGACCGGGAAGGGACCATTATCGCCTCCACGGAAAAGGAGCGCATCGGCACCTTCCACCAGGGCGCTGCCGAGGTCATTGCCACGGGAAAGCCGGTTCTTATTGAGACAAGGGACCTGCCCCGGTATCCCGGCGCAAAGGAGGGCTACAACATGCCCATCTTTCTGAAGGATGAGCTGATAGGGGTGGTGGGCATCTTTGGATGTGAGGAACAGATGCTGAATGTGGCTAATTTGCTGAAGGTCTATGTGGCCCAGCATTTTGCCCAGCAGGCCATGGCGCAGAAACAGAACGTGGAGTCCGAGGTAAGAAATCGGCTTTTGGGTCTGATGCTGCTGGGAGACACAGGGCAGACGGAAACCATATGCCAGCTGTCCGCCCTGATTCCGGTCCAGCCGGCCTTTCCTGTAAAGGTCATCATAATACGGGCAGGCGGACGGGAAAATACCAGGGAGCAGATGAACCACTACACCCAGCTCTTTCAGAACATGGCCTGGCAGGGCGCTCTGGACCGCGGGAAGGATGTGTTCGGCATCCAGAACAATGACTGCATCATCATTCACAGTGTTCCCCGGCACGGCAGGGACGAGGCCCTGGACAAAATCATAGCCCAGGTGGTCCGGGAGAAGGGACTCTGCATTGCTGTCAGCGGCGCCTGCAAAGGGCTGGAGGATATTCCCGGCGGTATGAAGGAATCCAACACCCTGATTTCCATGGAGGGGGGACCGGTCCGGAATCTGGAGGACAGCCAGGTCAGGATTCAGTATCTGATTTACAAGTCCCTGATTCACGGCGGTATGAAGTATGCAGAAATGCTGTACCGGAAGCTGACAGACAGCCAGGATGCCAGACAGGCCGAGGTCCTTCTGGTGACTGCCGGGGTATATTACCAGGAAAACGGCAGTGTGCAGAAGGCGTCCGACCGGCTCCATCTTCACAAGAACACCCTTCTTTACAGGATGAAGCGGCTGTTCCAGCTGCTGGACCTGGAAAACGAAACTCCCTTTACCAGGGAATTCCTGATTCGTCTGATTTTCATGTATCATCCGGTGGGTGATATCACTTAAACATAGTTGAGGAGGTTTTACAATGTCAGGTATATTTATATTCTTAGTTATATTTCTGGCCGTGGTATGTATGGTATTGGCCATATCCAAATTTAACCAGCACCCGTTCCTTGTACTTACGGTCATTGCCATTGCAGTGGGCCTGGTGTGCGGCATTCCCACAGAGGAAGTCATCAACACAGTAAAAAGCGGCTTCGGCAACATACTGGCCAGCATCGGTATCGTAATCCTGGCAGGAACCATCATCGGAACCATTCTTGAGAAGACAGGCGCTGCCCTGACCATGGCCAACACCATTCTCAAGCTGGTGGGAAAGAAGAACAGCGTCCTGACCATGGCCATCACCGGTTATGTGACAGGCATTCCTGTATTCTGTGATTCCGGCTTTGTCATTTTAAGCCCGATTTCCAGGGCCCTGGCCAGCCAGAGCAACGTATCCCTGGCCGTCATGGCCACAGCCCTGTCAGGCGGCCTATATGCAACCCACTGTCTGGTTCCGCCTACCCCCGGCCCCATCGCCATGGCAGGCACCCTGGAAGCCGACCTGGGACTGACCATACTGGTGGGACTTCTGGTATCCATTCCAGCCACCCTGTCAGCGCTGTTCTATGCAAAAAAGGTATCCAGCAAAATTGATATCCCTGCAAACCCTGAGTACACGGTGGATGAGCTGCTTCAGAAATACGGCAAGCTGCCCGGCGCCCTTCACAGCTTCTCACCCATCCTGCTTCCCATCGTACTGATTGCACTTAAATCCGTGGGCGACTTCCCCAGCGCTCCCTTTGGAGACGGCGCTGTAAAGATGTTCTTCTCCTTTATCGGAAACCCTGTCATTGCCCTGATTTTAGGCGTGTTCCTGGCCATGACCCTGGTTCCGGCCGCTGAGAAGAAAAATACCTTGTCCTGGATTACGGAAGGCGTCACCAACTCCGCCGGCATCCTGGCCATCACCGGCGCAGGCGGCGCATTCGGAGCCATCCTTCAGAAACTGCCTATCGCTGACGCGCTGAGCGCATCCCTTCTGGGCCTTGGAGTGGGCGTATTCCTTCCATTCATCATTGCAGCCCTGTTAAAGACAGCCATGGGCGCCTCCACGGTGGCCATGATTACCACCTCCGCTATGATTGCGCCTCTGATGCCTGCCCTGGGATTTACCACCCCGCTGGCAAAGGTGCTTGTCATCATGGCCATCGGAGCCGGTTCCATGACCGTGTCCCATGCCAATGACTCTTACTTCTGGGTGGTATCCCAGTTCTCAGACATGGAGACAAAGGATGCCTATAAATGCCAGACCGGTATGACAGGGGTAATGGGTATTGTGACTATTATTGTTGTGTTTATACTTTCCCTGGTATTTGTGCATTAGCCAAATTTCAGTACAGCAAAAGGAATCCCCTGACCGGGGATTCCTTTTGATTTTGCTTACGCTGTATTTTCTTCTAATTCTTTGCATGGGCCAACGGCTCACCTCTGAAATAGCGCTCAATATCCTCCACAATAATATCCAGGGAAATGGCTGCCAGATTGCTGCAGTTCCCTGCCCGGTGAGGCGTCAGGGTAACATTGTCCAGCCCCAGGATGGGATGTCCCTCAGGAATGGGTTCCACGGAAAAAACATCCAGTCCCGCCCCGCCAATCCTGTGTTCGGCCAGCGCCTCCACCAGCGCCTCCTCATCCACCAGCCCTGCGCGGGCCGTGTTGATGAAAAATGCCGTGGGCTTCATCATGTTTATATGCTCCCTGGTTATAAGCCCCTGGGTATCACTGGTCAGGCGGGCATGAACACTTACATAATCGGAAGTCTTCATCAGTTCTTCCAGGGATACGCTTCTGCAGTTTGTCGCCTCAAAAACCTCAGGTCTGCAGAACGGGTCATAGGCGATTATACTGCAGCCAAAGGCCTGCAGCTTGGCCGCCACCCTCTGTCCTATGATTCCGTACCCCACAAGTCCTACGGTTGCGCCTTTTAAGCTTTTAATATAGGAAGAATTAGGCGCATCCGTCATCCACTGGCCGTCATGGTCCGTGATGCTCATTCTGGCAATATTTCTGGATTCCGCCAGAATCAGTCCAACGGTATAATCGGAAACAGGGTCTGCCAGGCGGCCGGGCGCAACTGCCACCTTAACCCCCTGCTCCGTGGCTGCCCCGATATTGATGTTCTCGGCGCCGCTTCTGGTGACTCCTATCATCTTAAGATTCTTTCCCGCCTTAATGATTGCCGACCCCACCGGGGCAAAATTGGCAATAATAACCTCTGCCTCCTCTGCCTCCTTTAAAAACTCCTCATTTACCTCAAAGGGTTCAGGACCGGTCTTCTCCACCTTGGACGCATACTCCACAAACATGGAACGGTCCCAGTCTTTCTGGTCCTGTACATAAATAATTTCAGCGCCGTAAGCCTCCAGACGTTTTAACACAGCCTGGGCGTCCGGCGACATCACTTTGGGATAGGTCAGGGATGAATCTGTCAGCATAATTACTTTTCTCTTACTCATATGTCAATTCCTTTCCGGATTACTTCTCATATCCAATCAATTGTCTCACTTCTTCTATTGTCTCTGCTTCCAATACCCTTGCAGCGGTCTGTCTGGCCTCTTCAATCCGTATGCCGCGTATGCATCTTTTTATCCTGGGAATGCTGGATGCGGTCATACTGAACTCATCCAGCCCAAACCCGGCCAGCAGAACGGCCGCCCTTTCATCCCCGGCAAATTCACCGCACATGCCCACCGGCTTTCCCTGTGCATGGGCGGCATCAATCACCTTTTTTATACTCCTGAGCACGGCGGGATGAAGTGGATTATACCGGCCGGCTATTTTCACATTTCCCCTGTCAACCGCTAATGTATACTGGCACAAATCGTTGGTGCCAATGGAGAAAAAGTCCGCATATTTTGCCAGTACCTCTGACATGGCAACAGCGGCAGGCGTCTCTACCATGATTCCAACCTGTATATCCGGGTTGAATTCTCTCCCTTCAGACCGCAGTTCACCCTTACAGGCTTCAAGTATTTCATTGGCCTGCAAAAGCTCTTCTTTTGAAATTATCATGGGATACATGATTCTCAGATTGCCAAAGGCGCTTGCGCGCAGAATGGCACGAAGCTGTGTCTTGAAAACATCAACCCGCTCCAGACAGATACGGATTGCACGCCAGCCCAAAAATGGATTTTCTTCATGTTCAAAGGTGAAATAGGGAAGCTCCTTGTCCCCTCCGATATCCAATGTCCGGATAATGACAGGCTTGTCCCCCATCTTCTCCGCCACCACTTTGTAGGCTGTAAACTGTTCCTCCTCCGTGGGAAAATGGGAATTTCCCATATACAGGAATTCCGTTCTGTAAAGCCCGATGCCCTCTGCGCCGTAATCCAGTATCCTGTCCGCATCAGACGGATTGCCTATGTTGGCGCACAGTTCAAAAACAGCATGGTCCTCTGTCATGGCCGGCTTATCCTTAAGCTGGGCCAGCAGCTGTTTTCCGGCCAGATACTCCTCCTGCTTCTGTTTATAAAATGTAATCTGCTCTCCATCCGGGTTGATGATGACTGTGCCTTCCAGGGCATCCAGAATCACCCAGTCCTCATCCTTAAGCCCTTCCATCATGGCCCCGGTTCCCACCACTGCAGGAACCTCCAGGGACCTGGAAATGATGGCTGTGTGGGATGTCCTGCCTCCCTGCTCCGTCATAAAGCCCAGGGTTTTTGAGAAATCCATGGACATGGTTTCAGAGGGGGTCAGGTCTTTGGCTGCAATGATGCATGGATAGGGAAGCCTGCTTAAATCCAGGGATGCATTGCCCAGAAGATAGTCCATTATCTGACCGCCCACGTCCCTGACATCAGCGCCCCTCTCCCTGAGATATTCATCGTCCAGGGCTGCAAACAGAGCTTCTATCTCATCCAATGTCAGCTTAAGGGCCTGCTCCACATTCATTCTTTCATCCCGAATCCGGTCCTTTACGCCATCCTCAATCATAGGGTCCTCAATCACCGATAAATGGGCCGCAAAAATCTCAGCTTCACTTTCATTTAACTTCTGTTTTGTGGACTCATACAGCGCCTGCACATGGCAGGCCACCTTCCCCAGGGCCTCTGTAAAGCGGCTGATTTCCTTTTCTATGTCCTCCTCGCAGATTGTGTACGCCTCGACAGCGCGTTCCTCCTTATCCAGCTTCAGCACACGGCCAATGGCGATTCCATCTGAAACAGGAATACCAGACAATTTTTTCATTGTGGTCCTCCTCCAGATTATTCTGCCAGCTCAGCCAGATACGTGACAACCGCCTCAAGAGCCTCTTGCTCATCCTCGCCTTCAGCCCGGACCAGCACCTGGGCTCCCTGATTTAAATCCAGGGTCAGCACATTGATGATGCTTTTTGCATTGGCAGTCTTATTATCCCTGATCAGGCTGATTCTGCTGCCGTATTTCTTGACCAGGCTGACAAGACCATTGGCGGGTCTTGCATGCAGGCCTGTCTTATTTATAATCGTTACATTTTGTTCTACCATGTCCAAACCTCCGTTTTTTAACGTACTATACGGTCCAGACGAAACTATACTCCACAATATCGGTTCTGAAAAATACCTTTGTGTATTTTACAACCTTCCCGCTCTTATCATAGACCTTACTGCGTATGGACAGCTGGGGCGCATTGGTTGTCAGGTTCAATACTTCCTTCTGCTCCTTTGTGGGAACCTTGGCCTTCAATGTCTGCATGGAATATGCAATCTTTACCCCAAACTGGGTTTCCATGATTTCTATCAGGGACTTTGTTTCCATCTCCCAGGGATTGATTCCCTCAAAGAGCCACGACGGCAGATAATTCACTTCCTCTGCAAAGGGAACCTGGTCCGCAAGCCGTATTCTGTGGATGACAATCACCAAATCCTCGGGAGCGCAGCCAAAGATGCTTGCCAGGCGTGAACCGCAGCTCTCTGTTGTCATTGAAAGAATCTTGGAGCCGGGGGTGTAACCCGCTGCCACCAAATCATCATAAAGGCTGAATCCCTTATGGGATGTGACGCCCTCCCGCAGCTTTGCCACAAAGTATCCCCTGTTTGGCTGGCGCTCCACCAGCTTTGTTTCAACCAGCGCATTCAATGCGTTGCGCACCGTAACCCTGCTTACCTGATAGGTCTTACTCAGTGAGTTCTCAGTTGGCAGCTTATCGCCGGGAGCAAGTATGCCCTCCTCAATTTTAGCCTTGATATCGGAAACAATCTGATAATATAAAGGCATTGAAACATTGAGATTTTTCATCGATATACCCCCCTCCCAAACTTTTGCATAATAATTAATTATATTATATTGGTGGAACGAGATACAATCAACAATTATTTTGCAAAAATACCTGCCTTCCATATGATATGGCGGGTTTTTAGAGCATTGTTCCGCCGGAACAGTCTATGGCTGCCCCAATAATCTGCGACGAGCAGTCCGAACACAGGAATGCGGCAACCTGTCCAATCTCAATGGGCAGGGTGAATTTTCCTGTGGGAAGCAGCGCACGCATCCGTTCTGTCCTTGCATCCCCGTCCGGATATGTACGCTCTGTCTGTACATAGCCGGGCACAATTCCGTTGACCCGGATACCGTAGGGAGCCATTTCATTGGCAATACCCTTGGTAAGTCCGTATGCGCCCATTTTGGCGCTGATGTATGTGGTATTGTCCTTGCTGTTTGTGGTAAATGCAGACTTGGACAGTACATTGACTATGCTGCCAGGACGGTCATTATCCCGGCAGTATTTTACAAATTTGCGGCTCATAAAGAACTGGCTGTTAAGCGTAATCTCCTGTACCGACCTCCATTCCTCTGTGGTGAGCTGGTGGAACGGCTTGCGGATGGCGCCCCTGCCCGCATTGTTAATCAGGATATCCACTCTGCCGAAATGCTCCAGTGCAGCCTGGAAAATCATATCAATCTGGTTTTCATCGCTGACATCTGCGTTCAGCTCCAGCACATCCACCCCATATTGCTTCACAAGCCCGTCCATATAGGCCCTTGTGTCCCCGTCATGGGCCAGGTCGGCAATTGCCAGGCTGCATCCCTCCTGGGCCAGGACCGTACTGCAGCCTTTGCCGATACCCCGTCCGCCTCCGGTCACAATCGCAACTTTTCCTTTTAAACCTAAATCCATGGTGCCTCCTTACTGTCTATTCCCCTAATCCAATCCTGTGCATCTTCTCCATATACTCCGTGAGATCCATTACCATATCCCTGCAGACAGAAGCAGCCTGTGCAGCCAGTTCCTTTTTATCCATCTGGTCACGGTCTGATAATACCTCTATCAGCATGGGCATGCTGACCCCCGCAACCCCATATAAGCATCGTGTACGGGCTGCCTTTGCAAGGGATTTAAAGGGTGTGCCGCCCATAATATCCACACATACAAATACATTTCCGTCATAAGAGTCAATCAGCTGATTCAGCTGTTCCTCATACGTTTCCGGGTCCATTCCCTCCTCCAGGGGAAGGCTGTCCAGCCTGGCAACATCCCCAAATACCATCTTGACGGAGTTAACCAGCTCCCTGCAGAAAAATCCGTGGGAAATGACCAGTATTGCCGGTACCTGCTGTTCCATATATCCTCCTTTCTATGCCTTACCGCACTGATTAAATAATTTCATATAGTGAAGCAGTTTTGCCTTGTATCCGTCTGCCATCAGCTGATATCCCAGATGAGCCCTTTTGATTTCACTGTGATGCGCCAGCAGATTATCAATTCCTGCCTGGAACAGGTCTGTTCCTATGTTAACCTTGGTGATGCCCATGCTTGTGGCCCTGGCCAGGTTCTCATCTCCTGAGCCTGAGCCTCCGTGAAGTACCAGGGGTATCTCCACTTCGTTGTATATTTTTTCCAGAAGTTCAAAATCCAGATAGGGTGTGCCCACATATTTTCCGTGGGCTGTTCCGATTGCAATTGCCAGTGCGTCTATGCCTGTTGCCTCCACATAGGCCTTTGCCTGTCCCGGGTCGGTCAGCCCTGCATTGCGGTCCGCGTCATACTGCTCTCCGCTTCCCACATGTCCTAATTCCGCCTCCACGCTGACACCTACTGCGTGGGCGATTTTAACCAGTTCCGCAACCTCCGCCACATTCTCCTCATAGGGAAGGCTTGAACGGTCCACCATAATGGAGGAAAAACCTGCCCGCAGCGCAATCATGGCGTGCTCAAAGCATCCGCCGTGGTCCAGATTCAGCGCCACGGGAACCGATGCCTTCCCGGCCAGCTTCCCGCATATATCGGCAAAAAGGGGGATATCGGGATTTACATTAAAGATTACATCCAGAATCAGGGGCGCACGGTTCTCCTCAGCCACCTCTATGGCTGCCCTGGCAGTATCCTCATTGCATATATTAGGAGCCACCACACCATATTTGCCTTCCCTTGATTTTCTTAAAATATCGCACATATTGACTAACATAATAATCTCCTCCATTTTCAGGGGATGGTAAGGGGACGCGGATTCAGGCATCCCCCCACTGTCCCATAACAGCTGCTGTCTTATACAATACCCAGGAACGCTCCTGCAAGACAGGCCACCAGCGTAATGATAATCAGCCTTAAATACTTACCGCCTTTTTCAAAGTAGGAATACACACCCATCATCAGGATAAACGGAAGCAGTCCGGGCAGAATGCCGTCCAGCTTTTCCTGAATGGAAATCGCGCCGCCCAGGGTCTCACTTGCAATGGAAAGCGCCAGATTCAGCTTGCAATAGCTGGAGCCCATGGCTCCCAGCATGAACATTCCCATGACACCGGCGCCCGCCATAAGCTTCTTCATCCAGCCGCCTCTGAGCAGGGCTATCAGGGAACGTTTACCCATCTTATAACCCAGGTCAAAGGACCAGATACTTGCCAGACATGCGCTGAAACGGATGAATGGCTCCATGAGAAGTCCGGCCAGTACGGAGCCGCCCAATGCAAACGGGATAAATACAGTCCTGACAACAGGCGCATAGGTAGACCAGAGCAGGGAATCACCAAAGCCTGCAAAGGGCCCCATCAGGGACGACTTAAGGGTAATCACATCGTCACCGTCAATTCCTTCTGAACCTGCTGCAATCTCCTCTTCCATGGCCAGGGCGGCACCCATGATACAGTTTCCAAGGGACATCTCAGATATATACGGAAGCAGGTGGCGGTCCATTGCTTCTTTCAGTTCCTCATCCTTTCCCTTATACAGCTTTCTCAGGGCAGGCATCATGGCATAGCCCACGCCGGTACCATACATGGCTTCCAGGCTGTTGCCGAACCGGTGCCCCAGCATGACCCTCCACGCAGTCCTGTGGCAGTCCCGTTTTGTAAGGGCGCCTTCAAAACCGCCCTTTTTCTTAAAAATAGACATATCAAAGGGTTCCTCCCCCTCCTGCTTCGGATAAGCCAGCTGCACATATACAATTGCCAGGATAATGCCGAACACAGCAGCAACCAGGGTGGTAAAGCCAAATATCTTCATGGAGAAAAAGCCCAGTGCAAAGAAGGGAAGGAAATTCTTCTTTCCGATAAAGGTTGCGCAGAGTACAAGTCCGAATCCCGGAAGAATGCCGCCTACCACGGACAGGCCGGTAAGCAGCCACTGGGGTACCACGTCAAGAATGGCTGTGGTGCCTCTGCTGACGCCCAGCATGATGGCAAAGACAATGGGGACACGTACTATGAACTGTGTCAGGAACGGATAAATCGTGCCGTCCATGGTGATTCCCTTAAAGTTAAGGGCCTGTGCATCCCTGTGCGCCTTGCGGTTCCAGTAGCCGTTTACCATTCTTCTCGCGTTGTCCATAAACGTGCCAAGGATACCAAAAGGAGTTGCCAGAAGAACTGCGGTTGCCGGGTCCAGACCCGAGGTCAGTGCAACCGGTATGGCCACACAGGCTGCCAGCGAATCGTCTGCCGGCATGTTGGCGCCCACTGCAGCGATTGATATGTACATAATATTAATGGTTGCGCCGATAATCGTGCCGGTTACCACATCCCCGAAAACCAGTCCGAACAGCACGCCGTTTAAACAGGGGTTCATCAACGCCCTTCCCAGATTACCTAAATCACAGTTTATGACCCAATACCATACAGCTATCAAAAAGCAATGTAAAACTGATAATTCCATTCTTTCCCCTCCATCACATTTTGCAAATCATTATCCCTTCAGATTCAAGATACGATTGTCTCTATTATCCCTTCAGCTTCTTATATGCAGCTTCAAATTCAACCAGCTTGTCCTCCGGCGTGGGATGGAAATAGACCCTTACGCCGTCTCCGTTCAGTCCTTTCAGGGCATTCAGCTCCACCTCGCTCAGGTGGCAGGTATTGTTTGCGTGGTATGGCCTGTCCGCCATCTTGGGTACCTGTCCTATGTTGATGGATGTGTAATTCAGCCCCTGGTCATAGCACCGCTTGGCCGTGTCAATGTTCTGGAAAATAATAATGGTGTTCTGTTCCCCATATCCGTCCTTTTTCCATTCCTCCAGCGCCTTTGCCTCATCCATTACCTGGACCGTGACTCCCTGGGGGGCTGCCAGAAGCAGCAGCTCTGTCAGAAAATCGTCAGCTGCCGACTTGTTGTCAACCACCACAATCTTCTTGGCCTGCAGGACCTTTGTCCAGCGCACCGCTACCTGACCGTGAATCAGCCTGGCATCAACCCTTGTCATTACTACATTACTCATTAAATCTCGCACCTCCTTAAGCATTTTTTTGTGTAATTTTGTTTTATTTGTATGTCTATACCATAATGCATGTGATTCAATTTGTCAATATACTTTTTGCAAATTGATTTAATTTTATATTGACAAAAAGGACAAATTAGATACAATATAGGTAGAATCATTAACAGACAAACAAAATACAAGAGGAGGTTATACATGGATTTAGGCCATAAAGGAAAAACAGTCATCATATCCGGCGGTTCCAAGGGAATCGGAGCCGGAATCAGTGAAGTGTTTGCGCAGGAAGGCGCCAACCTGGTTATCAATTACCACCGCAACAGAGAAGCCTGCCTGGAATTTGCCGGCTACCTTTCAGAGCACTATGGAATCAGGACAGCGGCCGTACAGGGGGATGTGGGAAAGGAAGAGGATGTGGCAGCCATATTTGACTGCGCCATTCAGAATTTCGGCCAGGTTGATATTCTGGTGAATAATGCGGGCCGCGGTGTTTCCAAGAAGTTTACCGATATCACACTGGAGGACTGGAACCAGTGTTTAAACGACAATCTAACCGGACAGTTCCTGATGTCAAGGGAGTTTGCGCGCAGGGTAATACCTGCTAAAAGAAGAGGATGGATTGTAAACATACTCTCCAAAGCATCCTGTACCTCCACCACAAAAGGACGCGTCTGCTATGTGTGCAACAAATCCGGTGAAACAGGGCTGACCCACTCCCTGGCCGTGGACCTGACTGAATATGGAATACATGTCAACGGCGTCATGCCGGGTTTTGTAATGGCTAATACACTAAAAACACAGTATGAGACAAACCGCGATGAATTCAACCAGCGTGTGGAAAGGGTTCCCTTAAAACGGGTGGGGGAGCCATGGGAAATCGGAACCATGGTGGCGTTTCTGGCCAGCGATAAATGTGAGCTGGCCGTGGGGACATGCGTGGATATGACCGGCGGCCTGCTGCTGGGATATTAATCCGGGAGCATTCATATGAAACCAGACAAAAAATTGGTTTTTATAGACCTGGACGGGACCCTGCTGGATAACAGCCGCAGAATATCCGCCTACAGCCTAAGCGCGATAAGAAAACTGGAACAATCCGGCGGCATTCCCTGTATTGCATCGGGACGCCCGGCGTCCATGGTCCGGCTCTACACCCATGAGCTGGGTCTGGATACCCCCCTGATATCCAATAATGCGGCCAATATCAGCCTGAACAAAACCATACTCCGCCAGACCTGCCTTCCCCCTGAAGCGGCGTGGGAATTCCTGAAGTTTTGTTTTTTCCATCATATGGACTGGGCGGTTTTTTACACGGATGCCATCTACACGGCAGACACGCCCACGCGGCTGGCACGGTATAGGGATTATAATATGGGGCTGGTAAAGGCTGGCTTTCCACCGGTTCCCATTACAGTGGTGCGTTCCCCGGACCAGGCCCGTCCCCTTTTGGCATCAGGAGCCGAACGGCTGTCACTGCTGATTCATTCCCGGCAGGAGCGCAAACTGGTCCTGTCTTACTTTGAACACACCGGCGCCCTCTCCTGTATCCGTTCCACCCCTGATTCATTTGACATCGTACATCCCGGCGTGGACAAATGGTCCGGAATCCAGTTCATTGCAGACTATTACGGCATGTCCATGGACCAGGTCTATGTATTTGGAAATGACCGGAATGACTTAAGGATGATTCAGAACTGCCCCAATTCATTTGTTGTGGCAAACGGAGAACCGGAGGTACGCTGCGCCGCCGCCCATATCATTGGAAGAAATGATGAGGATGGGGTGGCCAGGGCAATTGAGCAATACTTAATAATTTAATATATAGCGAAAGGAGTTTTTATGAACAATTTTATGTTTTACAGTCCCACCCGCTTCATATTCGGGAAGGGCGAAGAAATGAATGTGGGGAACTATATTTCCCAGTACGGCGCCAGCAAGGTGATGGTGCTTCATTATGGTACTGATTTTGAGTTTGAGACAGCCTTAATAAACAAGATTTTTGCTTCCCTTGACCAGGCTGGAATCCCTTATGTGGATTTTAAGGGCATTAAGCCCAATCCCACCATTGAGACCGGTGATAAAGGGGTTGCTGTCGTTAAGGAGGAGCATGTGGATTTCCTGCTTGCAGTAGGCGGCGGCAGCGTCATTGACACTGCCAAATACATAGGTGTGGCAGCCCTTACTGAGGAAAATGTATGGGATGAGTATTTTCTCAAAAAAACACCCGTCCATGCAACCCTTCCGGTGGGCGCCCTTCCGACTATTGCCGGAACAGGCAGCGAGGGTTCCTTCAGCTGCGTCATGACCAATGGTATATTAAAACGTTCCCTGAACGATGACAGGATTCGTCCTGTTTTCGCCCTCATGAATCCGGAATTAAGCTATACCCTTCCTGCGTTTCAGACTGCGTGCGGAGCCGTGGACATTATGGCGCATGTCCATGAACGGTACTTTACAAGGGGCGAGGATAATTATCTGACCGACAATCTGGGTGAGAGTATCTTCCGCACCGTTATCAAGTATCTTCCCATTGCCCTTAAGGAACCGGAAAATTACAATGCCAGGGCGCAGCTTCTCTGGGCCAGTGTACTGGCCCATAATGACAGCTGCGGAGTAGGGCGTGTCACAGAAGGAACGGTCCATGGCATACAGTCTGAAATAGGGGGCATGTACGACAGTGCCCACGGCGCCGGGGTTGCCTGTGTGACGCCGGGATGGATGAAATATGTGTACAAAGCAGATACACGCCGTTTTGCCCGCTACTTTAACAGGGTATGGGAAATGGAATACGATGCCTATGATGTGGAAGGCATGATACTGGAAGGAATCGAACGGCAGAAGCAGTTTTATGTGTCCGTAGGCATTCCGGTCCATTACAGCGAACTGGGTGTGAAGGAGGAGGATATACCGGCCCTGTGCTCCACGGTGCGCCGGGGGCCTGACGGCATGGCTGGAAACTTCATGAAACTGAGTACCGAGGACCTGATTCGCATTTACCAGCTCTTCAAATAGCCCAAGACCACATGGCGGGGAGTTTGACAAAACTCTGCCCATGCTTTAAAATAAAGGAGGAAAATTATGTCACTTGTAACCTTAAAAGAAATTCTTGCACCTGCTAACGAAAAAAACTATGCGGTAGCTGCCTTTGATACCATGGATTTTACCCTGACGGAAGGCATCATTGAGGCAGCCGAGCAGACCGGTCTTCCAGTTATCCTGATGCTTCCCGGATTTGCCTTTGACCGCCAGGAGGCTGACGCATTCCTGGATTTTAACCTGAGCCGGATTAAAAAGGCCAAAGCGCCCATCTGTTACCACCTGGACCACGGCGCATCCGTTGAGGAATGCTACCGTGCCATTCATGCAGGCTGCTCCTCTGTTATGTTTGACGGCTCCAAGCTGCCGTTGGAAGAGAATATCGAAAAGACCCGGCAGGTGGTCAAAGTCGCCCATGCCTGCGGCGTCAGCGTGGAGGCCGAAATCGGCCATGTGGCAGCCCCGGAGGGCAGCGTGGAGGGCAGCGTGGCAAAGGAGGACCTGTTTACCAGGCCTGAGGATGCGGTTGCATTTGTAGAGGCAACCGGAATCGATGCACTGGCCATTGCCTTTGGAACGGTCCACGGCGTTTATAAAGGCAAACCCAACCTTGATTTTGAGCGGCTCGCCAAAATTAAAAGCATGGTGGATGTTCCCCTTGTCATGCACGGAGGCAGCGGACTTCCTGAAAGCGACTTCAGAAAAGCAGTGGCTGGCGGAATCAACAAAATCAACTTCTTCACCGGTATGTCCCTGGCAACCATTGCCTCCATGCGCAAGATGATTGATGAGACAGACGGCCGCTGCCGTTATGTAAACCTCTTTGACAGGGCACTAAATACAGTAATCGGCATAGCCAGGGAACAAATGGAACTTTTCGGCACACAACCCATGTAAGAATATGGATTATAAGGAATAGGGATTATATGAAAACAGCTTCTAATGGTTCACTTCCCCTGTATTCTCAGATTGTACAGGACATCCGGAATAAGATATTAAACGGAACATATAAATACAACGAAAGGCTTCCAAATGAAAAGTGGCTCTGCAGTTTATACGACATCAGCCGCACCACCCTGCGCAAATCCATTGATGAACTGATTGCCGAGGGTCTTCTGGAACGCCATTCAAACAAAGGGGTCTATGTGGTCTATTCCAAATTTGACACCGGGTTTGACCGGCCTTACAGCCTGTTCCAGGAAATGGTCAAATCCGGAATAAAGCCCAGCTCAAAAATACTGTCTTTTTCGCGAATCAACGCGGACAGTAAGCTGGGCCGTGCCCTGAACTGCGAAGTGAACACACCGCTGCTGGAAATCCTGCGCCTCAGGTATGCTGATGAAGTACCCTTTAACATTCAGCAGCTCTATCTGATTGAATCCTTTTTTCCGCAGTTCAATCCGTGGCTGCTGACAGACCATTCCCTGTATGAAATCATGGAATCCGATTACCAGATAAAAATCGTCAAGACAGTACAGGTGGTGACCACGGGCACTGTCTCAAAAAACCAGTCGGAACTTTTAAAGGTACCCATCCGCACGCCTCTGCTCCACACCACCAGCACCATATATTCATCCACCGGCGATATTGTGGAATACCAGCAGAACGACATACTGACCAATGTGATTCCTTATTCATATAAAGTGCAAAGGCCATAAATAACAAAGTCTGTAAAATAACACCGCATCAGCTCCCGTAACAAGGGCGCTGATGCGGTGTTCTCTTATCTGTCATTCCATATGATTTGTAAGGACCTGCCTTGTATTTCAGGCAGTCCTATGCATGCATCCGTACAGGATGCCTCCACGGTCCCTGAAAACAGCTCTGTCAAACACTTCCCTGTTTGCAATGTTGGGCGGCAGTTGGCCGCCCAGATAAAGAGCCAGGGCCTGGTACAGTTTTTCTGACTGATATACAATCCGTTCCTCACTGACCCCGGCCAGATGGGGCGTCAGCAGAAGACGTTCCCGGGGAATCGTGTACAGAGCCGAGTCTTCCGGAAGGGGTTCCTGGTCAAACACGTCAAGAGCAGCCCTGATTCTCCCCTCTTTAAGCGCATCCTCCAGCGCCTGGCTGTCCACCAGGGCAGCCCTGGCCGTATTGACCAGACACGCGTCCTGTTTCATCATTCCCAGAAGCTTTCTGTCTATCATATGCCTTGTTTCATCTGTAACCCGGGCCATTAATACGATATAATCAGATACGGAAAACAGCGTTTCCAATGCTGTCAATTCAATCTGCAATGCATCGGAGCGCTTTTTATCCACATAGGGGTCATAACCTACCACATGCATCTGAAAAGCCCTGCATCTGGCGGCCAGCCCCATCCCATTTCTTCCCAGTCCCACGATTCCCACTGTTTTTCCCGACAGTTCCGTGGAGGACTCATTGATTCTCCTGAGCCTCAAATCATTCTTCTCCGTCCACTTTTCCGTCCGGAACACATGGGTTGCTGACAGCACCGGCTTTGCCATCATCATCATTGCCAGAAATGTAAATTCAGGCACCGAGCGTTCACAGCGGCCGCTGCTGAACAAAACCGGTATTCCCAGCCTGGTGCACGCCTGAATATCTATATTTTCCTCGGGCCCGTCCCGTACACTCAGTATAAGCTTTAAATCAGGGCATTGGTACAGTACTTCCTCCGACAGTTTTTCGTATCCAGATATATGGATATCGTATCCCTTAAGAGCTCTTATGATTTGTTCCTTTCCCATCCGCTTTTTCGGGTCCTTGTCCAGGCTGAACCCAACCCTGTCCATGTCCACCAGTTTCCTGAATTTTTCTGTCCATCCGTCATCAAATTCCGCCGTACACAGCAATCGTAACATATTTGTCCCTCCTTCTATATACTATCTTAAAATATTGTATTACTTTTGTCAATTTAAATGTTCTATTTTGTTGCTTTTAGTTTCTATTTAAGATATAATATAAATACAATTTATAGAAGGAGGATTTACAGATGCGCTACAAGAAATTTGGAAGTACCGGTTTGGAGTTATCGGAAATCTCAGTAGGAACCTGGGCCCTGGGCGGAAAAGATATGGGACCCGTGGATGAGAAGGATGCAATTGAGGCCATACATACCATGATAGACTGCGGTGTCAACTTCATTGATACGGCGCCTACTTATGGAAGAGGGGCTTCAGAGACAATTGTGGGAAAGGCTCTGGCATCCGGAAAACGCAGCCAGGTCACCCTGCTGACCAAATGCGGTATCCGCTGGGAGGAAGGGCCAAAGAATTTTAAGAAGGGCGCTGTCCGTGACAGCAGCCATGACAGCATCATGAAACAGATTGACGAGTCCCTGATGCGCCTGCAGACGGATTATATTGATATCTACCTGATTCACTGGCCCGATGTCAATACACCCCTGGAAGAAACAGCTGATACATTAAAGGAACTTAAAAAAGCCGGCAAAATACGTTTCTCCGGCATTTCCAATTTTGAAGATAATGACCTTGAACAATTGTACACCCTGGGTGTGCTGGATGTAATCCAGTTCCCATATTCCATGGTTAACAGAAGCCAGGAACAATTATTAAAGAAGTATCACGGGAAAGGTGTTGCCACCATGGGTTACGGTTCCCTGGGAGCCGGCATCCTTACCGGGTCCATCCGGGAGCTTCCCCACTTTGAGCCCGGGGATGCGCGTCTGGGTTTCTACGATTTCTTTGTGGAGCCAAAATTCTCCCGGGTTATGAAGCTGGTCGGGGTGCTGGATGAAATCGCCCTGAAGCGCCAGGTGCCTGTTGCACAGGTAACAATCAACTGGACCGTCCAGCACAGCTTTATCAACACATCCCTGACCGGTGTCAGGAATGCCAGGGAGGCGGTTGAAAATACGGCCGCCATGGCATGGCAGCTGACCGCAGATGAGATACAGAGGATTGACCAGGCGGTTGAGCAGTTGGATTCACTGTCATAAACACAGCGGGCTGCGCCGGCTGAACGGAAAACAACTATGCCGCAAAGCGCGTCCCGCTTTGCGGCATAGTTTTCTAATTACTGCTCATAACCGGTTTAAACACCCTGCTTCTGGCCGGGTCCTCCCCATCTGCGGACTCCTGAGCCATAAGGACGGCCTCGCGGCAGAACTGTTCCTGGGAATTAACCAGGACCTTGCCCCGCTTGTCTTCCTTCTCGTAGCTGCCGTCCGGCTGCAGGATATGGGCCTTTACATTGTCCTCCAACTCCACCTCCAGGATATGGATAACCTTTTCCCTTAACACATCATCTTCCACCGGGAACATAATTTCCACCCTGCGGTCTAAGTTTCTGGGCATCCAGTCCGCGCTGCCCATATATACCTCAGGGCTTCCGTCATTAAAGAAATAAAAGATGCGGCTGTGCTCCAGGAAATTGCCCACAATGGAGCGCACGGATATGTTTTCACTGAGTCCCGGCACTCCTGCTTTAAGGCAGCAGATGCCGCGGATAATCATCTCCACCCTGACGCCTGCGCAGGAAGCTTCATACAGGGCGGTGATGATTTCCTTGTCACACAGGGAATTCATCTTGGCCATGATGTGGGCGGGTCTTCCTTCCCTGGCATGTTCCGCCTCCCTGCGTATCATCCGCAGGAACCTGCCCCTGAGCCACAGCGGCGCAACGGACAGCTTATTCCAGGCCAGCGGCTCGGAATAACCGGACAGCATGTTGAACACGGCAGTGGCGTCCTCTCCTATCTGGGGATTGCAGGTAAGTATGCCGCAGTCCGTGTAGAGCTTGGCTGTGGAATCATTGTAGTTGCCTGTGCCCAGATGTACGTAGCGGCGGATTCCGTCTTCCTCCATCCTTACCACCAGGGTAATCTTGCTGTGGGTCTTAAGGCCCACCAGCCCATATATTACATGGCATCCCGCCTTCTCAAGCATCTTTGCCCAGTTGATATTGTTCTCCTCGTCAAAACGGGCTTTCAGCTCCACCAGCACAGACACCTGCTTGCCATTGTCCGCCGCCTCTGCAAGAGCCGCAATAATAGGCGAATTTCCGCTGACCCGGTACAGGGTCTGCTTGATGGCCAGGACCTCGGGGTCCCTTGCCGCGCTGCGCACAAAGTTTACCACCGGGTCAAAGCTCTGATATGGATGATGAAGCAGGATATCGCCCTTTCTGATATTGGTGAATATATCATCCTCATTCATAAGGGCCGGCACGGGCTGGGGCACATACCGGGGCGCCTTGAACAGTTCAAAGCCCTCCAGTCCGTACATCTTCATAAGGAATGTCAGGTCCAGGGGACCGTTAATCTCAAAGATATCCTGGCTGTTGATGGACAGTTCCTTCCGGAGGATTTTAAGGAGGCGCTTATCCACATTATCCTCGATTTCCAGGCGGATGGCCTCGCCCCACTGACGTTTCTTGAGCTGCTTTTGGATTTCCTCCAGCAGGTCCACAGCCTCCTCCTCATCTATGGTAAGGTCGGCGTTCCTCATGATGCGGAATGGATGGGAGGCCACAATATCATAATTGAGGAACAATGAAGGCATGTTCCGCTCTATGATTTCCTCCAGAAGGATGACCACCCTCTGCTCCTTGCCGTCCTCGTCTATCTCCCTGGGCAGCTCCACAATCCTGGAAATGACCGAGGGAACCTGCACCATGGCGAACTCCAGTTCCTCATCCTCGCCGCTCTTCTTTTTCAAAAGTGCGGCAATGTTCAGGGTCTTGTTGCGTATCAGCGGGAAGGGCCTGGAGGAATCAAAGGCCATGGGCGTCAGAACCGGATATACATTCTTCTTAAAGTACTCGTCCGCATATGCCGCCTCTTCCCCTGTCATGTCCTCATGCTCTGTTATGATTCGCAGCCCGTTCTGTCTTAAGGTAGGCACCAGGGAACGGTTATAGGTGGAATACTGCATCTCCACCAGCTCATGGGTCCTCTCACTGATTCGGTCCAGCTGCTCCTGGGGCGTCAGTCCTGCGATGTCGGGCTTGGTATACTTTGCATGTACCATGTCCTTTAAGGAGGCCACCCGGACCATATAAAACTCGTCCAGGTTGGAGGCGGTTATGCTCAGGAACTTAAGGCGCTCAAAGAGAGGGATACTCTTGTCCCTGGATTCGCTGAGAACACGGTAGTTGAATTCCAGCCAGCTCAGCTCGCGGTTAACATAATTCGTAGGGTCCGCAGCAAAATCAATGGGGACTGAATCCGCCCTTACCATATCGGTTTTTTCCGCTTTATTTTTCTCTGCTTTAGCCTTCTCAGCCTTGGTTTTGGCTGCCTGAGGCTTTCCAGCTGCTTCTGCCATATCTACACCCTCCTTTTCTGTCTGAGTACCGGCCTTATGCCGAATATCTCTTCAAAGAAGTCCGCCTTCTGGTCAAAGGATGCGGCCTCCAGCGCCATATTTCCGGGATAACCAGTGGTGATTACCAGTTCATTTTCCCGGATAGCCATGCGGCAGTCCACCAGCTTTCCCCTGTGGCTGCGGTCCATGGAATTGGCCAGGCGCAGGATGGCTGTCAGCTTGGCAATGAGGATGGTGATGGCGTTGCGGCTCATTCCGCTGTCCTCCTCCTGGTGTACCTGAGTTTCCAGCTGCACCTTGTCATAGTCGAAATCACGGATATTATACCGTACTACATTGGCGATGATTTCCCGCTCCAGATGGCTCAGACCGATGATTTCCGTGGACATAATGATGTTATAGGAGCATTCGTTGGAATTCTTTATGCTTATGAACTTTCCGCAGGCATGGAGCAGCACCGCTATCTGCAGCATCAGCCGCTCCCGCGGTCCCAGTCCATGGAATTTCTTCATGTTGTCGAATATACCCAGGGCATACTGCTCCAGCACCTGGTTATGGCTGGTGTGGCACTTATAGCGCTTTGCAATGTTCCTGGATGCTGCCAGAATGTCATTCTCAAAATTGTGGCTGAACCGGACCAGCTTATTGTCGTTGGCATATTCTGCGGCAATACCGTCGCAGAGACGGATGCCCGGCACCCAGAACATCTCTGCGCCGGTCAGCTCCAGAATCCGCTTATATACCACAACACTCGGCAGAAGAAGGGATGCGTATTCGCTGTTGACCCCGAAGCGCTCCTCAATCTGGTCCGTTGTCATCTGACACATGCGGTCGTAGAAACGGTTCATGGTGGCCGCGTCAATCTTGTCCCCATAGGTCTTAAGGTCCAGCCGGTTGATGATATAGAGGATGTTCTCTCCGATGCCAATCAGGTTGGTAATTTCCCTGTCCTTCAGGTACATTTTCCGGAAGGTAAACAGCTCATTGTCCACGATTTCCTCTATGTGCTGCTTGTGTTCCTCCACCGTGGCCGGTATCCTGGCCAGCAGCCCTCTCACACGAAGGGTGCCCAGGGGCAGGTTCTGGGTGGTCACCAGGGAATCCTTGTCAAAGAGGGACAGCTGGGCGCTTCCGAATCCCACATCCACAATAGCGGTTCCCTTCTGGATGATTTTGTTGAATTCCGCTGCCTTGGCAGCTATGGCCTTATAACTGATGAACCGCTGCTCCGAATTGCTGATGATACGCACCGTAAGCCCTGTCCTGACCCGAATCTGGTCCAGGATAATCTGGCGGTTGTGCGCCTCCCTCATGGCGCTGGTCGCATATGCCCTGTAGTCCTTTACCTTATAGGACTTCATAATCTGGACAAATTCCTCCAGTACCTGGCACATCTCCTCCACCAGCCCATAGCTTATCTTTCCTGTGCTGTAAGTATCTTTTCCAAGGGCTATTACATGGCGTACATGGTCAATACGCCGGATACCTGTCTTATATGACATCTCATAGATGCCCAGCTCCAGCTCAAATGAACCCACATCAATCGCCGCAAATGTCCGAACTGCCACTTTTTTCAACTCCTTATCGGTTGCCTTATAGGTTAACTCATGGTTATTATAAACGTCCTCCTCCCATCTTACATCGAAAGGCGGTAAATCTTATGTAAAATCTGCGTAAAAACTACTGTCTCGCCTTCAGATGGGTTATAAACTGGGCCGCTGTCCTTCCAGACAAGCCTCCGTGGCTCAACTCCCACTTGTTGGCCTCAGCAAAAAGCTCCTGCTCCGGCATGTCCAGGCCATGGCGCTCCGCCAGCGCCTTTACAATTGTCTCAAACTGCCTCTTATCCGGCGAGCCGTAGTAAATAGTGACCCCGAACCTGGCGGCCAGGGACAGCTTTTCCTGGACCGTGTCGTTGTTGTGAAGCTCGTCATCCAGCTCCCTCTTGTCGCTGAACTTTTCACGGATAAGGTGGCGGCGGTTGGAAGTGGCATAGATGAGTACGTTGCCGGGGCGCTTTCCCAGTCCGCCCTCTAAAATCGCCTTCAGATACTTATACTCAAGTTCGTAGTCCTCAAAGGAAAGATCGTCCATGTAGATGATGAACTTATAATTACGGTCCTTAATCTGCTCCAGCACATCGGACAGCGCCTTGAACTGATGCTTATATACCTCAATGATGCGCAGACCCCTGCCATAATATTCATTGAGCACTGCCTTGACGCTGGAGGACTTGCCTGTTCCTGCATCTCCGAAGAGAAGAACATTGTTGGCTTCCTTGCCCTCCACAAAGGCATCGGTGTTCTCTATGAGTTTCTGCTTCTGCAGCTCATAGCCCACAATGTCCTTAAAATATATGTGCTCCACATTGATGATGGGGTCTATGATAACAGGCTGCCCTTCCTCCTTCTCAATGATGCGGAAGGCCTTATTGAGCCCGAATTTTCCAACGCCGAATTCCCTGTAAAATTCCACCACATGGTCCTGGAACTCACCTGCATCCGCTGCTTCCTCCAACTGTACGGCCAGATTCACAATCCGGTCCCTGACACGGCGGTTGAATACCCGGCTGTCCTTTCTGGCAGGCCTGTAATCCTCCATAAGGGCCCACAGGCCGGAGGGTTCCAGGTTTCGTATATCATAATCAAACAGGGCCTTGAAGATTCGGCAGTCATCCCTGGCCAGTTCATCCAGGGAACCTCCTGCCGCACCTGTTATCTCACATGTGGTGGTGTATGCGTTCTCATTGTTCGCCAGGCAGAAGGCCAGGAAACAATGCCAGAGGTTTCCCTCAAATCCGTACTTAACAGCCAGCTCCGTAAGGCGTCCCCCGCAGGATGCGCCGTCAGGCTCCTGTCCTCCCTGCGCATACCCCATCAGATGGGCGATGTCCCGGAACAGCTCCTGGTGCTCCAGGTTTCTGTATATTACTAAATCTTTGATATCCATGGCCTTCCTGCCTCCCTAATAATTTCCCAGAATTCTCATGCTGACTGCTTCCTCGGAGATTCCCAGCAGCGCGTTGCGGATGGCCGGGTCGCTGAGCGAACCCTCCACATCCACAAAGAACCTGTATTCCCAGCTGCGCCCCTCTATGGGCCGTGATTCTATCATAAGCATATTCACATCATTGTAGATAAAGTTTCCCAGCATATTATACAGGGAACCGCTTTTATGCAGACCTTCAAAGCATATGCTGACCTTGGCGGCATCCTTCCGGTACATGGGAGTCCTGGCAACAATGATGAACCTGGTGGTATTGTTCTTATTGTTGTTGATGGAGGCCTCCAGAACCTTCAGGCCGTAGAGGGCTCCTGCCGTGGGACTGGCCACCGCTGCCTGGGTTATATCCCCCTCTTCCAGCACCTTTTTAGCCGCCCCGGCCGTGTTCTCCGCGCTTATCTGGCTCCACTGCCTGTGGGCGCCCAGATACCCGGAGCACTGCATCAGGCCCTGGGGATGGGAATAGACCCGTTTGATGTCCCGGAGAGTGGCTTGCGGCAGGCCCAAAAGCGCATGGTCCACAGCCACCTTTGTCTCGGCCACAATGTATATGTCATGCTTCAGCAGATTATCGTAATTATCAATCACGGCCCCTGCCAGGGAATTCTCAATGGGAAGCACTCCGTAGTCAGCCCTTCCCTCCTCCACCTCTATCATGGCGTCCTCAAATACCGGGACATGGTATACATCGGCATCTTCCCCAAAATACTGGAGGGCGGCCCTGTGGCTGTAGGCCCCCTCCACGCCCTGGTACACAATCCGCGCGCCTTCCCGTTTCAGCCCGTCCACCATGGTAAAGCCGGTATCCCCGCCCATGCCGTGCTCCGCCAGAAGGCGGTACTGAAGCCTGCGGCTGATGGTCATAATCTGCGAAAAAAGCTCATGCACCCCTTTTTTGTTGAATTCACTGCGGGCCATGGCAGCCACTGCCTCCAGCTTCTGCTTTTCCCGCTGCCCGTCGTACACAGCCTTCCCTGTCCCAATCTTAAATTCGGCCACCTGGCCGCACAGCTCCATCCGTTTCTCAAACAGCTCCACCAGTCCGGCGTCTATCTCATCCAGCCGGCCCCTTATCTCCTGTAAATCCAGATTCTCCATGGTTATTTCTCCTGCTCCTGTCCTTCCTTCATGTCTTTCAGCATGCCTGATATAACGTCTCTTGTATATGCCCCGGGAAACTTACGGCTTTCTGCCGGAAGCTCCTTGATATAGATTGGTGTTCCGTAGCGTATGCACACATGGCTGGGCTTTATGAAAGGCAGGTGCTGTTCAAATATCTCAGCCGTCCCCGTGATGGCCACGGGTATGACAGGGCATCCGCTTTTCTGCGCAATCTTAAGGCTCCCCTCATGGAACGGCAGGAGCTCTGTCAGCTCCCGGTTCTCATTGCGGGTGCCCTCAGGGAATATCCATATGGATACGCCGGATTTTACTTTTTCGATTCCCTCCAGTATGGTCTTAAGGCCTTCCTTTATATCCACACGGTCCAGGAAAAGACAATTGACTCTCTGCATCCAGGTCCGCAGAAGGGGTATCTTTAACATCTCCTTCTTGGCCACAAACCCGGTCAGACCCGGAACCGTCATATAGCCCACCAGTATATCGAAATAGCTCCTATGGTTCCCCACATAGAGGACGGCCCGGTCCGACGGTATGTTCTCCAGCCCCTGCACCTCGTATGTAACGCCTGACAGCCTCAATATGAAGCGGAATATCCCCTGAATTTTGCTGAGACTCTTTTCCTGCACTCCCACAGGGTCCTTTTTGGCTCTGAACTTAAGCAGGGTCAGTACCGGTATGGAAAATACCAGGTACAGTACAATCGTCAGCGCCACCAATATGATACGTATCATTGCCTTCTCCTTTATACATCCATATTTATAAGTCAAGAAATGTTTATTTTCCATTATATCAAAAAGAACGGCTTAAATACAATACCTTCCAACCAGGTTTGTTATTTAATCGCCGTTCTTAGGCTTAGTGAGATATTCAAATAAAAGGCCTGTCATAAACCAGAGCGGCGCGAACTTAAGCCGTATGACCCCGCCCACATTATCCGGCCACAGGGAGTAATCCCATGGGCAGATTCCTATGCTGGTAAGCCATATGCCGGTTATATATTCCGCAATGAAAATCAGCACCATATAAATCAGTCCGTGGCGTATGCCCCGGCCGGCGCGGCTGAGTCTGTCCTGTCCCGCGTCCTCCAGCCCCGGAAGTCCTGTGAGCCAGCTGTCAATGAACCGGCTAATTGGAAGCAGGAGGGCCCCCATACCGTAGATGGGAAACATGATAAGGGACGTCCGGCCAATGAGTCTCCAGTCTCCGGCCATAATGGAATCCACGGAGGTGAACATGACCTCCAGACACCATCCTGCAATTCCGCATCTGCAGAAATTAAGGAGTAATCCATATATTTTATTTTCGTGATTGATTTGTCCTGTTTGCGCTCTCATAGCCATTAGTATGGGCCCGGGAAGCTGCCTTCTATTCGCAGTTGCCTGCTTTTCCAAAACTTTCCGGGTTCCTGCGCCCGGATTCAGGACTTGATAAAATCCTCCCGGCCGGCCTCTACAAAAGCGGGGACAGCAGGCGGCTGGACTGCTCCTTAATGCGCATCCACATATTCCTGTCCCTGTACTCCTCTTTAGTGATTTCCCTGCAATGGGGCAGGTCATTCATAAACGCCTCTTCCAGCTGGCCGGTAACTTCCTCGTCATAGATGGTGGCATTGACTTCAAAATTCAGTTCAAAACTGCGTATATCCATGTTGGCTGTTCCATAACAGCTCACCCTTCCGTCCACCATGATACCCTTGGAGTGGAGGAATCCATTTTCATACACATAAACCCTGGCGCCATAGTCCAAAAGCTCCCCAGCATAGGAGCAGGTGGCCCAGTACACAAAGGGATGGTCCGGTTTGCAGGGAATCATCAGCCGCACATCCACCCCGGAAAGGGCCGCAATCTTAAGGCTGGAGAAAATGGCGTCATCCGGTATGAAATAGGGGGTCTGTATATAGATATGGTGCTTTGCCTTGTGGAACAGCTCCAGGTAATTATTCCGTATATGAGGCTCCCTGGTATCCGGCCCGCTGGTGATAATCTGCATGCAGACCATCTCGCTCACATGGTCCGGGTCCGGCCAGACAGCATGTATCTGACCGTTCAGCCTGCGTCTGGCATACTCTGCTTCCTCCCCGAAATACCGGATTTCCTTAAACAGGTTCTCACCTGTGACATAGTTCCAGTCCAGGGCAAAACGAATCTGAAGGCTGATGGCTGCCTCCCCCTTGATTTCCAGGTGGGTATCGCGCCAGTAGCCAAACTTAGGGTCCCGGGATATATATTCCCGGCCTATATTAAATCCCCCCACAAACCCTGTGGTGCCGTCCACCACCACGATTTTCCGGTGGTTGCGGTAATTCACCCTCAGGTTAAGCCACCCCAGAAAGGGAGGGAAGAATACTCCCACCTTAATTCCCGCGCAGCGCATCTGGTCCCACCGCTTCTTCGGCATGAACCGGCCGCCCATTCCGTCGCACAGGATTCTCACCTCCACCCCTTCCCTTACCTTTTCCAGAAGAATGGGAACAATGGAGTCAAAGAGCTCATCGTTCTTGATAATATAGTACTGTATGTGGATGAACCGCCTGGCCTGGCGCAGGGCGTTTCTCAGGGCCTCAAATTTGGCCTGGCCGTCCGTGTATATCTGCACCTGGTTGTTCACGGTAAGCACGGAACCCGATGTCTCCAGGTTATAGATAATCAGGCTCTTAAAATCCCTGGACATGGGGTCCATCATTTCCTCGGGCATGTCGTCGGAGCGTATGATATCCTCCTGGCTCTTCACCGGCAGGTTCAGCCGGTCGCTGACCTCCTTCACGCGGAACATCCTGCTCTTCTTCATATCCTGCCCAAAGAGCAGGTAGAATACGATTCCAAACACAGGGATGAAATACAGGGCCAGAAGCCAGGTCCATACACTTCTGGGGTCCCTGCGCTGAAAAAATATAATAATGATTGAAAACGCCAGGTTGATATACAGCAGATGGTCCAGCAGCCATCCCCATACCGTCAGTACCGTACTCCAGATTATTTCCATTCCACAGCCTCTCTCCTAGTCTTTTGCTTCCGTTATATTTCCTTCCTCGTCAATGTTCAGTTTCACGGTGCTGTACTGGTTTCCATATTCCAGGCAACTCAGACGGCCTGTGGGAATGTCCGCCTCCACGGAGACAATTCTGGCCTCCTTCTGCCCTCCGGAAATATAATCCTTTAGCGGCCCGTCGGGATTGCTGAGGTCCAGTCCCATAAGCCTGTTTAGCTTCATTGCTGTCAGCGTCCCCTTCTCCTTCTCGTCATTCAGGTAACGCTGGACCGCATCCACGCAAATCAGAGCCTCTGTTTTTGCCGTTGCCTCATGGGCAGCATTTATATAGTTCATCATATTAGGCACCGCGATGCACAGCAGTATGGACAGGATTGCAACCACTGCAATCAGCTCCACCAGGGTAAACGCGGAATTTCCCTTTTTCTTCATGTCTTTTTTCCTCATCTTACGCTTCCTGCATATGCCGCCGATAATGGCTCATTGTACCACATTCGGGGCTTAATTTCCAGACTCAATCTTGCCCTCCCCGGTATTGCCGTAATAGCAGGCTTTATAGGTTTTACCGTTTATTTCCCCTTCCCAGTAGGCGCTGTTGCCATCTTTGTCATAATGGTACTCCTTTTTCTCTGACTCCTTCATTACGCCCGCATCTACCATGTCCTGCTGCGCTTTTCCCAGGGTATAGTTTGACCTGGCATTGGAAATGGCTACCTGCTCCGCTGATTTATCCTGGATTCCCCGGTAGGACGGCACTGCTATGGCCACCAGTATTCCCAGTATGGCGATGACACAGATTAGTTCCACCAGCGTAAATCCTTTGGTTCTATTCTTTCCCTTTTTCATATGTATGTTCATTATCATGACTCCTCTTTTCTTTTGTACGATTGCAGCTCCCTACTGGACGGAATACAGTATCTTCTCAGCCTCCTCCATATCTGTCTCCCCGCTGGCAGCCATTCTCAGGACATGGTTTCTGAGAGGCACGGAACCTTTTTGTTCCTGGTATTCCCTTATGGATGAAAGAGGCTCGTTGTCAAGTATCATGGCCTTAATGGGTTCATCCACATCCATCATCTCATAGACCGCGGTCCTTCTGACATACCCGGTGCCGCCGCAGAGCGGACAGCCGGCAGACCTCCACAGCCTGTCTGGAACATCTGCCCTGCGCTCTGCAAATATCCGGCGTTCCCTCTCATCCGGCTCATAGGGTTCGCGGCAGTTGGGACAGAGCAGCTTCACCAGTCTCTGGGCCACAATGCCGGAAAGGGAAGCCGCCGCCATATAAGGAGGAACTCCCATATTGCGGAGTCTGTGGAGCGTGGAAGCGCAGTCATTGGTATGAAGAGTGGACAGGACCAGATGTCCTGTGATGGCGGCCCTTACTCCGATGTCCACTGTCTCCTCGTCCCTCATCTCACCTACCATGATTACGTCCGGGTCCTGCCTCAGGATGGAACGCAGGGCGGACGCAAAGGTAAGGCCAGCTTTGGGATTGACCTGGACCTGTGTGATTCCCTCCATGATTTTCTCTACCGGGTCCTCCACCGTAACTATGTTGATTTTCTTTTTCACCATACGGTTCAGGGCAGCGTACAGGGTAGTTGTCTTTCCGCTTCCCGTGGGACCTGTGACCAGGACCATGCCGTGAGGCGCCTTAAGGATATGTTCAAACACAATTCTCTGCTCTTCCTCCATTCCCAGGCGCCGGATATCCATCAGTGAATTATCCCTGTCATTCCCCAGCAGTCTGAGCACTGCCTTCTCGCCGTAGATGGAGGGCAGCGTGGAGATTCTCAGGTCCGTGGACACCTCACCCCGCTCATAATGGTATTTTCCATCCTGGGGAAGGCGTTTCTCAGCAATATCCATGCCTGCCATCAGCTTAAGCCTGGTTATCATGGGACGGTGATATTCCATTTTAAGTGTAGTATGGACAATCAGGTCCCCGTTGATTCTGATGCGGACAACCAGCTCTTTCCTTCCCGGCTCCACATGAATATCACTGGCATTTTTATGGAACGCATCTTCAATGACCGCGTTGACCATACGCACCACAGGAGCGCTTTCCACCCGCTCCATAAAGGACAGCTCTGGGCCGGAGCCTTCCGGCGCCGTCCCCGGCGTCTCCATTGGGAAATATCCATTCTCTCCATAGATACGCTCCGGCGCATTTCCATAGGCTTTTCTGAGGGCCTTCTTCAATTCCTTTTCCGGCGCCAGCACAGCCCTGACCTCCATGCCGGACAGGGTGGCCACCTCATCCAGCACATCAGGGTCCACCGGATATGCGGCTGCCACCACCAGACATTCTTCCTCAAATCCCATGGGAAGAATCCGGTTCCTTATGGCAAAGGACGGCTCAACCAGGGCCGCTGCCTTCCGGTCAGTTCTGAGACGGCCGGAAGGCGCCACCTCCATATGGTCCCTGGCCGATGCGCAGGCCAGGAGGGCTGCTTCTGTCACATAACCGAACTCCATCAGTATTTCCTCAACAGAGCGTTCCGGCCTGCCCTCCTTAAAATGCATGGCGCGGTCCATCTGTTCCCGGGTCAGATATCCCTTGTCAATCAACAGGTTTTCTATGGGTATTTTCTCTGGCACTGTTGTCTCCTCTCCCTTCCATGTGGTATACTTTCGCCAGACAGCAGATTTTGATGGAAGCGAGGTATTACCATGGTCTTTATCTATTTTGTATACGGACTGTCAGGCGCACTGATTGGCAGTTTTCTGAATGTCTGCATCCTGCGCATACCGGAGGGCCGGACGTTCCTGACCGGGCGTTCCCGCTGTCCTGTCTGCGGCCATGTGCTGGCCTTTTACGATATGGTTCCCATCCTGTCCTGGCTGTTCCTAAAAGGCCGGTGCCGGCATTGCGGGGCCCCTGTCTCCAGGCAGTATCCGGCCGTGGAGCTTCTCACTGCATCCGCCTTCATCCTCTGCCTTAAGGCAGAAGGCCCGGGTATTGGTTCTGCCCTTATGTGCATCTTTGCCTGCCTTCTCATCACAGCCGCCTTCATAGACGCGCGGCACATGTACATACCTGACGGCATCCATATCCTGATTCTGGCGCTGTCCTGCATCTCACTGGCAGCCGGAACCGGGCCGGGCCTTCTGAACCAGCTGGGCGGCTTTTTCCTGGCAGGCGGTTTTCTGGCCTTTGTAAATCAGTTAAGCCGCGGAGGCGTTGGCTGGGGCGATGTAAAGCTCCTTGCTGCCAGCGGTCTGCTGCTTGGCGCTGCGCCGGCCATGACAGCCCTTCTCATGGGCTATGTCATAGCCGGTCTTTGGTACGCTGTTCCCCTTATGCGCGGAAAAATCAGCCGGAAAACACAGATTCCCATGGCCCCGTTTTTTGCTGTGTCCTTAATGATATGCGGGCTTTGGTTCTGCCCGCTGTTCCTGTGGTATATGGGCTTTTTCCTGTGATGGCTGCCGTGTGTCTGCGTTTCGGGGTCAGCTGCCCTCATAATAACGGTACACTCCGTTTCCGTTCAGATATACCTTTACATCCGGGCCGCCCCCGCCGCTGGAACGGTAGGGTTTGCGGATAATCATGACCGAGCCGTCCCGGTCATCAAATACAATATCCGCCATCATGGAGAAATGGTAACCGCTGCTTTCCACTACGGTGCGGACCGTTGCAAGGGATTTAAGGGGATATGCTGTCAATGTAATTTCAATTTCCGTGGGAACCTCTGCCGCAGAGTCATCCATTATACCGGAATCCCCGGAAGAGCCTCTTCCACGGACCACATATTCCCTGTTTCCCAGCGCATGGTACAAATACCGTTCCCAACGGGTTTCTTCTTCCCCAGCCACATCCTCCCCAGGTTCGGACGCTTCTGCTTCAAGCTCCCGCCCGTCTGCTTCCTCCCCCTCATTTTCCTCTTCCTCATCCATCATTGCATCAAATTCTTCCCTTACCCTGTCGCAGTCTTCCTGGAAACTCTGCCAGACCAGGTTCATGGCCGTGGAATCACCGCTGCTTACCGCCTCGCAGAATGAACGGTGAATGGTCTTGGCAGAGAGCTGGGCTTCCATATAGCGCCTGCTGTCCAGGGCAGCCTGCATATTGTGCCGTGAAACCGCCATGTATCCGCAGGACAGCACGGACAGCAGCGTCATGAGGAGGACCACATATATCATGCTGCTTCCACGGGTATATCTGCTGTATCCTCTTTCTGTTCTTCCCCTGCCCATCACGTCCCGCCTTCCCCATCCATGGTATAACCATACATGGATTCAATCACTGCCTCCTGTTCATATATTACATCCCCGTCCTTCTTCACCTTCATGCACACTTTGGCCTGTGTATTCTTTGTACCGCTAAAATCCAGCTCCAATTCCATACCGCCCATTTCCGTTACATCCAGTTTGGCCGCAGAGATACTTGGCCAGTCCTCCACCGGAGGCAGCTCCTCATAATATGACTCACCCGCCTCCGTCAGCTCCGGAATCTCCTTTCTGCTCCTTACATAATAGGATACTGCGCCCGTATCCCGGTAATCGCAGTAAAACACGTAGCCGTATCTCAGCTTTTCCTCCAAATCCCGGTAGGCCTGGCTGCACATGGCTTTTGCCTGGGACAGCCGGTCCAACTCATAATACAGCTTCATCTGAGGATGGATGAAACCGGATATAAATACAGCCAGAACAGCTGCTATGGACAATGCCGCCACTGTCTCTATCAAGGTAAATCCACGGTTGTTCTTTCCTGCTCTGCCTCCTGCAGCCATATCCTGTCCACCCTTATCTGTGCCTGTAAAATGTCATATGGTTGCCTGTATCTTCCTCTGACTCAAAGATTTCGTACTGTTCAAATATTTCCTGAGCCAGATTCTCCGTATACCCATACTCTGTGTCCCCATCCTTTTCCTCCAAGCTGAACTCCACCGCAATGGTCTCTCCGGTAGGGTCGCCTTCCCCGACGCCGGCCCTGGCGCTGAGGTCATAATTGGACCGTTCCAGACTCTGTTCCCCGGACAGCTGGCTGGTATTTGCAGCTGTCATCATCAGAAACCCGGTACAGACTACTGCCAGGAGGGCAGTTGACACCACTACCTCAATCAGCGTAAATCCTCCCCTGGATGACCTGCTATCTGATTTCTTCATAATAATATCTGACCTCCACGATTCCCTTCATTCCCTGATACACCTCCCGGCCGTCTTCCGCACTTTCATACACAGCTCCTGTATCCATAAAAGTTACCAGGAGACTTTTCTGCTCCCTGTATATTTCATCTGAAAATGCCATCACGCCCTGGGCATCCGGACATTCTATCTCCATGGTAATAACTGATTCCTTTACCACCCCGCCTGCCGGACCGTCCCCGTTTTCGCTCTTCTCCTTGGTTTCGCTCTTCTCCTTGGTTTCGCTCTTCTCCTTGTCCTCCGTTCCATTTTCCTCCATATCATAGGATAATTCTACCGGAACAGCCTCGCCTATACTCATACGGCATATACTTACCCCTGCCCTGTCCGCCATAGCCTGCAGGTTCCTGTCCATGAATGTGTCGTCAATATCCCGGTAAAAGAAATCCTCTTTATTCCTCAAAGCCTCCCACTTGTTTAAGGTTTGTTCCAACTCCTCATAGTGGTTCAGGTAAAACTCCATCTCTTCCTTTTCATGTCTCTGGCTCTCCATCTGCTCCCTGGATGTCTCATATCCTGAACGGCCCGGCCAGATAAATACCTCCAGCGCCGCGGTCCATAGGATAATGGTGAGCAATGTCCCGATGAGAAAACGCTCCCTGCTACTGAGCTTCATCTTGTCCTCCTGTTCCCAGGGACCCATAAACGGTTGCATATACACGCTCCGTTTCCCTGTCCTCTTCCCTCTTTTCCCACAGACTGTGTCCTACCTGTCCGAAAACCCCGGAATGCTCCACCTTCTCTACGTAGACCGGTACATCCCCGGCATGTTCCATGGACACCACCATCTCAAGATATACCCCGTCAAAGGTAATGGATTCAATCCTCATACCCGGCTCCATTGCTTCGGTAAATGCCCTGAATCCATCCATACCCAGCAGATTCTTCCCGGCCAGCAATGTCTTCACCGCCTGGGACCTATTGCTGTAATCCGACATTTCCCCTATTTTCTCTTCCATCTGCAGGGCTTCACGGAAACGGGCCCTGTACTCTGTTCCTTCCATGGCAAGCTCCCTCCGGGCCAGCTCCTTACCTGCCGACCGGTCCAGCCAGGCAGCGTGAAGAGACAGCCCTGCCGCAGCCAGCCCGTTCACAAGCAGGAACAGTGCCCAGCCCCTGGTCATGAACACTCCATGGCTCAGAGCAGAATTCTCACCATCCCCATATACCTGTTCTTCCAGTTCCAGCGCCTTTCTCCTGCCTTCCAGCGAACCGGCCACGCAGGCCGCCAGGCATGCGGCATCCACTGGTTCCGGCATCCTGACACAGCAGGGTATCTTCAGTCTTTGGGACATATATCCTGCTGCAGACTCTGCATCAGGAAGACAGCAGGACATGATTACCATACAATCCGGGGCAGGAACACCTGCAGCCGCGCTGCACTCCTGTATCAGGCCTTCAACCTGCTCCGCCATCTCCTCATAGAGCAGGTCCATTGCTCCCTCCCGTATAAAACAGCCGGCCTTCAGGCCCGTCATTCGGCACGCCAGACAATGTCCGCCTGACAGCACATAAAATCCCATGCCTCCCTGGCCCACATCCACCAGAAGAATCCGTTCTTCCTTCCACAGCTCCCTGGCCATAAGGGCCATGCAGTCAGGCAGGACCAGGACCCTGCCGCATATCATTTTCCCGTTCTCCAGGGCTTTCTTATATGCATTCAGGCTGCGCTGTTCCATGTAATATGCGGTAACCGCAACCATTGTCCTGCCGCTTTTCGCTCCCAGGTCCAGGGCCGCTGCATGGTCCCCAAAGCCTGCATCCAGCATGGACAGCTCATTGACCGCCATCCTTTTCATGGCATTCTTTCCTGCCTTTGGAACGGTGAGCCCCATCATCTTTACATCCTGTCCCACTACCAGACTGACACGTTTTCCCTCCATACCGTGTTTTTCAGCCAGACACGCCAGGGCCGATGCCACATCGGGCACCGGCTCCACGAATTCCCAATCCATTATCTCCAGGCGGCGGTGGCTGCCGGAACCGTGACACCGTTTAAACCGGCCGCGGACATACCATATCCTGTCCTCTTCCAAACATATGTAATATTTCATTTTCTACCTCTTACAGCATCGACGAGTACATGTTAAATACAGGCATCATGATGGCCATGACCACACTTCCCACCACCATGGCCAGTATGAGAATCATGGCCGGCTCCAGCAGAGCAATCATCTGATTGACCGCCCTGGCAGCCTCCTTTTCATAAAAACTCCCCGCATCCTCCAGCACCATATCCAATGCACCGGATTCCTCACCCGCTGCCACCATGGAAATAAGCACAGGCTGGAACAGATTCAGTTCCTCCAATGCCTGCGACAGCATCACGCCGCCTTTTAAGCTCTCCGCTGCCTGGGCCAGCCCCTTCTCCACATATGAATTTCCCATTACCCGCCCTACCGTATGCATTGCATCCAGAATTCCTATTCCGCCTCCGTAGAGCACGGCAAAGGCAGATGCAAAACGGGATGTATATACGGTTCTTAAAAGTTTTCCTATGATTGGGGTATACAGTACAGCCCGGTCTGCCTGCAGCCGGACGGAAGGACATTTCAGAATCCCCTTGAACAGGGCCATCAGTACCAGAATAAGTATGATGTAAAGGAACCCGCGGCTGCGGAGGCTGAAGCTGAGCCTCATCATCATCCGGGTAATCCAGGGAAGTTCCTGCTCCTGCAGCATGGAGGCAAACTGAGGAAGGACCGTGGTCAGCATGAATACTGCCGCCATCACGGTAATGGAGAACAATATAATGGGATAGGTCATGGCTGCACGCACCTTGCCATTTAACGCTTCCTCCCGGCCGTAGTACTCCGCCATCTTGTGAAGCAGCTCATCCAGTCTTCCGCTGGACTCGCCTGTGCGCATCATATAAACCAGCAGGTTGGGAAATACTCCCTTCATCTCCTCCATGGCCTCTGACAAGGTACGTCCCTTGTGGATGCTCTCCCTGAGTCCGGCCAGGGTTACCTTAAGAGTCTTGTCCCCGGCAGACCCGGCGCTCACTTCCAGAGCCCGGGACAGCGGCACTCCCGCTGTCAGCATGGCTGCTATCTGCCGGCACAGCAAGGGGAGCTGTCTCTGGTTCAGCTTCGCAGGACGCACCGCAGGTGTACGCTCCCGGGAACTGTACTCATAGCAATAGAGTCCCTGGGATTTAAGCATAACGAAAAGAGCCCTGCCGTTGTCTGCTTCCTTGGTTCCACAGTGAACTCTGCCATCTTCACTTTTCGCCTTATATCTGTAACGCGGCATGGCTCTTCCCCCTTTCCATAACGGTTTCATATGTACAAAACCGGCTTTATCTGATATAAGTCAGACAAAGCCGGCCACAAAACATTTATATATGATTTTATCAGCGGAAGCTGTTCTGAGCCGGCTCATATTGGTAGCCAATACCAGACAGCACAGATATAATCCTGGACTTATCCGCATCCAATGCCTGGCACATCTCGTCCAGAGAACTATAATTGTCACGGAGCTGTGTGTTTACATAACTCAGCAAAATAACTGGGTCTTTCGGAATGGTACTCACAATTTATACCTGCTTTCTATTACCTCATATTGATTCAGTTAATATTAAATACCCTATATCTAGTCCTATTCCGGCTATAGGTACGCCAGCCTTCAGCAGAAACGATTATATCACCTGCAAGTAACGTTTTCAACATTAAATTAGGGTATTTTCCCTACTTTTTTCGTCAGTGCCAAAAGTTGATTGAATTATATTTCTATATTAGAAGTATTCTGAAAAATGCTTCCTATTTTATGGAAAAAACAGGGGCAGGAATCTGTCCGCACAGATTCCTGCCCTCTCCTGTATCATCACTCTGTCTTTATCTAAAATATCCAGAATTATTCCACATATGCGATGAGTCTGGTCCTGTCCTCATCCACATCTATGACAATGGTGCTTCCCTCCCGGACTCCATCGCCCAATATGATTCTTGCCGCCAGGGTCTCCACGTTCTTCTGGAGATAACGCTTCAGGGGACGGGCGCCGTACGCAGGGTCGTATCCCTTATCCGTAACAAATTCCCTGGCCCCCGCTGTCAGCTCTATGGTCAGCTCCCTGTCTGCCAGACGTTTATTCAGGTCCGCCACACAAAGCTCCACAATTCTTCCGATATCCTCCCTGGTCAGCGGCTTAAAGAGTATGGTCTCGTCCAGCCGGTTTAAGAACTCCGGCCTGAAATGGGCGCGAAGCTCATTCATCACAGCGTTTTCCACCTCCGGGCGGATGTTCCCGTTCTCATCAATCCCTTCCAGCAGATACTGGGAGCCGATGTTGGAGGTCAGTATGATGATGGTATTCTTAAAATCCACGGTCCTGCCCTGGGAATCCGTGATACGTCCGTCATCCAGTACCTGCAGGAGCACATTGAACACATCCGGGTGGGCCTTTTCCACTTCGTCGAACAATACCACGCTGTAGGGTTTGCGGCGCACTGCCTCTGTCAGCTGTCCGCCCTCGTCATACCCAACGTATCCCGGAGGCGCTCCGATGAGACGCGACACAGAGTGTTTCTCCATGTACTCGCTCATATCAATACGCACCATATTGGACTCGTCATCAAACAATGCCTCTGCCAGGGCCTTGGCAAGTTCCGTCTTACCTACGCCCGTGGGGCCCAGGAACAGGAAGGAACCAATGGGCTTGGTGGGGTCCTTGATGCCTGCCTTGGAACGGATGATGGACTGGGTCACCAGCTGTACGCCCTCGTCCTGGCCAACCACACGTTTGTGCAGAACCTCATCCAGATGCAGTGTCTTGCTTCTTTCGCTCTCTGTCAGCTTGGCAACCGGGATTCCCGTCCATTTGGATACGATTCTTGCAATCTCATCCTCTGTCACGCTCTCCCTCACAAGGCTCAAATCCTCATTCCGAATCCGCTCCTCTTCTGCCTGCAGTTCCTTCTGAAGCTCCGGCAGCCTGCCGTACTGCAGCTCCGCAGCCTTATTCAGGTCATACTTCTGCTGTGCGTCCTGAATCTCCCGGTTCACACCCTCTATCTCCTCCCTGAGGGCGGAGAGACGGTCCACGCTGGCCTTCTCATTCTCCCACTGGGCCTTCTTGGATGCAAATTCATCGTGAAGCTCAGCCAGCTCCTTCTGGAGGTCCGCCAGGCGGTCCTGGCTCAGGCGGTCAGTTTCCTTTTTGAGGGCTGCCTCTTCTATCTCCATCTGCATGATTTTCCTGGACATTTCATCCAGCTCAGCAGGCATGGTATCCATCTCAGTCTTAATCATGGCGCAGGCTTCATCCACCAGGTCAATGGCCTTATCCGGCAGGAAACGGTCGGTAATATACCGGTCGGACAATGTGGCCGCGCTGACCAGTGCAGAGTCTGTTATCTTCACCCCATGGAATACCTCATAGCGCTCCTTAAGCCCCCTCAGTATGGATATGGTATCCTCTACCGTTGGTTCGTCTACCATCACCGGCTGGAACCTTCTCTCCAGCGCCGCATCCTTTTCTATATACTGGCGGTACTCATTGAGGGTTGTGGCTCCGATACAGTGGAGTTCTCCCCTGGCCAGCATGGGCTTTAACATATTGCCTGCGTCCATGGAGCCCTCTGTCTTGCCCGCCCCCACAATGGTATGCAGCTCATCAATGAACAGGATAATCTGTCCGTCGCTCTTTTTCACCTCTTCCAGCACAGCCTTCAGACGTTCCTCAAATTCACCCCTGTACTTGGCGCCTGCCACCAGAGCGCCCATATCCAGGGCAAACAGCTTCTTATCCTTTAATCCGTCCGGAACATCCCCGCGCACAATCCGCTGCGCCAGGCCTTCCACCACTGCCGTCTTACCCACGCCGGGCTCTCCGATAAGCACCGGATTGTTCTTCGTCTTACGGGACAGGATACGTATGACATTACGGATCTCGCTGTCACGCCCAATTACCGGGTCCAGCTTCTGGTCCCTGGCCCGCTCCACCAGGTCATATCCGTATTTGGCTAACGTATCATAGGTCGCCTCCGGGTTATCGCTGACCACCCTCTGGTTTCCCCTTACAGTGGAAAGGGCCTGCAGGAATGTCTCACGGGTTATGTTATATAACTTGAATAACGCCTTGATATCCTTATTAGGATGCTTTAAAAGAGACAGGAAAAGGTGCTCCACAGATACATACTCGTCACCCATGGCCTTTGCCTCGTCCTCGCCGCTGATAAGCACCTTATTCAAATCGCTGCTGATGTAAAGCTGGCCGCCGCCGCTTACCTTGGGCAGGCGTTCCACTGTCTGCTTTGCCTCATTGGAAAACATATCTCCCTGAATCCCCATCTTGGTTATCAGCTTAAGAATCAGGCTGTCCTCCAGGGTCAGCAGGCTGTACAGAAGGTGCTGCTCATCAATCTGCTGGTTTCCATATTCATACGCCAGCTTCTCACAGTTCTGTACTGCTTCCATTGACTTCTGAGTAAATTTATTAATATTCATTGCCCATTCCCCTTTCTTCTCTGCCGCTTCTGACCGGAATGCCTGTATGAATCCTCCGGGTACAGAGGCTTACGGAATTGTGCTTTGTTATCTTTGTTCTAGTCGTACTATAACACATGTTGTTAGCACTGTCAAGGGTCGAGTGCTAATTTTTTTAAAAGAAAAAAGAGCGCGCAAAATGGCAGGATAAAGAAGAAAAACCGCGGCACAGACTTCATTTGTCTGTGGCCGCGGCCATACGCATATTCTTTACTTCACGCCGGTTGCTGTGATTGTCTTGTCAGTAAGGGTTCCCTTGTAGATAATGGTTGCTGTATCCCCTATCTTCAGTTTATCAAACATGCCTTCCTTTCCCAGGAAAGTAAACAGGGTGTTTGCAGGGTCGGTTGTATCAATGACCACATAGTCCGCCCCAACTTCCGCCACCTTGCCGGAAAGAGTGTTGATTTTTGCGTCTTCTGAATCCATGGCATCCTCAGTCACAATTTTGGTTGCCACCGGCTTGTCGGTCTCATCTTCCAGGTCGCCGTAATAGGTAACATCGGCCTGTACGCCGGACTTGATGCCGTCCTTGGATACCTTCTGTGCAATCTTGGTATTAAATGTAAATGTTCCCTCGTCTGCAGCCAGGGTCAGGGTGTCATTGTCTGCCTTCTCAATGGTTCCGGTGATAATGGTATCCTCTTCAGCAGCTGCCTCTTCCGCTGCCTCTGCGGCGGCAGATGTGACGATGTCCACTGATTTTGCCTTCGTTGTATCTGCGGAAAGCTCTCCTGCATATGCCACCTCTACCTCATCGCCTTCTCCAATGGCATCCGCGCCTTCAACCTTGGCCTCAGATACATCAAACTTCACTTCCTTGCCTTCGTCATCCTTGACGGAAACCACGTTGTCTGCCACCTCTCCCACGAAGCCATAGAAGTACTGCAGTTCCATATCATCCTCTGCCTCTGCAGATTTTTCCGTTTCAGTCTGTGCTGCTGTAGTCGTTGGGGCTGCTGTGGTTTCTTTATTGCCGGAAGAACAGGCCGTCATCCCCAGTGCAAGCGCCAGGACTGCAACTGCTAAATAGTGTCTCTTCATAATAATCTCCTCTTTTCTGAATCATGCTATGTCATAAGATATGCCGGGACTGGCAGCATATTCCCCCTGCCGTCGTCCACGATACATATTACTACGAAAAACACTATTTTACTATGTCTTTTTCTTTAATTTTTCATAAAAGTTTAAAAAATCCCCATTTTTCCGATGGACTGGGATACCAGTTTTTTAAAGAGGGGGGCCATTTTATCCGATGCCTCCTGGACCTCCTGATGGGACAGCGGGGCATCTGTCATGCCGCAGGCCAGATTGGATATACAGGAAATACCGCATATCTTCATGCCCATATGATTGGCAGCCAATGCCTCGCAGGCCGTGCTCATGCCCACTGCGTCCCCTCCCAGTATCCTGCACATCTTTACCTCGTACGGGCTTTCGTAGGCAGGTCCTGTCAGCTGCACGTAGACTCCCTCCTGTATCCTGATTCCAAGCCCGGAAGCCGTGGAACGGATAATATCCCTCAGGTCTTCATCGTATATATGGCTCATATCCGGGAACCTTGGTCCCAGCTCCTCCAGGTTTGGTCCGATGAGCGGGGAGGGGACAAAGCAGGATATCTGGTCCTTGATGAGCATGAAATCCCCTGCCCCATAATCATAATTGATACCGCCTGCCGCATTGGTCAGAAAAAGGACCTTCGCACCCATAAGCTTCATCAGGCGGACAGGCAGGACCACATCTGACATGGGATATCCTTCGTAATAATGGACCCGTCCCTGCATCAGCACTGCCGGAACCCCATTTATGCAGGCGAACACAAACCTGCCCTTATGGCCGGGTACCGTGGATACAGGAAATCCCTCAATATCGCGGTAATCAATGGTTCCCTGGATTTCCAACTGCTCTGCGTAGTCCCCAAGGCCGGAGCCCAGCACCAGGGCCACCTTAGGTTCAAAGGGAATCTTAGCCTTTATGCTGTCATAGCAGTTTCTCAGCTTGTCATACACAGGATTTGTCATATCTGTTCTCCTTTTCTTGCGGGAGCTTAACCCTCCCTTGTTATGTGAAGTATATCATACCTGAACCATATGGCTCAACCTTTTATGCGGGGCAGGCACCTTCTTCTGTGCTCCCTCCGGTTCTGCCTGTACCACACTGCCAAAAGGGCCAGCAGACCCACGGTTATCCCTAAAAGCCCTGCTCCCACTGTTATGACAAAACCGCTTCGTACCCAATACCAGAGATTTCCTTCCCGGCCCTCATCCTGAGGCTCCGGTGCAGGTACATGGTCTGCTGCGGGTGACGCTGCCTGGGAAACTAGGGACACCGGCCTGTACACCATCTCCAGTTCTTGGGACCCGGGCTCTGTCCAGCCGACTTCCCCCTCGTATACAGCCTCATAATCCCTGAGAAGCTTTTGCCCTGATACAATGGCCTGGCGGCACACTCTTCCTGCCTCGTCCTCATAGGATTCCCCTGACCAGTCCGCTGTAAGAATACGGTAATCCAGCGGGGACAGGTCCATAAACTCCAGCAGCTGCCCTCCCATGGACACGCAGGTCTCCAGGACCGCATCCCCTGGTATAACCAGGGAACCCCCATGGTATTCGTCTGCCCCATAGGCGTGGAAGGTGACAGGCGCCAGGAAGCCCTCCTGCCATTCCTCCCCTATAATCCGGCTTTCCCTCAGAAAAAGGGTTCCCTCTGCCGGACTTCCCGATACATCCTCTTCCAGGAAAATGGACACAGGAATTCCTTCCGCCCCTTCCACGCCATTATATACTATCTTCCGTTCCATACTCCGGCTGACATACTGTCCCGGAACCGTTACTGTCTCCCAGTAATCCAGCAGGTACTCCTTTCCATCTCCGTCCCAATACCGTTCAGGCGGTTTTTGGATTTCTCCGTCTTCAGCTGTCTCCGCTGTTCTGGTAATCCGAAGTTCTGCACCATAATGGCCCCCTGCCGCCGGCTTCTGTGACGGCATGGCCCGTACACTGTCTGCCTGCCAGAAAACAGCTGCCGTCATTGCCGTCACTGCCAACACGGTCCTGCCTGCTTTTCCCCTTATACCTATCCGTCTGCTAAACGGTAATCCATTCCATCTGTCTGTCATAAGCATTCCTCCCGGCTATCCGCCATTTTACAAACTGCAGGAGAACAGAATACAAATCATATAAATATGTCAAGGTGCATCAATTAAAACTGCCTGTTAAAATGGGAATCACGGGTTTCAGAAAGAAACCCCGTCTCTGTGCGGTGCACAGCCAGATGTCTGAAGAAAACAATCTGTGGTCTTATTATACATAACCTTAAGATAAGAATCAAGGGCATTTCCGATATTATTACACCTGTGCCAAGTCTCTCACCCCTAATCGGCCCCGTGCCTACACCACTGCAGCCGGATAAAAAGACGGCATCCCTTTTACTTAAGAAGGGATACCGTCTCAAACTTATCTGTCAATGCATCGTCAGCTGAATCATGGTCTGAACTGGCTGTACTTATGGCCGGGTGCGATTCCTCCCCTGTAGGCTGCAAGCTCGCTGACCGTCACCAGCTGATATCCCCGCGCTGTCAGCTCCGGAATCAGCACAACCGCTGCATCCGCTGTGGTGCTGTAGATATCATGCATCAGTATGACGTCCCCGTCCTTTACCTGGCTCAGCACCGTGTCAATGGTCCTCTGCGCGTTCCTGTGCTGCCAGTCCCTGGTATCAATGGACCACATGATGGCCGGCATGCCCATGGACCCCAGCACATTAAGGGATGCCGCATCAATATACCCGCCCGGCGGGCGCATAAGGACAGGTGATACGCCGCAGACAGCCTGAATCTTCTGGTTGGTGGAGCCAACCTGGCTTACGATTCCGTCTGCTCCGATTTTAGTCAGATACTTATGGTCATGAGTGTGGTTTGCAACCTCACAGCCCTGGTCCACCATTCTCCTGATAACGCCTGCATTGGCATTAACATTGGAGCCCAGCATGAAGAAGGTAGCCCTTCCGCCATTGGCCTGCAGGCTGTCCAGTATCCGGCTGGTCACGGATGTCTTAGGTCCGTCGTCAAATGTAAGTGCAATCATGGGCCTGGATGGGTCAATTCCATGGGATGCAGCCAGGTCCGCAGGAACTCCCGCCCCCTTTGCCGTGATGGAAGCCCGTATGCCGTCCACCCTGAGGCCGGCCCCCTCCTGTCCGGCTGCCGCACCGTTGGCTGCCCAGTCCGTCCAGGAACCGTTTTGGAGTACCTTGTAATATAAATCATATGCGGCTGCTCCGCTGCCGGTCAGTTCCATGCGTACGGACTCCAGGGGCATAACGCCTTCTGTACCGCCTGTTTCCGCTCCGTCCTCCGCCCATGGGAGCCAGCCGGAACCGCTCAGATTCACCTGATAGCGTATTCCTACCTGTGTACCGGCCGGAATGTTAATCAGATTAGCCCTTATAGCTGTAAGCCATGTGTTGACCGGCGCCGAACAATTATTGTTATCAGCTGTGGCTGCGCTCCATCCCTGCTGCAATATAAAGGCACTGTAGTTTACCTCCAGGGATTCCTGGCCCTGCGCTGGCTGTGCCGCCTGGTCCTGGCTGGCTGCGGGCTGTCCCTCCGGCTGGGGTGTCTGGTCCTGGCCCGCTGCCCCCTGTCCCTCCGGCTGGGGTGTCTGGTCCTGGCCCGCTGTCTCCTGGCCTCCGGTCTGGTCTGACTGGTCCTCTGTAAGGGACGCCGCTCCCGGCCCGGTCTGGGCGGATTTTGCTGCGCCCACCCCTGTGCTGCCGGCCAATGCCGTCATTCCCTGCATACTTAAAACAATTCCGGCTGCCAGAACAGCAGCCAGAATCTTCCGCTTTTTCCCACGTCTAATCATTCACATTCTCCTTGTATCATGTCTTTATTTGAGGAAATGACATCCTCACCGAACACAGTCCTGCATAACATCACATATTCCTTAAAATACAGGTGGTCCTCCAAATCCTTCAAAGCATGGGCTATCCCCCAGTAATACCGGGCATGCTTCTTTTTATCTTTCTCGTTGAACCGCTGCCATATGGCATCGCCCACCACCAGATAATCCCTGGCTGTACAGCGCATATTGCTGAGCTTGTCCCCCAGCGCCAGTATCTTAATCTCCCTGGAAGCCGTACAGAGATGCATGACCGTACGGGTCTTGCGCTCCTGCCAGCTGCGGCTTTTATCCTCGCTCTCATCCACTACCAGCTCTGCCACCCTGGGACCAAATGCCTCCTCAAGTTCTTCCCTGGTAACTCCTGCATCTTCCATGACATCATGGAGCAGGGCCGCCGCAATGATTTCCTCATCATCCGTAAAAGCGGACACAATCACTGCCGTCTCCATTGGATGCGTGATATACGGAATCATCGTGCCCTTTCTGAAAGCTCCCTTGTGGGCTTTATCTGCAAATGCAGCTGCTTCTCCAATCATAGGTTTTACTCCTTCTGTGATAGCACAATTTATATTCCTTATGTACCTCTCCCTTTGATGTCAGGAATCATACCTATCATAACATATTCGTCCGGCATTTTGAAGGGTATTGTGGAATCTTTGCCATTTTCCAAGTTAAACTTGTAAGAAAAGAAAATTTCTGATATGCTATAGAAGTATTTTTTCCGTATTACTTAAGGAGGATAATTAATGGACCGTCATTCATCATATTCGGCTCCCCGCAGCGAACGCTCTTCCGGTTCTTACGGCGGCAACCGCGGCAGGAGCAGCAAACGCAACACCTATAATAAGCGTTCATGGAACGACAACCGAAAACTGCATACCCTGGTATTCTACATACTTCCCTTCCTATTGCTCAATCTGGTCATATTCATTCTGGCCACCTCCACACCCAAGATAGAGTATGATGCATCTGATACCAAGGATTACCGCACTGTGGATATATCCATCCGCATACGCTCCCTTCTCCCTGTACGTGAGATGAGCGTCACCATGGAATCCCAGCCTCTTGAGCTGGAAAAGGAAAAGGGGGTTTACACCGCTACCCTGACCAACAACGGAACCCTCCAGATATATGTAAAGGGCTGGAACGGAATGGCTGCCAGGCTGTCCGACACCATTGCGGCCCTGGACGATATGGCCCCCTCAATCCAGGAAGAATATGTGATGGAAAATGGCATCCTTACCATAACGGCAGAAGACAGCCAGTCAGGTATTAACTTTGACGCAGTCTATGCTACGGATGAGGATGAAAAAACAGTCAAACCCACCCACATCAATAAAGAAACCGGAGAAATCACCTTCCCCATGGACACAAAAACCCTTGTGGTATATGTTGAGGATTACGCGGGCAATACCATAAAGGGCTCCTACACCACCATAAAGGAAGGGGTAGACCTGAGCAGCCGGGACACAGAATTCCCCTCGGACGGCACCAACGGCACCAACGGCAGCAGTTCCAGCGGCTCCGGCACGGCTAAGGAATCCACTAAGGCTAAGGAATCCACCAAAGCCAAGGAAACCACGAAAGCCAAGGAAACCACGAAAGCCAAGGAAACCACCAAGGCCAAGGAATCCACCAAGGCCAAGGAATCCACCAAAGCCAAGGAATCCACCAAGGCCAAGGAAACCACGAAAGCCAAGGAAACCACGAAAGCCAAGGAAACCACCAAGGCCGCTGAAACCACCAAGGCCGCTGAAACCACTGCAGCCACAACTGCCGCTCCAACTTCTGCCGCCCCGTCTTCTCCCGGACAGCAGACACCATCTCCTACCCAGGCCTCCCAGGCCCCGTCACCGGACGCCGGCTCGGATGATAACATCACCATTGTCCCCCTGGGCTGAAACGTTTCTGAATATTTATATAAATATCCGTATTAAAACCAAAGGCCATGGCTCCCTTGATTGGAACCATGGTCTTATTATTCATACATATCCGATTACACGGTTATAATAATTGAATCCAAATCCTGTCACTGTCTTCCTGCATCCATAATATCATCAATGATATCCACATATTCAGAACAGTACTTTTCATACATAGGAGCAGCGGCTTCCTGGAACCGTTCTTTTTCCCGGGCATCCAGCTCCGTCACCACGCACCCCGCTTTCCTGACCCTTTCTTCCGAGGTTTTCTCACGCTCAGCCCACAGTTTACGCTCATACAGGGCTGATTCCTGGGCACAGCTGCGAATGATGCTCCTGTAATCCTCAGGCAGCTTATCCCAGGTGGACTGGGCTGCCAGCTGAAGCTCCGGAACCCTGGTGTGCTCATCCAGGGTAAAATATTTGGCCACCTCATAATGCCGTGTGGATTCATAAGAAGGCCAGTTATTCTCGGCACCGTCTATCTCGCCTGTCTGCAGTCCTGAATAAACCTCCCCAAAGGCCATGGGTACCGGCGTTGCTCCCAGAGCCTCAATGGTATCCATCATCAGAGCAGATTCCTGGACCCTGATTTTAAGTCCCTTCATATCGTCCAGGGACTCAATAGGCCTGGACGTACTGTAAAAGCTGCGGGCGCCGGCATCATACCAGGACAGCGGCACCAGACTGGAACCGCCGAAGGAATTCATGAAATCCATGCCAATAGGTCCTTCCAGAACCTTCCACATGTGTTCCCGCCCCGTATACAGGTAGGGCATCTGAAGCACATTCAGCTTGGGAACAAACCCAGCCAGAGGGGACAGGGATACCCTGGCAAAATCCACCCCGCCGAACTGCAGCTGTTCAATGACCGTCTTTTCATCTCCAAGAATGCCGCCGGCATTGACCTGTATCTCAACCCTGCCGCCGGTCCTCTCATATACCAGCTCCGCAAATTTATACGCTCCCTGGGTGGTGGGATAATCCTCGGCCTGATTCTCAGCATATGTCAGGACGAACTCCGGAACCGTCTTCTGCCCCGTACCTTCCTTACTGTTGCCTGCACAGGATGCAGCCAGAATCATGACAGCCGCACAGGCCATCAGGTAAATTACATTTTTTCTCAAGCAGCCGTCCCTCCCTTCGGATATATCATACCCCAGTTGCCGGGCCCGGTCAAGGCGGGCCTTTGTATACCTTTACTTGGTTCCTGTCCTGACTTCCATCTTAGAAACCACATAGCGGTAAAAATCTTCTTTCTCATTTCCAAGCACACGGTTTGTAAAAACAAATCCATGGGTGGTGTCACAGAATATAATAATCATGGTGGGCTTCCTGGATATACGTTTGACCGACTTCCACTGCAATGCTGATGTGTCATCTCCCACCTGGATGTAAAGCCCGCTGTCACCAATGGAAACCTGGGTATCCCGTGTGATGCCCGCCGCCTGTTTTTTTGCCTTGGCGTATATTATCAGCGGCTGGATGATTGTAAAAAGACAGCATCCCAGCACAATGAGGCACCTCATGAATCCATGGGCCTGGTCCCATTTGGAGAATCCCAGAACAAAAACAGCCGCTGTAAATATGATATTGCAAAGTCCTGCCATGGAACCGTAAATATAATACATGGAAAGCTGCCATAAATCCCACGCCGTTGTCCTGTATGTGTATCTGTATCTCATTCATATGCTCCTTGTACGGATGTTCTGAATCCTAACAGAGTGGCGACAGGGCCGCCACTCTGAAATTTCATTATACATGATAAACCATTTTCCCGTATCCATTCATCAATGAGCCAGTACGGATGGCAGCCACAAGCTGACAGCCGGAATAAAGGTAATCAGCAACAGGGTTATAATCATACACAGGTAGAATGGCAGTGTAGCCTTGACCACCCGTTCCATGGGCACCTTGGAAACCGCAGAGCCAATGAACAGAACAGCTCCAACAGGAGGTGTCAGAAGTCCGATACCGCAGTTGAGCACTACCATGATACCAAACTGAATCGGGTCCAGACCAATGGATGTTGCAATGGGAAGCAGAATGGGCGTTGCAATCAGAATGATTGGCGCCATATCCATGATACATCCCAGCACCAGAAGAATCAGGTTCAGCAGCAGGGCCAGAAGAATGGGGTTATTGGTCATGCCTGTAATTGCGCTGGCAGCCAGAACAGGCACATGCAGCTGGGTCAGACAGAATCCGAAAATATTGGATGTGGCAATCAGAATCATGACGATGGACAGGGTGTCCACGCTGTCTCCCAATACTCTCCATACTCCCTTCCAGTCCAGTCCCTTGTAAATGAACACGCTGACTATCAGGCTGTAGATAACAGCAACGGCTGCAGACTCTGTGGCTGTAAACACGCCGCCTACAACGCCGAACACAACTATCAGTACAGCTGCCAGCGCCCAGAAGGAAACGCTCAGCTGCTTAATCAGATTGATGATGCTGAACTTGTCGCCCTTGGGGTAATTGCGCTTAACGGAAATGATATAGGAACCTATCATCAGCGTTACAGCCAGCAGCGCTCCCGGAATATATCCTGCCAGGAAAAGGCTTCCCACGGAGATACCGCCTGCTGTGGTGGCATAGATTACCATGTTGTGGCTGGGAGGCACCAGAAGTCCCTCACAGGATGAGGTGATGGTTACTGCTGTTGAGAAATCGTCGTCATATCCCTGGTCAACCATCATGGGAATCAGAATGGAACCAAGGGAAGCCGTATCCGCGGATGCGGAACCGGAAATACCGCCGAAGAAATAGGATGCAACGATATTAACCATTGCCATGCCGCCCCGCATCCAGCCAACACACGCATTGGCCAGTGCAATCAGCTTTTCAGAAATACCGCCGGAACCCATCAGGCATCCCATGGTGATGAAGAACGGAACCGCCATCAGGCTGAAGGAACTGATGCCCTTTACCATCTGCTGGCAGATGGTGGTCAGATTGTGTCCCTGAAACAGAAGACAGAACACAGATGAAAGCGCCACCGCATAGGCGATGGGGAAACGTAAAAATACCATCAGGAAGAAACTCCCCAGCAAAACCAGAATTGCCATGCTATTTGCATCCATTACTCCATCCCCTCCTTTACAAAGAAACTCTTTACATGATTATATAAGGCCTCTACTTCAAAAACCAGCATAGCCACTCCGGCCAGAGGCACCGGGAAATACATCCAGAACCTGGAAACCTTGGGCATGCTTACATATGTACCCTTAGAGCCGATTCCCGTGGCATACTTCCAGCCAACCGTAATCATGATGACTGCCAGTGCAAGCACGGCCAGGTCAGCGATGATGTCCAGACTTTTTACCAGATTGGAGGGCAGATACCTGTCAAATGCGGTCATGCGTATATGGGCGCCCCGTCTGATGGCAAGGGCGGCCGAAAGCACTGCCATATAGGACATACAGGTCAGGACTACCTCTTCGCTCCACGCGGGGTCCGGAATAAACGATATATATCTTCCCGCCACAGCCATGCTTGTTATAAGGATATCCACCACAAGAAGCAGCTTGCAAAGCAGCAGCACGACCCTGTATGTCATATCATATGCAGGCTTGATTTTGTCAATCTTTTGAAATATTGCTGGCATATTGATTCCCCTTTCAAAAACTACAGGCACAGAGTTGATTCATTTGCCCTGTGCCTGTCTGATTGCCGCTTATTATTTGTTCATGTCAAGAATCTGCTGATACAGTTCAGCCTGGTCCTTTGTAGAAGACTCAATGATGTCCTTACAAGCATCCTGCCATGGCTGGATATCAGGAACCTCAACCACGTTAATGCCATCGGCCTTCAGTTCATCAAGCACCTTATTCTCAGCTTCCTCAGAGATGGTTCTGTTAAACTGGGATGCAACCTTGCCGGCTTCTACCAGGATGTTCTGCTGCTCTTCTGTCAGCTTATCCCAGGCTTCATCTGTGATGATGACCTGGATTGCGCCCAGTGTATGGCCGTCCAGAATCAGGTTTGGAGCAACCTCCTGGAATGCATTGGACTTGTAGTTAGCAATTGGCTGCTCAGCACCATCCACAACACCGGTCTGAAGTGCGGAGTACAGCTCGTTGAAGGAAACAACCGTTGGGCTTGCGCCAAGGCCTTCCACCATGCCGTTCATAATCGGGTCATTGGACACACGCAGCTTCATGCCCTTTAAGTCCTCTAAGCCCTTAACTTCCTTGACTGTGAAGAAGTGACGGAAACCTTCCTCGCCGTAGTACAGACCTCTTACGCCCAGTCCGTTGTCGTGGGGTTCCATGAGGAATTCAGGAGCCAGCTCGCTGTCAGCAAACTTCCAGAAATGGTCACGGTTTGCAAATGTATAAGGGATAGACAGAAGCACGGACTTTTCAGCGCCGTAGCTTGTCAGGGCAAATGCGGAAATACGGGAAATATCAATGGTTCCGCCGCCGCCCAGCATGGTATCCAGAACATCGTTCTCTGAACCAAGTACACCGCTGGCCTGCAGGTCAATCTTAATCTTGCCGCCGGACATTTCCTCAACTGTCTCCTTGAACTTGGAATCAGTCTGTCCAACAATGGTATCCAGCGGGTTAACCTCTGCCATAACCAGAGTAACCTCCGGCATGTCGCTGGTATCAGCTGCTGCTTCGGTCTTAGCCTCCTCAGTGGTATCTCCCTCTGCCTTTGCTGCCTCTGTAGGCGCCTCTGTTGCTGCGGGAGCTGCTGTTGTGGCTGCTGTATCAGGACTCTTTAATCCACAGCCTGCCAGGGAACCAGCTACCATTGCTGCACACAATGCAGTACTAATCCATCTTTTTTTCATGAAACATTCCTCCTCTTAATACTTTTTTTATGCTTTCGCATATTTTTTTTATGTTTCTTTAACACTGACTTTATTATAAGAGTATTTCACGTTTCTGAATATAGTAAATTTTTGTGAATCATAGTAGGATTTTAACCTGTTTCGCTCTTCCATTTATGCAAATATTACATATTTTATCTTTATACAATCTTTATCCCTTTTGGAAAACAGACAATCTGTATTCCGTGGGACTCTGGCCCGTTATGCGCTTGAACACCTTTGCAAAGTAATTGGAGTCACCGTATCCCACTGCCCTTCCGATTTCCTTTACATTGACGGTTGGCTGTCCCAGCATCTTCTTGGCTTCCTTTATACGGTACTGTGTCAGGTAGGAGGTAAAATTCTGGTCAAAGCACTGCTTGAACAGCTTGCAGAAATATGCTTCTGAATAATTCATGGCTCTTGCAGCATCCTGCATGGAAATATCAAACATATAATTCTCATGTATGTACTGGCTGATTAAGGAGGTAACCTTTGAAAGACGGGCGTGTCCCCCGTCCTCCGGCTCCTCTGTGTCCCCAGGCCCAGGAATCTCAGCTTCCGTTTCAACCCTTTCATCCTGACGGTGCTCCCCTGCAATATGCATGGCCTCCTCCACCACCAGCATCAGTTCCTCCTCGTCGTAAGGCTTCAGAAGATAATCCAGAGCTCTAACCGTAATAGCCTTTTTTGCATAGGAGAACTCGTCAAAGGCTGTCAGGAATATGATGCAGCAGTCCTTGTCCGTCTGCCGAATCTGCTGGGCAGCCTCTATTCCATTTATACCGGGCATCTCAATATCCAGGATGGCAATCTGTATCTTTTCCTCCTCATAGATTTTAAGGGCTTCCCTGCCGTTAGCTGCCTGGAATATACGGCACCTGTCCCCCAGGTTCTTCTGCAGCGTCTTGTACAGAACCTGCCTCTCAATCATCTCATCATCTGCAATCAGTAAACGTAACATTGATTCCCCCCTTATATCTTCCGATAGTCCTTTTCCTGCTCAGCAGGCAGGATAATCTGTACCACAGTCCCTTTGCCCGCCTTGCTGTAGATTTTTAAATCCCCATCCTCGTACATGGATTTAATTCTCTGGTAAATATTTCCCAGCCCAATGCCCACCCTGGCAGTCCGGTGTCCCTTAAGGGCATCCATAAGCCGCTCCAGGGTCCCGTCATCCATACCCACACCAGTGTCTGCCAGGGAAATGACTATCTTATCCTCCTGTTTCCAGATTCTTAAAAATATCCTTCCCCCTTCCTCCTTCCTGGCTATACCGTGTATGATTGCATTTTCCACAAGGGGCTGAAGGGTAAAGGCCGGAATCATGGTTTCGCTGCCGTCCACCTCCAGCCGGAAGTCATGGCTGATACGGCTGCCAAAGCGCATCTGCTGTATGTACATATAGTCCTGCACCACCTTAAGCTCCTGGTCCAGAGGCACAATCTGCTCTGAAGTCTTAAGGTTATAGCGGAAAAGATTCCCCAGGCTAGATATCATCCGCTCCGTGGTCTGGGCTTCCTCCAGTTTGGCCATGCAGGAAATCATATTCAGGGTATTAAACAGGAAATGGGGATTAATCTGGCTCTTAAGCAGCTCCAGGCGGGCCGCATCCAGACGCTTTTCCATCTCAATACGCTCCACCTCCTCCTTGTGAAGACGCTCCGCCATCTCATTTTTCTCCTTCAGGGTATTGATATACCCCTCTGTGGCATGTTTCATTTTATTAAATGCATGGACCAGCTCTCCCATCTCATCCCGGTTATCCACCACCAGGTCCTCGCCTCCGAAATCATTTCTGGCAATTTCCCTGGAGCTGTGGGCCAGCTTTACCATAGGAACAATCAGGGTTTTGGACAAAATCCTGGTCAGGCAGATGACTGTAATAATCATCAGTACAGAACAGGCCATTATCATATAGGGAAGGTCATAGAGAAGAGGCACCTTTTCCTGGTAACTGCGCTTCCCCTCCTTCAGGGTGGACTGCATCAGCCTTCTGGCATAGGTCTGCAGATAGTTCTGCATTCCATATACCCGGTACAGCTGCTCCACGAATCCGTCATCCGACTGGTCCATGTGAAGTACCTGGTCCCGGAAGGACTGGTAGCTCTCATATCCATTCTTAATATTCCACGTTCTGGCATACCGCTCCGGTCCAATGACATCATAGTCAAAGGGAAGGGCCTCTATGCTGTTCTCTGACTTAAAGCATGCCAGCCTGTATTGTTTTGCATTCTCCCAGGTCCGCTCCCTTACATAGAGTTCAAAGGCATCCGCTTCCTGCTCCATGGACTCCTGTACATCATAGCAGAGGGAATTGTCATTGAGTATCACGTTAAAACTGTCCAGGGAAAAATTCATGACCAGCATATTAAAAGCAATGGACAGACCCATTACCAGAATGACAATAACGGAAAATGCACCCAGTTTCTTTTTCAATGAGATTGAAAGCCACTGATTTTTAATATAAGAAAACATACCCCACCCCAATCGCACCAAAATGCATCTGAAATCTGCTTTTTTCAGACTGTTTATACGGCTTGTACCCTTTGTAACCGTATCATATGCCCTTGCCGCCCATCCCTCCGGGGATACACAGGGTCCGGCCAATGTCTTTCGACATTATACCATATAATAACAGGGAGCGCAAAGCCCCCGGCCTTGCGCTCCATTTATTCCCAATTGCCTATTCTGTTTCGGTGCCATCCGGCTTTGCAGCCTCTTTCCCCGGTGCTGTCCGGCCCTGTTTCTTCCTGGCTGCGGAGGGCTTCTTCCGCTCCCCTCCCTGGTCTTTCGTTGCAGAGGCTGCCCGCTTCGGTGTTGACTTGGATGTGCTTATCTGCTTCTGCTTCGTCCTGGACGTGCCTATCTGTTTCTGCTCTTCCTTAGCCGTGCCTATCTGCTTCTGCTGCTTCTTGGACGTGCCTATCTGCTCCTGCTCTTCCTTGGACGTGCTTAACTGCTCCTGCTTCTTCTTGGACGTACCTATCTGCTTCTGCTCTTTCTTGGCCGTGCCTATCTGCTCCTGCTTCTTCTTAGACGTGCCTATCTGCTCCTGCTTCGTCCTGGACGTGCCTATCTGCTTCTGCGCTTCCTTGGACGTGCCTATCTGCTTCTGTTCTTCCTTGGACGTGCCTATCTGCCCCTGCTTCGTCCTGGACGTGCCTATCTGCTTCTGCGCTTCCTTGGACGTACCTATCTGCTTCTGCTCTTCCTTGGTCGTGCCTATCTGCTTCTGCTCTTCCTTGGTCGTGCTTATCTGCTTCTGCTCTTCCTTGGACGTACTTATCTGTTTCTGGACCGCCTTGGATGTGGCAATCCGTTTCTGGCCTTCTTTTGCAGCTGCAGTGCTCCCTGTTTCCTGAGTCCCGGCACCTGCCTCATTAACCGCCGCCCCGGCCTCAGCCGTACCGGCCTTATCTGTTCCGGCAGCAGCTGTACCGGCCACAACTGTTTCAGCCACAACTGCTTCCGTCTCTGCCTGTTCCCTTTTACCGGCGCTCTTCTTCACCCCGGCCTTCTTGTCAGCAGCCTTTTTAACCCCAGGCTTTTTCTCCGCCGCCTTTTTTACCGGCGGCTTCTTCGGGTCCGGTTTCACCGTATCTTCCACCTGCGTGCATGTATAAATGCTGACGCTCATAGGCGGTATATAGATTTCAATGGAATCATCCTTCTCATCCCATTCCAGCTTCTTAGATGTCTTAACCCGTCCGTTTATCCTGCCTTCCCCGCCAAAATCCCTGGCATCGGTATTGAATATCTCCTTATACTTGCCGTGGAAGGGAACTCCCACGCGGAACTTCTCATGCTCTATATTATCAAAATTACAGATGAAGAGAAGAGTCTCCTCATTCTTCCTGCTCCTGCGCAGGAATATAATCATACTCTCATTTTGATAGCTGCAGTTAATCCACTCAAAGCCATCCGGGTCATAATCCATCTCATACAGGGCCGGGTGCTCACAATACAGCTTATTAAGCACCTTTACATAATTCTGCATATTCTTGTGGACAGGTTCTTCCAGCAGCTCCCACTGCAGGGAGGCGCCCTCATTCCACTCGTTCACCTGGGCGTATTCCTGGCCCATGAACAGCAGCTTCTTTCCTGGATGGCCCATCATGAAGGCATATGCGGCCCTCAGGTTCTCCGCCTTCTTTTCCAGGGTTCCGCCCGGCATTTTTCCAATCATGGAACCCTTGCCGTGTACCACCTCATCATGTGAGAACACCAGCACAAAATCCTCGCTGTAGGCGTACAGCATGGAGAACGTCAGCTCCCCGTAGTTATTCTTCCTGAAAAATGGGTCGCATCTCATGTAGTTGGTAAAGTCATTCATCCAGCCCATGTTCCACTTATAGTCAAAGCCCAGGCCCCCCTCTTTGGGGTCGCCTGTAATCATGGGCCACGCCGTGGACTCCTCCGCAATGATGACCACGCCGTCCTTGCGGCCCTTAAACACGGAATTAAGATGCTTCAGGAATTCCATTGCCTCCAGGTTCTCATTGCCCCCATAGAGGTTGGGAACCCATTCGCCGTCATTCTTCCCATAGTCCAGATAGAGCATGGAAGCAACTGCGTCCATCCTGATTCCGTCTGCATGGTACTTGTCCGCCCAGAACAGTGCGTTGGCAATCAGGAAATTGGTCACGCCGGGACGTCCGTAATTGTAAATCAGAGTACCCCAATGGGGATGGGAACCCTTTCTGGGGTCCATGTGCTCATAGACGCAGGTGCCGTCAAATGCGGCCATGCCATATGCATCCCTGGGAAAATGGGCCGGTACCCAGTCCAGTATGACGCCGATTCCCTGACCATGCATATAATCCATAAAATACATGAAATCCTCAGGAGCGCCATAGCGGCTGGTAGGGGCGTAATATCCGGTGACCTGATAGCCCCAGGATTCATCCAGGGGATGCTCCATCACAGGCATAAGCTCCACATGGGTATATCCCATGTCCTTTACGTATTCCGCCAGCCTTGCCGCCAGCTCGCGGTAATTATAGAATTCCGAACCCGTCAGGTCCTGTCCGGTTTCATCCCTGGCGGTTTCCCTGCGGAGCCAGGAACCCAGATGAACCTCGTATATGTTCATGGGCTTGTCCTTTGTATCTGTCTTTGCCCTCTGAGCCATCCATGACCTGTCGTTCCATTTGTATTTACCGATATCCCACACAATAGATGCATTGTTGGGACGCAGCTCCGCATAATTGGCATAGGGGTCTGCCTTCAGCATGGGCTCCCCTGCCTTTGTCTTTATCTCGTACTTATAGATTTCACCCTCATACAGACCGGGAATAAACAGCTCAAACACACTGCCGTCCCCTTCTCCCAGACGGCGCATCTGATGGCGTCTTCCATCCCACAGGTTGAAATCCCCCACCACGCTGACACGCATGGCGCATGGCGCCCACACGGAAAAGTATACGCCGGATACACCGTCGATGGTCATGGGATGGGCCCCCATCTTCTCGTAAATTGTGTAGTGGATGCCCGCTGCAAACTTCTTTAAATCCTCTTCCCGGTACTGGGGAGCAAATGAATAGGGGTCATAGAGTTCCTCCGTCACCCCGTTGTCATACGTAACCACCAGGGTGTAGGGTGTTATGCTCTTGCGTGGTATCAGCGCTGCAAAAAAACCAGCCTCATCTGCCAGCTCCATGGGAAACTTCTTCCCGGTTGTGGAAATCTTTACACTGATTTCAGCTGCAGTGGGTATCAGCGCCTGAATCAGAAGTCCCTCCTCTGTCAGATGGGGTCCCAGCATGGCATGGGGATTGGATGACTCAGAATATACCAGTTCTTCAATCCCTGCCCAATCCATCAAATCATATAATTTCTGTTCCATATTATTGCCCCCTTGTAAGTTTATTCATTCTTCGGTCTGATATCAGCACGGCTGCCGTATGTCCGACTCCTAAAGGGTGTTTGCCCTGTCAGCAATATTCTGTCTGAAATTAACCACATCATGCTCGTATTCTTCATCCATAAGGGGAGAAGTGATCATGAAATCCGCGCTGGCCTTGTTGTTCGCAATGGGAATGTCGTAGACCTGGGCGATTCTCAACAAAGCCTTAACGTCCGGGTCGTGGGGCTGTGCCGTCAGCGGGTCGGAAAAGAAAATCACAAAATCAATCTTCCCCTCCACAATCTTGGCCCCTATCTGCTGGTCGCCGCCCAGGGGACCGCTGTTGTACCCCTTCACAGGCAGGTTGGTGGCATCCGTAATCATGCGGGCCGTTGTGCCGGTGCCGCACAGGAAATGCCTGGACAGTATATCCTTATGCTCCCCGCACCACTGTATCAGTTCCCGCTTTTTCTGGTCGTGGGCAATAAGGGCAATGTTCTTCTGTTTTCGTATGGTCATTGGTAAATAATCCATTTTCATCTGTCTCCTTTCAGTCCGTCACTTTGTTCGCAATGGTTCCTATCCCTTCTATGGTGCACTCCACCACATCCCCGGGAGCCAGGAATTTGGGCGGGTCAAAGCCCATGCCCACACCTGCCGGAGTACCTGTGGCAATGATGGTTCCGGGCTGCAGTGTCATGCCCTGGGACAGTTCGCTTACAATGTGGCTGATATCAAATATGAGCAGTTCCGTATTGCTGTCCTGGCGAAGCTCACCGTTCACCCTGGACTGTACCTGCACCTTGGGCGGATAAGACAATTCATCCACGGTCGCAATGCATGGGCCCATGGGCAGAAAGCCGTCCAGCCCCTTGCCGAAATACCACTGCTTATGCCGTGTCTGCAGGGTCCTGGCGCTTACATCATTGATAATGGTATATCCGAATATATAGTCCTTTACATCTTCCTCCCTGACATGGGATGCCTCACGGCCGATGATAACTGCCAGCTCTGCCTCGTAATCCAAATCCGCCACAATATCCCTGTGGCTGGGAATGCCTGCGCCGGGGTCCGTGGCCCGGTTCACCCGCTTGGAAAAATAGATGGCATAGGGTCTTTCCCCGTTAAATGCTTCCTTCTTAAATCTGGCTGACTCCTCTGCATGAGCCATGTAATTGATTCCCAGGCAGATAACATCCTGCCGAGGATGGGGAATGGGCGCCAAAAGCCTTACCTCCCCAATCGGGGCAGCTCCCCTGATTTTATATGGGTCCTGGCCGGACGCATACTCCAGCAGCTGCTTCTCCGAATCACTGATGTTCTCTATCAGCTCCTGCATGGTCTTATAATCCATATCCAGGGAAGCAAGGGGATAGACCCAGCTTCCGTCCCTGCTGATGACTCCAAGTCCGGATTTGTGTTCGATTTCATATGTAACTAGTCTCATAATGCCCTCCTGCTCATACCATTACGTGTATCTCATGTTTACTCTACCACATTTTTCCGAATTTTTCTACGATTTTGCCATTATTTCAGAAATCGCCCTTCCCCTGACAGGAGACGTACTGTCTAGTAAATGGACTCCCGGAGAATCTTATGTATCTGGATTACCAGGGTGGGCAGAAAGGCTGCCGCTGCCAGGGTGGTGAGCTGGCTCAGGCTTAAATCGGCGGCCGCGAACATGATTTGCAGGCCCGGCACAAAAAGCACGGCAGCCAGCAGGACCACTCCCAGCTGAAACGCCATAACACTGTACAGGTTGCTTCCCAGACCCAGGCGTATGATGGAATGGCTGCTGCGGCAGTTGAATCCGTGGAACAGGCGGGCCAGGGTAAGGGTGGAAAATGCCATGGTGCAGGCCCTTCCGGCGCCGCCCTCATGAAGCCCGGTGGTATAGGCCCACATGGTGGCTGCTGCAATCAGGGCTCCCTGGACCAGGATATCCCGTATAAAGGAAGCGGTGAGGATACCCTCTTTTGGGTTTCTGGGCGGCTCCTTTAACAGTCCCTCCTCCGGCGGCTCCATACCTATGGCAATGGCCGGAAGGGAATCCGTTATAAGGTTGATGAACAGCAGGTGCACCGGTTTAAAGGGCAGCGGCAGGGACAGCAGGGATGTATATAGTACGCAGAGTATTCCGGCCATGTTTCCGGACAAGAGGAACTGGATGGAATTCTTTATGTTCCTGTATACATTCCTGCCGTTGGACACTGCCTTTATAATGGTGGCAAAGTTGTCGTCCGCCAGTATCATGGATGCCGCGTCCTTGGATACCTCAGTTCCCGTGATTCCCATAGCCACGCCGATGTCGGCCTTCTTAAGGGCCGGGGCGTCATTGACGCCGTCCCCTGTCATGGCCACGATGTGCCCCCGGTTCTGCCATGCCTTTACAATGCGTATCTTGTGCTCCGGCGACACCCTGGCATAGACCGAGATATGCTCCAGGCTCCGGTTTAAATCCTCCTCTTCCATGCGGTCCAGCTCCGCCCCTGTCACCGCCATGTTTCCGGGCGTAAAGATGCCGATTCGCTCCGCTATGGACATGGCAGTTACCTTGTGGTCCCCTGTAATCATCACAGGACGGATGCCTGCCTGCCTGGCGCTGGCCACTGCCTGGCGTGACTCCGGCCTGGGCGGGTCCATCATGGCGGTCAGGCCCAGAAACACCAGGTTATCCTCCAGCCTGCCTGACAGGGATGAACGGTCCTGGCTGTTTCCCGCCTTTGTCGCTGCAAAGCCGGAATTGCCCCGCTCCTTTCCCTCATCATTCAAAGGGCGGCATGCAAAGGCCAGTACCCTGAGCCCTCTGGCAGACCAGCGGCTGTTCTGGTCCAGTATTCTCTGGCGGTCTGACGAGGATAAGGTACGGCTTGGTACGGCTGCCCCGTTCAATCCGGCTTCCCCGGCCAATCCGGCTGTCCCGGCCTTCCGGCTGGTTTCCATGGCGGCCGGATTGGCCAGGCGGGTGCATTTTTTAAGCAGCACATCCACGGCGCCCTTGACAAAGACAACATCGCATCCCTCTATCTCGTTTACAGTGGTCATGAGCTTGCGGCGGGAGTCAAAGGGAATTTCTCCTTTTCTCGGGCTTTGGAGCCGTACCTGCTCCGGGATAAGCCCCGCCTCCCTGGCCATGTTAAAGAGCGCAGTCTCCATGGGGTCCCCGTCCTGGCCGGACGCATTGTTATTTAAGACAGCCCCCATGAGAAGGAGCCTGACATCGCTCCGTCCCCTTGCATGTTCCAGCCAGTCCGGCGGCTGCTCCGTATGGTTGACGTACACATGCTCCACATCCATGCGGTTCTGGGTCAGGGTCCCCGTCTTATCGGAACAGATGACAGAAACACATCCCAGACTCTCCACTGCCTTCAGGTCTTTTATGATGGCCTGCTCCTTGGCCATCTTCTGGGTGCCCATGGCCTGGACAATGGTGACAATGGAGCTCAATGCCTCAGGTATGGCCGCCACCGCCAGGGCCACTGCAAACATCAGGGCATCCAGCACCGGCTCCCTGCGGTACAGGCTGAGCAGAAACACCAGGCCGCATATGGCAATGATGGCAATGGCCAAGTGGCCGGAAAACCGGTCCAGGCTCACCTGAAGGGGGGTCTTTTGTTCCTTGGTGTCGTTCATCAGGACAGCTATCTTTCCGATTTCCGTGTTCATACCAGTGGCTGTCACCACTGCCACGGCACGGCCTGAGGTCACCAGGGAGCCGGAAAATACCATGTTGGTCCTGTCGGCCAGTGCCACGGCCCCATCCTTTGTCCTCACTGCCCCGGTGTGCTTCTCCACTCCCAGGGACTCCCCTGTAAGGGAGCTTTCATTGACGGTCAGCCCGTACACTTCCAGCAGCCGCCCGTCTGCAGCCACCATGTCCCCCGTCTCCAGAAGCAGGATATCCCCCGGCACTACCAGGGCAGACGGTATGGTCATGCTGCGCCCGTCCCGCAGCACCCTGGCTTCAGGCGAGGAAAGGCGTTTTAAGCTGTCCAGGGATTTTTCCGCCTTCTGATGCTGGACAGTTCCCAGCACTGCATTTAGCAGCAGAACTGCAAATATAACCATGGCGCTCTCCGGGTCCCCTGTAAGCATGGACACGGCTGCCGCTCCAATGAGAATGATGACCAGCAGGTCCTTAAACTGCGCAAGGAATACCTGCCACCACTGGAGCCGCCCGGTTTCCTCCAATACATTCTCACCATATTCCTTAAGACGCTGCTCCGCTTCCCCGCTGTCTATTCCCTGCCTGCCGGAGTCCAGTCCGGCCAGCACATCTGCCTCCGGCTGTTCAAACCAATCTGCCATCTGTCTCTCCCCTCTTCCCGGATTCATGTACTTTATGGAACTGTCCGCCGCTGCATGAACAGATATAAAAATGCTCCCGGAAGCGCATACACACGCTGGTTCCGGGAGCACTCCATAAGAGTACCCACTCTAAATCTATGAATCGAAAAGAATCATTATGACCCGCCGGTACCCGGCCGGGTGAGAAAGCTTCGCAGGCAGTCACCGTAATCAGTCCCTTTTGCCGAACATCATACCGAACGCCACTTTATAGCCTTCTTCCAGGGAATCTATCTCCACATATTCCTCCCTGGTATGGGCGCCTGCGCCACGGAAGCTCCCCACGCAGACACTGGGAATTCCCATGGACAGAGGAATGTTGCAGTCCGTGGAACCGGCGCTGTGCTCCGGCTCCTGTCCGGTTATCTCCGCCACCACTCTGTGGGCCCGGTCTGTCAGGGCCTGTTTCCGTTCCCTGTCAACCTCCCCCTCGCAGGGTCTGACCCCCATAACCTCAACGGACACATCCAATCCCTCTGCCTTTGCCTGGTCCACTGCCTCCTGGAACCGCTGTTCCATATATTCCAGGTTCTCTTTCCGGTCGGAACGGAACTCATACAGCATCTCAGCCTCCTGGGCAATGGTGTTGACCGAGGTCCCTCCGGATATCGTGCCTGCATTATAGGTGGTCTTCCCGCCCTCCGGCAGCCGGATACCATACAGCTTTACCACCAGGGATGCCAGGCCGGCAATGGCATTCTCATTTCCAAAGTCATTGTAGGAATGGCCGCCCCGGGTGCGTACCCTTATCCGGAACCGCCTGGACCCCACCGCCCTGTCCACGATGCTGGAAAGGGTGCTGTCAAAGGTGCAGAAGCTCTCCATCCGGTCCCCGTAGTCACGGCAGATATTCCGCACTCCCTTCAGGTTTCCCAGCCCCTCCTCCCCTGCATTGCACACCAGCAGAAGTCCAGGGGCATCCCCGCCTCGGATTTCCCTCCAGCCAGGGGTATCCACATGTTCTGCTATATATTTTCCTGCCAGCAGAAGGCATACCAGACATGCTGTGTCGTCCCCCGCGCCGGGGCAGCAGATGCGTCCGTCCTCCACCCTGAGGGGAAGTTCTGTTTCATCGGGAAATACCACATCCATATGGGCCATGAATACCTCCACCGGACCATCCTGCCTTACATCCGCCGGGTATACCACATTGAGGGCCCGGTCCACATATACGCCCCTGGCGCCCTGGGCCTTAAGCCAGTCCAAACAGAATTCCGCCCGCCTTTCCTCATGGTTGGAGGGCGCCGGTATCCTGGCCAGCTCCAGAAGCAGGTTGTATGCCTCCTGTCTGTGGTTCTCTATATACTGTATCATTTCCTCTGTCAGTATCATCTGCCTCTTCTTCCTTTCCGGCTGCTTTTCCTGCTGTCCTTGCCCTGGAGGGCTTCTTCCCAGCCGGAACCGCCTTTCCCATCAGCACCACAATGGTCCTTGCCATAATCATCATGGACTTCTGGTTCTCCAGAACAGGTTCGCTGCCCCGGTCATACATGCCGTTCACCTGGTCCTCGTCCGTATTAAAGGCCGTGTGCCATTTATAGTCCTTCGGCAGATTGGGCAGGGCGAACTCATGGGGCTCCCAGTGCATGTTAAAGGCCACGTAGAAGTAGTCGTCCTCCCTTCCGTCCGGCTTCCTGCCGTATTTCCCGCAGTATAGGATGCCCAGCTGGCGGCAGAAGCGGTCAAACATGGGGCACCAGGTCTTAAGGCCGTGGTAGGACACGTCCGGCAGTCCCACGGAACGGTAATCCATCAGGGCCGGCTCCTTGTCCATGTGGAACACGGAGTGCTCCTTTCTGAACTGAATCACGTGCTTTACAAATTCATGGATACTGCTGTTGGACTTTAACAGCGTCCAGTTAAGCCATGATATATCGTTGTCCTGGCAGTAGGAGTTGTTATTTCCCTTTTTGGTACGGCCAAACTCATCCCCCATCATGAGAAGGGGAGTTCCCTGGCTTAAAAACAGCATGAGCAGGGCATTGCGTATCTGTTTCCTGCGCATCTGCATAATCCGTTTCTTCCTGCAGGGGCCTTCCACGCCGCAGTTCCAGGACTGGTTATAGTCTGTCCCGTCCCGGTTATCCTCACCGTTGGCCTCATTGTGCTTTGTGTCATAGGATACCATGTCCATCATGGTAAAGCCATTTGTATTGGCCATGTAATTGATGACGCCCACCTGCTCCGGATTCCGCCGGATGTGGTACGCCAGCCGGTTAAGCTGGTCCTCATCCCCCTTTAACAGGCTGCGCATATCCATCATAAAGCCGTCGTTATACTCTGCCAGATGCTTTGCCCGCCCAGGCTCCACACCGTCCCAGCCAGGGGCGAACAGTTTAAGCCTGCTGAGATAGGGGTCCTCCCCCAGAAGCTTAACCGGCGCATACCCCACCAGACGGATGCCGTCCACATGGTATTCCTGTGCCCAGAAGCGGACCACATCCAGCACATAGGATGGTGCTTCCTTTCCATCGAAGAAAAGCTCCAGGATTAGTTCCAGTCCAGCCCTGTGCAGGGCCTTAACCATATCCTTGAACTCCCGGTCAGGCTGTCTCACCGGTCCGCTGCTGTAGGAGCATTTAGGCGCAAAATAATATCCGCCGGTATATCCCCAGTAATTGAGCCTGCCGTCCGGCTTTTCAGCTGCAAAGGGGCTTCCGTCCACACGCTCCGGTATAATCAGCTCCTCAAACTCCACCGGAGGCATCATCTCCAGGGTAGTGATTCCCAGGTCCTTCAGATAAGGAATCTTGTCCGCCACTCCCTTAAAGGTTCCGCGGCTGGCCCCTTCCACACCGGAGGAGACATGTTTGGTAAATCCCCTGGGATGGATGTGGTAAATCACACACTGGTCATAGGGAATGCATGGAAGGACGTCGTCCTCCCAGTCATACGCTCCCCCCTCTGCATCCAGAGGCGTGCGCACCGGTTTATCCAGGCGTTCCAGGCTTCCCCAGCGCTCCATCCCGGTAAACTGCCTTCCGTAGGGGTCCGGCACCAGCTGTCCGTCCGCCTCGTACACATATTCCAGGCCGGAAAAATCTCCCAGCACAGTCATGCTCCACACATCGCCGGTCCTGGAATGTTCCGGAAAAGCGATTCTTTCCCTGGGGCTTTTCGCCCCTTTCCTATATAAAATAACGGCACAGGCCTCTCCCTTAGAGGAGAAGGAAAAATGCACCCCTCCAGAGACAGCAGTCACTCCCATCGCATATATTCTTCCATCATTCCTGTCTATCTGGAATCCCTTCTTCATCTCTGTTACCGCCTTTCCTAAGACAATAAATCTCTAAATACAAATTTAAATATGATAAGAAAAGTATATAGTTAGTTGGATACTTTGTCAATAAATCAACACTTTTTGCCAGCAATCGTCATCCTATTCCAAACAAAAAGAACTGGTTTCAGAAAAATACAATTTCTCTGATAACCAGTTCCCGGACCTACTTCTGGGCCTCTATCTGCTCCACCAGCTCATTGAGATACATCCAGCGCTCCATCTTTTCCTCCAGCTGTGCTTCCCTGGCGGACTTTTCCTCCATCAGCTCATTCAGCCTGGTATAGTTGGTGGCGGATTTTCCAATCTCCTGTTCCAAATCCTCTATGGACTGCTCCAGGTCTGCAATATCCGTCTCAATGGTCTCCCATTCACGCTGTTCCTTGAAGGAAAGCTTGCGCTTCTTTTCAGCGCCTGCCGCCTGTTTCCAGTTATTCCGGTTTACAGACAGGCTGTCCCCGCTTTTATCACTGTCAGCGCCTTTTCCGCCATTCTGGCTTCCCGCCTCCTGGGGATGTCTGGCGGCCCAGGCAATCTGGTAATCCGTGAACCCTCCCTCGTACTGGCTCACCTTTCCCTGACCCTCAAAGGCAAAGATACGGTTCACCACGCGGTCCAGAAAATACCGGTCATGGGACACGGCTATGACAATGCCCGGAAATGTATCCAGATAGTCCTCCAGTATGGTCAGTGTCTGTATGTCCAGGTCATTGGTGGGCTCGTCCAGCAAAATCACATTAGGCGCTTCCATGAGGATGCGCAGCAGGTAGAGCCTGCGCCTCTCCCCGCCTGACAGGCGGCCTATGGTGGTATACTGCATACCGGACGGGAACAGGAACCGCTCCAGCATCTGGCTGGCGCTGATGCTGCCGTCCTTTGTCTTTATATACTCCGCAGCATTCTTAATATAATCAATGACCTTAAGACTTTCATCCATGGCCTCGTTTTCCTGGGAAAAATAACCCATCTTCACGGTCTGTCCAATCTGGATGGTGCCCGAATCCGGCTCCACCCAGCCTGCCAGCATTTTCATCAGGGTGGACTTCCCGCTTCCGTTGGGTCCAATGATGCCCACACGGTCATTTTTCAGGAAGATATAGGTGAAATCCTTCATCAGCACCTTGTCTGCGTATGCCTTGCAAAGGTCCTTCACCTCCACCGTGGTCCTGCCCAAACGGCTGGCTATGGATTCCAGCTCCACGTTGCGGTCATACTCCGGTCCCTTCTGGTCCCGCAGCTCCTCATAGCGCTGTATATGAGCCTTCTGTTTGGTGGAACGGGCCCTGGCCCCCCGCTGCATCCAGGCAATCTCATTGCGCAGGATGGTCTGGCGTTTGCGCTCTGTTGCCTCAGCCATTTCCAGGCGTTCCGCTTTCAGGGACAGGAAGCCCTCATAATTTGCCTGATAGCTGTAAAGCTTTCCCTTATCCAGCTCCACAATGCGGCCCACCACGCTGTCCAGAAAGTACCGGTCATGGGTAATCATCAGCAGGGCGCCCCGGAAGGATTTCAGATATTCCTCCAGCCAGTCAGCCATGCCGCTGTCCAGATGGTTGGTCGGCTCGTCCAGAATCAGCAGGTCAGCCGTACTCATAAGCACACTGGCCAGAGCCACCCTTTTTCTCTGGCCCCCCGACAGGGTGGAGGTCAGGGCATCGTGGTCCATGATACCCAGCTTGTTAAGCATGCTCCTGGCCGTGGCCTGCATTTCGTCAGGGGAACTGTAATGGGACCCGTCTGCATTTTCCCGCATAACGCTTTCCAGCACCGTATCTCCCTCTGCAAATTCCGGAATCTGGGACAGATAGCGTATGTAGAGGCTGCGCCCCCTTACCACGCTTCCGCTGTCCGGCTCTTCCAGACCAGCCACAATCTTAAGGAGCGTGGACTTGCCTGTGCCGTTGACGCCAATCAGTCCAATCTTCTCCCCTTCGTTAATGGAGAAGGAGGTGTCGTCAAACAGCAGCCTCTCCGTATATGATTTTGTCAAATGTTCAATGGTAACCAGATTCATCGTCTTTTCCTCTTATTCAATCACCAGCTCCACCGGACAATGGTCTGAACCCATGACCGTACTGTGGATGGATGCGCTTACCAGCCTGTCCTTAAGGCTTTCTGATACACAAAAATAGTCAATACGCCACCCGGCATTCTTGGCCCTGGCGCTGAAACGGTAGGACCACCAGGAGTATATTCCCTCCAAATCCGGATAGAAATAGCGGAAGGTATCCACAAAGCCGGCTGCCAGAAGGTCTGTGAACTTTCCCCTCTCCTCATCGGTGAAACCTGCATTTTTCCTGTTTGTCTTAGGATTCTTAAGGTCAATCTCCCTGTGGGCCACATTCAGGTCCCCGCAGAATATCACGGGCTTGCTCTCCTCCAGTTTTTTAAGGTATGTCCTGAAATCATCCTCCCATTTCATCCTGTAATCCAGTCTTGCCAGACCGTCCTGGGAATTAGGGGTATAGCAGGTGACCACATAATACGCAGGAAACTCTGCCGTAATCACCCGGCCCTCTGTGTCGTGTTCCTCCATGCCGATGCCATAGGACACGGACAGGGGTTCTTCCTTTGTAAACATGGCTGTGCCGGAATATCCCTTTTTTCTGGCATAGTTCCAGTACTGGTGATAGCCGGGCAGGTCCAGGTCAATCTGGCCCTCCTGAAGCTTGCTTTCCTGTATACAGAATACATCTGCGTCCGCTTCCCTGAAAAAATCCAGGAAGCCCTTACCCACACAGGCCCTGAGGCCGTTCACATTCCACGAAATCAACTTTGTCATTTTTTATGGCTCCTCTCCGGAACATGCTCCGGTTATGACTTTTCCGGTACGTCCCTGTCTTATATTTCAATGACTGCTTACTCCGGATATACCAGCCTGGATTCCGGGAATTCGTCCACATGGTACAGCACATCCAGGTACTTTTTGGCCAGGAATCTGGCCATACCCAGATTCATATCCAGATAATTGCCGCAGTCCTTTGGGGATGCCCCCGGCACCTCACCGTCAAAATCACGGATGAACTCATACATTTCCACCATCAGGGGCAGGATATCCCCTGACTCATAGTCCCCTGCCAGCAGCAGATAGAACCCGGTCCTGCATCCCATGGGTCCGAAATAGATGCATTTTTTCCCAAAGGTCCCGTGATTCCTTAAAAAGGTTGCCCCCAGATGCTCGATGGTATGCATTTCCGCCGTATTCATCACCGGCTCCTGGTTGGGCGAGGTCATCCGCAGGTCAAAGGTGGTCACAACCGCGCCTTCCACCTGGTCTTTCCTGGATACATAGACCCCTGGCTGCAGCTTATTGTGGTCAATGGTAAAACTGGTGATTTTTTCCATGTCTTTTCTCCTCTCAATCCATTCCATAATATCCGTTCAGGAATTTGGCACATGCCTCGTCCTTGTAATTGTAAAAATAACAGTAAGGGCCGTTCCATCTTGTGTAAAAATACTGTCCAATGGTGCTCACATCTCCCTTTTCATTGGAGACAAGCTCCTTCACCGGTTTCCCGTCCCGGCAGATGATGTACCGGGACCGGTACGAATCCTGGTCCGTGATGCAGATGTATGCTGTGCCGCCTCCCACCTGGACCACATAGCGGTAGGGCAGCTCATCCTCTGTCTTTCCCTCTGTGTCGTAATCCAGCAGATGGTTTCCACATACGTCATAGTAGTGTTCCAGATTTCCCTGCCTCATCAGGATAACCGGAAGCCCGCTGTCTGAGTAATATCTGGTTTCCACATCCTCCCCGGTTATGCCGTACATCTGAAGAAGGTCCTGGTGGTCCTCCCTAAAGGACTCCTCCAGCCGGTATGCTTTCTCCCATGTGTCATCCCCGGACCAGTCCACCCACCGGTTCTCTGCAATGGAATAATGCCCGTATTTCCCTGTCAGGGTATCCATGGCCGGGATGACTGTTTCCCTGCTGCACTCCAGGTAAGGAGACACGCTGCTGCCCTCCACATGGCTGATAAACTGAAGCAGGCGCATGCTGGAGTCGAACACGCCGATTCCCGCCTCACCGTAAAGGGCAGGCCCGGAGGCCAGAATCACATAGCCCTCAGGAAGTGGCACAGAGCCCTCAAATGCCTCATCCAAACCAGTCAGCTCCCCTGGCAGTTCCTTTTCCCCTTTTCCAACGCCCACATACCCCAGGCCGTTAATCAGGGACTGTCCATCCTCAGTGGTAAGCCACTCAAAGAGCTGGTATGCCTTTGAATCCTTTGGCTCATCAGCCCGGACAGCAGCGTAAAAATCGTTGACAAAGGGATAGCTTTTGTCCCGGATGGTATCGCTGTCCGGCATCACGCCGTCCACTGCCATAAAGGCCAGCTCCGGTTTCCGGTACATATTCCTGGCATAGTAGTACACCGAATATCCCAGGGCGTCCCCGGTTCCGTCATAGGCCGATACTTTCTCAATCAGCTCCCCCATATCCCCGGACACCAGCTCCTTTGGCGCGTCTGCCATGGCGGTTCCCTTCATGACCAGCTTCTCCATCAGGTTCTGGCTGCCGGAATCCCCGGTCCTCTGGAATGCCTGAATGGCTCTGTTCCTGCCGCCCACATCCTTCCAGTTGCGGATGGCGCCGGAATAGATGTCCGCTATCTGTCTGCCGGTAAGGGACTTAACCGGATTGGAACGGTTGGCCAGGAATACCAGGGCATCCCTGCCGATTGGCTTCATAAGGATTTCCCTGCCGGACTCCTGCATTGCCTTTTCCACCTGCTCCCCCGGTTCATAGGCAATCACCAGGTCGGCTTTTCCGTACCACCCCCCATCCCCCTGAATCAGGGACAGCCACGCACCTGTGGTCTTATGGTGGTTCACCGCTGCCTCCGCCTCCATGGCCGTGGCTCCCGTGGTCATGCGGTACAGGGCCTGCATAAGGGGCAGGGCAGCCGTGGAGCCGTCTATCACCGGGAAATCCTCCACCCCGATTCTGGGCGCAGTGCAGACACTCCGTCCTTCCTCCAGCTGCTTAATGATTTTAAGATTGTCCCGCTCATTCCGGTTCAGCACACTGCTGTCAAAGGCATCCGGCTCCACCGATGGTTCGTACCAGGATTTCTTCCGGAAATACCGGTTCAGGTCCTCGCTCTTAAACCATCTTCCATGCCTTGCATAAATCTCATTCCTGGCTATCCTCAGTTCCTCCGCAGTCAGCCCGGCCAGTTCCCCGGCCGTGTACGCGTGTTCCGCTCCATGGGGAAGAATGTAGTCATCTCCCAGCTTTCCTGCCTTATAAGGGCTGTCCTCTCCCTCCCCCGGCACGGACTCTGTATCCTCCTGTCCGGCATTATCTCCTGTCTGCCCGGACTTATCTCCTGTCTGTCCGGCCTTGTCTCCGGCCTGTCCGGCCTGCTGTGCCGGACGGTCTGCGGCAGCGCCCCCTGCCTGCTCCAGCCGGTTGTTCCCTGCCGCGCACCCTGACAGGGCCAGGGCCAGACAGGCTGCCAGTGCCTGGATATATGCTTTTCTCAACGGTTCATCCCCTTTCGGAATCCCAGCCTCTACTGAAAAGGGGCAGGATTCATCCATCCTGCCGCCCTGTCACTGCCACTATATTAATCGTCTGCCTCTTCACTTTCAGTCAATGTGAAGGTAAATCTCTTACGAGCCATCTCATCACTTTCAAGGTACTCATCGTAGGTGGTAATCTTATCTACCAGCTTGCCGTTGATGATTTCCATGATGCGGTTTGCAGTGGTCTGCACAATCTGGTGGTCACGGGAGGAGAAAATCATTACGCCCGGGAACTTAATCATACCGCGGTTCAGCGCGTCAATGGACTCCATGTCCAGATGGTCCGTCGGCTCATCCAGCATCAGCACATTGGCCCCTGATATCATCATCTTGGACAGCATACAGCGCACCTTCTCGCCTCCGGAAAGGACCTTCACCTTCTTCACGCCGTCCTCCCCGGCAAACAGCATACGTCCCAGGAAGCCGCGGACATAGGTTACGTCCTTCTCAGGCGAATACTGGGTCAGCCACTCCACGATGGTATCATCGTTGTCAAACTCGGCGCTGTTGTCCTTGGGGAAGTAGGCCTGGGAGGTGGTAAGCCCCCACTTATAGCTTCCCTCATCCGGCTCCATCTCGCCGGACAGAATCTTAAAGAGCACGGTCTTGGCCCGCTCATTTGGTCCCACCAGGGCCACCTTGTCCTCGCGGCCCAGGATGAAGGAGATATCGTCCAGTATCTTCTCGCCGTCAATGGTCTTGCTTAAGTGCTCCACGGTAAGGACCTCGTTGCCAATCTCGCGGAAAGGACGGAAATCAATGTATGGATACTTACGGCTGGAAGGACGGATGTCGTCCAGTTCAATCTTCTCCAGGGCGCGCTTACGGGAAGTAGCCTGCTTGGACTTGGAAGCATTGGCGGAGAAGCGCTGGATGAATTCCTGCAGTTCCTTAATCTTCTCTTCCTTCTTGCGGTTGGCTTCCTTCATCTGCTTGACAATCAGCTGGCTGGACTCCACCCAGAAGTCATAGTTTCCTGCATACAGCTGGATTTTGCCATAGTCAATGTCCGCTATCTGGGTGCAGACCTTATTCAGGAAATAACGGTCATGGGATACCACGATAACCGTGTTCTCAAAGTTAATCAAAAACTCCTCCAGCCACGCAATGGCGTCCAAATCCAGGTGGTTGGTAGGCTCATCCAGAAGCAGGATGTCCGGGTTGCCGAACAGGGCCTGGGCCAGCAGCACCTTTACCTTCTGGGCGCCCAGAAGCGAGGCCATCTGCACATAGTGCAGGTCCGGCTCAATGCCAAGTCCGTTTAACAGGCTTTCAGCATCCGACTCTGCCTCCCATCCGTTCATGTTGGCGAATTCACCCTCTAACTCAGCGGCCTTGATGCCGTCCTCGTCCGTGAAGTCCTCCTTCATGTAGATGGCTTCCTTTTCCTTCATTATCTCATACAGCCTCTTGTTGCCCATGATAACCGTATCCAGAACCGTGTACTGGTCATACTTAAAGTGGTCCTGCTGCAGGAAGGACAGCCTCTGTCCGGGGGTGATGATGACATCGCCGCTGGTAGGCTCCAGCTGGCCTGACAGGATTTTAAGGAATGTGGACTTTCCGGCGCCGTTCGCACCGATAAGTCCATAGCAGTTGCCCTCGGTGAATTTGATATTCACATCCTCAAACAATGCCTTCTTGCCCACGCGAAGGGATATGTTGCTTGTACTAATCATGTTCGTTACCTTTCTCTTAATCTGTTCTGTTATTATACTCAAGGGCCTGTTTGAAAATCCGCTGCCGCCATCTGACGGAAAGCCATTTTCAAACACACCCTAGTAAAAGAGGGGTCATATACGGCCCCTCTCACGCTGTTTACTCAATATCAGATTGTACAGGGAAAATACTTATTTTGCAAGGGTTTTTCACAAAATTGTGGCCTCAGTCCTTCTATTTTGTACCTTTAATCTCCACCGGGTAGTTCACTCCCTGGGAATTCACATAGGTCACGGTTACCTTATCCCCGCTGTCGCCTGCCAGGGCCCCGTCCTCTATGGGGCAGTTATCCTTTAAAAAGCTTAACTCCTGGCCGTCGTCTGTCTTCATGGTAAAGCTGCTCATGGCGTTGGCCGTGGTCGTGCCTTTCTCCGTAAGGATGCTCCATTCCTCCTGCTCCGGAAGGGCCACCACCAGAGTCACATCCTCCAGCCTGCCCAGAGGCTCTCCTATATACGCAACGGCAATCTGTACATCCTCCTCAATCTCCACTTCCACATCCCGGATATCTGACTGCCTGATATCATAATCTCTGCCGTCGTCCGCCTGAAGGGTGAACACAGAGCCGTCCTCCGTCACCTTTGTGACGGTTCCCTGAAGCATATGGTATACTTCCTTTGCCTCAGCCGCCTGCTCCGTGGTTTCCAGGACCTGGGCCGTTGTCTCCGGCGCCTTGGCGGTTTCCCCAGCCGAAGCCTGGCTGGCGGCTGTCTCCGATGTCTCCACCGCCGGTTTCCTGGCGCAGCCGGTTCCCAGTACCATGGCCGCTGCCAGTGCAGCCGCCGCTATAATCAATGAATGTCTCTTCATATTGCAATTCCTCCCATCTTATATCAGATTACCTATGAAGCTTACCATCATATCCTGTTAATTTCAATAAAGATTCCCTTAATTTTAAACGCGCCCCAATCTCCATGCCCAGGATACCCGGCATATGCCGCAGATACAGCAGCCGGAGCAGGCGTCCGGCCTTAGGTGACAGTTCCATGGCAGTCCCTTCCTTTTTTCTATAAGTATGGGCTGAATCCGCAAAAATAAGCATCTGCCCAAGGACAAATGCTTATTTTAAAACATCACTATGGTATTTCTGCAAATCACTGCGCTGCTGACCAGCCAGGCTGTAAATCAGCCGCACCACTCCCTGATAACGCCTGCCAGAAAGCCTCTGGGCAGGATAACCGGCTTTCCGGTGAGCTGCTCCATTTTCTGTTTCATTTCTTTGTTATAGCCAATGCAGTCCAGCACAATGAAATCAGGGTCGGCGTTTCTCATGTCCATGGCTGCCTGCTCCAGGCTGCAGTCCCTGTCGTATGGGTTGCACACGGTCACTGCCACATGCTTCATGACAGGGGACCACTTCCCCATGCACAGTTCCTTCTGCTTCTCATCCGGCGTCACGATTCCCACCCTGCCCCGGACTGAAAAGCAGGGAAACACAGTCTCCATCAGCCGGAAAGGGTAAATGACCGGAATCCCTCCCGACCCCAGCCGTGGAAAGGGACCGGTACACAGCAGTACCGCAAGTCCCGCTCCCTGCTCCTCCAGCCGGCTGATTCTCTCCTCCAAAAGCGGCAGCAGCTTTTTCTCATCCATAGTAACCCATGAACCGTCCCTCAGCCTTGACACCAGTACGTTTTCACAGCCCTGTTCCGGGCCCAGGGCCTCTATCTCCGCCCGGTCCAGCCCATCCAGGGCGCCTGCCTCCAGAATTTGGACATCCCGGCCCAGTATCTCTCTTATCTCAGGCACCACATCCGTGCGCGGCGACTGACCGATGGTAATAAACCCGATTTTCCCCACCGCCGTCACCGCCCCATTGTCTGGATATGGGCCATGGAGCCGTATTTTTCAATCAGCATCCGGTACTCATCCTCATCGTAGAAACGGCATTTACCCTTGCCAAATGCCTTTGCTGTCTCCAGTGCAAACCTGGCTGCCTCCTCCACATCATTCAGATGGGTGGCCCCTGTGGCACAGCCCGGCACCATGCTCTCACTGGTAATTGCAACCCCCACCACCGGGGCCCTGGTTGCCGTGGACGGCTGCAGTACGCTGTTCAGGTGGTACAGTGAATTCCCATACGGCGTGATATCCTGTATGGTAATGGGGAAGGTATAGGGCAGTTCCCCTGTGGTCATCTGCATGATATCCAGCAAATCGTCGCTGATGCGCAGGATGTACCCTTCCTTTACCGTGGGTGATATGGCAAACCCCCTGTGGTTGATGATTCTGTTTCCCTTGGTAGTGTCCACGGAAAGGATGGCATCCATATCCCCGTCCACCTCCGCCTCATTCATCACAGCCATGTCCACCGGGGAGCCCATGAAGGGCACCGGCTCATGGGGCATGGTGGGAGCGGACGGGCAGATGTGGGTGGCCACAATCACATCCCCATCCAGCTCATCCCCGTTGCGTTTCATGGTAAACAGTTTGGACGCAACCGCCAGCACTGCCAGGGCCCCGTCCCCATCGGAGACAAAACCAGTGGCATCCGGCCTGGCGCCCAGTCCGCCCAGGCGCCCCAGTATTCCCAGAGTGGGGGCTGCGCCGCCCGAAGTCTTTCCATACCGTCCCGGAATCCTGATTTTCACGAAATCAGTGGCATGTCCCTGCTGGGACATGGTGCGCACTTCCACCTGATTGGCGCCAAACTGTTCAAAGTATGTCTTTATGGCCTTTCCGGAAACAAAGCTGCTGTCCAGTATATCGTATAATTCTAAAATTGGTCGCATTAACATCCTTGTAAGCCCTCTCTCTATTTTTTCGTCCTCAGGCACTCAAAATATGTGCAGACGCTTTCTGCCAGCACCGGGTCAATAACAGGAATCCCGCATTTTCTCATGAGCAGGTCCGAAATACCGATGGTGCTCATTCCTGTGCAGGAAAGGGCGATGGAGGAGGCGCCCGCAGCCCTTAACTCCAGCGCCTTCCTGATTACACTCTCCCTCCCCTTATCCGTCATCAAATCAAGGGTGCCGTTCACTCCCTCCGGCGTTCCCAGGTTAATCAGCCTGTCTCCAAATATTCTGGCATACGGCTCCGGCGCATAGTCCGTGATACCCAGTATGCCCGGATGCGCCCCGTACCGTCCGGCCATGGCTGCCACGGAGCTGCCTGCCCCGATGACCGGAATATCCAGTTCCTCTCTCAGTTCCTCCACAGCCGGGTCGTCGGCACAGCTGACTACAACGGCGTCCGCATCCTCAAACGCCCTGGCTGCTTTTATGATTTTCGGCACTGCCTGCACCTTTAATTCCAGGCTGTGTATTCCCTCTGGCTGGTCCGGGATGCAGACCGTAAAGGTTTTAAGCGCCGGTACATACTGCTCCATCAGCCTGCCGTGGATTTCCGCCTGGGCCTGGTCCGGGAGAGTAATGACGCGGATGACTCCCACCCGGAATGTCTGATTCATATCCATCACTCCTGTCCCAGATAATCCGTAATGGCTCCGATATACACCTTGGCCGCATTGACCACATCCTGTACGTCCACTGTCTCATTGTAGGCATGGACCCCCTCCAGGTTGGCAGGTCCGTACTGCAGCGTGGGGATTCCGGCGTAGCGGAAAAATCTGGCGTCGCTGCTGGCCCACTGGTAGGTCCTGTTCAGCGGTTCCTTCCACACGTCCTCCACGTTCCTGGCAACCGCCTCCACGATTTGTGCATTCTGGGGCGTACTGTTGGGTTCGGACTTCCATCCGAAATCATAGGTCACGCCATCTGCGCCCGCTTCCCGGATAATCAGGTCCACCGCATCCTCCACCATGGCGGTGGTGACGCCCAGAGGAATCCGGATATCCACCTCCGCCTCAGCATGGTCCGGGACCATGTTGACCTTTGTGCCGCCGTTTATTTTTCCGATATTGACCGTACAATGGTTCAGCACATGGCGCGCCCCCTTTGCCTCCAGCAGCCGCTCCGCCATTGCCCTGGATTCCTCCATGACCCTTGCTGTCTCCTCATCGTACCTGGGAACAATATCCCTGATTTTTTCCATACGCTCCAGGACCCGCATCAGCTTTACGATGGCATTGTCGCCCACAAAGGGTGAAAGACTTCCATGGGCCGGGGTCCCGCTTACGGACAGCTTAATCCAGCAGCTACCCTTCTGGCCGATTTCACAGTTAAAATACCCGGTGGGCTCTGCAATCAGGCAGGCATCCCCTTTTACGGTTCCGCTCTCCACCAGCCACTTGCTGCCCCAGGCCCCGCTGACCTCCTCATCCGGAACAACGGTCAGTACAATCTGTCCGCCCAGGTCAACCTTTTCGTCCGACAGGATTCCCATGACAAAGAGCAGCCCCCCAAGACCTGTCTTCATATCAGATGTACCCCGTCCCAGTATCTTCCCGTCCCGTATCTCACCGCAGAACGGGTCAAAATCCCACTTGTCCGGATTTCCCGGAGGCACTACGTCGCAGTGCCCGTTCAGGACCAGCACCCTTCCTTCCGGATTACCCATCTTTGCCACAATATTGGGCGTATCCGGCGTGGGACGGATGATTTCCCAGGAAATTCCATGCTTTTCAAGATAATCGCAGATAAAGCGTACGATTTCCTCCACCTCTCCCGGCGGGTTCACGCTGGGAATCTGAATCATGCGGCAGCATAAATCCAGCAGCTCCTCTTTCCTCTCCTCCACCAGTTCCTTTAGCCTTTTGTTATCCATGGTTCTGTGCTCCCTTCTCCCTATTTCGTCTTCTTTCCTGTCTTCCATCCGAACAATCCGGGAAATGCCTTAATCAGGGCTGCAAAGATTACAAACTGGAATACGGAATACAGCACTGCATACCAGGCCAGGGTAAATGGCCATGTGGGATAGAATGGGTACAGCTTCAGCAGATACGCATTTCCCGCTGTGAACATGGGCTGCTCAACAAAGAACTGAAGCAGGAAAGTCAGAATGCCAAACACCAGCCAGCGTTTTTTAGGGTCCTCTATTTTAAGAATCACAAACTTCCAGATAAAGGCCCAGTAAATACCTTTTATGGGCTGGGCCCAGATATCCACAATGGGTGTGCCTGATGGAATTCCCCTTGCAATGCCCACAATGGCTCCCACCACCGGTCCGCCTGCCATACCGGCCAGGCAGGGCATCAGCGCGCCTGGGTCCATGACAAGCGGCGGCACCAGGGGTACCGAAATGCCCAGGGCACGGAAGGCAAATGCTGCGCCTCCGAATGCCGCGGCAATGCCAATCTGATTTGATGTCAGGAACGGTTTTCTCTCTTTTACGTCCAGTCTTTTTTCTTCCGCCATATTACCATCCTCCTGTCTTTCCTTATTTCTTCTTTGTAAGTTTGTAAGCAAAAATCCCCAGCAGCACCAGTATCACCACCAGCGCCACCCAGTTCCAGGGATACAGCCCGTCCAGCAGCTTGGCCCCCTTCTGGTAAAATACGCGGAACAGAATGAAGAATACAAATAGTGCAACCAACCCCAGCAAACCCAGCTTCGTCTTTTTGTCCATACTCATTACCTCTCTTCCTTCATTTATCGGTTAAACAACAGGTCATAGATAAATCTAGTGTTAAACCACCCCTTTCCCACATTGAAGTAAGCGATAACGCCGAATACTGCAACCAGCCCGGCGATGACCACATAGTCCCTGTTTCTCCACTTAATTTCATGACGGTATGTGCGCTCCACCGGGTCATAGGTAAATCCCCTGGCCTCAATGGCCCTGGCAATGTCCCGCCCCTTCATGATGGAAATAAACAGGCCCGGAACTATGACCGGTATATATGCCTTAACCTTGACAAACAGGTTCTTGCTCTCAAAGCTGGCCCCCCTGGATTTCTGGGCCTCAATGACCGTGGAGAACTCCTTCTTTAACACCGGGATATAGGAAAATGCGATTCCGATGGCAATGGATGCCTCCGGCGGCACATGGCCCTTATTCAATGCCAGGACAATATCGCTGGTGGGCGTTGCCTGGGTTATAAGGTCTGAAATCCAGATAAACATAATGAACCTGAGTCCGTTTCCCAGGCCGGTAAGAATGCCGGTCATGGTCACGGGTATCTTATTCATGGGCAGAAGGTAGAAAAATACCCGTTCCCCCTCTAAAGGCGTTGCAAAGGGGAAATTCAGCAGGAAGAACAGCACAAAGGCCAGAATCAGAGGCTTTGTGGTCCTCCACACCTGATTCGCGGACACGCCTGAGCCCCGGTACAGGAGATAAATCAGCAGCATCATAACAACGGTGAGGAAGGGGTCCATTATCATGACACCCATAAGAATCAGCATCAGAAGCATCAGCATCTTGGTACGCGGGTCCAGTGAATATAAAAATGATTGTTCTATGGAATTGACCTTCATGCATTTCCCTCCTTAAATGTAATCAGAGACAGAAGCTCAAAGGCTTCCTGTACATCAATAACCACCGGCTCCTTGATTCCGGCCTGCTGCAAAAGCCGAGTAATCTGCGGGGATTCCAGGTTGGAAGAATTCAGAAGCTCCTCCCGGGCAAACACCTCCCTGGGGATTCCCTGGGCAATAACCTGCCCGCTGTGCATCACCACAATACGGTCCGAGTACTCCGCCGCAATGCTCATGTCATGGGTGATAACCACAATGGTCTTGTGCAGTTCCGTGTTCAGCCATTTTACCATATCCATCATTTCATGGCTCTGACGCGGGTCCTGTCCCGTGGTTGGCTCATCCACCACCAGCACATCGGGCTTCATGGCAAGAATGGCGGCCACTGCAATCTGCTGGCGCTGTCCCTTGCTCAGGTTATAGGGGTTCTGGTCAAACAAATCCTCTATTTTCAGGAAACGTCCCACCTCGCTGACCGACTCTTCTATTTCCTGCTGGGGCCACCTTAAGTTCTTTGGGCCGTAACACAGCTCATCCTTTACCACCGATGAGAAAATCTGGTGGTCCGGGTTCTGGAAGCAGTAGCCCACGCTCTGGGAGAGCTTTGCCACCGTACTGTCCGAGGTAGCCACCCCCTTTACCCGGACCGTGCCGGAGGTAGGTTTATGGAGCCCGTTAAAATGCTTTACAATGGTGGTCTTTCCGGAACCGTTCTGGCCCACAATGGAAAGAAACTCCCCCTCATACACATCCAGGCTGACCCCGTGAAGCACTTCCACCTCTGGGGTATATCCGAAATGCAGGTCCCTGATTTCAATGATGGGCTTGTCATAGGACGGAGGATTGGTAAAACGGGCGGCTGTCTCCTTCATCTTCTCCAGCGGCAGCTGAGAGGGGAGCGCTGCCTTTAACTCCCTGACCGCTTCTTCAAAGCAGGTAGTGGGAAACAGCTCCGCCATGCCATGGTCCGACAGCAAATTGATGATTTGGTTCATCTGGGGGGCCACCACCCCGATTTCCTTTAACTCCTGATAGTGGTGCAGCACCTCCACCGGCTTTCCGTTAAAGGCAATCCCTCCTTTGTCCATTACAATAATCCGGTCCACCAGGCCGATGATTTTCTCCAGCTTATGCTCCACGATAATGGCTGTTTTGTTCATATCCCCCGCCACCCTCTCCATCAGCCGGAACACCAGGTCGCTTCCCAGTGGGTCCAGATTGGAGGTGGGTTCGTCCAGCACATAGATTTCAGGCTCCATAGCAAGGACGGAGGCATAGGCCACTGACTGCTGCTGTCCGCCGGACAATGCCTGGGGCGGCCTGCGCATCAGCTTTTCCATACCCACGTATCCGGCATACTTGTCCACCAGGGCATTGATGGTATCCACGGGAAGTCCCTTGTTCTCAGGCCCAAAGGCTATCTCGTCCTCCACCGTTGCGCAGGTCAGCTGGCCGCTTGGGTCCTGGAACAGCATCCCGGATATGAATGCCATCTGTCCGATGGTGTACTTGGATATGTCGGCTCCCTTTATGTAAATCTTTCCTTCAATGCCGCCGCCGTAGGATTCCGGTATTATCCGGTTGAGCATGGAGCACAATGTGGTCTTTCCTGCTCCGGAAGGTCCTGTTATAAGAACGATTTCCCCTTCCTCAATGCTGAATGAGACGTCCTTCACCGCAGGTATATCCGCTCCCGGGTAAGTGTAGGACACATGCTCAAATCGGATGATTTCTTCTGCCATATTGATTCCTCCTTATTGTATTAAAAAAGAGCCCGTGCAAAATCAGATAATTCTGCCCCTCCATATCATTCGGACTCTACTTCTTCGCAAAGTGCTGTATATTTTCTGTCTATAATTATAAAATTTTTATAAAATCATATCTATGTGCACCACGTATGAAAGCACAAATTGCCAGTTGTGCAACTAGCACAACTGGCAATCTGCTGTCTGCCGGTCCGTGACCTATGGTTTAAAAAACGGAGCCATCCGCAGGGCGATTCCCAGCTCCAGCAGCTTATCCCTGCGGGACAGGTCGTATCCTGTGATTGTCTCTATTTTCTTGATTCTGTATGCCAGGGTATTGCGATGCAGGAACAGGGCATCCGCTGTCTGTGTCCTGATTCCCATATTGTGCACCAGCTCACTCAGGGTCTTCAGAAGCTCTGTCTGGTTCTCCCGGTCATAGGCCTGGAGCTTTCCCACGGTTTCCTCAATGTATCCCCGTATATATTCCTGGTTTGCCCCCCGAATCAACGCGTGCTCAAAGTTTACATCCTTAATAAAAACCACCGGCTTGTCCAGGATTTCCCCTATCCTGATGGCATCGCGGGCATCCTCATAAGCATTTTTAAGTCCCAGATAATGGTCTGTGTTCTTGGATATACCGGCTGTCAGACGGAATCCCATGGCCTGTATGCCCCATGTCTGTATCTGGTCCAGTATCGGCGGGACCTGGCTCCGGCACTTGGACGGGATAATGCAGGAAAAGCTGTCGCTTTTGGGTATCACCAGACACTCCACATTGTAATACCAGAAGGTTTTCTGTATGAGATGGCAGGTCCTCTGCTTGACCTGAATCACATCCTCCTCCGTCTTTTTCTGGACATACTTTTCAAAGTTATAAATATCCAGCACCACGATGAATACAGGCAGCTTGGGCCAGTTCAGATAATCGGAGCGCAGCACAGCCTCCTCCTCGCTCTTGATGTTGCCCATGATAATGTCCAGGAAAAAACTGGTCCCCATCATGTTCTGGTGCTGGTAAATCACCTCCAGCTTGGAAAACTCCAGGGCAAATGCAGTAACCGCCTGGTCCAGGACAATCCTGTCCCTGTCCTCCAGCTGGTCTGTCTCTATTTCAGCGAAAATGTAGCCGCAGGGCCTGCTTTTTAAATATATCTTGCGTATCTCAACCACATGGTCATCAAACCGTATGCACAGTTCCTCCTGGTTGTAGGGCATCTTGCCCACGGCCTTCATCAGCTGGTCCCACACATCCTCCCCCAGGGTACTGCTGAAATAGCCCCCGGAGGGGAATTCCAGCTTCTTATTCATGCTATCGTCAAACAGGGTAATGGGCTTTTCCAGAAGGCTGTACAGAACCTTTCCCACCCGGTCCAGGCCTCCGCCGTTAAGCTCCAAATCCGTGAATTTTTTGTAGATTTCGTTCCTGTAATCCAAAAGCATGTTCTGCTCGTCCACAATCACCCGCATCAGGGCGTTAATCAGCTCGATAAAAGGCTTTGCGTCCGGTATCTCAATCAGCGGGACTTTAAGCTGCTCCGCCAGCACCAGGCACTCGTCCGGGAGCGAGCCGATGAACCTGGTCTTAATCATGATTCCCGCTGCCTGGGCCTTATGAAGGCTGGTGATGAGGTGCGATAAAAACTTCTTATCACTTTTTATGGAGTATCCCGTGGTAATCAGCAGTTCATTCTTCTTCAGCCACAGGGTTATGTCCGGTATTTCCATGGTGTCTATGCATGTTATGGGATTGCCGGTTCCCCCGGCGCCTGCAACCAGCTTACAGTCCCTGAGGCAGTCCAGCTCCAGCGCATCTTTAATCGTAAAGGACATGTGCGTCATCCCCTTATCTTTTGTCCAAGTTTTTGCCAACGTTAACCTGCTCCGTACCTGTTTTTCCAGCATATCATAAAGTGGACCAAATAGCAAAATATGATTCTTTTTAAACAGGCTTCATGACAAAAGGCCGCAGGATGAAAGGAATGTCCGCCTCATGTTTATGGGCATCCCGTTCATCCTGCAGCCTTTTATATGACCGTCATCCGCATACCTGTCTCCCCGGTGCTTTGCTGCATTAATTCAGCAAAGCTCCATACCGCCCCAGAAAGCTCTGGGTCCTCTCGTTATCCGACGCAAATACCTGCTCCGGCGTACCCTCCTCCACAATGACGCCGTCTGCCATAAACACCACCCGGTCTGATATATCCCTTGCAAAGGCCATCTCATGGGTGACAATCACCATGGCGATATCCAGGTCCGCCAGGGATTTGATAACCTTAAGCACCTCCCCGGTCAGTTCCGGGTCCAGGGCTGAGGTAGGTTCGTCAAAGAACAGTATCTTGGGATTCAGGGCCAATGCCCTGGCAATGGCCACGCGCTGGCACTGGCCGCCGGACAGCTGGCAGGGGTATGCGTTCTCCTTGTCCTCCAGGCCCATTTTCTTAAGCAGGGCCCTGGCTTCCTCATACACCTCATCCCTGTCCCTTTTCTGCACATGGATGGGGGCGTCCGTGATGTTCTTCATGACAGAGTAATGGGGAAACAAGTTAAAATTCTGGAATACCAGGCCGTACTGGCTCTGGATTTCCTTCAAATCTTTCTTTGAGGCATACACAGCCTTCCCGCCTTCTGTCCAGGCGGCCCGCTTGCCCAGGTACACAACTTCCCCGCTGTCCATGGTTTCCAGCATGGTGGCGCACCGCAGCAGGGTGGATTTGCCTGAACCGGAGGGTCCGATGACAGACACGATTTCCCCCTCCTCCACACGGAGGGATATATCCTTTATGACTCCCAGCCCGTCGAAGGACTTTTCCACATGATTTAATTCCAGCAGCTTCATAATCCACAATCCTCCTGTTTTCAGACACACTCTAACGGTAATAATCCATCTTCTTCTCAGCCCACTCCATGCCGACCGCAACGACCAGGTTAAAAATGTAATAGAACAGCCCTGCCGCCACAAAGGGAATCATGTTGGTCTGGGACGCTGCCAGGGCCTTGGCTATGGAGAACATCTCCGCCACGCTGAGCGTAAAGGCCAGGGAGGTATCCTTGACCAGGGTGATAACCTCGTTGGTCACGGACGGAAGAATCCGTTTGATGACCTGGGGAAGTATGATTTTGAAAAAGGTCTGGAACCGGCTGTAGCCCAGAATCCGGGCCGCCTCATATTGGCCCACAGGCATGGACTGGATGCCGCTTCTGTAGATTTCAGCGAAATAGGCAGCATAGTTGATTACGAATCCGATGAAGGTGGCCCACAGGCGGTAGCCGCTGCCCACCTTGATGCGGAACAGGTAATAGGGTCCGAAATACACCACCATGAGCTGCAGCATCAGGGGTGTGCCTCTCATGATGGATATGTACACCTTGACAATGGCCTGAAGCACCCGGTTCCCGGACATACGTCCAAAGGCCACCAAAAGGCCCAGCGGAAGGGAAAATATAAGCGTCACCAGGAATATCTGGATACTGGTTCCCATACCTCCTGCCAACTGAATCAACATCTGTTCAATTGTCATCTTACCCATAACTTCGTACCTGCCTTTAACATTTATGCCGTATAAAGCCGCTGCAGACCAGCCGGTCCGGACAGCGGCTTTTATGCTAACAATTCAAACAACGCGTCTGTTACTTACCAATCGTGGTAACGTCCTCGCCAAACCATTTCTCAGATACGGACTTAAGCGTGCCGTCGGCAGCCATCTCCTCCAGGGCAGCCTGCACCTTGTCCCGGAGCTCCGTATTGCCCTTCTTAAATCCAACGCCGTACTCCTCTGCGGACAGGCTGTCCTCCAGAATAATGAAGTCTGCATTTCTCTGCTGGATCTGATATCCGGCCACAATTACGTCCATGGCAATGGCATCCACTGCACCCTGTTCCAAATCCATGAAAGCTGAGTTATAGTCAGCCGTGGTAAGCAGCTGCTTGAAGGTAGCTGTCAGGTCAGGCGCTTCCTTTAACGCTGCCTCTGCGGAGGAGTCTACCTGGCACTCCACAATCTTGCCTGCCAGGTCTGCCTGGCCGGCAATCCCGGAATCCTTAGCCACAACAAATACCTGGGTATTGGCCATGTACGGCTCAGACCATGTATAGGCGTCCTCACGCCCTGTCATGGTAAATCCGTTCCAGATACAGTCGATGTTGCCTGCCTCCAGCTCCATATCCTTGGAATCCCATGCAATGGGCTGCGCCTTGTACTCCAGTCCCAGACGCTTTGCCACTTCCTGGGCCAGCTCCAGGTCAAATCCTGTATATTCACCGTCATCTCCCATGAATCCCATAGGCGGGAAATCCTGGTCAAATCCTACTATCAATGTTCCTCCGGCACTCTCTGCCGCTGCCTCTGACGCGGCCTCGCTCTCTGTCTCTTCAGATGCGCCCTCAGCCTTGGCGGTGTCTGCCGCTGCCTCAGTTGTCTCTGCCTTTGTCTCTGTGGCTGCTCCCTTTGAGCCGCCGCATCCTGCCAGGGATAATACCATCACCGATGCAAGGGCCAGGCTAAATAGTCTCTTTTTCATAATAAACGTCCTCCTCTTATTCCGCTGTTTCTGTCCAGCGGCTCCTTACGGTCTTTTGACACGCTATCATATTAGCACACTAAAGCGCCTGTGTAAAGGACATTTTATATGGCAAAACTGACAAATCTTCACCTCGCCGTCCCCCTCCCTGAAAATCAGGGCAGGACCGGGGCTTACAGAAACTTCTTAAGCTCCTCCAGGCTCCTCACCTCATAATCCGCCTTTATGCCCTCAGGCAGCATCTGCCCGCCGGGGTTATACCAGCACGTATAGGTACCAGCTGCCATTCCTCCCCTGATATCCGATGCAGGGGAATCACCTATGAGCAGCATACGCCGGGGATTTGCATTGGGTATCCTGGAAAAACAGTAATCAAAATATTCCTTCCGGGGTTTCTGGCTTCCCGCATCCTCAGACACAAAAATATCCTTCATGAAACCGTCCAGCCCCGAGGCGGACAGCCGTTTATACTGGGTGGATGACGTGCCGTTGGTGACCACATATAAATCATATCTGTCTCTCAGGTAAGCGCACAGGTCCAGGGCCCCGTCAATCAAGAAGGCCGACCCGTCCAGCTGGCTCCGGTACAGCTTCTCCGCCTCACGGCCGTCCACCCTCCTGCCCAGACGGCCGAAAAACGCCTCAAAACGCTGCCATACCAAATCCTCCTTGGTCACTTCCCCCCGTTCAAAGGCAGACCAGAATCCTTCATTGATTTCATGGTATAATTGAAGCCGTTCCTCCGAAGGCTCAAACCCATACTGCTCAAGCACCACCTTCATGCCCTGCTTCTCCGACATGCCGAAATCCAGCAGCGTGCCGTCCACGTCCAGAAGAATCACATCAAACTTCCGTTCCCTGCTCTCCATAAACCACATTTCCTCCGCAAACCGTATATATTACCCTGCCTGTCAATGTCCTGCCCAGGAAGGGACTGTTGGACGACTTGGACTCAAACCCTTCCACGGTCCACTGCCTGTCCTCATCAAAGAGCACCAAATCCGCCGGTGCACCTGCCTCCATACGCCCGCAGTCCAGCTTATACAGCCTGGCCGGATTCAGGCTCATCTTTTCCATGAGTTCCATCAGCGTGAGATGGCCCGCCTTCACCAGATTGGTAATGCCCAGTGCCAGGGCAGTCTCCAGTCCCAGTATGCCGCTGGGCGCCTGTGTCAGAGGCCGTTCCTTCTCCTCCCTGCTGTGGGGCGCATGGTCCGTTGCAATCATGTCTATGGTCCCGTCCTTAAGCCCCTCAATCAGCATCTGCCTGTCTGCCTCTGTTCTTAAAGGCGGGTTCATCTTAGCCAGGGTTCCGTACTTTAACACGGCTTCCTCTGTCAGGGAGAAATGGTGGGGCGTCACCTCGGCCCACACCTTTGCCCCCAGCTTCTTGGCCAGGCGTACCATCTCCACGGAATGTCCTGAGCTGATGTGCTGGATGTCCACGGTGGCGCCTGTATCCAGGGCAATCATACAGTCCCTGGCCACCAGGGAGTCCTCTGCCAGGGCCGGTGAGCCGTAGATACCCAGCTCTTCGGAAATCCGTCCGTGGTTGATTCCGTTTTCCCTGATGAAATGCTTGTCCTCCTCATGGAAACTGAGAACCGTATCCAATCTGGCCGCCTCCTCCATAGCGGCTCTGACAAAGGTTCCCTCCATCAGGGGAATTCCGTCGTCCGTAAATCCCGCTGCCCCGGCTGCCAGAAGCCCTTCCATATCGGTCAGCTCCCTGCCTGCAAATCCCTTTGACACAGCGGCGCAGCTTAACACATGGATGCCTGTCTTCTTCCCCTCTTCCAGCACATAGCGCAGCGTCTCCCTGTTGTCCACAATGGGATTGGTGTTGGCCATGCACACCACCGTGGTAAAACCGCCCTTTGCAGCCGCCCTTGCCCCGGTATGGATGTCCTCCTTGTACGTGGGACCGGGATCCCGGAAATGCACATGGACATCCACCAGGCCAGGCGCCACCACCAGGCCCTCCGCCTCAATCACCTGCTCGTAATCCCGTTCCCCGGGGCCAAAACCCGCTGCTTTGGCTGCCCCGCCCTGGTCAGCCGGAAATATCCCTGCTATCCTGTCTCCGTCCAAAACCACATCCGCCTTTATATCCAGCCCTTCTGCGGGTCCCATAACCCGTCCTGCGCGAATCAAAATCATAATCTTTCCCTCTCTTTATTCCAATCATTTACGGGTACTGCCTGCTACACCAGGAATTCCTCTCCCCGCCTGTGTATCTCACGTATCCTGTCCTTGTAAGCCCCGGCGCAGGGCAGGGCCCTGAACCTGGCCGCCGCCTGATAATCCTCCCAGAAATGCATGGGAAACACCACGTCCGCCCCCACCATTCTCATGAAGTCATCCATCCCCAGAAAGAAATCCTTTTCCTGCCTGGGGTCAATAAGCATAAAGGCCACATCAATATGGCGGCCGGCCAGCCGGTCCATTTCCCGGTGGAACCGCTGGCTCATCCTGATATTGTCGGCCTCCGGTTCCCCCTCCCATACCCAGTTGTTTAAATCCCCTGCGTGGTAAAGGGTCCTGCCCTCCAGGCTGACCAGAAACGCAACCCCTTCATCCGTGGACTTAAACGCCTGGATGTCCACCGGATGTCCGGCTTTGTCCTTCAGGCTCACTTCCTCCCCCGGTCCCAGGAATACGGTCCTGCCCAGGAGGTCCTCCGGCACCTGCCTGGTCCAGATATCGTCAGACAGCACATAGGTCACGTTCCCGCGGCTTTCCTCCAAATCAAATATGGAACGGGAAAAATGGTCCCCATGCCGGTGGCTGGCAAACACAAACAGCGGCTTTTCCCTGTCCGTCTCCGGAATACTGCCCTCAAAATAGTCAAACAGAAGTACGGCATGGTCAAGCTCCGCCATAAAACTGCTGTGATGGATATAAGTTATTTTCATATCGGTCATCTCCCATCCCTTCTAATATGTTTAATAGTAACATAAACCGCAATTCCCGTATAGTTATTTTATCGGGTTTTCCATTTATATACAGAAACAGGCAGCACCCGCCGGTTATCATGAACCAGCCGGGCGCTGCCCGCCGGACAACGCATCCCTGCATTCTTTTAGTTACACTGCATGGTAAAAGGTCTTCCATTTACCGCTGGCAAACCTCCGCCCAAACAGGGCGGAACGGACCGTCCAGTCCGCAATCATGGCCCACCACACGCCCACAGCCCCCATGCCGAGCCCCACTGCCAGCACATAGCTGAACCCGATGCGGAATATAACCATGGACAGGATGGACACGCACATGGGAAACTTCACATCGCTGGCCGCCCTCAGCACATTGGCCAGGCAGAAGGAGGAGGGCCATAAAAATACGGCGCAGCCGTCATGAATCAGCACCAGCACGGCTCCCAGCTCCAATGCTTCTCTGGACAGTCCATATAGGCTGAGAGAAAGCGGCATAGTCAATATAACAGCTATACAGCAAAGCCCGTTGACGATATATGTAATTTTCATCATTTTCTTTGCATAGTATCCGGCCTGGTCAAAATCGCCTGCTCCCACACAGCGTCCCACCACCGTAATCATGGCCAGATTCATGGCCTGGCCCGGCAGCACGCCCATTCCGTCCAGGTTATTGGCAATGGCGTTGGCAGCTATCTGGGTGGTGCCGAACATGGCAATGATTCCCACCACCAGAACCCTGCCCAGCTGGAAGATGCTGTTCTCAATCCCATTGGGTATGCCTATGCCCAGTATCTGCTTTACCATCCTGAAATTAAATTTCCATTTTCCTCCGATAAAGATATCCAGATTCTGGCTGCCCAGCCGCACCAGAAGGATGAAGCAGGCAGCCATACGGGAAATCAGGGAAGCAGCAGCAGCGCCTGCCACGCCCCAATGGAACACAAAAATGAACAGGGAATCCCCAATAACATTGATAATGTTCATAATAATGGACGCCTGCATGGATATCTTGGAATTCCCCATGGACCGGAACAGGGCTGCGCAGGAATTATAAACAGCCAGGAAGGGGTAAGACAATGCGGATATGGTCAGATAAACCAGCGCATTGGCCATCACATCCTCCGCCACCCCGCCGTAGAGCAGCACCAGCACGCCCCTGCGCAGCAAAATACAGAGTCCCATGATGATAAGAGATAAGGTTCCGGTTATTAAAATCAGCTGATTTGCTGACTGACAGGCCCTGTCCCTCCGCCTCTGCCCCAGATACTGGGAGGATACCACGGCGCCGCCGGTTGCCACAGCTGCAAATATATTGATAAACAGGGTGTTGACCATGTCCACCAGGGATACTCCGGAGGTAGCGGCCTCCCCTGCGCTGGATACCATCATGGTATCCACCATTCCTACGGATACAGCCAGTATCTGCTCCACAATAAGGGGCAGTATCAGCCGTTTTAAATCTTGGTTGGAGAACATCCGGGCTCCGGCTTCATTTTGTTCCATCAGCAGCATACCATCCTTTGTGTCCCGCTTTTTTTCCTGAATAATCCGCGGGATGCTTTCTTAAAAAAGCCTACTCCAACCGCCATTTCCCGTCAATCTGTAATTTACCCAAAAATATGGGGCAATCAAATGGCCTCCCCGTCCGCTTTCCACAAATCCGGCAATTTCCGTAAAACTATAGCCCGTAAAACAAGGGTGAGCCCGGCCCCAGAGGCAGTCCGGACATATACCAGACAGAAAACATCGCAATCCATCCCAGGAGAAAGGCCCCTGAATAGGGCAGCATGGTGGAAATGACGCTTCCGATGCCTGCCTCCTTATCGTATTTTTGGAAAAATGCAACTGTCAGCACGAAAAAGGGCATCAGGGGCGCAATGATATTGGTGCTGGAATCCCCTATCCGGTATGCGGCCTGGGTCAGCTCCGGCGAAAGACCCAGGCGCATGAACATGGGGACAAAGACAGGCGCCATAATGGCCCATTTAGCTGAATCCACTGCTATAAAGATATTGATGCCTGCTGTCAGCACAATGAAGCAGATTACCAGGGGAAGTCCTGTAAATCCCACTGACTGGAGGAAGCCAGCCCCTTTGACGGAAATAATGGTACCCAGGTTGGAATAATTAAAGCAGGCTGTAAACTGCGACGCAAAGAAAATCAGCACCATGAAACCGGCCAGGCCGCTTATGGAATGATTCATAAGGGCCACCGCATCCCTGCTGTTCTTCACGGTGCCGGCTCCAATGCCGTATGCCAGACCGGGAAGCAGGAACAGGAGCATCATGAAAAAAATAATGCTGTCCATAAAGGGGGAGTTGAGGAAGGAATGGGTTACGGGGTCCCTAAGCAGTCCGCCGGACGGCACCGCCAGGACAGCTATGAAAACCCCATACACCAGGGCCGTGATGCCGGCCCAGGCCATGCCTCTCTTCTCATTTTCCCCGATATCTTCCACGTTTCCTGTCTCTTCAGGCACCCATGGACCCAGCCGTGGCTCCACCAGCCTGTCCGTCACAAGGGTACCCAGAACCGTGATTAGGACTGTGGATGCCACCATGAAATACCAGTTGCAGACAGGAAGTACTGTATACACGGGGTCAATCATGCGGGCTGCCTGGGTGGACATTCCTGCAAACATGGGGTCATTGGTGCCAATCAGAAGATTGGCGCTCCATCCGCCTGACACGCCTGCAAATGCCGCCGCCAGCCCGGCCGCGGGATGGCGGCCAAAGGCCATAAAAAGCACTGCCCCCAGGGGGACCAGGACCACATACCCGGTGGATGAAGCAATGTTGGACATGATACCCAGAAACACAACCACCGCAGTAGCAAGGGGTTTTGGCGTGGAGGCAGCTACCCTGCGCAGCAGGGCGGACATAAACCCGGTACCGTCTGCCACCCCCACCCCAATCATGATGGTAAAAACAGTTCCCAGTGCAAAAAAGCCTGTAAAGTTAGACACCACCGCGGTGACCATATACCGGATGCTGTCCGGTGCCAGAAGGCTCACCGCCTCCACTGTCTTCTCTGTAATCTCTCCGTTTGTGCGGTCCAGAAAATCGTATGTGACGGACAATCCCAGGAATCCGCACAGGGCGGACAAAAGGATTACAAGCCCTGTCAGTATCAGGAATATCACTGCCGGGTCAGGCAGCCTGTTCCCCACCCGCTCCACGGTATCCAGAGCGTTTAAAACAACGCCTTTTTTCTGCCCTTTATCTGCCAAAACAGTTCCTCCAATCATGCAGTAATTATGTGTTGGGTTTATCTTTCCCCTCTTTACCGTCTTATATTACACGGTCCTGTTAATTGCAGGAACCTGGCGGCGGGAAAGAGCGCCTGGGCAGTGATTTGTTATTTTGTCAGATAGTTTTTGTATGGCCGCCAATTTTATTGGCCTATAACACAACGCCGTTCCAGTTATTTCCCCCTCCGCATTATACACTTTAGATAAAAAAACCAAAAAATCTTCCCAATTTACCGTCATTGTTTCAGAAGGCATTGTGAATTAAAATACAAGCATACAAGACATGGGAACGTGAAACGAAATGTTAGTAAAAGAAAAGGGGAAAACAATGGAGGGGAAGAAAAAAGGATTATCTCTAACAACACAGATACTGATTGCCACGGCAGGCGGTATTGTCTTCGGGTCTTTGATTGGGCCATGGGCTTCAAATTTAAAATTTATCGGCGATATTTTCATCCGGCTTATCCAGATGTCGGTCGTACTTCTGGTAATGACCGCGGTTGCAGGCGCAGTCGGAAGCGGCGACGGGCAGGATGTGGGAAAGATGGGATTTCACACCTTTAAGTGGATTATCTTTTTCACCATATTATCCGCGGGACTGGGCGTTGTACTGTCCACAGTCATTAAGCCCGGCCTTGGTATTGAAATTGCCAACGCTGAGGCCATTGCCAATGCAACAGCGGAAACAGCGTCTCTTCAGGACACACTGTTAGGCTTTGTATCCACAAATATCATTGGCTCCATGGCTGACAGCGCCATGGTTCCATGCATCGTTTTCGCATTGTTCTTCGGCACAGGCATGGGTACCTATACACGCCAGAGCGGCAACCGGAACATGGTTGAGTGGGTAACTGGTTTTAATACCATTATCACCAATATCATTAAGGCAGTCATGCATGTCGCGCCAATCGGAATCTTCTGCCTGCTGGCAAATGTGGCTGGCTCCACTGGTTTTAAGGTCATCATTCCCATGATTAAGTTCCTGGGAGTACTGCTCATAGGCGACGCAATCCAGTTCCTTATTTATGGCCCGCTGACAGCCGCGCTCTGCAAGGTAAATCCGGCTAAGATGCCTAAGAAATTCGCTAAAATGTCCATGATGGCCGTGACAACCACCTCCGGCGCAATCTGCCTTCCAACCAAGATGGAGGATGCGGTTGTAAAGTTCGGCGTAAGCCGTAAAGTCGCTGATTTTACCGGACCCATTACCATGTCCATGAACAGCTGCGGCGCAGCGCTGTGTTATGTGGCTGCTATCTTCTTCATGGCGCAGTCCACCGGTATCCAGCTGACCACCTATCAGATGGGAATGGCAATTCTGCTGTCATGTCTGATGTGCATGGGGACCATCGTTGTGCCGGGCGGTTCCGTCATCGTATATACCTTCCTTGCATCCTCCCTGGGACTGCCGCTGGAAAGTATTGCTATCCTCATTGGCATTGACTGGTTCTCCGGAATGTTCAGAACGCTTATGAATGTTGATGTCGATGTCATGGTAGGCATGCTTGTATCCAGCAAGCTGGGGGACCTGGACAGGGATGTGTTTAATGAGGTAAAAACAGTTCAGTATTAATGCTTAATCATCTGCTGCAAATAAGATAAAACAAAACGCGTGTCTGAAGCTCACTCCCCGCCATACTGCATGGACGGGGAGTGAAGCTGCAGGCACGCTTCTGTATATTTGGGGCTTATTTGCATGTTCAGTTACATCAATCTTTCTCTTATGGCCTGTTCCTGTTCGTCAAAGAGCAAATCCTTATTATACTGGTAATAGCGTTCGCACTCATATTCATCCAGGAACCGCACACACGCCTCGCTGGTATTCAGTTCCGTGACAAATATAACCATTTCCTGGCCATTTCCAAAGGCCGCCTCCATAAAGTCAAAGGCGTGTTCCAGGCAGCTGCCGCAGTCCTCCTTCATTGTCTCATAGCCGTCGCTCTGCTCCATAAATTTTTTGCGCACCCATTCCCAGGCCTGCTCCCTGTTCTCCACGGATTCCATTCTCATCTGCCGGGCATATTCCTCCAGCGTGATACGCACGCCCAGGCACAGGCGGTCCTCCCGCCTTCCTGCGAGCCCGCTTTTCTTCCTGCGGAGGCGCTCCCTTTCCAGCTCCCGGGCCAGACACCCAAGAATTCCGTCAGGCGCTGCGCCATCTGCAGACTTCCCTGTCCCGCCCATCATCTCCTGGCGGTATCTCTTAAGCTGCTCCATCAGAAGTTCCATGGTTTCATTCTTCTCCCACAGCTTCTTAAACCCTTGCGTCAGTTTAGATAAAAGCAGGCCCGCAACACTGAGGCGTTCATCAAAGGGCGCTCTGGCCACCCGGTCACACAGCTCCTGTCGTATGGTGCCCTGTAAAATCTCATCCACCTGATACTCATTCTGGTATTTATAATACAGCTCCAGGTAATTTGCGAAATCCTTTGCAATTTGGGGATGCTGGATGTACTGGCTGACCACATCCCGGTCAGCCCTTTTGTCCAGGCTTTCATATACCAGAATCAGCTGGGACAAATCTTCCCAGCCCCTTGGCGTGGCGAACAGCTTTCCGTCCACCGTTGTCTCAATCCGGCAGAAATTCTGCCCCTTGATGCTGAGGTAGGAGATAATGGCCGGGTGGATGTTCTCCCGGTACGCATACTCCTTCCACACCCCCAAATCCGGCTCCACGTCAATCCGCTTAATCCGGTCCAGGGTGACCACATCAAATTCCCTCACCGACTTGTTATATTCCGGGGGATTGCCCGCAGCAGCGATTATCCATCCCTCCGGTATCTTATGGTTTCCAAAGGTCTTGCACTGGAGGAATTGCAGCATGGTGGGAGCCAGGGTCTCGGATACACAGTTGATTTCATCGATAAAGAGAATCCCTTCCTCCAGTCCGGTTTCTTCCATCCGGTCATAGATGGAAGCCACAATTTCGCTCATGGTGTACTCCGTCACCGCATACTCTTTTTGGCCATAGGTCTTTTTTTCAATAAAGGGAAGGCCCACCGCACTCTGTCTGGTGTGATGGGTGATGGTATAGGATACCAGCCCAATCCGGCATTCCCTGGATATCTGTTCCATAATCTGTGTCTTTCCCACTCCGGGCGGACCGATGAGCAGCACCGGCCTCTGCCGGATGGACGGTATGACATACTCCCCATTCTCATCCTTTAACAGGTATGCTTCTATGGTATCCTTTATCTCTTCCTTAGCCCGCTTAATATTCATGTCCTGTTCTCCTGCTCTGCGGGATACTAAAATGCATCCCTGTTCTGTTTTCCCGGCCTGTACTCCATGAGCTGTTCCTCCTCCAGCACCACCTTCATGGCCCAGGGCGGCACGGACTCATCGGAAAACATGTTTTCGATAAACACAAAGGCCGCGTCATAGGCGGGGGCCTGCACCGGATAGATTCCCTTGCCGTCCGTGAAATAAATAAGCCCCTTAAGGGAGGCTGCCTGACGGCTTTTCTTAAGCCCGTTCACATACTCAAATGCCGGTCTGAAATCCGTTCCGCCGCTTCCTGCAATCGCAAAATCATCCATATATGCCTTCAGCTCATCCTGACTGGTTACCAGCACATCGGACTGCACCGCGTCATCGCACTGTATGATGTGTATATGGACCTTCTTAAAATAACTCTCAGTCTCCGACAGCACATCGTAAGTCTCTTCCAGAAACCGCTTCACCAGTTCTCCGGAGCAGGACATGGAGGTGTCGATGACAATGGCAAAATCTTCTACCCGGTAAATCTCCCTGGACTCCAGCGGCTCAATCAGAGGCATGTTGCCGTAGAGGGAAAGGCCGTAGGTGTAAAACGCATAGTCAAAGGAGTCCGGGTCCACCTGCATCTCTTCCTTCAGAACCGCAAACTTCCGAAGGAACCGGCTGTAGTCGTACCGCTCCCGGTTCTCCACCCGCACTTCCTCCAGCAGGCTCCGGTTGTCCTCCGATGCGTCCTTTGAGCCTGTTTCCAGTTCTGTCTGCATCCTATCCCGGTTATCATTCCACTGGTTCTGCCTGGACCGGGCGATTTTCGGACGGCTCTCCTGTTCCCACAGGTCATGGCTGTCCACGAAAAATTCAGCTCTCAGCATATCCAGACGGCGTTCAGGAAGCTCCATCTCCAAAAGAACCCTGTAAACCCGCTCCGCAGTCAGTACCGGCGTCACAGCCCGCCCGCCGCCGCCCTTCTTTCCCGCCCTGCTTTTTTCCGCCAGGGCCTTCTCCAGCCTGAGATACATTTCCCGCCTCAGGGCACTCCTTGGCACATGGACACATTTCTGGTATAGTCCGTCAATGACGTACTCCATGGCAATATCGCAGGACAGGTCCCAGTATCCCTTATCCCTGTCCCTTCGCGTATACATATGGCAGAACAGGCAGTGGAACAGCATATGGAGGTAACCCCGGTTCACCAGCGTCCTCCCCCTTTTGTACAGCCCCAGCAGATAATCCGGCCCGTAGTAAATCAGATGCCCGTCCGTCCCCAGGCCGTCCCGTCCCCAGTCAGCCTCAAAGCCCAGGCTGCTGAGGGACACGTCCAGAAACTTCATATTCACATACAGCTCGCTTCTGGCCTGGTAGAGAATCCTGGTACACAGGGTAACCTGGTCCAGCTCCTCCAGCTGCCGTTTCCTGACAGGGTCTGTCATGACTGCCGCCCTGCTGTCATGGTCGCATGCTCTTCCTTTAATTCCTGGTACAGATGGTAAAAGGTCCACTCGCTGTTATGCTCTGTCAGCACTGCCTTAAGGGCAATCCTGGGCACGCCGGCCCTGCGCAGTCCGGCCAGCAGCATGTCCAGTCTCTGGCTTGAAAACTGTTTTAATACCATGACCTCCTCCGGTATGACCGGGAGCTCATCCGGTCCGGCTTTGATTTCCGCTGTCCCAGTTTCCGCTGCCTCAGTTTCCGCTGTCCCGGTTTCCGCTGCCTCAAAGCCTTCCATCCCGGCCAGGTATCCCACCTTTTCCAGAACCTGTTCCGGTCCTATATTCTTTATGCGCACGCCCATGCGGACCAGTACGCTCTTCATCATGGCCACATGCTTCATTGTCTCCGGTCTGCCCGGATTATAGTACAGCACTGTCTCCATCATCTTTGCCATGTTCTGCCATCTCCTTTCAACAGGGCCTGTCCGCCCCCCAATCCCGGCATTTCCTTCTCCCTGCGCCTACTGGCCAAACAGCTCCTGGCTGTCAAGCATCAGGGTAAAAGGCCCGTCATTGAGAAGCTCCACCTTCATGTCTGCTCCAAACCGTCCCTTTTCCACCACATCCACATGGGTTCTGCACCGTTCCATAAAGTGCTTATACAGGGACTCCGCCATCTGGGGAGCGCCCGCCTTGATAAAGCTGGGCCTGTTACCCTTGCGGCAGTCCGCATACAGGGTAAACTGGCTCACCACCAGAAGCTCTCCCTCCACATCTTCCAATGAGAGGTTAGTTTTTCCATTTTCGTCCTCAAATATCCGCAGGCGGCAAATCTTATCAGCCATCTTCTCGGCCATCTGCCTGGTGTCTCCGTCCGCAACCCCCAGAAGGATGAGAAAGCCCTTTCCGATTCTCCCCAACAATTCTCCGTCCACGGTCACGCTGGCCTGCGTTACCCGCTGTACCACTGCTCTCATATGCTTTTATCTCCTTTTTATCTCAGCATCATTTTCAGATATTCCATAAGGGTTTCCGTGGTTTCCTCCCTGTAGAGTATTTCCCTGGCCCGCACCGGATAATCCGTGATGATATTGTCCACGCCTAATAGTTTCATTTGCTCCATCTCAGTCTTGCTGTTCACGGTCCACACATGGACCGCCTTGCCCTTTTCATGGGCAGCCTCCACCAGCCTTCTGCCCGCAAAGCTGGAACGGATGCTGATAAAATCAATGTATTCATTGTCGTAATAGGTTCCGTAGGCAGCAGCCAGGATGTAGCCTGTCCTCAGCTCCGGAGCCATTTCCTTCACCCGCTCCAGATATCCCAGTTTAACCGATGTAATGACGCACTGGTCCTCCATCCCATATTCCCGGACCAGGGCAGCCACCTGTTCAGGGAGGCTGGAATCATTTCCAATGTTCTTAAGCTCAATATTCAGCTTCATGCGGCCCTTGCAGGCTTCCAGCACCTCTTCCAGGGTTGGTATACGCTCTCCTGCAAACCGGGGGCTGAAATGGCTACCCACGTCCAGCCGGCTTACCTGGTCATAGGTCATGGTTCCCAGCCGCCGGTCCACACCCGCCACCCGCTTCAGGTTCAGGTCATGGCATACCACTACAATGCCGTCCGCCGTGGTCTGCACGTCAATCTCACTGTAATCCGCCATCTCTTCCATGGCTGCCTCAAGGGCTGCCATGGTGTTCTCCGGGGCCATGCGGGAGCTTCCCCGGTGGGCCGTGACTTCTGTCCGTCCCAGTACATCCCAGTCCGGGGACGTGCCGTTGTAAACCATATCAAATATAAGAAACAGGCTGGCACCGGCCAGGGCTCCCGTTATGGTCAGTATCCATTTTCTCTTGAAATGCAGTTCATAAGGCATGGAAAAATCCCAGGGCGCCTCATGGGCATTTTTCATGCCGTACTGGTAATATACCACGGTCAGGGCTCCAAAGTCCACCAGGGGAGCCAATATCCCCCCTATGAACAGCACCACCAGTTCCAGTCTGGCGCACACAGCTGCCAGCACGGCCATGGCCGCATAGCTGTCCACAAACAGGGTGACTATAACAGCGGATACCACAACAATGACCACATACATGAGTACCAGGCCCGCTGCCAGCCCCAGATTCACAACCAGCAGCAGGATTACTGCCCTGAGGCTGCGTCCCTTTAGAAGCTCCATGCTTCTTCTGAAGCCGTCGTTAAACTGCTTCTGTTCAATCATGCAGGCAAAAAACACCAGCATGGTGGGAATCCCGATAAGCACCAGGGCCGTCACCAGCACCACCAGGCCCAGCCGGGCGGCAGGGGCGTGCAGGATTTCGTACATGACAAAATTAAGGGGCTTTATCTTAGTGAGAATCCGCAGCAGCAGATAGCTGTTCATCATCACATAATCGGCCAGGGCCAGGGGCAGAAGTTTCCAGTTCCTGCCCTTACATGCATCCCAGGCCTTACCCAGCGCTCCCCTGAATATATATACGGAATCCACCCTCATGGAATAGGCCGCAGCCTGGTAGGCTGTGATAAGGCCCCCTATTTCCACCACCATGAACACCATTCCCAGCACCGCTGCCACCAGGGCGCAGACAATGGTTGCCGGGCGCAGAAGAAAGGCCCCCATATTACTCATGGTCAGATAGCTGTATCCTGCCATGCGCAACGAGAACCTGAGGAGCTGGTTTACCAGCCTGATATAGAATGTACCTGCAACCAGCCGGAGCAATACCTCGAAAATTACCAGCTGGCGCAGGTTCAGTTTAATTACCTGGTCTGTCTCTTTTATCAATCGGTTCACTTAAGATTCTTCCGACCTTTCTTTCTGCTCCCTGGCAAATGCCGTGATGGCCTCGTTCAGTGAAAACATCTTGGCATCCAGCATATCCACCATGTCGGCGCAGGCCTTTAGTTCCTTCAGCAGGTTCTCCGGGGCATTGCCTTCAAACTTATATGCAATCTTATGTTCCAGGCTGGCCCAGAAATCCATGGCAACGGAACGGATTTGAATCTCCACCTTGGTCTCCACCGGTCCATCCGTAAGATAGACCGGCACAGTCACTACCATATGATAACTTTTGTATCCGTTAGGCTTTGGGTTCTTGATATAGTCCTTTACATGAAGGACGGTCACATCCCCCTGAGCCGCTATCATATCGGCTATCTGATAGATATCCGATGTAAACGAACATATAATCCTGATACCCGCAATATCACTGAGGCACTCCATCATATTCTCAATAGTGACCTCATACCCATCCTTTTTCAGCTTCATCACAATGCTTTCCGCTGACTTCAGTCTGGATTTGATATGCTCAATGGGGTTATAGTCATAACGGTTGGCAAACTCGTTGTTCAATATTTCAATCTTTGTACCGACCTTTTTTAGTGCCGAATCATACAGAAACATCACTGAACGCCATTGGTCAACCTGGTCGTCCGCTTTGGGGATATTGGTCATTCCTATCCCTCCTTACCTTAAGCCTAGAGTTTAAGCCCCTTTAACAGGTCGCCTAACCCTGTGGATACCGAACCGGTCTCCTTGTAGTCAAATGTCTCATGCTCTTCTTTGTCTGCCTGCTGTTCTGCCAGAACCTTCATGCTCAGGCTCAGCTTGCCGTCCTGTGCGGAAAGAATCTTTACCTTCACGGTCTGTCCCTCGGTCAGAACAGCGCTGGGATGCTTGATTCTCTGGGTGCTGATTTGGGAAATGTGAAGCAGTCCGTCCACGCCGTCATCCAGCTTGATGAATGCGCCGTAAGGCTTGATGCTGTCCACAGTGCCCTCCACGATATCCCCTGCCTTGAACTGGGCCATGCGCTCCTTTTTTAACGCATCCTTTTTCTCCTTCTCCACCTCACGGCCGGAAAGCACCAGTCTCTTCTTCTCCGGGTCAACCGTAATGATAATGGCTTCCACATACTTGCCCTGCCAGTCTTCCAGTTTCTCCACATACTCTGTGGACAGCTGGGATGCCGGGATAAATGCCCGTACTTCCTCCAGGGATGTGACCACGCCGCCCTTTACCGCCTCGGAAATCTTAACCTTTACAACGGTCCTGTCCTCCATCATCTGAGCAAACTGGGCCCACTTCGCCCCATCGCCGCTCTCCTCCTCAGCAATCTGGATGTGTCTCTGGTTCAGAGTCTTGTAGGAAGCCTCCAGTTCAGCTGCATAATCCTCCATGGTCTCCACGGGTGCAGCCTCCTTTACCTCTTCCGTCACTTCATTCTCCAGCTCTTTGTTCAGTTCTTCACTCATAATTACTCTCCTCGCCTTCTGTACATTTTACCAAAATATATTCCTTACCATTATAACAACAACCCACCTAATATTTCTATAGTTTTATGACGAAAATTATACCTTTTTTTATTTTTTATCGTCTTTTTACGCCTTTTCACTGTCCTGAAAATATGATATGATGCATTCAGCGGCTAAAATATCTTAACACGCCCTAGAAAGGACCTGCATTCCATGATAGATTTACTGGACCTGCACACACATACAACGGCCAGCGGCCATGCCTATAATTCCCTTTATGAGATGGTGCAGGCTGCTTCAGCCAAAGGATTATCCCTGTTTGGATGTTCCGACCATGCCCCTGCCATGCCCGGCAGCTGCCACTCCTTCCACTTCATCAATTTCAAGGTTCTGCCAAGAACCCTTTTCGGCGTCAGGCTGATGATGGGCGTGGAACTGAATATTATGGATTATGAGGGCGCCGTGGACCTGGAACAGAGCGTCCTGGAGCCCCTTGACTACGCCATAGCCAGCCTGCACCAGCCCTGTATCGACAGCGGTACGGCGCTCCAGAATACCAACGCCTATCTGGGAGCGCTTAAGAATCCCCTGATTCAGATTATCGGCCACCCGGACGACAGCCGTTTTCCCATTGACTATGACACACTGGTGGCTGCGGCCGGGGAACACCATAAGCTTCTGGAGGTAAACAACAGCTCCTTAAATCCCTTAAGCTTCCGCGTGGGAGCCAGGGATAATTATATAAAAATGCTGGAGCTCTGCAGACGCTACCGCACCAGCATCATCATAAACAGCGACGCCCACTGCGAAGCGGACGCAGGCAGCCACGCCTATGCCCACGCCCTTCTGGAGGAGGTGGACTTCCCCCAGGAACTGGTGGTCAACACCTCCCTTGACCTGCTGTGCAGCTACCTTCCCAAAGCAGCCGCCATTCTGGCCCAGCAGGAAGACGAACGGTGCGGACACCTGTACCGTCCCAGGACAGCCGCAAAAGGGAAGGCGCCGGGAGGAAATGAGTGATGATTAATTTCCTGAACCTGGAATATTTCCTGGTGGCTGCCGAAGAGCTCAACTTTACCCGGGCAGCCAGGAAGCTCTACATCTCCCAGCAGTCCCTGAGCAACCATATATCCAATCTGGAAAAGGAATTTGACGTGATTCTCTTTAACCGCACGTCTCCGCTGACCCTTACCTATGCGGGAAGGGCTTTAAAAACCAGAGCCAGGGAGCTTCTGGACCTGAGGGACGAAACCTACAAGGAAATCTCCGACATAAAGGATTTTTCCACGGGACAGCTTTCCATCGGAGTGTCCCACACCCGCGGCCGGGTCATCCTGCCGGAAATCCTGCCCACCTACCAGTCCCAGTTTCCGGGCATTGAGCTTCACCTGGCGGAGGGAAATTCCAGCCAGCTTGCCTCAGACCTTCTCCATGGCAGCATCGACCTGATGATTGACCTGCTGCCCTTTACAGCAGAGAATGTGGAGACAGTCCCCATCTGCAATGAAGAGATTCTCATGGTGGTGCCGGATGAAACGCTGGGCAAAGCATATCCGGGCCAGGTGGAGGAAATAAAGGAAAAGCTCCGCGCTGCCCCGGACATCCGCCTGCTGGAGCACTGCCCCTTTGTATTGTTAAAAAAAGGAAACCGTGTGCGCACCATAGCCGATGAAATTTTTGAGGACGCCCAGATGAGTCCCCGCATCGTGCTGGAAACGGAAAACATAGAAACCGTGCTGGCCCTCAGCGGCAAAGGCATGGGAATCACATTTTATCCCAAAATGTTCATGTCCCCGGACCCTGCCTCCCGTTCCTACCGCAGCGCGGTCCTGGAACAGAGCCGCCTGAACCTGTACTCCCTGAACTACACCCGGGCCCACGGCGTCCTGGGCATCGGCTATCACAAGGGCCGCTACATGTCCAGGGCCGCCCACGAGTTCATACGCATCGCCAAGGAACGGCTGGACTACGCTCCTAAAAATAATGCCTGATACCTGCGTTTTGCACCATATGTATGCATTAGATACCCTGCCTCCCTCATAAGATGGATGCAGGGTATTTTCAGCTCTTGACAGGGTATCCATCTTCTGCTAAAATATAAACAGTAACTATTATTATTATCTTTATAAGAGAAGGAGATGCGATGAAAGCTCTAAAGTATAGCCGTCAGAGGGAATCCATCAAAGCCTGTCTGATGAATCGCCACGACCATCCTACGGCAGACGCCCTATACGCCAGCATCCGCGAAGAATTTCCCAATATCAGTCTGGGAACGGTTTACCGTAACCTGAATCTGCTGGCTGACACCGGCGAGATACGAAAACTGACCTGCGGGGACGGTGCTGTTCATTTTGATGGAGATACCCGTCAGCATTACCATTTTGTATGCAGCGAGTGCAACCAGGTTTACGACATGGAATTAGGCGCCATGGAGGACCTGAATAAGGAAGCCCAGGAACATGCGCCAGGCATCATTGACAGCCACTACGTATTGTTCTACGGACGGTGCAACAGCTGTTTACAAAAAAAAGTTGATAAAACCATTGACAAACCAGCCTAAATGATTTATATTGATATCAGTAATAATTACTATTATTGATATCGACAACTTGTCGGGATGCCGGACATCCGTTGTCCGGCTCCTGACCATCATTATAAAAAGGAAAAGGAGAATATTGATTATGAAGAAATGGGTATGTACAGTTTGCGGTTATGTTTATGAGGGAGAGAATGCACCTGAGAAATGTCCGCAGTGCGGCGTTCCGGCTTCCAAGTTCAAAGAGCAGGCATCCCAGGGAATGGCATGGGCTTGCGAGCATGAGGTTGGCGTGGCTCAGGGCGCTCCTGAAGATATCATGATGGATTTAAGGGCTAACTTTGAAGGCGAGTGCTCCGAGGTCGGCATGTATCTGGCCATGGCAAGGGTTGCCCACAGAGAAGGCTATCCTGAGATTGGCATGTACTGGGCCAAGGCTGCTTTTGAGGAAGCAGAGCATGCTGCCAAGTTTGCCGAGCTGCTGGGCGAGGTTGTTACCTCCTCCACCAAGAAGAACCTGGAGATGAGGGTTGCTGCTGAGAACGGCGCTACCGCAGGCAAGTTCGACCTGGCTAAGAGAGCAAAGGCCCTGAACCTGGACGCTATCCATGACACCGTACATGAGATGGCTAAGGACGAGGCCCGTCACGGCAAGGCATTTGAGGGTCTGTTAAACAGATACTTCGGCTAACTCCCATGGGAAGGCGGCTTATCTGACGGACAATGCTTCCGGCAATATGTTTTCAGCAATGGGCCTTAAACATTATCTGTGGTTTCATCTTCCTCCTTCCCGCCGGAAATAACAAAAAAGTGAAATTTCTTACGAAATAACACTTGACAAATCCTGGAAGATGGTATATATTAATATCAGTAACAATTACTATTATCAAAACATTCAGAACAAATAATATAAGGAAAAAGGAGAATATTGATTATGAAGAAATGGGTATGTACAGTTTGCGGTTATGTTTATGAAGGAGAGAATGCACCTGAGAAATGTCCGCAGTGCGGCGTTCCGGCTTCCAAGTTCAAAGAGCAGGCATCCCAGGGGATGGCATGGGCTTGCGAGCATGAGGTTGGCGTGGCTCAGGGCGCTCCTGAAGATATCATGATGGATTTAAGGGCTAACTTTGAAGGCGAGTGCTCCGAGGTCGGCATGTATCTGGCCATGGCAAGGG